>Ga0066709_100000718_pt1 | contig 19192 bp, 17 predicted proteins | sample GraSoiAngelo_158_FD_79665 | JGI IMG/M metagenome (GOLD analysis project Ga0066709, IMG submission 79665) | Grasslands soil microbial communities from the Angelo Coastal Reserve, California, USA - 14_1009_16_30cm | ecosystem: Environmental > Terrestrial > Soil > Grasslands | place: USA...
GGAACGCGCCGCCCGGTCGATCATGCCCTGCGCGTCGTAGGCGATGAATCTCTCGCGCTCCCAAGTGTGGAGATGAAGATCGGCCCTGAGCTCCACGCGTGCGCTCCTCCTCCCTATCCCGCCTCGGGGCTGAGCTCGCCGCGTCTCACGGCCGCAACGATGTACTGCGTCCCCAGCCACCCCAAGAGCGATGACTCCTCCAGCACTGTGCAGCGGCGGTCGATCCGACGCGAGAGACCCGGAAGGAACCGGTCGAGCGGATAGAAGCAGAAATGCGAAAATGCCCACGCCTGTTTTCGGAATCGCGCACGAGCGAGGACGCGGTCGAGTCGCCAGGGAGCGAGAGGATGCCGGGGGTGATCGGGAATCTGGCTTCGCCGAACCGATCCGGTCACGAGGCGACGGATGCCGCGGTAGGGGGGTCCCACGAACCGGTCGAGCACGCTCTGCGCGAGGTGATAGGGCGCGATGCTCGAGGGAACGCTGACGACGAGCAGCCCGCTCGGCCGCAGCACGCGGCGCACTTCGGAGACGAATCGGTGCACATCGGGCAGATATTCCAGCACTCCCATCGCGATCACCGTGTCGAAGGTCGCCGTGGAGAAGGGCAGCGCCTCGGCGTCCCCGACGACGTAATGAGCTCGATCACCCCAGGAAGCCTTCTCGGCCTCCGCGCTCGCCCACGCCACGGCCGACTCGAGCAAGTCCAGGCCCCACACCTCCCATCCCCGCTCGACGAGCGCTTCGGTCATGAGACCCGAGCCGCATCCGATGTCCAGAGCCCGGCCGGCACGCCCGCTGAGCATGGCGCACACCCGACGCTGCTGAGCCAGGAACCGCCAGTCGTGGGCTCGTTCGTGGAGGTAATAGGGCAGCATCACGCGGAAGAGTTCCGTGACGCGGTCTTTGTCGGAGGACACTGGCGGAGCCTGGACGGGCATCATCAGATCCCGTCGAAGTCCGCCATGGTGAGATACCAGGCCCGTTGATCGCTCGGGAGATCGTCGAGGCTCGGCCGCCAGAGAACCCAGTCGCTGCCGCGATGGAAAAACCCGACCGACCGGAGAGCGGATCGCAGCGTGGATTGTACCGAGGCGGACTCCTTCGCGATCCACGTGTGGACGGTCTGGGCCCCTTCATCTGAGCACGACCGAAGAATTCCCCTGGCCAAAGCTACCTGGGTGGCCCGATCCTCGCGTCGGGCGAGGATGTCCACCAGGTAACCGATCCGCCGTGCGCCCCACTGCACGACGAGCCCGACCGCATATCCTCGAAGCCGACCGCTCCCGTCGCGAGCGGCCAGGACCGTGTAGTCCGTGGGATTCTGCCGGTACCGCCACTCGAGATACGTCCGGTCGCGGACGACGATGGCCGGGTAGTCGCCGGCTACCGCCTCCCAGAGGCCGTCGAACTCCTCGCCGAAGATCGCCTCGCGAGTCAGGAAAGGTGGGCCGCTCGATGCGCGAACGGCGAAGAGCTTGTCGAGTGGCCGACCCCAGGCGCCGAAGGGCCAGCGTCCGAAGCGCTGGGCGAGGATGCGAGAAACTCGGATGGGACGTGCCAGCGTTTCGAGCTCGAGCAAGGGCCTGAAGCCGAGGTGCTTCAAGAGCGCGGGGGCGGCGTCGGCGTTGGGCTTGACGTAGCTGAGGGCTCCCATCGCGGCTGACGCCTCGCACGCTTCCCGCCCTAACGTCGAAAAGACTCCCTGACGCCGATAGCCGGGACCCGTCAAAAGGTCGCCGAACTCGAACGCGGTGAGAACCTGCCCTCCCAGCTTGATCCGTCGCGGCAGCATCGCCACCACGCCGATGAGTCCATCGACGCCGATCGCCAGACGGACGCGGTCGGATTCGCCGGGTCCGTTCCCGTACTTCCAGCGATAGTAGGCGCTCACCTTGCCGCGAAGCCGAGAGCTGAAGCTCTCGTCCCCCAGCGGGACGAGGAATTCCGCCAGAGGCCCGAGATCCTCCACGCGGTAGGCTCGTGTCCGCCACATCAACGGAGGGATCCGCACGAGAGATTCAGCAAAGGAACGTGAGGAGGTCGCGAAGTCCGTTGAGAAGACCGCTCGCTTCGGCAGCAAAGACGCTGACCGGACCGAGATCCCAGGGGGTCCGACCAATCGCGAAGCGATCCACCGGCGTCTGGCCGACGTGGCGGGCCCCCGCGAACGCGGCCTCGAAGCCGGCGGCCTCTACTGCATCGAGGGCCGCGCGGCAGACGTTGTCGTCCGGGTACGTAAAATAGTCCACTCGCCGACCGATCTGGCTCTCGATCAGAGCCTTGGACGTCGCGATCTCATGCTCCACCTCGGCAGTCTCGGTTCGGGCGAGGATCGGATGGGTGAGCGTATGGGAACCGAAGCCGATGCCGGTTTGCGCCATGCGCTGGCACTGCTCCCAGGTGAGCATCATTCCCTGATCCCGTTCGACCGAGAGGCTCTCCTCGAGCTCCTCGACAGCCCGGCGCCTGACCACGGTTCCGCACGTCTTGAGCAGCGTCTGGAGGGTCGCGAGCGCCTCGACCCTCTCCCCTTGACTGGCCAGAGAGAACACTCTCGGCTCTGGCAGGCTGATTTCCAGCCTCGTTCGTTGAGTGTGCTGAAGCAGGTATGCGACTCGCTCGGGCCACGGAAGGCATCCCGTCTCCACGCTCGCGAAGACGATGAAGATCGTCGCCGATACTCCATAGCGCTGGAGGATCGGATACGCCAGGTGGAAGTTGTCGGCAAAGCCGTCATCGAACGTGATCGCGACCGAGCCGGGCGGCAAGGGGCGCTCGTTCAGAATGGCCTCGACGACCTCGCCCAGCGGCAGCACCCGGTGGTGGCGGGTCAGGTAGGCGAGCTCGGCCGCAAACCGCTCCTGAAGGATCCCCGGAAAGAATGGATCTTCCCCGGAAACTACTCGATGAGCGCAGAGGATGATGGGATGGTGCCGGGGAAACCACCGCGCGATCAGGCCCGTCAGGCCGCTGTAGTAGAAGCACCCGCAGAGCAGCGCCTTCGCGAGCGCCCGCATGGAGCGTTTCCCCCGCCCGGGCGTGGCAAGCGCGGGGGACGTCCGGAGCCGGCTCACCAATGTTCCGCTCACCCCGGAACCGCCACGAGCGGCCTCAGGACCGGCAACTCGGCCAGCACGCGCACGATGATCTGCGCGATCCGCTTCCCAGCGTCTCCCTGGCCGAAGGGATTCTCGCCCTTGCCGACGTGGTGAATCCAGCTTCCGTCCTCGTACGCCTCTTCGAGCATGAGAGCCAAATGCCCTGGCTCCCCCCCAACGAGGCGTGCGACGCCCGCCTCGATCGCTTCCGGCCGCTCCGTGTTTTCCCGGAGTATGAGCACGGGCTTGCCCAGCGTCGGCGCCTCTTCCTGCACACCGCCCGAATCCGAGACGAGCAGCCAGGCGCGCGAGAGGAGGACGATGAAGTCCTCGTACCCGAGCGCAGGAACGAGGTGAATCCGCGGGTGTCCGGAGAGAATTTCCGTGGCCGGAACGAGGACGTCCGGATTGGGGTGCACGGGGAAGAGAAGGGCGACATCGTTGCGACGCGCGACGAAATTGCGGAGGACTTTCAGGTTTCCGGCCATCACTTCGCCGAAGCTCTCGCGGCGATGGGTTGTCAGGACGATCCGCTTCAAGCCGCTCGTCGCCCCGAGCAGTCTCGCCACAACGGGCGAGACTCCTGCGCGTTCGAGGATGGCATGCAGGGCATCGACGACGGGGTTGCCCGTGACGAACACGGTCTCCTCAGGCACGCCCTCGGAAAGAAGCGTGGCGCGATTGCGACGCGTCGCCGAAAAATGGTAAGTGGCGAGACGGGTAATGAGTCGCCGGTTCATCTCCTCGGGATAGGGACTGTAGGCGTTTCCCGACCTCAAGCCGGCCTCGACATGGCCGATCGGAATGCGGCGATAGAATCCCCCGAGTGCGCCCGTCATGGCCGTCGTCGTGTCGCCCTGGACGAGGATCAGGTCCGGTCGTTCTTCGGTCAGGAGGCTGTCCAGCCGGGTAAGCAGCCGCGCGCACACCTGGTTGGGGCTCTGATGCGGTTCCATGATGTGCAGATCGTGATCGACCCGGATGCCGAACATCCGGATGAAGGGATAGAGCAGATCGGTGTGCTGCGCCGAGGTCACGTTGACGGTTTGGATCGCACCTCGCCGAGCCTCGAGCTGCTCGATGACCGGGGCAAGCTTGATGACCTCGGGTCGGGTGCCGAAGAGGGTCAGAACCTTCTTGTCACGCTGGCTGCTCGTCCCGAGAGACTGCGACAGCATTTATAGCAACCCTCTCAGCCCCAGGACCGAAAACCGGGCGGAGACGGCGGTGTTTCCGGTCACGGTGACGGTACAGGTACCGGTGCCGCCACAGCCGCCGCCTGTCCAGCCCTCAAAGGTCGAGCCGGTGGCGGGCGTCGCCGTGAGGGTCACGACGGTGCCGCTCTCGTAGGAGGCCGAGCACACGGCGCCGCAGTCGATCCCCGCGGGACTGGAGGTTACGGTGCCGCTCCCGGTGCCCTCACGGGTCACCGTGAGGCTGACGCGGGGGACGGCGAGGCGGGCGAAGACGGTCGTGCTGGCTGTGAGGGTCACGGTGCAGGGACCGGTCCCGGCGCAGCCGCCGCCCGTCCAGCCCTCAAAGGTCGAGCCGCTGGCGGGCGTCGCCGTGAGGGTCACCGCGGTGCCACTGTCGTAGGAGGCTGAGCAGGTGGTGCCGCAGTCGATCCCCGCGGGACTGGAGGTCACCGTGCCGTTCCCGGTGCCCTCACGGACCACCGTGAGGCTGGGCCGAGTCACCACCGTGAGCGTGGTGCTCCCGCTCCGGCCGGCAGAGGTGGCGGAGATTGTGGTGGATCCAGGGCCACGGCCCGTGGCCGACCCGGCTCCATCGATTGCTGCGACGGTCGTGTCACTGCTCGTCCACGTCACGCCGATGCCGGTGACAACCACGGGGGTGAACGCATCGGTCGTCGTCCCGTTTCCGAGCTGGCTGAAGTTGTTCTGCCCCCAGCAGCGCACGGAGCCGTCCGGAAGGAGCGCACAACTGTGCACGGCACCCGATGCGAGGGCAGTAGCGGTGGCGATTCCGGTGACCGGTGCCGAAGGGATAGTGGAGATCGTGCGTGGCGCGGTCCCGTTGCCGAGCTGGCCGAAGTTATTGTCACCCCAACAGCGCACCGTGCCGTCCCGGAAGAGCGCGCAGCTATGCTCGGCACCGGGTGCGAGGGCAGCGGGGGTGATGCCGCTGACCGTTACGGGGACGGAGGAGCTGGTGGTGGTCCCGTTGCCGAGCTGGCCTTCAGTGTTCCGTCCCCAACAGCGCACGGTGCCGTCCTGCAGGAGTGTGCAGGTGTCGAAGATCCCGGCTTCGACGGCGACAGCGGTGGTGATTCCGCTCACCGCCACCGGAGTGAGAGAAGGAATGATCGTCCCGTTGCCGAGCTGCCCGTCCTCATTCCGCCCCCAGCAGCGTACGGTGCCGTCCTGCAGGAGCGCGCAGGTATGCCAACCGCCGGCTGAGACGGCCACGGCGGTGGTGATTCCGCTGACCGCCACCGGGGTGAAGGAATTGAGGATTGTCCCGTTGCCGAGCTGACCGAAGGTGTTCTGCCCCCAGCACCGCACCGTGCCGTCCTGAAGTAGCGCGCAGGTGTGGAAGCCACCGGCCGTGACAGCGGTCGCGGTGGTGATGCCGGTGACCCGTACCGGAATTCCGGAGACGTCTGTCGTAGTGGCCGGGTCGCCGAGCTGGCCGGCGTCATTCCGTCCCCAGCATTCCAGCGTGCCGTCCGTAAAGCGCGCGCAGGTGTGATAGCCACCGCCCGTGACGGCAGCGGCTCCCGTGATTCCAGCGACCGCCACCGGCGTCGAGGAGCTGGTTGTGGTCCCGTTGCCGAGCTGACCCGAGTCGTTCAGCCCCCAGCACCGCAGCGCACCGTCCTGAAGGAGCGCACAAGTGTGGAAGCTCCCGGCGTCGACGGCGATGGCCGAGGTGATTCCGGTCGCCGTGAACTGCTGATTCTGACCGACGGAAATGGTGGGATTGGCGGGAGACACGGTGATGGCCTGCGCAGCCACCTCGGCCTTGGCCAAGGCGCAGACCAGCGCAAGGACGGCCAAGACAACGAGGAGCTTCGCCTTTCTGTTCATCTCCAACCTTTCCCCTCCACGTTCAGCTCTTCGTGAACCATCCTGGAGTCTCGAGCGTGACAGATCAATCAGGCCGAGCCCTGAATCAGCCACGGAGAAACGCTGAACACTGGATGTGGCGAACTCTCACGCCACCACGGAAAGTCAGGGCAGCCTCCGGCCGCGGCGCCGGGTGCTCGAGAGACAGGCGTACGCTGTCCCTAGAACAGCCCTAAGAACGAGAACCTGGCGGTGACTGTCGTATTCGCCCGCAGAGTCACGACGCAGTCGCCGGTGCCAGAACAGCCACCGCCACTCCAGCCTGCAAAGGCGTACAGCAAGCCCGGCGTCGCCCTGAGGGTCACGACGGTGCCGCTGTTGTAGGAGGCCGAGCAAGCGCTCCCGCAGTCGATCCTGCCGTCAGGGGAGATGGAGGTCACGGTGCCGTTGCCCTGACGGGTCACCGAGAGGGTGAACGTCTGCGGGGCAAAGATGGCGGTGACTGACCTCGCCGCGTTCATGGTCACGGTGCAGGTCGTACCAGAGACCGTGTCGCATCCGCTCCAGCCGGTAAAGATGGATCCGGTGGCCGGCCTCGCCGTCAGGGTCACGGGCGTGCCGCTATCGTAGGAGGCCGAGCAACTGGCCCCGCAGTTGTTGATCCCACCGTCATTGGAGGTCACCGTGCCGCTGCCGGTGCCCACGTTGTTGACCGCGACCGTGAGGGTGAAGCGCTGCCGGGCGAAGCTGGCGGTGACCGACCTCGCCGCGTTCATGGTCACGGTGCAGGTCGTGCCAGAGACCGCGTCGCATCCGCTCCAGCCAGTGAAGATGGATCCGGTGGCCGGCCTCGCCGTCAGGGTCACCGGCGTGCCGCTATCGTAGGACGCCGAGCAACTGGTCCCGCAGTTGTTGATCCCGCCGTCATTGGAGGTCACCGTGCCGCTGCCGGTGCCCGCGTTGTTGACCGTCACCGTCAGGGTGAAGGTGGCGGGGCGGAAGACGCCGAAGCTGGCGAAGACGGTGGTGGAGGCCGAGAGGGTGACGGTGCAGGCACCGGTGCCAGCACAGCCGCCGCCGCGCCAGCCCTCAAAGGTGGAGCCGGGGTCGGCGGTTGCCGTCAGGGTCGCCGAGCTGCCGCTCGCGTAGTCGGCCGCGCAAGTGGCCCCGCACACGATCCTCCCGTCACCGGATCTCACGGTACCGCCGCCCGTGCCCTCGCGGACCACCGAGAGGGTGGGGCGAGTCGCGACGGTGAGGACGGTGCTCCCACTGCGGCCGCCAGACGCGGCCGTGATCGTGGTGGATCCGGGGCCACGCGCCGTGGCCAACCCGTTCGCATCGATGGTCGCGACCGTCGTGTCGCTGCTCGTCCACACCACCCCACCGATCCCGTCGACCGCCACCGGGCTGAACGCACAGGAGGGACTGTTCAGGCAGGGTCGCGTACCGGCCGCAGTGGTCCCAACCCCGACCCGACCGAAATTGTTGTTCCCCCAACAGCGCACGGTGCCGTCCCGAAGGAGCACGCAATTGTGCTCGGCCCCGGCGGAGGTGGCGATGGCGGTGGTGATCCCCGTGGCCGGCGCCGCCGGGATCGTGGACGTTGTGCCTTCTGGGGACCCGTTGCCGAGCTGACCCCAGTTGTTGTCCCCCCAGCAGCGCACCGTGCCGTCTCCGAGCACGGCGCACGCGTGCTCGGCGCCAGCCCCGAGGGCGACGGGATTGACGCCCGGGACTGCCGTCGGCGTGGAGGAATTCGCCGTGCTCCCGTTGCCGAGCCGGCCGTCCCCGTTGCGGCCCCAGCAGCGCGCGCTGCCGTCCTGAAGGAGCGCGCACACGTGGAAGATCCCCGCGTCGATCGCGACCGCGGTCGTGATCCCGCTGACGGTGACGGGCGTGGACGCAATGCGGACGGTGGGCGGCGCAATGGTGGCGCCGTCGCCGAGCTGGCCGTAGGTGTTGTCCCCCCAGCACCGAATCGTGCCGTTCTGGAGCAGGGCGCAGGTGTACCAACCGCCAGCCGAGATCGCCACCGCGGTGGTGATGCCGCTGACCGTCACCGGCGTGGGGTTGAAGGTCGAGGGGCTGTCGGGAACCGGATCGCTGGTCCCGTTCCCGAGCTGCCCGTAGTCGTTCTGGCCCCAGCAGCGCACCGTGCCGTCGCCCGGCAGCGCGCACGTGTGGAACCCGCCGGCGCTCACCGCAGTGGCGGTGGTGATTCCGGTGACCCGCACCGGGGTGGTGACGGCCTCGCGCAGGGTGGCCGGGTCGCCGAGCTGGCCGGCGTTGTTCCGTCCCCAGCATTGCAGCGTGCCATCGGGAAAGCGTGCACACGTGTGGAAGCCGCCGCCGGTGACCGCCGCAGCGCCGGTGATCCCAACGACCGCCACCGGCATCGAGGAATCGGTCTGGGTCCCGTCCCCGAGCTGGCCCGAGACGTTGTTCCCCCAGCAGCGCACCGTGCCGTCCTGAAACCGGGCGCAGGAGTGAAAGGCGCCCATGTCGATGGCCGTAGCCGTGCCCACTCCCGTCGCCGTGAACTGCTGGGTCTGCCCCACCGCGATGGTGGGACTCGCCGGCGCGACGGTGATCGTCTGCGCGGCGACCTCGCCGGCGGTCAGAGCGCAGGCGAGCGCAACGACCATTGTCGCCACGGACAGTTTCGTTTTGCTGTTCATCGCCGACTCCTCGGTACGGTCATCCTGCGACGAGATCCTGGAATCGGGGGGGAACGCAATCAGGCCGACCCGTATGAAGCATGGCGAAACTCCCTGAAAGCTCGAGACGGTAACCCGTGCGCCACTACGAACAGTGCGGCCGCCGCTGGCCCGGTCCGCACAGACTCGCTTTGCTCTTCACCGCGCCCGCCGACGTCAGTCGCGGGCGGCCAGCATGGCGGCAACGAGACGGAGCAGGTCCGGATGCAGGAGCAGAGGATCGTGCCCGACCGGCTCCTGAAAGAGGAAGTTACCCGGGCTGGTTTGCCGAACCGGTACGCCGGCCGGCACCCGGATCGGCACGCCTCCGGCTCCATCCAGGAGCGCACTGCGCTCGGGCTGGATCCAGTCGTCCGGCTCGACTCGGACAGTGAGATAGAGGATGCTGCGCGTGCCATCGGGAGGGATGCGCGGGACGGCCGGTCGGTCGGGTCCGAGACCATAGGGTGTCTCGTCGACCCGCTCTCTCTCCGTGCCATTGAGAGCCACCTGCAGCGCGTGCGTCCGCGCATTGCTCGCGAAGGCGGGGCACATTTCTCGGGACGCCTCATCTTGGAAGGGGCAGAGCGCCTGCGTGCCGTGGTTCGCTCCGGCCAGGCCGATCCAGGTGCGGACGCGCTCGGGACGGAGCTTGGCCGCGTACCACCGGCTGCTCACCACGCCCATGCTGTGCGAGACGATGTCGAGCCGGCGCGGCACCTCACCGCGGTACCCGGCCCTCTGGGCGGCGGTCTTCGCCCTGGCGAGCAGCGAGTCGACCGCCGGCGCGATCACCGACGTGGCGGCTTGCGCGTTGGCCATCGTGTTCGGGACGATGTCCACACCGTGCAAGTATTCGCGCGCATACCCGTTCGCAGCCAGGTACTCGATCAGCGGTCGCCAGTCGGCGGAGGACAGGCCGTGGCCGTGGACGAACAAGACAGGCGCCCGGGCGTAGTCGGCCGGCTCCGAGCTAGCCGCCAATCCCAGGAAGAGCGGGAGCAGCAGCATCGCCGGCAGTAGCCGGAAAGCGAACGTCCGCATCAACGGTCGGCCGCCGGTATTGAGAGAATCGCGGTGGCCCGCGTGTTCCGGTATGTCAGGTTCGTTGGCAGGATGTCTACCGCCAGCCCCAGCTGGCCGGCTCGCTCACGCAGCTCGCCGAAGGCGATCCGGAAAAGTGGCCGGACGCGCCGCGTCCTGGCGTAGTGGCGAAGCTCTCCGAGCGCCTTCCGCACAACGCGCATCAGGCACCCGCGTCGAGCGCTCAGGGCCAGCATGTCGACTACTTCGCGGAGTGGCTCGACGTTGTGGGTGACGAGGTCCGAGAGCACGAGGCGTCCCCCGGGAGCGAGCATCGGGCGCCATTGCTCCAGCCATCGGTGAAACTCCTCTCGCGCCATGTACTGCACGACGCTGTTGACCAAGATGAGGTCGAACCGGAGCGCCGACGGCCACCCCGCGAGCGCGCCCAGAACTCGTGCGTTGGCGTAGCCGGCGAGCCGGAGCCGCGCCCGACGCCGCATGTGATCCGACGCGTCGAACGCGAACAGTGTCGCGACGCTCGGCGCGAGGAGCTCGGCGACGAATCCGAACCCGCAGCCGAAGTCCAGCACCCGCGTGCTGGTGTCGAAGCCAATCGCGGCCTCCAGACGGGCGACGTAATCGGCCGCCTCCACACGAAAGATGACGTGCTCTTCCAGTCGATTCCAGTACGCGTCCCAGTGGTCCTCCATTGGGGGCCGGGTCGGTCCGCCGGGCTCGCGGGCTCGCTCGCATGTGTCACCGTGGACGTGACTCATCGCCACGGGCTCAACGCGGATCGATGGCGGGCGCCGGCTCGCCGCGCCGGCGGATCGGTCGAGCGGGATTGCCAGCCACGATCATGAGCTCCCCCACCGGCTTCGTGACGATGGCGCCGGCGCCCACGATGGCCCCGCGACCCACATCCTCCATCACGACCGCGTGGGCGCCGATCCAGCAGTCGTCGCCGAGCGCGATGCGCTTCTTGCGCCCTCGCTGCAGAGCCATGGGGATGTCGGTGCGGTCGATGTCGTGTTGCCGAGAGCCGCTCAGCAACACCGAGTGCTCACCCACGAGCGCGTAGCTGCCGATGTCGCAGTGATGGATGACGCTGTACCGGTTGATCGTCACGTTGTCCCCGATCGAGATGTCGTGGTAGATGAAGACCGCACCAAGCTCGATGACGACGTTCCGGCCACAGTGCGCGAGGGCGAAGCGATAGAACTCTGCTCTCACAACGACACCGACGACGTAGGGAACGAGGCTCAGGAGCTCGGACACGGTGCGGAAGAGCATGTCCGAGGTCCGGCTGAGCATGGCGAGGGGCCAGACCACAGGCCAGGTCAGAAGCCCGGCGACAGTCCGCGCGACCTCGATCCACCGCGGAGCCCGGTATTGCAGATACTCGACGTCGGAGTATCGACCGTGTTCGATCGTGCTGGCCGCCTGACTTGACATCCGCCTCACCTCGCCGCGTTACAGGGTAGCGACGCCTCGGCCTCCGCCGCGCGGTCGGCCGGTCCTTGCAGGTCGAACCACACGTGCACCATCGGCTCGCCGGCGTGCTCGTACGGCTCGAACCGCCCACCCAGGCGGTGGTAGAACAGCAGCGCCGGCTTGTTGTGGGCCTCGACGACCATCCGCATCCGGTCGACTCCCGTCCGCCGCAAGTAGGCGGCCGCGTGCGCGACGAGCTCGTCCCCGATCCGGACCCCGGTCCGGCGCACGAACTGCGGGGTCAGGTATTCGGGTAGCACCCCGATCGCGAGGACTTCTCCCAGTGGGTCGCGGCCCAGGTCGAGCTCGGCGCGCCGCGAGAACATCAGCCGGACGGCCTTGAGCACGCGCGCCACCAGCCGCGGATCGTGGACCATGGACAGGGCGATCAGCCACGCCACGTAGGCCCAGTGGCGTCTGACGGCCTCGCGGTGAAAGGTGATGGAGCCGCTCGTGTAGGCCACGAAGCCCGCCTGGCGGCCGTCCACCTCGAAGAGCGCCGCCCGCATGAGGTCGTCGCGCAGGAGGACGCCGTAGCAGAACCGTCGCAGAAACATCTCGCCCAGACGCGCCATGGGCCCGTGCCCGAGCAGCCTGAGGTGCAGACCGCTGATCGCCGCGACGTCCCCCCGGTTGGCGGGATCGATCTCACGGATCACGACACCCTCCGCATCTTCTTGAACCGTTCACCGTGCATCGCGTCGTTCACGAGAGCGACTTTCTGCGGGATCTTGAAAGCCGGAAGCTTGTCCGCGCAGAAGAGCCGCATCCGTTTCCTGAACTCGGAGAGTGTTTCCGCGGTCGAGAGCTTGATCTTCGCCGTGACCATCTGCCCGGTGATGGGATTCGCCTCGCCACTGACGGTGACGTCCTTCACGCCCTCCATGGTCTGCAGCACGCTCTCCACTTCCGCCGGATAGACCTTTTCCCCCCCGACGTTGATGAGCTCGGACTGGCGCCCTCTTATGCGGAGGTACTCCCCGTCCACGTCCACGGCATCGCCCGTCGGTAGCCACCCGTCGGCGGTGAACGGGCTCGGGGCGTTCAGATAGCCGAGCATCGCCGACCGCGCTCGGATCTGGAGCATCCCATCGACGATCCGCGTCTCGAATCCATCCCCGCCCACCTTGACCCAGAGGGAGTCGGCGGACTTGGACTGCGCCCGGAGGATCCCGACTTCCGAGAGGCCGTACGTCTGCTGCAGCCGCACCCGGGGAAACAGCCGGTGGAACCGCTCCAGGGTGCTCTCGGGCATGACCTCGGTCCCGTACGTCACCAACTCCAGGCTGGAGAGGTCGTGGTGCTGATACGCCTCACTCGCCAGGAGCAGGTTGATGAAGGTGGGCGACGTGGGGAGGAGCTGCACCCGGTGCTTCTCGATGGCGGCGCAGACCAGATCGGGCGAGCGGTTCGGGACCGTCACGACACAACCCGCGTTGGAGAGAACGTAGAGGAGCGTGTTCACGCCCCCGATGTGGTCGAAGAGCAGAAACGTGAGCGTGCGCAGCGAGTGCCGGGGAACCTTGAACTTCTCCAGGAGCGGAATGAAGTCGTGGACCGCCGCTTTGCTCGTCCCGGTGGAGCCGGACGAGAAGAGGACGAGCCCGGGACGGCCCGCGCTCCGAAAACCCGCGATGAGCTCGTGCGTCGCCTCGACGCCGGTGTTTTCCAGGTGCGCGCGATCGTTGTTAGCGACGGAGACCGTGGCTTCGACCTGGGCGATCTCGCGGAACTCGGGTTTCTTCGCCTCGATTGAGGGAGTCAGGGGAACGATGATGGAGCTCTGGTTCACCAGAGCGAGGAGAAGGGCGATCGAGGTCGGAGAAAAATCGGCTTCCAGGCTCACCACCGTGCCCGGCGCCACCGCTCGGTCTCGCAAGAACCGGGTCCACGCCTCCACCGCGTCCGCCAGCCAAGCATACGAGGATGTCTGGTCCCGCCAGACCACGGCGTCTCTGTCCGAGTTCCGCCGGAACACGTCGAGGAGGAAATCGATGTGCATCATGCACCGGAGGCGTTCACCCGGTACAGGCGAACGCTGGCCGAGGAGAAGGTCGGCTCAAGCCACGGCGGGACTCTCCCCTGCTTGAGGTCCCTGAAGAAGGTCTGGTTGACCGCGTCGGGCGAGGACAGGTCGAACAGATGGGGAAAGAAGAGCACGTAGGCGATCCGGTACTTCCCCACCACGCGCCGGGCTTCGTCTTCAGTCCAGATCGTGTGCGTGTACCCGGGGCCGGGCAGCCCCACCGCCGGCCTGTCCAGCACCGCTCCCGTCAGCTGCGCCTCGTTGCCCAGGAGGGGGGCGCCCTGGGCCACCCGTTGGCGCAAGAAATCGCGGAGCGTTCCCGAGCCGAACGGCTGTTGCAATGCGCTATCGATCTGGCGGTACGGGCGCTCGAGCAGGACACCTCGTTGATACCCCGCCACGTTGACCTGTCCGACCAGGAAGACGGCGAACGCGCCCCAGCGAAGCGCCGCGGCCATTGTCCTCTGGCGTCGGCTCCGGGGGTCACAGTGGATCAGGTCCAGACCGGACGCGACCAGCAGGAGAGCGAACGGGACCAGCGGCACGAGGTAGCGGGACGACACCACGCCCGACGCGTGAGCCTTCGCTGCGATCATGATCGCGCCGAGCGTGCCCGCCACGTAGACCAACGCCAGCCAGGCGTGCGACTGGGGCCCCGGCGCCCGCAGCACGGACCAGTTGACGGTCAGGCGCAACCCGAGGGTGAGACACCCGAGGGTGCTCACTACGAAGAGGACCAACACCCACTCCGGCAGGTCACCACGCAGGAGTCCGGCCTTTGAAAATCCGGACACCTCACTCAGCGACCAGTACACGCTCTGAAGCACCGCCGACGTGGAGTTGCCCTCATCGCCGCGGAGGCCACCCGCGAGCCTCCCGGCTAGCCAATAGTTCCTGACGAGGAGCATCAGGGCGAGCGCCGCCGACGGGCTCGCCACCAGGAGCAGGTTCCAAACCGAACGCGCCTCTCGTCGGTGCGCCGCCCGAAGGAGGAACAGCCCGCCCAGGCTCGCGATAAAGACGATCCCGGCATAGCGCACGATGAAGGACAGCCCGGCGAGCGTCCCGGCCGCGAACAGCCATGCGTGCCTGTTCGCCGGGTCACGATCACTCCGCGTCACGCAGGCCAGACTCAGGACGGTGAGCAGCGTGTAGCTCATCTCGCTGAGGCAGGCCAGGACATTGAACCAGACGACGGGAAGGACGAGCCAGACGCCGCTCATCGCGAGGCACCGGACCGCGGGCTGCCCGCCGGCCCTGAGGATCTGATACAGGATGAGAGGGATCACGCTGAAGCACGCCACGGAGACGAGCAGGGCCGCCCGCAGGGGCTCGACGCCGAGCTGGCTGACGAGCGCGATGAGCATCGGATAGCCCGGAGGCATGTTGGTCTGTGCGACGGGCAGGCCGCCCAGCAGATGGTGCTCCGCCGTCCAGACCAGGCTGGTCGCCAACCCCTGCCCCGCCATCAAGTTCTCGGCCATGCTCACGTATTGCGCCGTGTCGTTCTGGACGAACGATCCGTCGAAGAGGCTCGCGAAGATCACGATGGCGATGCTCCCGAGGGCGATCAGCACTGCCGGGCCGACGGCGGGACGCGCTGGGTGGAGCGCGCGCATTCAGACGCCGCCGAGGAACAGGGTCTGACCGGTGACGAAGGCGCTTTCCTTCTTCAGGTAGAAATCGATCACGTTGGCCACATCCTCGACGGTCCCCAGACGCGCGATCGCCTGGCGGGACACGAGGCGCTCGATCTTCTCCCGCGGCACGGAGCGGATCAGATCCGTCTCCACCGGCACCGGTCCCACGGCGTTCACCGTGATGCCGAAGCCCGCCAGCTCCCTGGCCAGGACCTCGGTCAGGGATACGACCGCGGCTTTGGAGGCGACATAGATCGCCTCCCCCTCCAGCTTGAGCGGTACGGCCACCGTGGTGACATTGACCATGCGGCCGTACCCGGCCACCTTCATGAGCTTGGCCGCCTCGCGGCAAAAGAGGAACGTCCCGACGACGTTGGTATCGAGGACAGCGTTCACGGTGGAGAGCGGAGTGAGCAAGGAATGGTTCATCGAGGCGATGCCCGCATTGTTGATCAAGTGGTCGAGCCGGCCGTATTTCCTTCGCACGTCGGTGAAGATCCTTTTCACCGTCCGTTCGTCGGAGACATCGGCGACATAGTGCACGTAGCCATCCACGGCCCAGTCGGCGTCGCCCCGACTGCAGCCGACCACGCGGTGGCCGAGACGGACGTAGTGCTCGGCCAGGTATCGGCCGATCCCCTTGCGAGTGCCGGTGATCAGGGTGACCGGGGTATCCATCTCAGGCGGCGGCCCGGACCAGCGTGTCGGCGTAATCGGCCAGCGCCCCGACGGTGCGGTAGGGGCTGGTCCGCTGCGACAGGGCTCGCTCGTCGGCGAGGCTCACGCTGACACCCAGCTCGTCTTCGATGGCCTGTTCCACGGCCACGACGAGCGAGACCAGGGCCATGGAATCCAGAAAGCCCTCCCGGCCGAACAGAGGCGTGTCGTCGTCGATGGTTGCCGGAAGCGCCACGCGACTATGCTCGCCGAACTCTCGGGCGGCCTTCACGATCAGGGACACGAGCTCTGGTTTCATCGGTCACCTCGTTCAGTTGGTGGTGGCTCGCCAGGAGGCCCACCGGGTCTGGGCGGGCCGGGTCAGGCGGGGCTCCCGCACTGGAAGGTGTGGCGTCCGCGCTGCCGCTTCGGCGTGCGCCTCCATGGTGCACACGGCGAAGCGGGCGGACAGGACATCGAGGACCCGGCCCACGAGCTCGAGCTTCCTCTCACGGGGAAGGTTCATCGCCGGGAAGAAGGCAAGATCGGGCGTATCATCGCAGCCGAGAAAATCCAGCGGGTGCAAGAGCAGCGACGGTTGGGTCGCCGTCCACCGGCAGAGGCTGAGAGCGGCGCTGAAGTAGGGGACGGCGAGGCTCGGAGCGAGCGCGCTCAGATACAGGAGATAGCTGACGTGGATCGGAACCTTGAAGATGGGCATGGTCGTCACCGGGATCTCGAGGATCTCGCCGGCATCCGTCCGCCAGCGATAGGGCCGGAGGGGCTGCCACCCCTCGGCGAAGGTGCCGTAGAGCACTTTGCGTTGTTCTCTTTGCTCCGGGCTCAACCGGGTACGCATGAAGTAGTAGGCCCTCGCCAGCGGCCCCAGAAACGTGGGAAGAGTGGAGGCGTCGTACCGGTAGCCTCGCCGCGCCAGGACGCGTACGCTCGCCGCGGAGAGGCTGAAGCCAGGTCCGCGAAAGCCGAGGGGGCGCCGCCCGGTGGCCCGCTCGATGTGCTCCTCGGCCCGCTCGAGCTCGGTCTCGGTCCTGGCTTCGGAATAAAGGTGCAGCCAGGGCTCGTGATGAAAGGAATGGTTGCCGATCTCGTGCCCCGCCGCCGCGATCGCGCGAAGGAGCTCCCGATTCTTGGCCACCGCGGCGTCCTGGCCGACGACGAACACCGTGATGGTGAGATTTCGCGCCTTGAGGAAGTCGAGGACCCGCGGCACCACGAGGTCCAGGTAGGACGGAAGCCGCTCCCACCCCGGGTCCCCGTGCGTTTTTAGGTACGACCACTTGTTGTCAAGGTCGAGCGACAAGCTGGCGATGGGCTTTCTGGTCGTCATATTCGTCCTCGGCAGGGACCGCGGCCACCTTACCGGGCAGGGTCAGGAGTCGGGCGGCGGCCTTTTCGGCAAGCTGGATGGTCTCGTTCACGTTGAGCGTCCCGTTGACGATGTGAGCGGAGTTCACGATGTGCAGACCCGGCAGCGAGGTGGTCATCGGCGGGAGACGATCAGAGTAGCCGAGCGTGGAGATGGCGAGCACGTACTTCACACGAGAGACGCGAAAGCATTCGACGTCGGCGCAGCGGAAATTGGGATACATGCGCGCCAGCCCGTCCATGAACATGTCCTGCACCTCCCGGTCGGAGTGCGAAAATGCCGGGTCGTCGGGCTTCAGGTATTTCGGGAGGTACACGAGGGCGCGACCGCCGAAGTGGGCACGATCGACGAGCGCCGACATCTCGATGACCGCCGTGAAGGGGACCCCGCGATCGGTGATGTTCGTCACGTAAAAGTCAGCGAGCGGTCGCTTCAGCAAGAACGAGGCACACACGACTCCCTGGTATTGGATCCCTTGCAGCCGGGCCTGCTCGTCGCTCGAGAGTCCGGGACACAGCCGGGTGGCGAGGGGCGCGGCCAGGGTCACCACGACCTGGTCGAACGTTTGCCGGCTACCGCCGGCGAACTCGATCGCCACGCCGTCCGCGGTGGACTCGATTTTCGTCGCCGCCTGACGCAGCTCGATACGCACGCACTCGCCCGCCAGCCGGTCGGCGAAGCGCTCGAGGACTCGCGCGTATCCTCCCGGCACGTAGCCGAACATCTCCCTCTTCAGTCCCGTTCGGCGGGCGGCGTACATTCTGGCGATGATGGCCCAGATGAAGGCGGCCGAGGCTTTTCGATAGTTGTCGCCCAGCTTGGCGCGGAGCAGCGGCAGCCAGATTTTCTCGAAGGTGGCGCGGCCCGACCATCGCCTGAGCCAGTCGGCCACCGGAATCTTCTCCAGCTTCTTCCAATCCTTGAGCTGCGAGGCATACAGGATGGTCGCGCCGAGCCGCAGCTTGCTGAACAGACTCAGCGGAGGAAAGCGCAAGAACTCGAGGGTGTTCGACATGGAGTAGAGAGTGCCATCGGTGTAGAACCCGGTCCGGGTCTCGACCCAGGCCATCTCCTGCTCCAGGCCCAGCTCGGCCAGCAGCGCGCGTAGATGAGTGTCGGACAGCAGCGTGACGTGATAGTGGCGGTCCCACACGACGTCGCCGAGATTCCAGGCGCTCGCGAGGCCGCCCAGCTGCGGGGCCGCCTCGAAGAGGGTGACGTCCTGGCCGTGCTGGGCGAGCCGGTGGGCGAGCGTCATCCCGAGGAAGCCGCCGCCCACGATGCCCCATCGTTGCGATCCGTGCGGCATGGTTCAGGCCCGGGGAAGCGCCAGCGCCCGGTCGACGTCCGGGGCCGTGAGCTCCGTGACCACAGTGCCCTTGACCCCGTATCGGCGGCGGCAGGCGACACAGGCGATCTGCTCGACCGACGCGGCGCCTGGCGGGGCGAAGCGGCGGAGCAGGTGCCCGCAGCGGCAAACACAGCCGACGGAGGCCGCGGGGCTCCCGATGGCCAGATGGAAATCCGGGACCGACTTCGTGACGAGCGAGCCCATCCCGACCATCGCAAAGCGGCCGATGACGAGATCGTTGCCGATGACGCTGCCAGCTCCGATCGTCGCGCCCGCTCGCACCCGCGTGGGCAGGGTGTGCTCGTCGGGCTCCGACGGCCTCAGCTGCTTCAGGTCCGGCGTGGTGGCCCGCGGAAACCGATCGTTGGTGAAGATCGTCCCGGCACTGATCATGACGCCGTCCTCGATCGTCACCGCCGTGCACACGTACACGAAGGCATTGATCTTGACTCGGTCGCCGATGCGCACGTTGTAGGCGATGTAGGTCTTCTCCCCGACGACGCATTGCTCGCCGATCCGGGTGGAGTGCCGGATGTGGACGTGGTCCCATACCGACGTGCCGGCGCCGATCTCCACGCCCTCCTCGATGATTGCGGTCGGGTGGATGCGAGCGCTCATCGCGCGGCCGCCAGGGGGGCTGGGTGGCCGTTCGTCCTGGCGGCCCTCGGGAATCCACGGCGAACGGCTGTCCAGTGCAGCCGGCGGAGGGAGTTGTAGGCCGCTTCGATGGCCTCCACCGAGGCCAGCGCGTCCTCGGCGGTGATCAGGAGCATCTCCTTGCC
>Ga0066709_100000720_pt1 | contig 19185 bp, 16 predicted proteins | sample GraSoiAngelo_158_FD_79665 | JGI IMG/M metagenome (GOLD analysis project Ga0066709, IMG submission 79665) | Grasslands soil microbial communities from the Angelo Coastal Reserve, California, USA - 14_1009_16_30cm | ecosystem: Environmental > Terrestrial > Soil > Grasslands | place: USA...
CTGCTGCCGGCGTTCTCGGTCGCCGAGCTCAAGGAGACGCTGCCGCCTCCGCTCCGCAGGAACCACGCATGATCGGCCGGCTGGTCGACAAGCTGCTAGCGGGAACGCCGGCGAAGTACGAGGGCGTGATGGGCGTGTACTACTACGTCGACGACGCCGCGGACACGGTCGAAGCGCTGCGCGGGCTCGGGCACCGCGGGCTGTCCGTGTTCTCGCCGGTGCCCTACCACGCGATCGAGCGGGTGCTGGAGCAAGGGCAGTCGCTGGTGCGCTGGGTGACGTTCGGCGGCGGCCTGATCGGGATCACCGGCGGGTTCGCGCTCTGCATCTACTCGTGCGTGACGTACCCGCTGGTCGTGGGCGGCAAGGAGCTCACGTCGCTGCCCCCGTTCGTCGTGATCGGCTACGAGTCGATGATCCTGCTCGCGGGGATCGCGAACCTGTTCGGGATGTTCGCGCTCGGCAGGCTGCCGCAGGTGAAGTCGAAGGCCCCGTACGACCCCCGGTTCACGGTGGACCGGATCGGCATCTGGGTCCCGTGCCGCGGCGAGGACGCGCGCAAGGTGGAGCAGCTCATGCGCGGCCACGGCGCGGAGGAGGTGCGGGTCCATGGTTAAGGGCGTGCTGGGCGTCGCCGCGCTCTCGATCCTCACGCTGTTCGGTCCGACGAGCCCCGGCCAGGGCTGCCGGAGCGCGTTCAATTCGGCCACCCGGCTCGCCTATCCCGAGAAGCGGGACATGCGCACCAGCATCGCGCTCCTGTCGCAGCGCGGCTGGTACCGCGCCCCCGACAGCGCGAGCGTTCCCGTGGGAGGGCGAGAGGTGGTGCGCAACGTCGAGCGGTTCGACGCCACGTTCCAGGTTCCCACCGCCTCGTCGCCCGCGGCGATCGCCCGCGGCGAGCTCAAGTACGCCAAGGTGTGCGTGCCGTGCCATGGGCCGAAGCTGGACGGCCAGGGCCCGGTGTGGCTGTCGAAGAAGTTCCTGGTGCCGCCCGCGAACCTGCTCAGCGCCCAGACCCGCGCGCGCACCGACGGCTACATCTACCGCTACGTCCGCTTCGGAGGCGCGGTGATGCCGAGCTACGGCGCCCAGGTGACGGCCGAGGAGGCCTACGACCTGATCCATTACCTGCGCGACATGCAGCGGAAGAGGCCGCAATGAGCGCCGCCGCCGTGACCGCGGCCAACGACGCCCTGCTGCGCGACCTGGCGGGCAAGCTGCCGGTGACGCCGAACCCGCGCCGCCGCCTGGTGTGGATGATCTGCATGGCGGTGGGCGTGATCACGTTCGCGGCGCTGCTGTTCGTGGAGCCGCGCCGCGCCTGGGGAGCCTACGCGGTCAACATGCTGTACTGGCTCGGCATGGCGCAGGGGGCGGTGGTGCTGGCCGCCTCGATCCGGCTCTCCAACGGCCGCTGGGGCGGCCCGATCATGCGCATCGCCGAGGCGCTGTCCGCCTACCTGCCGTTCGGGTATGCAGCGGTCGTGGTCATGCTGGTCGCCGGCATCTGGACCTACCTGCCGTGGGTGAAGCACGTCGAGCCGCGGCAGGCCCCGTACCTCAACGTGCCGTTCCTCTACGCGCGGACGCTGATCGGGCTCGGGGCGCTGTGGTGGCTGTCGCGCGATCTGGTGCGGACCTCGCTGCGGCGGGACGTGTACCGGCTCAAGCCGCACGTGGCGCCGGAGCTCAGGGCCGACTACGACAAGCTCACGACGAACTGGCGCGGCGACGAGGCCGAGGAGCGCTGGGTGCGGGAGCGCCTGGCGATGCGCGCGCCTCAGGTCGTGCTGTGCTTCGCCGTGGTGTTCACGTTCATGGCATGGGACTGGATCCTGTCCCTGACGCCCGACTACTCGAACCAGATCTTCGGCTGGTGGTTCTTCATGGGTTCGTTCCTCAGCGGCATCGCGGCCACCGCGTTCCTGTCCACGCGCCTGCGCGCACGCTACCGGCTCGAGGACTACATCACCCCCGACCACTTCTGGGACATCGGCAAGATCGCGTTCGGGTTCAGCATCTTCTGGGTCTATCAGTTTTGGTCGCAATACCTCGTGATCTGGTACGCGAACCTGCCGGAGGAGACCTGGTGGGTGTTCCTGAGGTTCGAGAATCCCTGGCGGCCGCTGGCGTTTGCGGTGTTCGGGTTCGTGTTCCTGCTGCCGTTCCTGGGGCTCATGAACTGGTACACGAAGAAGAGCCCGTTCTGGCTCGCCGCGTTCGCGCTCATTATCATGAGCGGGATGTGGATGGAGCGGCACATCCTGATCATGCCTTCGGTCAATCCCCGCATCATGTGGGTCGGGCTCCCCGAGATCGGCGTCTCGATCGGCTTTCTGGGCGTGTTCGGCTGGGCGGTACAGGGTTTCGTGTCACGCTACCCGGTGGTGAAGGTCACGGACGTCTTAGAGGGCGTGGGGGCACCCGGCCACTGAAGTGCCGTCCGCGATCACGCCGAGCGCCCGGAACCCAGATCTACGAGGGTCCGGGCGTTCGCGCAAGGGGCGAACGCTCGATCCGACGCTTGATCTTGAAGCACGGCCGAATCGAACATGGGCTAGTGGCGAAACTGGCAAACGCTCGACGCTTAAAACGTCGTGTCCGAAAGGACCTGTGGGTTCGACTCCCACCTAGCCCATGCCGCGTTCAGCCTCCTCCTACCCGGGGCGAGTTCAGCCCATGGCGTAGACTCAACGCCAAATCCACCTTGCACTTCGACGAATCGCGCCCGGTCGATTCATCGGGCCGGGTGGCACCGCCGTTGCCGAGCGCCTATGGTCTGTGGCCCCGTGGCTCACGCGCATGGCGCCCGCCGGATGGGTACCCCCGCGAAGAGCCCGGCGTCCGATGGAGGAGGGGACCATGCAGACCCTTGTCGCTCTGGTCGCGGTGCTCGCCCTGGCCCTGACCGGATCTCGCGCCGCGCGCGCGACGGAAACGGAAACCGTTCCCATGCTGGCGACTGCACCCGGACCGATCCCTACATCCATGCCTGTTATTCTCGGCAAAGTCACGTCCGTCTCGGCCCATTCCGTCACGGTGGCGACCGCCAGGGCCGAGGCCATGACGCTCGAGATCGATTCCCGCACCGTGGCGCCGTCGAGCCTGGTACCCGGAGACCACGTGCAGATCGAGTTCCATCTGCTGGACAACGGCCAGCACTTTGCCAGGCGCATCACGCCGCTGGAGGCCGGCTCGGCGGAATACACGCGCCTCGAGAACCAGCTCACCGCCTGGGGGGGCGGGCGGCAGGAGAGCCCGAGCGCGGTCGTGGCCTCGAGCGAGCCTTCGAGCGAGGGCCGCTCCAACGAGGCGCCGGGGCCGAGCCGCTCGAGCGAGCCTTCCCGCTCCCGGTCCTCGAACCCGCCCACGCTCGCGAACGCGGAGCGTCGAGCGGAGCCATCCGGAGCGGGGAACGAGTCGAAGGCGACCGGGAGCTCGAACGAGTCCGTGAGCCCGGCTCCTTCCGGCTCGAGCGACAGCGGCCGCGACTCGGGGAGCCCCGCCGGCGAGCTGCCCCGCACCGCCAGCGACCGCGATTGGCTGCTCGTGGCAGGGCTGGGCGCGGTTGCGGCTGCTCTAGGCTACAAGCTATTCCGGCGCTCGTGAACACTCGTGAACGCTGAGGGGCCGCGAGGGAGAGCCGCGGGTCAGACGCGGGCGCCAGGGCGGTCGCGGCCGGCGCCCGCGCCCCCTCGGGGACGGGATCGATGAAGCCGCGCACGCGTGACGCCTGGATCGAGTCGGTCCTGCTCGGCGCCGGCCTGGTGATGCTCGGGTGCTGGGCGGCTGCGACGCTCTCGGCGCTCGCCTACCAGCACGCGGCCGGACGGATCGTGGATGCATGGAGCGGGGGCGGCTGGGCGGCCGCGGAGGGTACCGCCGCTGCGGGGCGGACCGCGACGGGGGGCCGCAGGCTCGCGGGCGGGCCCTTGGGCAGGCTCGAGATCCCCCGGCTCGGGCTCCGGGTGATCGTCGCCGAGGGCACCGACGCGCGCACGCTCGAGCATGCCGTGGGACACCTCGCCGGGAGCGCCCTCCCCGGCGAGCCCGGGAACGTGGCGCTCGTGGGACATCGCGACACCTACTTTCGCAGGCTTGCGCTTGCCCGCCGCGGTGACCGCATCGATCTCGTGGCTCCCGACGGCCGACACCGCTACCGGGTTCAGGACATCGCCGTCGTGTCTCCCCGGCGAGTCGATGTGCTCGCCCCGACGCCCGAGCCCTGCTTGACGCTCGTCACCTGCTATCCGTTTCACGTGCTCGGACCGGCTCCCCGCCGATTCGTGGTGCGGGCCGCGGCGATCGAGGGGCTTCGCTCCGCTTCGCAGCGGTCGCCCACGGCGTCGGCCGCCGTCGCGGCCTGGCCCATCCCGGCGCGCTGACCCCGCGGGCTGCATCCGGCCGTCAGCGCCGCGAGGCTGTGTTCCGTACCGGAAAGTGGGCCTCGAGCTCCGCGGCACGCTCGCTCCGCATCCTGCTGCGCGAGCTCTAATCCAGGCGAGCTCCGCCGTCCCTGGCTCCGCTCGCCTCGGACGGCGCTGCGCTCGAGGCCCACTTTCCGGTACGGAACACCGGCGTCTGTGCCATCCTGTGAGCATCCTGCTGCTGGAAACGCCGGGCCCGCCGGCCGAGCTCGGGAACGCTCACCAGGGAGGCGACCATGCCGCAGAGACGCCCGCTCGTGAGCACGCTGGGGGCACTGGGGCTCACCGGTGCCGCGGTCGTGCTCTCGCTGGCGGCGCGGCCGCTGGCGGAGGCGTCGCCGTTCTCGCTGTTCCTCCTCGCGGCCCTCCTCGCGTCGCGGTGGTTCGGGATCGGGGCCGGCCTCGCCGCCACCGCCGCGGGAGGGCTCGCGGCGCAGTTGCTGTTCGCGGCGCCGCGTGCCGCGCCGGGGGCGCCTGCCGCGCCGTCCGGGCTTCGCCTTGCGCTGTTCCTGGGCGTGAGCGCGGTCGCGTGCTGGATCGTCGCCTCGCTGCGTGACGCGCGCACGCCTCCCCCGGTCGCGCGCGACACCGAACGCCCGAGCCCCGGGTCCCGGCGGCTCCTGACGACGCTCGCGGCGCTGGCGCGTTCCAACCGGGAGCTCGAGCAGTTCGCGCGAACCGCTGCGCACGAGCTGGTCCAGCCGCTCGGCACGATCACGAACCACGCCCAGCTCATCAAGGAGCAGTCGGACGGCGAGGCCCAGCGCAACGCGAACCGCATCCTCGAGCTCGGCTCGCGCATGGGCCAGATGCTGAGGCAGCATCTCGACCGAGCGCGAACGCTCGGCGATCCCGGGAGCCGCGAGCCGACATCGCTGCAGGAGGCGCTCGTGGAGGTCGAGCGGGAGCTGTCGGGCGACCTCGCGGGCAAAGGCTCCTCGGTGATGGGGGAGGGGCTGCCGGTCGTGGATGCGGACCCGGTGCTGATGCGCCAGCTCATGCACAGCCTGATCTCGAGCGCGCTGCGCGATGGTGCGCCCGGCCGGCTCGAGTTTCGCGCCAGGTCCGGGGACGGCGAGTGCGCCGTCACGCTCACGATCGACGTCCGGGATCCGGACGCGTGCTCGATCCAGACGCGCCTGGAACGCGACGACGAGTTCGGGATCGCGAAACGCATCATCGAGCTCCACGGCGGACGCGCGTGGACCGAGCCCGGGCCCGGTCGCGGGGCTCGGATCCACTTCACGCTGCCGGCGGCGAAAGCGGTACGATCACCCGCATGAGGCGCGCGTCGATTCCCCGAGCATGATCGAGCTCGCCGAGATCCGCTCCGCCGCTTCGCGCCTGGAGCGACTCGTCCATCGCACGCCCGTGCTGCCGGCGACCACGCTCGGCGCGCGCGCGGGCGTGCGGCTGCTGCTCAAGTGCGAGAGCTTTCAGAAGACCGGCTCGTTCAAGCCGCGCGGCGCGCTCAACATCGTCTTGTCGCTGCCCGAGGCCCGGCGGTCGCGGGGGCTCATCACGGTGTCGGCGGGCAACCACGCGCAGGCCGTGGCATGGGCGGCTCGGCGCGCCGGGGCCGACTGCGCGGTGGTGATGCCGGTGGGCGCGCCGCGGTCCAAGATCGAAGCGGTGCGCGGCTACGGGGCCGCGGTGATCCTGCACGAGGATCGTGCCACGCTGTTCGACCGGCTGAATGCCGAGCAGGAGCGCTCGGGGGCCACGTTCGTGCATCCGTTCGACGATCCGGTGGGGCTCGCCGGCGCGGGCACGGTGGGGCTCGAGATCGTGGCGCAGGTGCCGGACGTCGACGCGATCGTCGTGCCGGTGGGGGGCGGCGGCCTCATGGCCGGCACGGCTTGCGCCGTGAAAGCGCTGCGCCCGCAGTGCCGGGTGATCGCGGTCGAGCTGGCGGCGGGGCCGGGACTCAAGCCCGCGCTCGCGGCCGGGAAGCCGGTGCCGGTGTCGCGGCCACCGGACACGCTCGCGGACGGCATGACGCCCCCGTTCGTGGGCGCGCTCCCGCTCGCGATCGCACGCGAGCGCGTGGACGACATCGTCGCCGTCACCGAGGACGACATCCGTCTGGCGATGCGCCTGCTGCTCACCCGCGCCAAGCTCTGCGTGGAGGGCTCGGGCGCCGCGGCCGTGGCGGCCGTCCTCGCCGGAGCGGTCGCGGCGCCGCCTGACGCGCTCGTCGTCGCGATCGTGTCGGGTGGAAACGTGGACCCCGAACGGCTGTTGTCGTTGTTCGAGCCGGCGCCCGCCGCGGCGCAGCATCCGGGGTTCTCGGAAGCCGGCCGGGCGGGAGGCGCCGAGAGCGGATGACAGGAGGTCCAATGGAGACACGGATCATCTCGCAGCACGAAGTGTACCGGCTCCTGCCGATGGCCGAGTGCATCGACGACATGGCGGAGGCGCTCGCGACGCTCGCCGCGGGCGATGCCGTGCTGCCGTTGCGCTCCATGGTGTGGCTGCCGGACCGCTCCGGCCTGCTCGGCCTGATGCCGGCCTACCTCGGCGCGCCGCGGAGCTTCGGGCTCAAGGTGGTGAGCGTCATGCCCGGCAATCACGGCACGGAGTACGATTCGCACCAGGGTGTGGTCATGCTGTTCGGCGTCGATCACGGCGAGCCGCTGGCGGTGATCGACGCCAGCTCGATCACCGCGATTCGCACCGCGGCGGTGAGCGGTGTCGCCACCCGCGTGCTGGCGCGCCCCGATGCCTCCGACCTCGCGATCCTGGGCTCCGGCGTGCAGGCCGCGAGCCACCTGGAGGCGATGCGCGCCGTGCGCCCGCTGCGGCGGGTGCGGGTGTGGAGCCGCACCGCCGCGCATGCGCGCGAGTTCGCCCACCGCGAGTCGGCGCGCCACCGCATCGGCGTCGAGGCGTGCGACTCGCCGCACGCGGCGGTGGCGGGGGCGGACCTGATCTGCACCGCGACCGCCGCCCGGGATCCCGTGCTCAGCGGGGCGTGGATCGCGAGCGGCGCGCACATCAACGCCGTGGGGGCGTGCTTCAAGACCAGCCGCGAGCTCGACACCGCCGCGGTGGCGCGGGCGCGGCTCTACGTGGACCGGCGGGAATCCGCGCTCAACGAGGCGGGGGATTTCCTGATCGCGCGGGCGGAGGGCGCGATCGGCGACGATCACATCCGGGGCGAGCTGGGAGACGTGCTGCTGGGCCGGATCGCGGGACGGACGAGCCCCGACGACGTCACGCTGTTCGAATCGCTGGGGATCGCGATCGAGGACCTGGCCGCCGCGCATCGTGTCTACCAGCGCGCGCTCGCGACCGGCGCCGGAAGCTCGGTGCAGCTCGCAGGCGGGAAGCTTGCAGGCGCCTGAGCCTCCCAGCCTGGAAGCGATCCGCGCCGCGCGCGCCCGCATCGCCGGCGCGGCGCTGCGCACGCCGCTCGTGCGGCTCGGCGGCGACGACTTGCCCGCCGAGATCTGGCTCAAGCTCGAGAATCTGCAGCCGATCGGCTCGTTCAAGCTGCGCGGCGCCGTGAACGCGATGGCGCTGGTGCCGCCCCGCGCGCTGGCGCGCGGCGTGTGGACGGCGAGCGCCGGCAACATGGCGCAGGGGCTGGCGTGGCAGGCGCGCCGCCTCGGGATCCCCTGCGCCGTGGTGGCGCCCGATCACGCGCCCGACATCAAGCTCCAGGCGATCTCGAGGCTGGGGGCGCGCGTGCTTCGCGTGCCGTTCCCGGAGTGGTGGCGCGCGATCACGCAGCACGCGCATCCCGGCATGGAGGGGCTGTTCATCCATCCGGTGAGCGATCCCGCGGTGATCGCCGGCAACGGCACGATCGGGCTCGAGATCGTGGAAGACCTGCCGGACGTGGACACCGTGGTCGTGCCGTATGGCGGGGGCGGGCTCTCCTGCGGGATCGCGGCCGCGCTCCTGGCGCTCAGGCCCGACGCCCGCGTGCTGGCGTGCGAGGTGGAGACGGCGGCGCCGCTCGCCGCTTCGCTCGCCGCCCATGCGCCGCAGGCCATCACGCACACGCCGAGCTTCGTCGACGGCATCGGCGGCGCCAGCGTGCTCGAGGAGATGTGGCCGCTCGCGAGCCGGGTGCTGGCGGGCTCGATCGTGGTCTCGCTGGAGGCGATCGCGAACGCGATCCGGCTGCTCGCCGAGCGCCAGCACGTGATCGCCGAAGGCGCCGGAGCCGCTTCGGTGGCGGCCGCGCTCACCGGGGGGGCAGGCGGAGGCAAGGTCGTGTGCGTCGTGTCGGGCGGCAACCTGGACTCGGCGAAGCTCGCGAGGATCCTCGCGGGCGAGATGCCGTGAACGGGCGGCGGGCGCCGCGAGATCCCGCGGCGCACCCCACGGCTCGAATCCCGCGTCGCGAAATTCCCCCGCCCGTGTGCTCAAAACCCCCGCGCGCACGCGGCCTGGCGCATGCTAATCTTCTGATCCTCCGGAGTTCTGCCCGAAACCGCATCCGTTACGGAGCCCCCATGCGTCGTCTACCGTTCCTGCTGGCACTGATCGCCGTGGCGCTCGGTGCCGCGGCCGTCCCCCGGCACCTCGCGTCCCGGGTCGCGACGAACCCCGACTTCGTGCACTTCGAGAGCAGCCACGTGCATCCCGCGGCGCTCACGCCCGACGGCTCCAAGCTGCTCGTCGTCAATACCCCCGACGGCCGGTTGTCGGTGTTCGACGTCACCGGCACGGCGCCGCGGCGCATCGCCGAGATCCCGGTGGGGCTCGAGCCGGTGTCGGTGGCGGCCCGCACGAACGGTGAAGCCTGGGTCGTGAACAACCTGTCCGACGACGTGAGCATCGTCGATCTCGGAACCCTCGAGACGCGCGCCACGCTGCGCGTGGGCGACGAGCCGAGCGACGTCGTGTTCGCCGGCCCGTCGGGCAGGGCGTACGTGAGCGTGTCGCAGGAGGACGCGATCAAGATCTACGATCCCGCGGACCTCGCCGCGGCGCCCCAGGTGGTGCCGGTCCCCGCCCGCATGCCGCGGGCGCTGGCGCGCAACCTGGACGGCACCCAGGTGCTGATCGACGTGTTCAACTCGAGCGCCCAGTCCACGGCGCTGTCGGCGGCGGAGGCGGGCGATTCGCTGCCGCCGCCGAACCCGCCGCTCGACCCGTCGCTGCCACCGCCGCCCAAGGTCGGGCTGGTCGTGAAGCGCGGCACCAACGGCTGGGTGGATCAGGCCGGCCACCTGTGGAACTCGAAGATTCCCTACCAGGTTCCGCTCAACGAGGTGATTTATCTCGACACCGGCACGAATGCGCTCACGCCGCGCGGCGACATCGCGACCATCTTGATGGGCGTGGCGGCGAGCCCGGTGGACGCCGCCAAGGCGGCGGTGACGGGCACCTACGCGATCCTGGAGAAGCGCCTGGAGCCGAACTTCCGCGGCCACTTCACCGAGCAGCGGCTCGCGATCATGCAGGGTCCGGGCGCGCCGCGCATCGAGGTCCAGCTCAATCCCCACATCAACTACTCGGTCACGCCCGGCCCGCAGTCGGAGCGCGACTCGTCGCTCGGGCTTCCCACCGGCGTGTGCTGGTCCGCGGACGGCCAGCGAGTCTATGTCTCGTCGCTCGCCACCGACAAGCTCGGCGTGCTCGACGCTTCGGGCGGGCTGCTGGCGCGGGTGCCCACGCTTGCGGGGCCGACCGGCATCGTGGCGGATCCGCTGCGGCCGCGCCTGTACGTCGTGGGCCGGTTTCACAACCAGCTCCAGACGCTCTCCACCGCGGACTTCTCGAGTCTCGCCGTCACGTCGATTGGATTCGATCCGACGCCCGATGCGATCGTGAACGGCCGCAAGTTCTTCTACGGCGGCTTCACCTCCGGCCACGGCGACCAGGCTTGCGCGAGCTGCCACCTGTTCGGCGATTTCGACAACCTGGTGTGGGACCTCGGCAATCCGCAGGGGACCATGGCGCCCGCACCGCCCAATCAGGTCGATCCCCTGCTGCAGGGCTTCCATCCCATGAAGGGCCCGATGGCGACGCAGAGCCTGCGCGGGCTCGTGAACACGGGCCTCATGCACTGGCGCGGCGACCGCGCCGACCTGAACGCGTTCAACGCGGCGTTCGTGAGCCTGATGGGCCGCTCGGTACCGCTCCCGGATTCCGAGATGGCGGCGTTCGGCGACTTCGTCATGCCGCTCGCCTATCCGCCCAATCCCAACGAGCTGCTGGACCGCACGGTCCCTGACGCGCCGGCCGGCCAGCCGAGCGCCAGGCGCGGCCAGAATTTCTTCCTGAACACCACGGTGGACGGCACGCTCAAGTGTGTGACCTGCCACGCGCTGCCCTCCGGGACCAACGGGCAGGTGATCGATCACATCGCGCTGCAGGAGGCCCAGGACATGAAGGTGCCGCAGCTCCGCAACCTCTACAAGAAGTCCGGCTTCAGGGATTCGACCGGCGCCGTGAACAAGCGCGGCTTCGGGTACACGCACGATGGCTCGGTGGACAACCTGTTCGACTTCCTCAAGTTTCCCGGCTTCAATTTCGGCAGCCCCTCCAGCGTGGCCGACGCGAACCGGCGCGACGTCGAGCGCTTCCTCCTGTGCTTCGACACCGGCATGGCGCCCGCCCTGGGCCGGCAGCTCACGTTCGACGGCGCGAACAACTCGAGCGCAGTGCTGCTGGCGCGGATGGACACGCTCGAAGCGCAGGCCGACGCCGGCGCCTGCGAGCTGATCGCCAAGGGTCGCATGGGTACCACGCCGCGCGGCTTCCTGTACCAGGGCGCCGGCGCATGGAAATCCGACGTCGCGTCCGAGCCGCCGCTCACGCGCGCCCAGCTCATCGCGCTGGCCGCGGCGGGGCGGGAGCTGACCGTGACCGGCGTGCCGTCCGGCGCCGGCCAGCGCTGCGGCCTGGACCGCGACCGCGACGGCTATCTCGACGGTGACGAGCTCGCGGCCGGCACCGACCCCGGCGATCCCGCCTCGCACCCGGTGACGGGCGGCGTGGGCGCGCCCCGCGGAGCCGGCGACGGGCTCGCTTGGGTGCGCCCCAATCCGTCGCGCGGGCCGGCCGAGATCGGCTTCACGCTGGCGCGGCGCGGTCCGGTGACGCTCGTGGTCCACGACCTCCTGGGCCGCGAGGTGCGGACGCTGGCCCGCCGCGAGTGGCGTGACGCGGGACCGCAAAGCGTGACCTGGGATGGTCGCAGCGATCGTGGCGCCTTGGTGCCGGCCGGCTTCTACTTCGCGAGGCTGCGCACGGCGGCGGGCGAATCCCAGCGGAGCCTGATCCGCATCCGGTGACAGGGTTCGCCGAGGATGTGGGATGATCCCCGGTCCGTCGGCCGCGAATCGCAAGGGAGGCGATGATGAATCCTGAGTTGCAGATCCTCGTCGATCGCGTGGAAGCGCTCGAGCAACAGGCGGGAGCATGGAAGCTCACGGCCAGGGTGGCGATCGCGCTCGCGATCGCGGCGATGGTACTGCCGTTCCTCGGCCTGGTGCCGCCGGCGAGCCGGGCGCCCGCGCCCGAGAGCGTCCGGTACTCCGTCGTCGAAGCGAACCGGTTCCTGCTGCGCGATCTGAACGGCAAGGTAGCAGGCGGCCTGGAGGCCGGCCGCGACAGCACCGTGAAGCTCGTGCTCGGCGGCAAGGCGGGGCGCGCGGCGGCGTTTCTCGAAGTGCACGACAACGGCCGCGCGGATCTGACGCTGCGCGCACCGGACGGAGGTTTGCGCGTGGCGATGGTGGCGGCCGACGCCCCTTCTTTCGTGCTCGCCGGAACGAGCGAGGTCCCGAGCTTGAGCCTGAGGGTCACGCCCGACGGCTCGGGACAGGTCCAGCTCTCCGATCGTTCGGGGCGGCTGAGGTTCCGGGCCCCGTAGATTCGCTCGCCGTTCCAATGCAGGCGAATCTCCGAGCCGGAGGGAGGGTTCATGCATCACGAGTGGCGTCGCGGCGGCTACGTGGTCAGCACCGATCCCGAGCGCCTCGATCTCCAGGTGATCCATGCTTTCCTGACCGCGAGCTACTGGGCGGCCGGGATCCCGCTCGACGTGGTGCGGCGCTCGCTCGAGCATTCCGTCAGCTTCGGCCTGTACCGGGAGCAAGCGGCGGCCGCCGCCGGCGGCGCGCGTGAAACGCGACGCGACGCCGCTCCGGACGCGGAGCGCGCGCGCGGGGAGCAGGTCGGGTTCGCGCGCGTGATCACCGATCGCGCCACGTTCGGCTACCTCGGCGACGTGTTCGTGCTTCCGGCCCATCGCGGGCGCGGGCTGTCGAAGTGGCTCATGCAGTGCATCGACGAGCATCCCGAGCTCAAGGGATTCCGCCGCTGGGTGCTGCTCACGCGCGACGCGCACGGGCTCTACCGGCAGTTCGGATGGACCCCGGTCGCGAGCCCCGAGCGCTACATGGAGCGCTGGGCGCCCGACGTCTACGCGGCGGCGCCGGCGGCCGCGGGGCCACACCAGGCGTCGTGAAGATCGCGGCCCTGAACTGGATGCAGGTCGAGCGTTACCTCGAGCGCGACGACCGCGCGGTGGTGCCGCTCGGCTCGACGGAGCAGCACGCCTACCTGAGCCTCGCCACCGACAGTATCCTCGCCGAGCGCGTGGCCGCCGAGGCGGCCGAGCCGCTGGACGTCCTCGTGTTTCCCGCGATCGCCTACGGCGTCACCCCCAACTTCACCGCGTATCCGGGCTCCGTTTCGCTGCGCATCGAGACGCTGACCGCGGTCGTGGGCGATGCGCTGGACGGGCTCGTGCACCAGGGCTTCGGTCGCATCGTGATCGTGAACGGCCATGGCGGCAACGCGCCGGTTCAGTCGTTCACGCACGAGTGGATGGCCGCGCACGCGGGCGTTCAGGTCAAGTTCCACAACTGGTGGAACGCCCCGCAGGTGTGGAACAAGGTGCAGGAGATCGATCCGGTGGCGTCGCACGCCTCCTGGATGGAGAACTTCCCGTGGACGCGCATCGACGGGGTCGTGGTCCCCGACGTCCAGAAGCCGCCGGTCGATTACGCCCGAATCCTGCATCTCGGTCCGGCGGCGATCCGGGAGCGGCTCGGAGACGGCAATTTCGCCGGGCGCTACGTTCGGAGCGACGCCGAGATGCTGGCGCTGTGGCGGGTCGCCGTGGAGGAGACCCGGGCGGTGATCGCGGAGGGATGGGCGTGAGCGATTTTTCCGCAACCTGCACCGGCCGCACCACCCGGCCGGTGCAGGACATGGACCGCGGGACGTGGTTGGGGTCGTGTGGGCAGCGTCCCGGGCTCGAGGACCCGCGCCTCAGGTTCTCAGAACTTGAACGCGAGCCCGGCGGTCGTCGACCAGTAGTCGGCGTTCCACTGCCGGGGCGGGAGCGGCGTGCCGTCCTGCTTCAGGAACACGTACCGGCCGTTCAGGTCGAGCGCCACGGCGGGCCCCAGGGGAACTCCGAGGCCACCGCGGATCGCCCACAGCGCCAGCACCGTCAGGCAGGTGCCGACCGCGCGTGTTGAATGGCGAGACGAGCTGGAAGCGTTCCGGGTTCCGTTCATGGAATCCTCCTCTTTGACCTCGAGCCCGGACCATTCCACGTCAAGCGTCCGTGGCCGAGACCCCGCTGGCCGGGGAGCGAGAACGAGCATCAAGTGTCGTGCCCGTCGAGGCTCGGCGTGACGGCAACGCGTTGCAAGCATCCGCCGTGCGCGGACGGAGTCGAGGGAGCGAGGAGCTTGCAGGTCTTACATGCGCGACTCGACGTCAGCCCATGGATAGATCAGGACGTGGATTCGGCGGGAGCGCTCGGGCGCATGCGGAACAGGCGCTCCAGATCCTCGTAGCCGACGGGCTTCGTGAGATGGGCGTCGAAGCCCGCTTCGCGCGCCCGTAGCTGGTCTTCCGCCTGTCCATAGCCGGTGAGCGCCACGAGGTACACCGAGCGCAGCGACGGGTCCTCCCGGAACACGCGCGCCACGGCGTAGCCGTCGAGGGCTCCGGGAAGCCCGATGTCGCACAGCACCACGTCGGGCCGGAGCTCGCGGGCCTTCTCCACTCCGGAGCGTCCGTCCGGCGCCGTTTCCACTTCGTGATCGAACATCTCGAGCAGGAGCCGCAGGCTCTCCGCCGCGTCGGCGTTGTCCTCGATCAGGAGCACGCGATGCAGGCTCGCGCCGTCGGGCGGACGGCCGACGCGCCGGGCGGGCTCCCGGCCTTCCTCGAGCGGGAGGCGAACGATGAACCTCGCGCCCTTGCCGAGCCCCGCGCTGCTCGCCACCACCGAGCCGCCGTGCAGCTCCACCATCGCCCGGACCAGCGTGAGCCCCAGGCCCAGTCCGCCCGCCGAGCGGTCGAGCCCGGATGCCGCCTGGCTGAACGGCTCGAACAGCCGGGCCAGCAACTGCTGCGGGATCCCGATGCCGGTGTCGCTCACCGAGATCACGGCCGCGTCGCGCTCCCGCCCCACGGTGACGGTCACGGTGCCGCCGCGATCCGTGAACTTGGCCGCGTTGTGCAGCAGGTTGCCGAGCGCCTGCGACAGCCGCGTCGCATCGCCGTTCCCCCACAGCTCGACCGGACAGATTTCCTTCACGAGCCGGATGCCGCGCGAATCGAACACGCCCTGGTAGTCCTCGATCGTGTCGCGCGCGATCTCGGTCAGGTCCAAGCGCTCCTTCCGCAGCAGGATCTTGCCGCTCGAGATCCGCGAGACGTCCAGCAGGTCGTCGACCAGCCTGCCGAGGTGCAGGACCTGCCGCGCCATCATCTGCCACGCCTTCTCGACCTGGTCGGGCGAGGCGTTCGGCATTCTCAGGATCTGCATGCAGTTCTGGATCGGGGCCAGGGGGTTGCGCAGCTCGTGCCCGAGCATGGCGAGGAACTCGTCCTTGCGGCGGGCGATTTCGTACAGCGACTCCTCGGCGTGCTTGCGCTCGGTGACGTCGATGCACACGCCCACCAGCCGCTCCGACCGCCGGCGCGCATCCAGCAGCAGCCTGCCCCGCGCCTCCAGCCACGCGATGCGCCCGTTCGGCAGGCGGATCCGGTACTGGATGTGATACGGGGCGCGCTCGCGCAGCGACGCGTCGATCGCGCTCCGCACCCGGGCCACGTCCTCGGGATGGATGTCGCGCAGGAAGTCCTCGTAGCGGCCGCCGAACGTGCCGGCCTCGAGACCGTGCAGCGACTCCAGCGTAGGGGACCACGACATTCGGTTCGAGCGCAGGTCCCATTCCCATGCGCCCATGCGTCCGACCTCCAGCGCCAGGCTCAGGCGCTGCTCGCTCTCCACCAGCGCGCGCTGGGCGCGCTTGTGCTCGGTGACGTCGCGGGTGAAGCAGCGAGTGTGCGCGAACACCCCGCCCTCCCAGCGCACGTTCGAGCTCATCACCACATGTCGGATCGATCCGTCCTTGCAGCGCAGCCGAACGTCGTGGTCCTTCAGCGTCTCGCCATCCTTGAGGCGCGCGAGCATGTCGTCGAGCTGCTCGGGATCGGCGTAGAACTCGCTCAGGTGATGCCCCGCGTATTCGTCGTACGAATAGCCCAGCATCTCGAGCTCGGCGCGATTGGCGAGCAGGATCGTGCCGTCCTGCCCCACCCAGTGCAGGCCCATCGGCGCGTTCTCGAAGAAGTCCGCGAGCTCCTGTTCACTGCGGCGAAGGTCGTCCTCCGCCTGCTTGCGCTCCGTCAGGTCGCGCGCGATCACCGACGCGCCATCCAGCGCGCCGCTCCCGTCGTAAACGGGCGAGATCGTGAGCGACACGTGCAGCGGCCGGCCATCCTTGGTGGTCCGCACCGTCTCGAACGACGCGACCCGCTCCCCGTTTCGGAGCCGCTCGTAGGCCTGCTTGAGCTCGTCGACCCGGTCTTCCGGGACGATCTTGTAGATCGGCCCTCCCACCATCGCCGCGGCGGAGTACCCGTACATGCGTTCGGCGGCGTGGTTCCAGCTCGTGATCGTGCCGTCCAGCGTGACGCCGTAGATCGCGTCGTCCGAGGACTCCACGATCGAGGCCAGGTGCGCCGCCCGCCGTTCGGCCTGCTTGAGCTCGCTCACGTCCACGAACGTGATGACCACGCCGTCGGTCGTTCCGTCGAGCGCCCGATAGGCGTGGATCTCCATGATGTACCAGGCGCCGTTCTCCAGGCGCACCGTCCGCTCCACGCGCTTCAGCGTTCGCAGGGTCCGCTCCGCGTCACGGATCATGGTGTCGACGGCGGACCGGGAGGCGAGATCGGTGATCGGCCGGCCGATGTCGGTCTCCATCAGCCGGAACACGGCGCGGATCGCAGGCGTGAAGCTCTTGATCCTGAGCTTCTGGTCCAGAAAGATCGTCGCGATGCGGGTGCTTCGGAACAGGTGCCTCAGGTCGTTGTGGGCGCGATCCAGCTCCTCGTTGGCCGCTCCGAGCTCCGCCACCGCGGTCTGCAGCCGCTCGCGCGTCTCGCGCAGCTCGCGCTCGAGCCGCGCTGCGGGCGCCCCGCCGGGTTCCTCGACCGCGGCCGGCTCGAGCGCATCGCCCGCCGCGGCAGCCGGCGGAGCCGCCCGTCGACCACCGCGAGCGGGAGCCGCGACCGGCGCGCCGCCCGGCGCACCCGGCTGCCTGTGGGCCTGGTCCTCGAGACGCTGGTAGATGCCGTGGTCCGGATCCAGGTCGCGGAACAGGCTGCGAGGGCGGCCCATCCCCGCGGGCGGGCCCAGGAACAGGATGCCGCCGGGCCTGAGCGCGTCGTGGAACAGGCGGATCACCTTGGTCTGGAGACTCTTCTCGAGATGGACGAGCTGGTTGCGGCACGCGATCACGTCCATGTGCGAGAGCGGCGGGTCGCGGAGCAGGTCGTGGACCGAGAAGATGCACAGGTCGCGGATCTCGCTCGCGATCTCGATCGAGTCTCCGCGAGGCTCGAAACAGCGCGCCATCCGCTGCGCGGGCAAGTGCCTGGCCGTCGCCGCCGGGAACCTGCCGTGCCGGGCGGCCTCGAGCGCCGGCCCGTCGACATCGGTGGCGAACAGCTGGATCCGCGGCGGCACGCCGTTCTCGAGCGTGAGCTCGTGCAGCAGGATCGCCAGCGAATACGGTTCCTCGCCGCCGCCGCACGCCGGCACCCACACGCGGAGCGGGCTACCGGGCGGCGGCGCGAGTCGCGGGAGCAGGTGCCGCGCGAGCTGGGCCAATGTGTCGGGGTCGCGGAAGAACCGCGGCTCCCCGATCAGCAGATCCCGGAACAAGCGGTCGATTTCACCCGCGTCGCCCCGCAACGCCGCGGCATAGTCGGAAAGCGAATCGATGCGGCGCACCGCCATGCGCCGCCGGATCCTGCGCCGCAGCGTTCCCGGCTCGCCGTCGTGGAAATCGTGACCGGTCCTGCGCCGCAGAGCGTCGCAGATCGCGTTGAACGGGGCCGCATCCAGGGCGGCCTCCGCGAAGGCGATCGCGGCGGTGCGGCGCAAGTACTCGAGCAAAGCCGCGGGCATTGCTTCGACCGGCAGGATGACGTCGGCGAGACCGGTGGCGACCGCGCGACGCGCGACGGGGCCCGCGCGCGCCGAGTTCGGCTGCTGCACGATCACGAGACCACCGCGGTCCTTGATCGCCTTGATGCCGACGATGCCGTCCGTCCCCGCGTACGACATCAGGATCGCGATCGCCGCTTCGGCCCGGTCTTCGGCGAGGGAACGGAGGAACGCGTCCAGGCGCCGCTCGGGATGCCGCCGCAAGGGGAGTGCTACGAACGCTCCGTCGCGGATCGACAGCGCCGCCCGGCCCGGCAGGACGTGGACGCGGTCGGGCTCCAGGTGGACGCCGGGCTCCGCCACGACCGGCAAGCGCTGCCCCAGCGCCTCGGCCAGCGGGATGTTGGGGGAATCGGGGGTCTGGATCACGACGAACGCGACGCCGGTCTCGCCGGGGATGCCGGCGAAGAACGCGCGCACGCGGTCGAGACCGTTCGCGGCGGCGCAGATCGCGACCACCGCGGGGGCCGTCACGCCGGAGGAAGAGACGACTGTCTCGACGGCGGCGCCCGCGACGTGAAGATCATCGGAACGTGCCATGCAGCGCTCCCGCGCCTCCCGCCCGCAGTTTTATCACGGCAGGTCTCGCCCTCGACGATTCGACCCCCGGCGCAGACGCGGCCGAATCGACAGTCGCCTCGCGCATCTCGTCCGCTCGATGCCTGAAAGCCCCGCGACCCCAAGCTCAGCGGTCGCGGGGCGCTGCTTGGGTTTGGCTGCGCTCGCGATTAGCGGTTGTGGAACGTGATGCCGCCCAGGATCGCGAACTGCGACACGTCGCTCGCCGTGTAACGGCCCTCGACGAACCCGTGCGAGACCGCAGCCGGGAATCTCAAACCTCCGAACAGGTTCGCGCCGAGGCTGGACTTGGATCGATTCTCGCGGTCATCGGACACCAGGTTCAGGCCGAGTCCGCCGCCGAGGTAGGGCGTCACCGCCCCCTCGGGCTCGAAGTGATAGTAGAGGTCCATGTTCGGGCTCACGTCGCTCACGTCGTTCACCTTCCAGTACATGAGACTGGGAAGCAGGTGGACGTGCGAATCCACCCGCTCGAACTCGAGATGGCCTCCGAGCATCATCGTTCCGTCGAGATCCTCCGGCGTCGTGTAGCCGAGCTTGCCGCCGAATCCCGACAGGTGATACGACTGCGCGCTCGACCGTGCGGGGAGTACGGCCAGGCCCAGGATCATCAGTGCTACCGTCAGGCTCTTCATCGTAGTCCTCCTTCCGAGCGAGATCGACGCGCAGGCCCGTCTGGGGCTCGCTCTCTGGGTTTCGACGCGAAGCGCAGCCGAATGGGTC
>Ga0066709_100000721_pt1 | contig 19185 bp, 19 predicted proteins | sample GraSoiAngelo_158_FD_79665 | JGI IMG/M metagenome (GOLD analysis project Ga0066709, IMG submission 79665) | Grasslands soil microbial communities from the Angelo Coastal Reserve, California, USA - 14_1009_16_30cm | ecosystem: Environmental > Terrestrial > Soil > Grasslands | place: USA...
AGCGCCAGTGCCGGACGACACGGTGGTCGTCGCCGGCGTCGCCGTCGTGCTGGGCGTGGTGGCGGCCGTGGTGGATGGCGGCGGGTATGTCCCCGCGGTGCCATCGAGTCCGGCCGACAGCACCGGAACCCCGACCGCCAGGATGATGAGCGGCACCGCGACCGCGGCGATCGTCTCCCACGACGAGCCCCGCAACTTCTGGAACCAGCCCCGACGCGCCTCTGCCTCGTTCCCCATGGGTCGTGCCCCCCCTTCCCCAAACGGCCCAAATACCCCGCATGTCCTAGCAAATGTCTCGCAGCCGCCGCAATCGCCGATACCGCACGAGCCGCCCGGTGCCGGTGACCGCGGTACTGTCCGGCCGGCGACTGCGTTGGCCGCTGACTGCTCGGCGAGCAGGAGGCCCAAAGCGGGATGATTTCGGCCGACTCCCTGCGGCGGCTCTACCGCGCGCCCGGTTCCGCCCAACCCCCGGCACCCGAGCGGCCCCGGTTCGCCGTGGTGACGTGCATGGATCCACGAGTCGACGTGGCCAAGGCGCTCAGCATCCCGGCCTCGGACCTCTACCTGCTCCGGAACGCCGGAGGCCGCGTCTCACCCGACACGATCCGCTCGCTCGTCGTCGCGTGGAGCGAGGCGGACGTCACCGAGGTCATCGTCGTCCACCACACCGATTGCCGGGTCGCCGCCTTTGGCAACGGCGAGCTGCGCACGCACGCCGCCGCGAAACTCGGCGCCGACGTGTCGGCGGTGGCGATCGACTTCGACCCGATTGGAGACCTCCGCGGGTCGGTCGCCGAAGACGTCGAGCGGGTCCGCCGGCCGCGGTCGCTCCCACCCGACCTGCCGGTATCGGGATTCGTCTACGACGTCGAGACCGCAACGGTCGATGCCGTGATCGTCGACCCCTTCTCCGTGCTCGCGACGCGGACTCGCATACGCTCCTGATCATGGGGTTCTACGACGAACAGATCGTGCCCCGGGTCACGAATGTCATGCTCGGCACGAAGATGTTCGGGAAGATTCGGGAGGAAGCCTGCGAAGGGTTGCACGGCGACGTCGTCGAGGTGGGCTTCGGGTCGGGGCTGAATCTCCCGTACCTCGCTGATGCCGTCACCGGCGTATGGGCCGTCGAGCCTTCCGGGACCGCGACGAAGCTCGCCGCGAAGCGGATCGCGGTGACGTCCGTCCCGGTCCAGGTCGCGGGCCTCGACGGTGCCCATCTCGCCTTGCCCGACGATCGCTTCGACGCCGCGCTCTCGACGATGACGTTGTGCACGATCCCCGATATCGGGGGCGCGCTGCTCGAGCTTCGCCGCGTCTTGAAGCCGGGCGCGTCATTTCACTTCGCGGAGCACGGCCGGTCTCCGGACGCCAAGGTTGCGCACACCCAGGACCGATTTACCGGGATGCAGAGGCGCCTCGCGGGTGGTTGCCATCTCAACCGCGACATCGCCGCGCTGATCGCCGATGCCGGGTTCTCGATCGAGCACGTGCGGAACTTCTACCTCAAGGGTCCGAAGGCATGGGGCTACATGTCGGTCGGACGCGCGACGGCCGCCTGAGGCGGCACGCCCGCCGTCAACGCCCGCGGCGCCTCCGTTCCGCCGCTACCGTTGCTTCCCGAAGTGCCCCCGCGGCTGAAGAGTTGGGGGCGTGAAGGAGCCGGCATGCCTACTGTGCGCGAACCCACCCACCCGTGGAACGAGCAGCGGATCAGCGAGACGAGATCGGTTGGCCTACTACCCGACCCGGAGCCGCGGCAACGCGAGTACACGATCATCTCCGTTGATGACCACGTGATCGAGCCCCGCCACCTCTTCGAGGGGAGGATGCCGGCGGACCTCATCGCGGCGGCGCCACGCGTCGTCGAGAACGACCGAGGCCAGGAGATGTGGCTCTACGAGGAGGTTCTGTACCCGCAGATCGGTTTGAACGCGGTCGCGGGCCGGCCGAAGGACCAGTGGAACACCGAGCCGAGCCGTTTCGACGAGATGCGCACCGGTTGCTGGGACAGCGACGCGCGCGTTGCCGACATGGATCTCGACGGGGTCTACGCGTCGCTGTGCTTCCCGTCCTTGCTCGCGGGTTTCGCGGGAGTGGTGTTTTCGCAGAGCAAGGACCAAGAGCTCGGGCTCGCGTGCTCGAGGGCGTGGAACGACTGGCACCTCGACGAATGGGCGGGCAAGAACCCGGATCGCATGATCCCGCTACAGATCCCGTGGTTGTCCGACCCGGACATCGCCGCCGACGAGATTCGGCGCAACGCCGAGCGCGGCTTCAAGGCGGTGAGCTTTCTCGAGAATCCGATCGACCTCGGGCTGCCGTCGATGCACACCGACCACTGGGATCCGCTGCTGCGAGCGTGTGAGGAGACGAACACGGTCGTGTGCCTCCACTGTGGTTCCTCGCGCTGGTCGGCCGCGCGCTCGCCCCGTGCGCCGCTCGAGCTGTACAGCACGCTGTTCACGGCGAATCCGCTGGCGACCGCGGCAGACTGGTTGTGGGCGCAGATTCCGTTGCGGTTCCCGCAGCTCGACATTGCGTTCTCCGAAGGTGGCCTCGGGTGGGCGACGATGTTGATGGACCGGCTCGAGTGGGTGATGACCCACTCCGCCTCGGGCTACAGCGCGTGGAGAGATCCGAACCTCACCCCGATCGACGCCATGCGACGGAACTTCTGGTTCTGCACCATCGATCTGCCGCCGACGTTCGCGATGCGCGACCGGCTGGGTTCCGACCACATCATGTTGGAGAGCGACTATCCCCACGCGGACTCGACGTGGCCCGACACGCAGGACAACGCGCGCCGTGGCCTGACCGGATTGAACGACGACGAGGCGCGCAAAGTCACGTGGGAGAACGCGTCGAACCTGTTTCGCCATCCGGTACCGGTTGAGCTGCAGCTTCCGCGCACAGCGGTTCCCGCCGCGGTCTGACCTGCTCGTCGCGACGACGCCCCCGAAAGCATCGTCCCGGGGGCGTCGCACCACGGCGGGGGCGGGACCCTGCCGCTGGTCCCGTTCCGCTCGAGGCAGAACGCTATCGGAGTACGCGCAGCGCCGCGGGTGAAGTGGGCGGTACCGCCTCGGGGTGCAGCGCGGCGGCCAGGATCTCCACGCCGTCGACGAGCCGCGGGCCCGGCCGCGAGAAGTACGCGGTGGCATCGACCGCGTAGAGGTGACGCACGTCCGCCAACTCCGGTTGCGCGAGGAGGCGTTGTCCTTCGTGCACCGCCTCTTCGAGGCCGTAACCGCACGGCATGAAAACGACGGCGTCGGTCGTCTCGCTCGCGATCTCGTCCCAGGTGAGACGGCGCGACGGGACGCCTGTCACGGAAAGAACGGGTTCCCCGCCGGCAGACGCGATCATCTCGGGTACCCAGTGGCCGCCGCTGAACGGCGGATCAGACCACTCCAGCGCGAGCGTGCGGGGCCGGGACCTCCCGCGGACCGCGTCGCGCACGGTGTCGAGCCGTTCGCGGAGGCGGTCCATGAGCGAGCGGGCGGTGTCCGCTGTCCCCGTCGCGTCGCCGACGACGCCGATGCAGTCGATGACGTCGTCGAGGGTGGACGGATCGAGCGAGATCACGTCCGCGCGACAGCCGAGGACATCGAGCGCGGCCTCGACCGCGCCCGACGGGACGGCACAGACGCGACAGAGGTCTTGCGCAAGGATGAGGTCGGGCTGGATCGTCGCGATGCGGGCCGCGTCCAAGGCGTACAGGGGCTCGCCGGCCGCGACCTTCGCGGCAACCGCGTCGTCGATGCCGCGAGGAGTCGTGAGCTCGGCGGCAGTGAGCGCGCTGCTCGACACGGCCGGCTTGGAGCGAGCTGCGGGCGGGTAGTCGCACTCGAACGTGACCCCGGCGAGCTGGTCTCCGAGACCGAGCGCGAACACGATCTCGGTCGCGGAGGGGATGAGGGAGACGATTTTCATGGCGCCGTCCATGCGTCGACGTCGGGCTCGGCGCCGCGAGAGCGGGCGAGGGCCATCGGTGGGAGATATTCGCCGAGCAGTTCACGCGTCCACCAATTCCCCGTGGTGCGTTTCTGGCGAGGGTCCGTGAAGCGGTAGCGGTAGAGCTGGGCGCGTACGAACGCGGGCGGCGCCGCGGAGAACGGGTTCCGTCGCAGCAGCCGTAGCGTGGCCCGATCGTTCTCGAGCAGTTTCGCGACGAAGGGGACGAACCAGCGCTCGGCGTAGGCGGGGGAGAGCGCCGCAAACCACATGACCCAATCGAGCCGCAGATGGTACGGGGCGACTTGGATCGGGCGGCGCGCCGGATCGCCGGGCTTCGCCTTGAACTCGTACTCCTTCCACGCAGTGCTCGGCGTGAGGTCGGACTCGTCGGTGCCCTCGATGATGACCTCGTGACGGTCGCGGGTGATGTCACCGAAGAGGCCGTAGGTATTGACGAGATGGAGCGGATCGAAGCTCGCGTTCATGATCTGGCGACGCGACGCCATGTTGCGGACAACCTGATAACTCAAGACGGCGACCAATGCCATGACCGCGATGACCAGCGCACCAAACCAGGCGGGAGGATCGTGCAGCGCCGGTGACGAGACCGGGATCACATGATGCAAGAAGTCGTTGGGCAAAGCCGAGATCGCCAACGTCAACGTCAAGAGGTTGAGCCACGCGAAGTTTCCGCTGAGCATGAGCCAGGCCTGCGTGGCGATGACGATGATCCCGGCAATGCCCGCGACCGGTTGGGGAGCGAACAAGAGAAAGGGGACGAGCAGCTGCGCGACGTGGTTGGCGGCGACTTCCGCCTTGTGGAGCGACTTGGGCAGGTGATGGAAGTACCAGCTCAGTGGGTTCGGGAGCGGCTGCGTCTCGTGGTGGTAGTAGAGCGCGGTGAGGTTTCGCCACGCGGGGTCGTGACGAACCTTGATGAGTCCGGCGCCGACTTCGAGACGGAACAACACCCAGCGCAGCAGATAGATCGTCAAGATGGGTGGGGAAGTCGTGCGGTTGCCGAGAAAGATGGCGACGAATCCGGTTTCGAGGAGCAACGTCTCCCACACGAAGCCGAAGAAGGGCTGCCCGGCGTTCACGAACGACAGGTAGAGCACCCAGAGGCCGAACCACACGAGCATCGTGACGCCCAACGGCGCGTGCTCGACCACGCCGCTGAGAACCGCCAGCGCCAGAGTGGCGCCGAGCCACGCGGCGAACTTCGCGAGACGGTCCGAATAGCGCAAGTGAAAGAGCGTGGGTGCCCGCTTGAACGGGACGGCCGCGAGAAACCGTCGTGCGGGCACGAGCCCGCGCTCGCCGAGCAGCGCCGGAAACTGGAACGCGGCGCTGACGAAGGCGACGAGGTAGACGAGTGCGAGCGCCCGCCCGAACACAAGGCGACTGAGCCAGTAGTCCGGCGCCGACATCCAGTGCATGCGGCTCTAGCTTTCCGCTCTCGGCGCCTTCGGCGCCGGGCCGCCCACTCCTCGGACGGCGTTACGGCTCACTGCTCGGCGGGGTACCCGCCTCGCGGGCGCTCGCCTCTAGCATTGCGCTTTGGTTGCGGGGAGGCGACGTGACAACCCCGACGTACGTGATTCGCGGTGGCTTGGAAGGTCGCGAGCGACTGCGCGTGCTTGCCCGCGTGATGTGGCCTACGACCAGTGAGCTCTTCGCTCGTGTCGGAATCGATGCCGCGGCGCGCTGTCTCGACGTCGGGTGTGGTGGCGGTGACGTCACGCTGGCCCTGGCCCGGCAGCTGCTGGCCGGGTCGGTCGTCGGCACCGACCTCGACGAGACGAAGCTCGAGCTCGCGCGCGCGGATGCCCTTGATGCCGGGCTCTCCAACGTCCAGTTCCGCCTCGAGAATGTCATGGACCCGGGCGCGCCCGGCGAAGAGTTCGACGTCGTCTATGCCCGGTTCCTGCTCACGCATCTTCCGGACCCAACAGAGGCGCTGTCGAACCTCTGCGCGCGGCTCGCGCCCGGTGGAGCGCTCGTCGTCGAGGACATCGACTTCACCGGACACTTCTGCGACCCCTACTCAGCCGCGTTTTGGCGCTACGTCGACTGGTACACCGAGTCGGTACAGGCCCGCGGGTGCGACCCCAACATCGGCCCGCGCCTTCCCGGGCTGCTGCGGGCAACCGGTCTCACCGCGCTCGGCATGCACGTGGTACAGCCCGCTGGGTTCGCGGGGGAGATGAAGCTGATCGCGCCGATCACGCTCGAGGCGATCGCGGACGCCGTGCTCGCGGCCGAGCTCGCCACGGGCGACGAGCTCGCCGCGACCGTCGACGAGCTGTACGCCTTCGCCAGCTTGGACACGTCGGTGGTCAGCCTGCCGCGGATCGTGCAGGCATGGGGGCGCCGGCCGCGATGACCCGTCGCGCCCGACGTCTCGGCGTGCTCGCGCTCGTCTTGCTGGCGCTCGTTGCGCTCGCGCTCACTCCGGCCGCCGCGTCGGCACGAGACAAACCTCCCAAGCCGGTGCAGTCGAACGTCGTCGCGACGTTCGACTGACTCACTGATTCCGGCATCTTGAGCACGCCCTGCGCCTTGGGACGCGGTTCGGTCGTCGACGTCTTCAGGCAAGATCTCGACGTCGCCGCGTCGATCCTCGCCGGGCGCGGGATTCCTGCGCTGTGGGTGCCGATGCCCGGTCCGGTTGGCACTGCGTTGGCGAACAACCCGCTGATGCCGCTCTACCAGGCGGTGGCGACGAAATACGGCCAACGGTTCCTCGACGGCGGTGTACCGGTGGTCATCAACGGCGTGTACGTGCAGTACGTGCCGTGTGTCAGCCCCCCGACGCCGGTAACTGCTTCGTCGGAATCGTTGCGGTGCGCGACTCCGACCTCACGCACTTTGCGCCGAGCGGCGCTCGCCGCTACGCCGAATACGTTGCCAACCGAACCTGAGCCGCACCGGACCGAAGTGATCGTCACCCGCGGCCTACTACCTTTGGGTGAATCATGAGCACCGAGGACCTAGCTCCGGACGCCCAGAGTCTTGATGCCGTCGTCGTCGGCATGGGGTTCGGCGGTATGTACATGCTCCACCGCGCCCGGGTCGCCGGTCTCCGCGTGCGGGGCTACGAGGCGGGCGATGACGTCGGCGGCACCTGGTACTGGAATCGTTACCCCGGCGCCCGCTGCGACGTCGAGAGCCTCGAGTACTCGTATTCGTTCTCCGAGGAGCTCCAGCAGGAATGGGAGTGGACGGAGCGCTACCCGGGTCAAGCCGAGATCCTCAGCTACGCCCGCTACGTCGCCGAGCGCTTCGACCTGCGACGCGACATTCAATTCGAGACGCGCGTCACGGCCGCCCGTTTCGACGAGGTGGCTGGACGCTGGGACGTTCGCACCGACCGGGGCGACGAGGTGTCAGCCCAGTTCCTGATCATGGCGACCGGGTGCCTGTCGTCCACCAACGTGCCCGACATCGAGGGCCTCGATCGCTTCGAGGGCGCGGTGTACCACACGGGTCGCTGGCCGAAGGAAGGTGTCGACTTCCGCGGCCAACGCGTCGGTGTCGTCGGCACGGGGTCGTCCGGGATCCAGGCGATACCGGTAATCGCCGAAGAAGCCGAGGAGCTCTACGTCTTCCAGCGGACGCCCCAGTTCTCCATTCCCGCGCGCAACGCGCCGCTGGACGCGGCCGAGCAGGCCGCGGTGAAGGCGGATTACCAGGGATTCCGCGCCCGAAACCGCCAGACACCCGGTGCCATCGGAAGCCGTCTCGGGTGGAATACCGCATCGGTGCTCGAATGTGACCCCGAGGAACGCGAGCGTGAGTTCGAGAGCCGCTGGAACATCGGCGGTTTCACGTTCGTCGGTGCGTTCGGTGACACCTCGACGAATCCCGACGCCAACAAGTTCGCCGCGGATTTCGTGCGCGACAAGATCCGCGAGAAAGTGCACGACCCCAAAGTCGCGGAGATGCTGATGCCGAAGACCCACATCGGGTGCAAGCGCATCTGCCTCGACACCAACTACTTCGAGACCTTCAACCGTCCGAACGTGCATCTGGTCGACATCAGCGAAGCACCGATGGAGCGCGCGACCCCGCGCGGACTCTGTACGAACGGGCGCGAGTACGAGCTCGACTGCATTGTGTTCGCGACCGGCTACGACGCGATGACCGGTTCGTTGCTCCGGATCGACATCCGCGGCCGCGGCGACCAATCGCTCGGCGACGTGTGGTCGGCCGGACCGGTGACGTACCTCGGGCTCGGAATCCCCGGCTTCCCCAACCTGTTCGTCATCGCGGGGCCCGGGAGCCCGTCGGTGCTTGCGAACATGATCGTGTGCGTCGAGCAGCACGTCGACTGGATCACGGAGTGCGTCGAGTACCTGCGCGACCACGGGTACCGGAGCATCGAGGCCACACCCGAAGCGGCGGACCAGTGGGTGGCGTACGTGAACCAGGTGGCAGGCGGGACGCTGTATCCCACGTGCAACTCGTGGTATCTGGGCGCGAACGTGCCCGGGAAACCGCGCGTGTTCATGCCGCTGCCGGGGTTCCCGGCTTACGTCGCCAAGTGCGACGAAGTCGCGGCCAAGGGTTACGAAGGCTTCGTGCTCGCCTGACGACCGCTCGTCGGGCGGGGGGAACATTCAGGGGCCGGCGGCGTTGAGCTCGTTGTTCACGCAACGAAATTGGAGGCTGCGATGCCGGCCGTGACCGCCGACCCGCTCACCCTGCCGAGACTTCCCGAGGTCTCGCCCGACGCTCGTCCGCGGGCGATCCGATCGGTCATCCGCGCGCCGGGCGGGCTCGAAGGCGAAGGCTTTCCCGTGCGGCGTGCGTTTGCCGGCGTGCCGCTCGACGAGCTCGACCCGTTCGTCCACATGGATCAGATGGGCGAGGTCGAGTATGCGCCCGGTGAACCCCGCGGCACGGATTGGCATCCCCACCGTGGGTTCGAGACGGTCACGTACATGATCGACGGGACGTTCCAGCATCAGGACTCGCACGGCGGAGGTGGCGTCATCACCGACGGCGCGACGCAGTGGATGACCGCCGGCGCCGGCATCCTCCACATCGAGACGCCCCCGGAGCCGCTCGTCATCAGCGGTGGGCTGTTCCACGGCGTGCAGCTGTGGGTCAACCTGCCGGCCAAGGACAAGATGGCGCCGCCGCGCTACCAGAGCCTCGAGGCGAACCAGGTCGAGCTGGTGGCTTCGCCCGACGGCGGGGCGCTGGTGCGTCTCGTCGCGGGCGACATCGACGGGTTCCACGGTCCGGGACAGACGTATACGCCGATCACCGTCGCCCACGCGACGATCTCGCCGGGCGCGCGCCTCGTTGTCCCGTGGCGGCGCGACTTCAACGCGCTGGCCTACGTGCTGTCGGGCGAGGGCACGGTCGGTGACGAGCGGCGGCCCATCGAGCGCGGCCAGCTGGTCGTGTTCGGGAAGTCGGGTGACGATTTGGTGTTCGAGGGTTCGCCGTCCCACCTGCTCGATGTGCTGTTGCTCGGCGGACAGCCGATCCGGGAGCCGGTGGCGGCCTACGGTCCGTTCGTCATGAACACGAAGGCCGAGCTGCAGCAAGCGTTCGAAGACTTTCAGGCGGGCCGGCTCGGCACCGTGCCGGCCGACGGTTTGCAGCCCTTCCGGCCCACCGCGAGGTAGCGGAACGATTGGTCGCGACAATTGCGCAGTGGCCGCGGGATGCCCAACACGTGTACGACGAATACCTCGGCGACCGCCACCTCGAGCGCTACGGAGAGCTGTTCGGCAAATTGTCGTTGGGGTAGCGGACGCCTCGCTCGGGTCTCGCGAGGAAAAGGGCAGCGATCGAACCTAGTCTTGGACGGGTGTCTACGGGGCAGACGGCGGCAGGCATCGCCGAGGCACTCGTCTCGAACGTCGAACGCGTCGTACTCGGGAAGACCGAGGTGCTCCGACTCGTGGTCGCGGCACTCCTCGCACGCGGGCACGTCCTCATCGAGGACGCGCCCGGGATGGGCAAGACGTTGCTCGCCAAGGCGCTCGCCCGCTCCCTCGGCGGGACCGCCGGTCGGGTCCAGGGAACGGTCGACCTGTTGCCCGCCGACATCACTGGCGTCACGGTCTTCGAGCAGGAACAGCGCACGTGGGAGTTCCGCGCGGGACCGCTCTTCCACAACGTCGTGCTCTTCGACGAGATCAACCGGGCGACGCCTCGGGCGCAGGCCGCGCTCTTGGAGGCGATGGCCGAAGGGCAGGTGAGCGCGGACGGTGGCGTGTACCCGTTGCCCGCGCCGTTCTTCGTTCTCGCCACCCAGAACCCCAACGGCGAGGCCGGCACGTTCCCGCTCGTATCGGGTGAGTACGACCGCTTCGCCATCTGCGTGTCGCTGGGTCTGCCCGACCGGGCAAGTGAGCGTGCGCTGCTGCGCGGGGTCGGAGGTCGATCGGCGCTGGAGGATCTCGCGCCGGTCGTCGATCCCGAGAGCTTCGTCGCTGCGTGTACAGACGTGGAGCAGTTGTACGCGGCGCCCGCGGTCGAGGACTACGTGCTCGACATCGCGGACGCGACGCGGTCGCACGGCTCGGTGACCCACGGGATCAGCCCGCGGGCGACGCAGTTGCTGCTGCAAGTCGCGAAGGGTCACGCGGTCGTCGATGGGCGAAGCTACGCCACGCCCGACGACGTGCAAGCGGTCGCGGTCGCGGTCTTGGCCCACCGGCTCGGCAGCGACATGCACACGGTTGGCGCCAGTGCGAGCCGAGCCGCCGTCGAGGAGTTGCTCGCTTCCGTCGCCGTCCCGGAGATCTGACGTGCCGGGCGAACGTCCGGAGCGTTCCCTCCATCTCCGACGTCCAGCCGTCGTCGTGCTGGTGTTCGGGCTGTTCCTCTCCGGTTCGGAAGGTTCGTCGAACGCGGCGGTGACCCACGGCCTTGGCTTCGCGCTCCTCGCCGTCGTGGTCGCCAACCTCGTCTGGGCGTTCGCGCGGGTGCGGAGTGTGTCGGTTCGCGTCGCCGGTCAGCCGACCATCGCGGTGGTTGGCGACAACGCCGCGATCGAGATTGCCCTGCACGGACGCGACGTGCCGCTCGCGGTGCGCTTGTTGTCGTCGCCGGGCGCGCCGTGGCTCGCCGCATCGGGAAGCGACACGGGACCGCTGCCCGGGATCAGCGGGTTCCGAGGTATCGCCACGCAGGCCGTCGTGCAGTTGCGCTCCGACGGACCGCTCGGGCTCGTCGGCTACTCGCGTTCGTACCCGCTGCGGTTGCGTCCGTTGTGGATCGGGCCCCGCCCGGTCGTGCCGTCGGAGCCGGTTGACTTCCCGCGCGGCGCGGCCGGGAAGGACGGTTCGGCGACCCAGAGCACCCGCGCCGGTGACGCGCCCGCCGCCGTGCGTGAGTACCAGGTCGGCGATTCGCTGCGTCACATCTCCTGGCCCGTGAGCGCCCGCATGGGGCAGCTCATCACCAAGAAGTTCGACAGTTCCCTCGCGCCAGAAGTCCTCATCGCGGTTGATCTGGGGCCGAGCACGAACGCCGATGCGACGGCGGACCGCACCGCGGGAATCGCGAGCTGGCTCGGCGGCAATGTGCTCGACCGCGGATGGCGGTTGCGAGTCCTCGTTGTCGGCCCCGACGGTCCGACCATGCGGCCGGTTGACCGCACCGGGCTGCACTGCGCGCTCGCCGAAGCGCAGCGCGGTCCGTTGCCGCTTCCAACCGACCGGCCGTTGCTCCTCGTGAGACCGGACGCCGTCACGTGGCTGTGACCGGACCGCCGCCCCCAGGGCACGGCCGCGTGCTGACCGCAGTCCGATCGGGCGGTCTCGTCGTCGCTCTCGCCGCCGCGTTCGGGGTATTCGGCTATCCGTTCGCAGCCGCGCTTGTCGGTGGCGCGTGCATGGTTGCGCTCGCAGTGGTCGGTCGGGGCCGCGGGGAGATGGCCGCCCTTGGCGGGCTGATTCTGATCGCGATCGTCGCGTATCGGGCCCGCATCGATCCCACTCCTCCCAATTGGAATTGGCTCCCGCTCCTGCTCGCCGGCGCGGTGGTGGCCGGGCTGGCCTCGGAACGCATCGAATCGCGGGAGCTGCGACCGCTACGCCGACGGGAGTCACCGGACGCGACGCGCGGGCTCGGGCGCCAAGGCGTCGTTCTTCTGATCGTCGCGCTGGTCGCCGCGGCGATCGGCGCACAGTTCGCCCTCCCCGCCGATGGGGGCGCCAGCAGCGGATCCGAGTTGGCCCGTGCCGACAGCTCGAGCCTCAACGCGGCCGTCCTGCCATACCTGGGTCTCGAACACGACCTCAACACTGCGGTGCGGGGTCGCCTCGGGAATGACGTCGTACTGCGCGTGCGCGCCCCCGCACCGGACTTCTGGCGCGGGCAGTCCTTCGACGTATGGGACGGTCGAGTCTGGACCCGGTCGGAGCACATCGACGATGTCGAGAACGCGCGCCAGCCGATCGAACCACCCGTCGATGTCCAGCGGTTCAAACAGCACGTCCAAGTCGAAGCGTCCGCGATCGGCGTCTTGTACGGCGCCTATCGTCCGCTCTTTGCCAACCTGCCTCCGACGTCGTATGTGCGCATGGCGGATGGCGCCATGCGCTTGTCGCACCCGCTCGGGCGCGGCACGCAGTACACGATGGTCAGCCTGCGGCCGGTCGTGACCGAAGCGGAGCTCCGGACCCACGACCCGCGGGACCCGGGGGCCGACGCACCGACTGCCCTGGCGCCGCGGTCGGGGCGCGCGGCCTCGCCACGTGTCGCGCGGCTGGCCGCGAGGATCACCACCGGCGCACCGACTACCTATGACGCGATTCGAGCGCTCGAGCGCTGGCTCGCGACGCACACGACGTACACGCTCGACATTCCGCCCCTGCCCCGCGGTGCCGACGCGGTGGACCAGTTTCTGTTCGTCGACCACAAGGGTTTCTGCGTCCAAATCGCGACGAGCATGACGGTCATGCTGCGCTCTCTTGGCGTACTGGCGCGGTTGGGCACCGGTTTTGCGCCCGGTGACGAGTCGCTCCTCGGGGGAGAGTTCACCGTGCGGGGCAAGGACGCCCACGCCTGGGTCGAAGTGTGGTTCCCCGGCCTGGGCTGGCAGGCGTTTGATCCAACGGCTGAGGTGCCGCTCTCGGGCGACTACGGCGGCTCCTTCCTCGCTCGTCTGGTGCGCCTGGTCGGACGGGCGGCCGTCCCCCTCGTCGCGATCGCGGTCGCCACGGGACTGGTGCTGACGTGGCTCGCGGTGAGACGGGCGCGGCGACGGCGCAGCCGCACATGGGTGAGCCGCATTTACCGGCGCGTCCAGCGAGAAGGCAAGGCCCGGGGACGACCGCGGCGTCCCAGTGAGACGCCGCGTCAGTACCTCGATGCGCTCAGCCGTTCCGTCGTGCCGTCCCCCGAACAACTCGACGTGGTCGCGCGCGTCATCACCGATGCCGCCTACGCGCCCGAAGAGCCGGACGAAGGCGAACGAGCACGCGCCGAGGAGTCCCTCTCCCTCGCCCTGAGCGCGCCGGTCAGCGCTTCTTCGCCTTCCCGCCCTTGAACAGCTCGCGCCAGCTGCCGGCGCTCACGTCGACGTCGAATTTCTTGGCAGCGCGCTTGATGCGCTTCCACGCCTGTTCGCGCTCGGCGTCGGTGACTCCTTCGACCTGGTCGAAGCGCGCAATCGCGTTGCGAACGTGCTTCGCGTCCGTCAAGGGCTCCTTACGCTCCTTCGGGAAGGCGAACTGCGAGTCGGGCAGCCGGTTCGCTTCGGCCGTGCTCAAGCCGGGGACGCGACGCGGGATCTTCGCGCCGTGCGCCCGGGCGCTCTGGGCCGTGCGGGCCTTGACGAGGTTGCGCCGCGCTGCCTGTTTCTGACGGGTCGTAGCCACTTCCTGCTCCTTTGTCCGGTGTTCGGGAGACAAACGGGCGCCCTGCCGCAGATGAAGTACGTACCCCGGACGCCGGCCGACCACGCCCCTGCTCAGTGCTCGGGCTCCTCGCTCCGGTGTCGTCGTAGAGTCCTCGTCGCCCATGAGCCGCCTACCGCTACCGCCCGACCCGCCTCCGTGGCCTCCTTCCGAGGGCGACGGGGCGCCGGAATCTGTCAGCTCGGCAACCGGGCTCAACGTCGCTCGCGCGCTCGCCGTACATCCGCCGGCCCTCGCAGCGGTGAGCGCACTCGCCAACGCCGGTTATCTCTCCGACGCACTCCCCGCCGATCTGCGCGAGCTCGCGTACCTGACTGCCTCGCTCGAGAACTCTTGCCACTACTGAGTGCCTACCCATGTGCTGCTCGGTCGGGCAGTCGGACTTCCGGAAGCGAAGATCGCCCACCTGCGCGACGAGCCGCTGCCCGAAGACGTTTACAGCGATGTCGAGCGCACCGTGGTGCGTTACGCCCGCGCGTCGACGCGCATGGAACGCATCGACGATGACCTGTTCGCAGAGCTCACCTCGCACTTCGAGCTGACGGCGGTCATCGAGCTCTGCTTCGTCGTCGGTCTGTCCAACGTCGTGAATCGCTTCCACGCGACGTTCCACACCGATGTCGATGACGCCACCCGCGCCGCGCTCGCGGGCGGCGCGCCGGTGCCGCTGCCCCCGGAACCAAGGAGACCAAGCGATGGCGGATGAAGCCGCGGCGATTCGTATCGGCATCCTGTTCGATCACCGCATTGACGATGGTCGCTCGTTCGAGCAGATCGTCCAGCTGGGAATCGACGACGTTCGACAGACGGGACGGCTCGATCGGCCGGTCGAGCTCGTCGCCGAGTTCGGTCAAGGTCTCCCATCCGGCACCGCCGCCGAGGTCGAGGCTGCGTTCGCGCGCCTCGACGCGGCCCGCGTTCTGGCGATCATCGGTCCGGCGATCAGCGACAACGGTTTCGTCGCGCGCGACCTGTGCGATGCCTACGAGCTCGCCGCGATCAACTACACGGGTGGGGAGCAGACTCGAAGCGAGTGGATGTTCCACTATCAAGTCGGCTCGCTGGAAGAGGAGCCGTTCGTGCTCGCCCGTCACCTCGCGTCACGGGACCTGCGGACGGTCGCGCTCGCGCAGGATCGGTCACCCATCGGGCGGCGTTACGGCTCGTTCTTCGAGGAGGCCACGGCCCAGCTCGGCATCGAGATTGTGGCGCGCGTAGAGCTGTCGCCGGTGGCGACCGACGCGACGCAGCAAGTCGCGAAGCTGCGACGGCACGAGGCCGACGCGTTCGCATACCTCGGACTTGGCCAGTCGGCTCGGCCCGTGAGCGTGGCGATGGCCGCAGGCGGTTGGCATCCACCTGCGATCGCGAACTCGGCGCTGATGTTCGCGCACGCGATGGTGGAGTGGCGCAAGGAGTACGACGGCTGGGTGTATTGCGACGCGTACTCCGATCGCAATCCGTCGCTCGCCAACCTCGTCGCGCGACTCGGGCCCGACGCGTCCCAGTACGGGAAGATGATGCTCGCCGCCGCGTACGACATGGGCCGCCTCCTGGCCGAGGGTCTTGCGGCGGCGCCTCGTCTCGACCGACGAGGGGTGAAGGAGGGGTTGGAGAGGGTCAAGCTGCTGCCGGCCGCGCTCGGGACGCCGGACACGACGATGGGCTTCGGGTGCTGGGAGCGCGCCGCGCTGAAGGGCGGGTACCTGGTCCTGCGCCAGTGGAAGAACGGCGAGTCCGTCGAGTGGCGCGGCTAAGTTCCAGTTTCCATTCTTTCCGAGGAGGTTCGATGGCCGGAGTCGAGAGAAAGAGCTTCGACGCACCCGACGAGCAACGGAAGCCCGACAAGACAACCGTCGATGTTGTGAATCTGGGTTCGACGACGGCTGCCCGCATGACCTTGCAGCCGGGCTGGCGGTGGTCGGACTGCATCAAGCCGGTTGTCGGCGGCGAGAGCTGCCAACAGCATCACGTCGGGACCGCGTCGTCGGGTCAGCTCCACATCCAGCACAACGACGGCACCGAGTCCGACATTGGCCCCGGCGACGCCTACGTCATCGAGCCGGGCCACGACGCCTGGGTGGTCGGCAGCGAGCCGTTCGTCGCCTACGAGTTCGACAGCAAGGCGGCGGAGTCGTACGCCCGCTGACGCTGATCGGAACACGACAATCCGGAGCGTGTGCGGCCATTGGCCGCCTGCGCTCCGGAGCTTCGAGGAGACGGCCGGCCGACGGATAGTGCCCGCGGACGCGTCCTTGGCATAATCCCGCCCTGTGAGCGGGGTGCTGCGGGCGGGGGCAGGGATCGCACTCGTCCTGGTTGTTCCGGGCGTGCTGGTCCTGTTGGCCGCTCGCGTGCGGCTGACGATCGTCGAATGGCTGGCTCTCGCGCCCGCCTGTTCACTCGGGGCGGTGTTCGTCCTGGCGGAGTTCGTGATGGTCGTCGGAATTCCGTTCGCGCCAACGGCCTTCTTCGTCATGCTGGTCGTGCTGGCGGTCGTTGTCGTCATCCGTATGCGCCGGGGATGGGTGCGGCCCGTGCTCGATCGCAGCACCGCCGAGCATGACCCGGCGGGGCGGTCCCGGCGTCGCGGCGTCTTGGTTGCCGGCGCGCTGGTGGTGTTCGCCATTGGCATTGCCGGCGTGACGTGGGTGCACGGCATGGAGGGTCGCGCGACGATCGCGCCGGGTTCGGACGCGATGAACCATGCGTTCATGATCCGCCGCATCAGCGATGCCGAAACGATCGACCCGCGTCACGTTGTGACGATTGACTCGAGCGGCATGGAGCAAGCGCAGTCCTACTACCCGCTGTCGTTGCACGCGTCGCTCGCGATTGCCCACCGCGTCACGGACAGTTCGATCGGTTACCTCCTGAACGGCGCGATCGTTTTCTTCGCGGCCTTGGTGTTCCCACTCAGTCTCTTCGCGTTGACGCGCTACCTCGTACCAACGGAGCCACTGGCGGCGGGCTTCGCCGCAGTCGTGGGTGTGCTCGTCACGATGTTTCCGTACCAGCCGATCCAGTGGGGGCTGATCCCGCTCGCCGCGGCGATGACGCTCGTGCCGATCACGGTGATGCTGCTGCTCCGGACTGCGGGGTCCGGCTGGTCCCACGCGGCCGCCGCGCTGACGGCGCTGGTCGTCGTCGGCGTCTTTTCGCTTCACAGCAGCGAGATCCCGCTCATCGCCGGCCTGGCGGTGCTCGGCGTCGTGTTCACCGCCGGGCGCCAGTGGAAGGTGCTGCGGCACTCGGTCAGCCGGCTGGTGGTGGTCGGCGTCGGCGCACTCGTCTTGCTCATACCGACCTTGCCGAACTTCTTCTCGGGCGCGGGCGAGCTCAAGGCCGATCGCATCAGCGGCACGACCGATCTCGGCGGGTTTCTCGGTCGCTTGATCACGCTGCACGTCGCGGTTCCGGACCGTCAGGGGTGGCTCGTCGTGCTGGCGCTCGCCGGCGTCGGCGTCTTGCTGTGGCGGCGCGAGCAGACGGCCTGGATCGTCGCCGCGGCGGTTGTCGGCGGGCTCGCAGTTCTGGCCGCGACTTCCTACAACACGGTGACGAACGCGCTCACGTTTCCTTGGTACCGGCAAGCCTTCCGCGTCAGCTACAACGTCGCGTTCTTCGTCCCCGTCTTTGCGGGCGTGCTGCTCGGATTCGGGGTGAGGTGGCTGGCGCGCCGCCTGCCGGCGCGGCGGCTCGTCCTTCCCGCGATGGCCGGAATCGCACTGGTCGTCCTGTATCCCGTGAGTGGGGCACAGGCTTGGCGCGCGAACCGCCGGCTGGTGATGACCTCTTATACGACGGAGGCACCGGTACGGCGCGTCAACGTGGATGCGTTCGAGTACATGAAGTCGCGCTTGCGGCCAGGGGAGCGAGTGCTCACCGACGCGTTCATCGACGCCGGAACCTGGATGTACTCGTTGTCCGGGGTGCCGACGGTGTTCGGGCTGACGCCGTACGGCAAGCATCGCACGCAGACCTGGCAGGACCGCCTCGATCTCCGCGACCACATCACGGAGCTCGGAACCAGCGACGTCGTCGCGGGCCTGGTCCGCCGCTTTCGGGTGCGCTTCGTGTACTACGGCGAGGCGACTGTGCCCGAGATCAGCGGCCACGTGATCAAGCTTGGCGCGCTCCGTTCATCGCCTGCGTTCCGCGAGGTTTTCAACCGCGGCGGCGCGCACGTCTTCGAGATTCAGCTCCCGCCGACTCGCTCGTAGACCGCGACGTGCTCGTCGACGATGCGATCGAGCGTGAAGTGAGCATCGATCAGCTGTTGCTCACCGCGCGCGACCTCGTCGGCCCATGCCGGCTCGTCGAGAAGACGCAGGATCGCGTCGGCGAGAGCACGCGGCTCGTGGGGCGGCACGATGACGAGGTTCCGGCCGGAGCGGAGCTCGACGCCCGGGTAGTTGTCGGGCTGTACGACGGCCACGACCGGGACCCCGGCCGCCATCGCCTCGAGGCTCGTGGTGCCGAGGCCGTAGCCCTGCAGGTCGTGCGTCTCGACCGCGGCGATGGCGAGATAGTCGCGGATGGCGTCCCGGGGGACACCGCCCGTGACGACGAGCGCGTGGCGGACGCCGAGCTCTTCGGCGCGCCGAGCAAAGCGGTCGTCGTAGACGGTGCCGACGACGACGACTGCGACATCGGGACGCTTTTCGAGCAGTGCCGGCAATGCCTCGATCAGCGGTATGCGGTCGCGCACGAAGATCACATGCCCTAGCGACAACACCACTGGCCGGTCGCCGATGTCGAGGCGCTCTCGCAGCTGCTGTCCGTCACCAAGGCCGCGGAATTGGCTCGGGTCGACGCCCACCGGGATCCATGTCGTGCGCGAGGTGGGAAGCCGGTAGCGATGGCGGATGTAGTGCTGCATCAGCGTGTCGGTCACGATGACGTGGGGTCGCGACAGGGCCATGAAGGCGCGCACGAGGGTCATGTCGGCCAGCCAGAGCGCGAGTGCATGCGGTCGCGACGGGTGATCGAGCCGGGTGTGCACCGAGAGCACGACGGGAACCCGGCGGCGGCGCGCGTAGAACGAGCTCATGAAGGTCAGGTCGAAGAACTGTCCGTGCTGGTGGATCACATCGGGAGCGAAACCGTCGAGGATCTCGAAGAGGCGTCGGAGGTTGCGCGGGCTGAACGCAAACGAGATGTCGAAGCGCATGCTGAGGGTGGTCTGGGGCAGCACGCGACTCGGAAGCCGGACCACGCGGTAGCCGTCGCGGCGTTCGTCTGCGGGTGCACCCGCATACGAGGCCGTGAGCACGAGGACGTCGAAGCCCCGTGCCGTCAGACGCCGCGCGAGCTCCTCGGTGATATGAGC
>Ga0066709_100000723_pt1 | contig 19176 bp, 10 predicted proteins | sample GraSoiAngelo_158_FD_79665 | JGI IMG/M metagenome (GOLD analysis project Ga0066709, IMG submission 79665) | Grasslands soil microbial communities from the Angelo Coastal Reserve, California, USA - 14_1009_16_30cm | ecosystem: Environmental > Terrestrial > Soil > Grasslands | place: USA...
CCGCAGGAAGACCACGCGGACCTCGGGGTCGCGGTTGCGTGCGCCATGCACCACCGTCAGCGCGCGTTGAACGAACAGTGGGCAGAGGTCGGGCTCGCCCCGTTCGGCCTGGGTATCGGCATTTCGACCGGTGACGTCGTGGCCGCATTGCTCGGGTCCGAGGAACGCCTCGAGTACACACTCGTTGGCGACACCGTGAACCTCGCACAACGCCTGCAAGACCTCGCTCGCCCGGAAGGCCGCATCGTGCTGAGCGAGGCGACGTACCGCGCGTTGCGCAAGCCGGTGGAATGCGCCGCGCTCGGGCCGCAGCTGGTGAAGGGGAGAGAGGCGCCGGTGGAGGCGTATTTGATCGACACGAACGAAGCCAAGGGAGGCGATGCATGAACACCGAACCGAGCGGGAGCGGGGTAGTGCTCGAAGTGCGAGGACTACGCAAGACGTTCGAGTCGGAGGGCGCACCGGTGCGGGCGCTGCGCGGCGCGGATCTCACGATGCAGGCCGGCGAGTTCGTCGCGGTGATGGGACCGTCGGGTTGCGGCAAGTCGACGTTGCTCAACCTCGTCGCCGGACTCGACACTCCCACCGACGGCGAGATCGTTCTCGCGGGTGAACGGATTGTCGGCAAGACCGAGGACGAGCTGGCGGTGATGCGGCGGCGCCACATCGGGATCGTGTTCCAGTTCTTCAACCTGCTCGAGGGAATGAGCGTGCTCGAGAACGTCACGCTTCCCGCGGTCATCGCGGGCGCGCCGCGGAAGCGGGCTGAGACCCGCGCCCGTGACCTGCTCGACCTACTCGGGCTCGCCGACAAGGCCAAGGACGCGCCCGGTGTGCTCTCGGGTGGTCAGCGCCAGCGTCTCGCGATCGCGCGGGCGTTGGCGAACGAACCGACCTTGCTGCTCGCCGACGAGCCGACCGGCGCGCTCGACTCGGAGGGCGGCCACGAGGTGCTCGAGCTGTTCCGCAGGCTGCACGCGGGCGGCCAGACCATCCTGATGGTGACGCACGACGATGACGTCGCGGCTGCCGGCGACCGCATCGTGCGCATGCGCGACGGACGCGTCGAGACCGGCGCCGAGGAAACGAGCGCGGCGGTCGCTGCCCGCACGCTCTAGGCGGGACAACTCGGGGTGGCGGCGGTCTGGCTCCGGTTCCGCGCCGAGCTGCGCCGTCGGTGGCAATCGGTGGTCGTGCTGGCGTTGGTCGGTGGTATCGCCGGCGGCGCCGCGCTGGCGGCCTTTGCCGGTGCTCGCCGCACCGATAGTGCGTTCCCGCGCCTGCTGCGCGCCACCAACGCGTGGCACGTGCTCGTCAACCCCGACCTCGGTGTTGAGAGCAAGCTCGACAGCCGCAAAGTCGAGCATCTCCCGCAGGTTGCACAGGCCGCGCGTGTCGACGGGCTCATGATGGGTCGAGCCGACGCGCACAGTTTCACGGAATTCGCGAGGTTCGGAATCACCTTGGCCCCGCGGGACGGAGCCGTCACGAGCATCGGACGTCCGAAGATGCTCGACGGCCGAGTGCCACGAGCGGATCGCCCGAACGAAGTTGTCGTGAATCCCGTGTTCGCTCGCGAGAACCGCGTCGCCGTCGGAAGCGTGTTGCCGGTGGTCGGCTTCAGCTTCGCTGATTTCAGCAAGGTGAATCCGTCCACACCGTGGAGGGACATCCGTCGCGCCGTTGACCGCGGCGAGCTGGGGACCAGGTTCGAGGTTCACATCGTCGGCATCGGCATCACGCCCGACAACATCGTGGTCGACGAGGGTTTCGCCGACCCCTCGTTGATCTTCTCGTCCTCCGTCCGCCGTGCGCATCCGCAGCTCGAGCCGTCGTTTTGGGGAGAACTCGTTCGGTTGAAGCACGGCGCCGCGGACATTCCCGCGTTTCGCCGCGCGGTCGAGGCGATGGTGCCCGGGGAGGCAATCGCGTTCCAGACGGTGACGAGCACCTCGGCGAAAGTCGCGCGCGCCGTGCGTCCCGATGTCGGCGCGCTCATCGTGTTCGGGGTCGTGATCGCGCTCAGCGGGCTGCTCGTCGTCGGGCAAGCGCTCGCGCGGCAGAGCTTCCTCGATGCGGTCGATCATCCGGTCCTGCGCTCGATCGGCGCGACGCGGCGCGAGCTGTTCGCGGGCTCGATGCTGCGCGCCGCGCTCGTGGGCGTGCTGGCGGGCGTCACTGCCCTCATCATCGGCATTGCGGCCTCTCCGCTCATGCCGATCGGACCCGCGGGGACGGCCGAGCCCCACCCCGGGATCGCGTTCGACGGGTTCGTCCTTGGGTTCGGCGTCGTCGCGATGGTGCTGGCCATCCTGGTACTGGCGGCCTGGCCCGCCTGGCGCTATGCGGGGCGGCTGACGGACTCGGCGACGAACGTCATGACACCGTCGCGGATCACGAGCGCGCTCTCCAACGCCGGCGCGACCGTCCCGCTGGTCTCGGGCGTGCGCATGGCACTCGAACCGGGACGCGGGCGCACCGCCGTGCCGGTCCGCACGACGATCGTGAGCGCCTTCATGGCGGTCGCCATGGTCATCGGCGCGCTCGTACTGACGGCGAGCGTCGATCATCTCGTTCGCACGCCCCGGTTGTTCGGCTGGAACTGGGACGTGCAGCTGACGGTGTCCGCGTCCGACTTGAAGACCGCGCAGAAGGGCGGAGCCGCGGTCGCCGACGTGCTGCAGTCGTCACCCGCCGTTGGGGCATGGACGCCGGTAGTCATCAGCGATGTGCGTCTGCGCAGCGGCGCGGTGCCCGCCTTTGGCATCGACGCGCGGCACCGGTCCGTCTTGCCCACCCTCGTGGACGGTCGTCTCCCGCGACGCGAGAACGAAATCGCGCTCGGCGAGCGAACGATGCGCGCCCTCGGCGTCGAGCGGGGGAGCGTAGTCACGGCCCGAACCGACGACGGCCGGAAGCGAACGCTCCAGGTCGTGGGGCGCGTGGTACTCCCGGGTGTGGGGACCTATCCGGGCGCCGACAAGACCTCGCTGGGCGAAGGCGCGGTCGTCACCCGCGCCGCGCTCCGTGTGCTCGGTCCCAAATTCGCCCGCACCGACTTTTTCATCGCGTGGCGTCGGTCTTCGACGGCGGCGCAACAGCGGGCCACCGGCGAGCGCGCCAATGCTGCGGCCGAGCGCATCGCGCCTGACTCCTTCCAGGCGTCACGCCTCCAGCGGCCTTCGGACGTCCTGAGCTACGAGCGCGTCCGCGACGTGCCAATCTTCCTCGCCGCCGTGCTCGCCATCCTCGCCGGCGCCACGGTCGCGCACGCACTTGTCACTTCGGTGCGCCGTCGTCGCCGAGAGCTTGCCCTGCTCGAAACGCTCGGCTTCACGCGCCGCCAGGTGTCGGCAACCGTCGCCTGGCAGTCGACGACGGTCGCGCTGGCGGCGCTCGTCGTCGGGGTCCCGCTCGGGATCATCCTCGGCCGATGGGGCTGGACCGCGCTTGCCGACGACCTCGGTACGGTCCCTGAGCCGATCGTGCCCGCGGTCGCGGTGCTGCTCGCGGTGCCGGTGGTCATCGCGCTCGTCAACGTGGTGGCGTTCGTGCCCGGCCGGATCGCGGCGCGACTGCGTCCCGCCGTCGTACTGCGGAGCGAGTGAGATGTCTGCGATCGGCTTGGTCGCGCTCGCCACGCTCCGCCGCCGGTGGCGCAGCGTCGTCGTCCTCACCGTGCTGGCCGGCTTCGTGGGCGCGATTGTCCTCGCGCTCGCGGGCGGCGCGCGGCGGACGTCGAGCTCGCTCGAACGGTTCGAGCAATACAGCGGCGCGGCAAGCCTCGAGATTTCCGTCGGCGACGCGACGCCGAGCCAGCTGAGGGAGTTCGAGCGCAGCGACGGAGTCAAAGCCGTCGGAAGGCTGCACCAGCTGACGATCCTCGCGCCGGACGGAAGTTTCCTGTCAGCGGCGGCGCCGCTTGGGGCCGCGTTCGGCACGAAGGTCGACCGACCGCGCGTGGTCGAGGGTCGTCTCGCCGATCCGTCGCAGCGTGACGAAGTCAACATCGGCGAATCGCTGGCCCAGCAGCTCCGGGTTCGGGTTGGCGACCGGCTCCACATGCGTTCGTATGGGGTGCAGCAGCGGGACCAGCTGATGAGCGGCGAAACCCCGCCACCCGAGGGTCCGCGAGTGACGTTGCAGGTGGTCGGCCTCGTGCGCCGACCGCTGGATCTCGGCGGCCGTGGTACCCGCGGCGGCGTGGTCGTGCTGACCCCGGCGTTCGACAAGGCGTACGGCGATCAGATCATCAGCTTCGCCGGGACGATCCTCCGCGTGAGGACCGAGGCGGGCGAAGCCGATGTTCCGAAGGTGGTGGCGTCGGCGCGACGAATCTTCGGAAAAGCACCCGAATTCTCGATCCTGAACCTGAACGTGGAGGGGAAGGGTGCGCAAAACGCCATCGACGTGACGACGGTGGCGCTCTGGCTGGCGGCCGGCGTCGCCGCCGTCGCGGGCGTCGCGGCCTTGGGCATCGCGCTGTCGCGCGAGATCGGCCTTTCCGACGTCGACCAGGACACGCTGCGCGCGCTGGGCATGCGCGAGCGCGATCGCATCGCCGGCGCTGCCGCGGTTGGCTTTGTCGTCGCGCTCGCCGGTGCTGCGCTCGCAGCCGTCGGTGCACTGCTTGCGTCTCCGCTCTTCCCGATTGGCGTCGCACGCAAGGCCGAGCCTTACCCGGGTATTCGCTTCGACGCGCTCGTGCTCGTGGGCGGTGCCGTACTCGTGGTGATCGGCGCGTTTGGGTTGTCCGCGCTGGCCGCGTGGCGGACGGCTCGAACGGCGACTTCCGGGCACGTCACCCGTGGGGTGTCCTTCGCCGCGCAAGCGGCGTCTCAGCTCGAGCTTGCGCCGTCACTCGGCGTCGGGCTGGAGTTCGCGCTCGATCGTGGCGATCCCCGTCGCCCGTTGCCCGTGCGCTCGTCCCTCGCCGGGGCCGCGTTTGCGGTCATGGTGGTCGTCGCGGTTGCGCTCTTCGCCGCGAGCCTCGACCACCTCGTCTCGACGCCGCGTCTGTGGGGCTGGACGTGGGACGTCGGTGGCAGCGATTCCTCCGTCTCGCTCGCGGATGTGACCTCGAGCTGCCCCGCCATCAAGACGCGCCTTACACGAGTCTCCGGCGTCCGCGACGTTGCCACGATCTGTGGCGCCAATGTCGAGATCGGCAATCACCCGCTCCGGGGATGGGCGTTCGCGCCAGTACACGGGAAGATCGGCGCGACCATCGTCAAGGGCCGCGCGCCGGCCGTCGCGAATGAAATCGCGCTGGGTGCGGACACGCTCGACACCACCGGGACGAGACTCGGCGGCCGCGTACGCGTCTCGGGAAGTCGCGGTCGAGCGCAGTACCGGATCGTCGGTCGCGTCGTGATGCCGGGTCTCTCCGATCCCGAGCCGCTCGCGGATGCCGCGCTTTTCACCCCAGCGGGATATCGCCGGATCATCGGCTCTCAGGACAACAGCGGAGAATGGCAGCTCGTTGTCCGCTTCCGACCAGGCGTCGATCGCGCCACCGTGCTCTCGAAGCTGAAGCGGCTCGAAGCGCGCGAGTCGCCAAGCTTCGGCCCGCGGCTGCCCGCCGAGATCGACCGGCTGCAGCAGATCGACCAGCTTCCGTGGGAGATCGGTGGTTTCGTTGCCGTCGCTGCGACGGCGGGCATCGGCTACGCGCTCGTCACTGCGGTGAGGCGGCGACGGCGCGAGCTCGCCGTGCTCAAAACCTTGGGGTTTCGGCGCCGCCAAATCCGCGCCACTGTCGGGTGGCAGGCCAGCACTGTCACCATGGTCGGTCTCGTCATCGGTATTCCGCTCGGCATCGTCGTCGGGCGCTTCGCGTGGCGATTGGTCGCCGACGGTCTCGGTGTCTCGACCGCCACGTCGGTGCCGGCGCTTGCTGTGATCGCGCTGGTTCCCGCTGCGCTGATCCTCGTCGATTTCATCGCCGCGTTGCCGGCGCGCGCCGCGGCGAGGACACGACCTGCCGTCGTGCTCAGGAGCGAGTGAGATGCGCGCCGTCGCGATGTGCGCAAGCGCACTGCTGCGCAAGAACGGGTGGGGGAGCGTGGCGCTCGTGCTCCTCGTCGGCGTCGCCGGCGGCGCGGTGCTTGCCGCGCTCGCCGGCGCGCGGCGCACGGATGGCGCCTACCCGCGGCTGCTCGCAGCGACGCACGCGGCCGACCTCAGCATTGGCACCCAAGGCTTCGGTGTCGTGCCGGTGGCAGAGATCGCAAAGTTGCCCGGTGCCGAGTTGGTCGCGCGGCTGATCGCCTTGGGTGTGGCGCGGCGTCCGAAAGATGGCAGTCCACCGAAGAACTACGGCGACGTGTTCGCCGCGGCGAGCGCGGATGGGGTGGCGGGTTATCGCGTCGAGCGCCTCCAGTTACTCGAGGGGCGCCGTCCGCGACGGGACAGCCTCCACGAGGTGCTGGTCAACGAGATTGCAACGAACCGATTGGGGTTGAAGGTCGGTGATGTCTTTCCGGCCGACGTCTTCAGCTTCCAAGAGCTGCTCGCCGCCGGTGATCAGCCGAGTCCATCCGAGCTCGCCAAGCTGTTCACACCGATCGACCTCAAGGTGGTCGGAGTCGGGCGGGCGCGCACCGACCTGCTCGTGAACGCCAATCAGGACCAGGCGGGCATGATGCTGTCGCCTCGGTTCGCCCGTCATTTCGCCAGCAAGGTCAGCTTTGAAGGCGCGCAGGTGGTGTTGCGCGGCCACGACCGCGGCATCCCGTCGTTCGAAGCCGAGGTGCGCAAGCGCTTCCCCGACCTCAACCTCGACTTCGCTTCGAGCAAACGCGACGCCGCGACGTTCGCACAAGTGACCAACCCGTACGTCGACGCGCTCAATCTGTTCGCGCTCGTCGCCGCCGTCACGGGCCTTCTTGTCGTCGGCCAGGCGTTGGTGCGCGTCGTCGCCACTGACTCCCGCGACGGCGACGATTTGGCCGCGCTCGGGACGACCCGTGCCCAGCGAACCGTCGTTGCCGGCACCCGCGCGGCAGCGATCGTCGTTGCCGGCGCGCTCGTCGCGGTGCTCGCCGCGTATCTCGCGTCACCGATCTTTCCGCTCGGCCGGGCTCGCCTGGCGGAGCCGTCCGGCGGACTCGAGGCCGACGCCCTCGTGCTCGGAGCGGGCCTCGTGGGTGTCGTAGTGCTCTTGCTCGTGCCGGTCGCGCTCGTCGGGTGGCGGCGGGCGCGGCGCATGGCGGGCAGCGTCGCGGAGAGCGCGTGGCGGCCCTCGCGGCTGGTGGAGCGACTCGCCCAGGCCGGCGCCGCGGCCAGCGTCGTGAACGGCGTCCGCTTCGCGGTACAGCGCGAGCGCGGCGCTGCAGACGCGCCGTTGGCGACCGCGCTGTTCGGCCTCGTCGCCGCCATTGCGACGATCGGCGCCTCACTCGTTTTCGCAACGAACCTCGACGCACTCGTGAGCCGGCCCTCGCACTACGGCTGGAGTTGGGACGCGCTCGTCGACACCTACGACGTCGGCGCGTCGCAGGACTTTGTCACGCGCGTGCGCGCCGATCACGACTTCACTGCTGTCACAACCGGATCGAGAGCCGTGATCGCGATCGATCGTGCAACGGTGCCGGCATACGGCTTCAACGTCTTGCGCGGCCGCGCGTTGCCGGCAGTGACCGACGGCCGGTGGCCGTCCGCGCCCGACGAGATTGCGTTGGGCGCGCAGACCATGCGTGACCTCTCGAAGTCGATCGGCGACACCGTTACGGGCAATACCCCCGCGGGCGGTGCGGTTCGACTTCGGATTGTGGGCCGCACCGCGTTGCCGTCGTTGTCGCTGAACGGGACGTACGGACTCGGCGAGGGCGCCGCACTCACGGCTCGTGGGCTCAAGGTGTTCGACCCCGCGGCCAACCCGTCGTTCTTGCTGGTGAATCTCGCGCCGGGCGTCCGCATCGCGACGATGAACCGCCGTTACTCCGACATCGCCAGCGTCCTCGGCCCGCAACGACCCGCCGACATCCAGAGCTACGACGCAGTACGCGCGACACCACTCCTGCTTGCTGCGCTTCTTGCTGTCCTCAGCGTCGGTGTGCTCTCGCACTTGCTGGTGACGTCGGTGCGCCGGCGCCGCCGCGATATCGCGGTCCTCAAGACCTTCGGTTTCGCGCGCCGCCAGGTGCGAGCGACGGTGGCCTGCCAGGCCACCACCGTCGTGGTGGTTGCGCTCATGATCGGTGTGCCACTCGGAATCATCGTCGGGCGCTGGATCTGGAAGGGCTTCGCGAGCCACCTCGGCGTCACTGAGGCCGTAGACATACCCACGCTCGCGTTGGTTGTCGTCGCCGTTGGTGCCGCCATTCTCGCCAACCTCATCGCGGCGTTGCCTGCACGTACTGCCGCCCGGACCAAGCCGGCCTTGGTCCTGAGGACCGAGTGATGGGTGCCGTGCGCGTGCTCGTCGGAGTGACGCTTCGGCGGCGCTGGCGAAGCGTCGCGGTGCTGACGTTGGTCGTCGGCGTCACTGGCGGTGCGGTGCTGGCGACTGTCGCTGGCGCTCGTCGAACGGCGTCGTCGTTCGATCGTTTCGTCGAAGAGAGCGGAACCGCGGACGCGTTCGTGGCCACCGATCTCCACAAGCTCGACGTCACACCGATTGAGCGCCTTCCGGACGTCGCCGCGGTCACGGTGATCGACCCGGTTGCCGCCGAGGTGGCCGCCGACAAGTACGTGCCCGTGGCCGCCAGCGTGGATGGGCACTACGGCCGCTCCATTGACCGCGCGCGCCTCATCGCGGGCCGGCGGGAGCGGCGTGGGGCAGTCGATGAAATGGCGATCACAGAATCGACCGCCAAGACCCTCGGCCTGGGCGTCGGCGATTACGCGACCGTGCACACCTACACGCCTCAGCAAGTGCCGTTGCTGACGGGCCAGAACGACCCACCTGGCGCCGGCCCCACAGTGCGGATGCGAATCGTCGGCGTCGAGCGGTCCCCGAGCGATGTCGGCACGTCGTTCGAAGAGAGCGCAGTGATCGTGCTCCCCTCCGGCTTTCTGCGCAGGTATGGCGACCAGATCGGCCGCAACGCGGGTCTCGCGTTTCGAGTTCGGCTCGCAAGTGGGCACACAGGAGTTCCAGCGTTCATCCGCGCGGCCCAACGGATCTATGGACGGGAGCACGTCGAGGTCCAGCCGGTCTCGTTCGAATCGGCCACGGTGCAAGACCAGCTCAGCGTCCTGAGCACCGGATTGCTCTTGCTCGCGGCGGTTGCCGCGCTCGCCGGCGTGGTTGCAATAGGACAGGCGATCGCTCGGGAGATGTTCCGCGATGCAGTCGAGCACCCCGCTTTGCATGCAATCGGCATGACGACACGCGAGCGAGCGGCCGCGCTGCTGGGTCCCGCGGCCATCGTGATCGGGGCCGGGACGCTCACCGCGATTGCCGTCGCGCTGGCCGCGTCGCCGCTGATGCCCATCGGGGTGGCTGGGCGCGCCGAGCCCGCACCCGGTATGTCGTTCGACGGTCTCGCGCTCTCGCTCGGCGCTGTGGCGATGGCCGCGCTCGTGTTGGCGGTCGCGGCGATCGCGGCGTGGCGGTTCGCGCGTCGTGCCGTGTCGAGCGACCAGGGTGACGTCCGGGTTCGACCTTCGGCCATCGCGCGGAAGTTGGCGAATGCCCGGGCGGGGCCGGCCGCGGTCATCGGCGTACGTATGGCCCTGGAGAAGGGACGGGACCGCACGGCGGTCCCGGTGCGCTCGGCGTTGATCGGGACCGTCGTGGGCGTGGTCGGCGTGATCGCGACACTCGTCTTCGCGACGAGCCTCGACCGGTTGGTAGCGACGCCGCGTCGGTACGGGTGGGGTTGGGACGTCCTCGCGAGCACGCGCCTGAAGGCGAGTGATCTTCGCCGCGATGCGGCCGTTCGTGGTCTCAGTGAGGCCCGGTTCTTCAACCTCGAGCTTGGCGGTCGTCCCGTGAATGCGATCGGCGTGCGGCGAATCGAGGGGTCGGTGTTCCCGACGATCCTCGCAGGCCGGGCGCCCCACCGCGCGAGCGAGGTCGCGCTCGGCAGCGAGACCCTCGACGATCTCGACCTGGAACCCGGCGACCACGTTCGCGCGTCGGGTCCCGACGGCCGGGGCACGCTGCGCGTTGTCGGCAAAGCGGTGTTCGCGTCCGTCGACGACCGCGCCGTGCTCGCCGATGGCGCGGTGCTCACCGAACGGGGGCTCGCACGGTTCGTCGCGAACGACGACGCGGGGAAGGGCGGATACAGCGTCTACCTCGTGCGGTTCGCTGCCGGCGCCAGTCAGACCGCCGCGATTCATCGGTTTGCCCGCGAATCGGGTGATACCCCCGAAGGACCAAGGCTTCCGCCGGAGGTCGACCACCTCACGCAGGTCGATCAGCTCCCATTCGTGCTTGCGGGGTTTCTCGCGCTACTCGCCACGCTTGCGCTCATCCACGCGCTTGTGACCGCATCTCGCAGCCAGCGCCGCGACTTCGCGGTTCTGCGGGTCCTGGGATTCGTGCGGCGACAACTGCGGTCCGCGGTCGCCTGGCACGCTAGCGCCGTCGCCGTCGTCGGCCTCGTCGTTGGCATTCCGCTGGGAGTCGTCGTCGGAAAGCTCGCGTGGGGAAGGGTCGCCGCAGGTCTGGGTGTCGCCACCGACGCGGCCGTGCCCCTCATCGCGCTCATCGTCACCATCCCGGCGGCCCTGATCCTCGCTGGCATCGTCGCGGTGATGCCCGCCCGCGGTGCGGCGCACGCCCACACGGCCGTCACGCTGAGGACCGAGTAATGGGCGCCGTCTGGTACCGGTTCCGCGCCGAGTTCCGAACGCGTTGGCGCGCGTGGCTCGGACTCGCGCTGCTGGTCGGCTTGGCGGCTGGCACGGTGATGCTGCTCGTGGCTGGCGCGCGCCGGACCGAAAGCGCGTACTCACGCTTCCTGCGGGAGGAGCGGGCCGCGGTCGTAGCCGAATGCGCCGCGGCAGGTGATGCGCAACCGCTGCACGTGCTGCCCACGTCGAACTGCAGCGTTGCCGACCTCGGACGCCTCCCGGGCGTGCACGCGGTCGCACCGGTGGTCGTGTTCGGCCCCGGACGGGTGGTGGTACGCACGGCCCGCGGCCGCCTGGTCTCGATCGACCCGCACGACGCCAACCACAGCGGGGAGGGCGAGATCCTCGTGTCCGCGGGCGAGGACGGGCGTTTCGGGACCGCCGTGCAGAAGGCGAAAATCCTCGAAGGTCGACCAGCGGCAGCGGCAAGCGCCCGCGAGGCCACCGTCAATTTCGCACTCGCCGAGCGTATCGGTCTCGACGTCGGCGACCGTCTGCGCATGCGGTTCGCCGTCTTCGACGGCACCGGCATCCCACCCGAGGACGTCGCCTCGGCGGCGCGTACGCGCACCGAGATCGTTCGGATCGTCGGAATCGAGGTCTCGCCCTCCGAGGTTCCACCACCCTCGGGTCAGTGGGAAGCCGGGATCCACCTGACGCCGGCCTTCGCCCGCCGAGCGATCGAGCACGACCTGTTCGGTCAGCATGGAGTCGCAGTTCTGCTCGGGGCCCGCACGACGGCGCGGGACCTCGAGCAGACGCTGACCCGAAGTCGCCTCCGCTTCGGCGTCTTCGACACTTCCTTCCTCAGTGAGAACGTGGAGCGCGGCATCCGCCCGCAGGTCGTCGCGCTCGTCATCGTGGCCGCGCTCGCGGGACTTGCTGCGCTCGTGCTGCTCGGTGCCGCCCTCGTCCGCCTGGCGTTTGTCGAGGCTGCCGACGCGCCGACATTGTCGGGACTCGGGATGGGGCGTCGGGAACTTTGGGGGCTGAGCGTGCTCCGGGCGACGCTGATCGGCGCGGTTGCCGCCGTCATCGCCGTGATCGTCGCCGCCGCCGCCTCGCCGCTCATGCCGACCGGCCAGGCGCGGATCCTGGAGCCGGATCGCGGACTCGATGTCGACGTCGCGGTCTTCGCGATCGGCGCGCTCGCGTCGCTCGCACTTGTCGTGCTCGTGACGGCGGTGGCCATGTTGCGGGCGGCGCGGGTTGGACGTCCGGGGGAGCGCGCCGTCGGCGCGCGTGCGCGGCCTTCGTTGGTGGATGCCGCGGTCGCGCGGCTCCCCCTGAACGTCGCCGCCACGACGGGGACGCGGATGGCACTCGATCCCGGCCGGGGCGTCAACGCCGTGCCGGTACGGTCGACGATCGCCGCCGTTGCCGTCGGGCTTTCCGTGCTCGTCGGCGCGTTGGTGTTCAGCGCCAGTCTCGGGCACCTGCTCGACACGCCGCGCCTCGTCGGCTGGAACTGGGACGTCGCGGTCCAATATCCCTACGAGCGCGGTCCTGACGGCAGGCCTGTGCCGATTGTTCCCGAGAGTGCCATCGAGGCCGCCTTCACGGGGAACCGAGACGTCCGCGGCGTCGCTCCCGGCATCCTGTTCCGACCGTTCGCGGTGGAGCCGGCGCTCGAGCTCGGGCCGGGCCACGTCGGCGCGGAGGTGCTGACGTTCGGCTCGGGATCGGTCGGCCCGACCGTGATCTCGGGCCGAGCGCCCGCGAGCGCCGGTGAGATCCTGCTCGGACCCCACACCTTGGACGAGCTCGGCGCCGAGATCGGTGATCCTCTCGCGGTCGCTACGCAGGTAGCCGATCCGGTCAGCGGGGGTACGCGGCGGGTCTCGGTGCGGATGCGGATCGTCGGAACTGGGGTCGTGCCGCTCTCTGGTGGTCACGCGCGCCTTGGCAAGGGGGCGACGCTGACCCTCGAGGGGGTCAAGGCGCTCAACCCCGACGCGGTGCCCGATGTGCTCTGGGTCCGCCTCGCACCCAGGGCCGACGCGGTGCAGGTCATCAACGCGGTCGGACGGTCGCTCGGGATTCGCGGCCACGTGAGGCGCGCGGATCTCATCGGCTACCAGCAGACCAATGAGCTCTCGAGAGTGCAGACGGTCGACGACTTCCCGCTCGTGCTCGCCGCGCTGATGAGCGTGATGGCGGCGGGCGTGTGCGCGCACGTCCTCGTCGTCGGTACTCGCCGGCGTCGCCGCGACCTCGCCATCCTCGCGACACTCGGATTTGGGCGGCGGCAAGTCCGTAGCACGGTCTCCTGGCAGGCGCTGGCGGTCGCGATCGTGGCCCTCGTAGTCGCAGTCCCGGTCGGCGTGGCCGCGGGGCGATTGAGCTGGCGCCTGTACGCCGACGGCATGGGCGTGCTCTCCGAACCAGCTGTGCCGTGGCTCGTACTCGCCGGTGTCGTAGGGGCGTGCCTGGCCGTGGCGAAGCTCATCGCGGTGTTCCCGGCACGAGCCGCCGTACGCCTACGTCCCGGCGAAATGCTGAGGGCCGAGTAGTGCGCGCCGTCTGGTATCGGCTCCCCACCGAGGCACGCACCCGGTGGCGCGCGTCGCTCGTGCTCGCGGTGCTCATTCCCGCCGCTGTGCTGTTCGCCAATCTCGTTGCCGCACTTCCCGCGCGCGCGGCAGCCCGAACGCAACCCGCTGTCGTCCTACGATCGGAGTGAACGTGGCTACCCGAATCGAGCCCATCCAGCCGCTCGAGATCACGTCGTTGCGCGACGAGATCGAGGAGCGGGCGTCCGCGCCGTCGCGCGGCCACGCGCTCGCGGTCTACGCCGTCGCTTCGGTAGCCGCCTCGGCGGCGATTGTCGCGGCCGCGTTGCGATCGAGCGCGCCGATTGGTCCCGGTCGGGTGCTGAGCGCCGCGCTCGTCACGCTGTGGTGCGCGTCGGCGGTCCTCGTCGTACGCCGCCGCCCGGCCGAGCTCCTTGGCGTCGTGATGAGCGTGGGCGCGGCGACCGGTGGGTTGGCAATGCTCGGTGCGGCATTACTCGGGCACGGCCTCAGCAGTGACACCGCCCGCGACGTCGCCGCGGCGTTGCGCGCCGTCGGCGTCGCGTTCCTCCCGGCCGCGGCCATGCACCTCGTGCTCGGCCTTCCCGACGGTTCTTTGCGGAATACCGGCCGACGCATCGTCGTCGCGCTGGGCGACGCGGCTGCGCTCGGTGTCGCGATCTACCTGTTCACACGTCGTCCCGAGCTCCCACTCGCCGCCGTCTGGACGCTCGCGGCGCTATCCGGGCTGGTTGGGCTCGCCGGCTTTGTCCTCCGTGGAAGCCGCGCGCAACTCGCCGATCGGCCGCGCTTCCAGTGGGTCGCCTGGGCGACGACGGTGGCCGCGGCAATTGGCGGCGGCGTTGCCATACTCAACGCGCTGGTCGACTGGCCGGACCCGATCCGCGCGATTGCGGTCGGTGCGAGCGTGCTCATTCCGATCTCTCTCGTCATTGCCGCAACCCCGATCGCGGTGCGGGTCGACCGTTTGCTCGTGCAGACGATCGCCGCGGTCGGACTCGCCGGCCTCGTTGCCGCGTGTTACCTGCTGGTCGTGCTCGGCCTCGGGCACTCGCCTGAGGGCACCGAGCGCGACCTTCTCGGTTTGTCCATGATCGCGGCGCTGGTTGCCGCGTTGCTCTGGGTTCCCGCTCGCCAGCGACTGCACGAATGGGCGACGCGCCAGGTCTACGGTGAGCGCTCGGCGCCCGATGAGGTACTCCGCACATTCGGGAGTCGCCTCACGCGGGCGCTGCCCCTCGACGAACTGTTGCTCCAACTCGCCGAGTCGTTGAAGAAGACCATGGCATTGGAGCGCGCGGAGGTCTGGACCCGCGGGCCGACCGGACGGCTCGAACGCGCCGTCTCCGTCCCCGATCGCGGTCCCGCCTCCCTCTCGCTCGGGCCCGAGGAAGAGACCGTCGTCGCGCGTGCCGGCACCTCTGGTCCCGCGTGGGGCCGCGTCTGGTTGTCGGAACTCGTGCCCGCGGAAGAAGACGTCATTCTCCGCATCGCGCCCGTCACGAACTCGGGTGAACTGCTCGGGCTCATCGTCGTGCGGCGCAGCGAGGGCGCCCTGCCGTTCGACGACGACGACGACCAAATGCTCACCGAGCTCGCGCGCCAAGTCGGTCTCGCGCTGCACAACGTCAAGCTCGACTCGGCACTCCAAGAGTCGCTCGACGAGGTGCGGCGCCAGGCCGACGAGCTGCGAGCCTCGCGCGCTCGCATCGTCGAAGCCGGCGACGCGCAGCGGCGCGCGATCGAGCGCGACCTCCACGACGGCGCGCAGCAACACCTCGTCGCGCTGGCGGTGAGCGTTCGACTGGCGCGCCAGATCGCCGACCGCGATCCCGACGCCGCCAAAGAGATGCTCGACCAGATCGGCGTCGATCTACAGGACGCCGTGCAGGAGCTACGCAACCTCGCGCACGGGATCTATCCGCCGCTGCTCCTGGACCGCGGCCTTCCTGACGCGCTGGCCGCCGCCGCCAACCGCGCTGCGTTGCCGGTGTCCGTGGAGGCGACGCTGCCCGTCTCGGAGGAAACCGGGGGCAGCGCGCGTTACCCGCAGCCGGTCGAGGCCGCCGTGTACTTCTGCGTGCTCGAGGCGCTCCAGAACGCGGGGAAGCACGCAGGTCCGGGTGCGACCGCGAAGGTGACTGTGCACGAAGACGAGGGCGCGCTGCTGTTCGAGGTTGCCGACAACGGCGCCGGGTTCGATCTCGCGACTCCGGCCGTACGAGGTCACGGTTTCGTCAACATGAGCGACCGCGTCGGGGCCATCGGTGGCTCCGTCACCGTCGACTCCGCCCCCGGCCGCGGCACGAAGATCTCCGCACGCATACCTCTCTAATTCGCTCGTCGCTGCGGGCCGGGATACCCGGCCCGCGGACGCTCCACCCCACTATTGGCGAGGCTCACTGCTCGGCGGGTTACCCGCCTCGCGGTCGTTCGCCCGCGGGGGCGAGCTCACTCCGCTCGGCCTTCGGCTTCGCCTCTGCCTCGCTCCGTTCGCCGCGTCGTGCGGACTCGCAGCGAGCGAGCGAGAAAGTCAGTTCCCGTCGTGGCTGGCCCAGACTTGCTCGACTACGTCCGGCGAGAAGTCCTCTTTGTTGGTGTAGGAGGCCGCGCCGCAGCTGGCGGCGTCGGTAGGCAGGTCGGAGGCGTTGTAGGTCGACAGCAGCATGACGACGACCTCCGGATGGGCCGTCGTGATGCGGCGAGTCGCCTCGATCCCGCTGATTCCGGGCATGTTGATGTCCATCAGCACCAGCGCCGGCTCGAGGGTCTCGACCAGCTCGATCGCCTCCTCCCCGGTCTCCGCTTCGCCGACGACCTCGAAGCCGGGCGTCGCCGTCACGACCGCGCGCGCGGCGCGCCGGAACGGCGCTTGATCGTCGACGATGAGGACAGAGACCGGTGGTTCCGGCATCGCCGCGATTCTCCCACGACTTGTGGAGAACTCCCAGGGTGCCGCCATGCTCAGCAGGGTGGTGCCAGCCTCCCTCGGCCTTCCGCGCTCCTCGTTTAGGTGCCGGGGCTGTCGTCGGAGAGATAGAGGAGGACGGCCTTCACTCGACGGTGGACGTCGTGCTCCTCCGACAGGCCGAGCTTCGAGAACACCGAGTTGATGTGCTTCTCGACCGCCCGTTCGGAGAGCCCGAGCGCCGACGCGACCCCAGCGTTGTTGGCGCCTTGCGCCATCGCGTCGAGCACCTCGCGTTCACGCGGTGTCAGCCGTTCGAGCGGCGATCCCGCCCGACGACTGCGGGCCTCGACGAGGGCGTCGACCACCCGGGGGTCGATCACCGAGCCGCCGGCGGCGACGTCCCGGATCGCTCGGAGGAGCTGCTCGACATCGGCAACGCGCTCCTTCAACAGGTAGGCCCGGCCACTCGACCCTTCCTCGAGCAACGCGAGCGCGTACGCGGGTTCGACGTAGTGGCTGAGCACCACTACACCGATCTCGGGATGCTGCGTCCGCAGGAGCTGGGCGGCGCGTACTCCTTCGTCGGTGCCCGTCGGCGGCATCCGAATATCGGTGAGAACAACCTGAGGTCGCTCGCGTTCGACGAGCGCCAAGAGCGCGTCGAGGTCGCGGCACGCGCCAACGACCTCGACCTCCTCATGGCCATCGAGGAGACGCACGATTCCCTCGCGCAGGAGGTAGTCGTCCTCCGCGATGACGACTCGGATCGGTTCCGCGGCGGGCGCGTCAGCCATCGGCGCGAGGCTATCGGCGGTGCTCGCTGCTACGACGTATGCGCGCACTCGCGCCTACGCTCGTCCGCGTGGTCGACGACTTTGCCGAGAAGAAGGCCCGGCTCGAGCGCGCGTTTCTCCGGCCCGCAGCCGAGCGACCGGCGACGATCGGACGCGGTGTGCACCATCTCGCGCTGATCTGCTCCGACGTCGATCGTACGATCCGCTTCTACCAGGACGTGGTCGGCTTCCCGTTGGTCGAGATCTTCGAGAACCGCGATTACCCGGGCTCGACGCATTTCTTCTTCGACATCGGCAACGGGAACATGCTCGCGTTCTTCGACTTTCCCGGTCTCGGCCTCGGGCCGGCCGTCGAGACCCTCGGAAGCATCCAACACGTCGCGATCTCGGTGTCGAAAGCGGACATCGCGGCGGCGAAGGCGCGCCTCGACGAGCACGGCGTCGACTATCTCGGTCCCGATCGGGGGATCGAGGACAGCATCTACTTCCGCGACCCCGACGGCGTACAGGTCGAACTGACGGTGGACCCACTAGTCGAGATGGGTGGCCGTCCGCTGGGTGCTTCGTAAGCGCGCATCGCGGTGAATGGGGGGATGCACAGCACCGTTCGTCGCGCCGCGCGCTACGCACTGCTGGGCGCGGTGGTGGCTGCGATCGCGGTGTGGCTGCCCCACATTGCGGCCGCACAGTCGACCTTCGAGCAGATCCGCCGCTACGACAGTGACATCACGATCGAATCGAGTGGCGCATTGCTCGTGCGCGAAACGATCGATTACGAGTTCGAATCCACCCCGCATCACGGGATCTTTCGCGACATTCCCTACCGCTTCGACTACTCGCGCAAGGATTCCACGGATCGAGTGACTCCCATTGATGTGCTCTCAGTTCAGTCATCTGATGCACCCGATCAGTACGAGACATCCGACTTCGAGAACGGCTCGGTCGGATATCTCCGTATCAAGATCGGCGACCCGGACCGCACGATCACCGGTCACCACACGTACGTCATCAAGTACCGGGTGCAGGGTGCACTCAACGGCTTTCGCGACCATGACGAGCTCTCATGGAACGCGGTAGGTGGCAACTGGCCCGTGATCATCGACGATGTCACCGCGACCGTCCACGCGCCCTCCGGGATCTTGCAGATCCTGTGCGTACAAGGGGCGACGGGCTCGTCGTTGCCGTGTACCACCGCAACAACGAACGAGAACAGCGCGACCTTTGCGCAAGACCGCTTGTTCCCGTTCTGGGGAATGACCATCACGATCGCGATCCCCAAGGGGGCGGTGCCCACCCCGCGGCCGGTCCTCGAGGAGCGCTTCAGCCTGGCGCGAGCGTTCTCCCTCGACGGGCCGACCGTCGGCGGCACCGTCGCGCTGGCCGCGGTGCTCCTCGGTGGCTATGCGTGGCTGTTCCGCCGATTCGGCCGCGACCGTCGGTTCCGCGGCTTCGCCATCGACCAGGCTTTCGGAAGCCCCGATGGTGAATACGAGATCACGCCGTACTTCGACCATACCGACGTGCCCGTCGAGTTCGTCCCACCCGATCATCTCCGCGCGGGTCAGGTCGGCACCCTCGTCGACTTCGCCGCGAACCCACTTGATGTGACGGCCACCATGATCGACCTCGCCGTTCGCAAGTACCTCGTGATCGACGAGGTTTCCAGCACGTCCCGGTGGGCGAAGGCCGACTGGAAGCTCACGAAGCTGCGCAAGGCCGATGGCGATCTCCTGCCCTACGAGCGCAAGGTCATGGACGGTCTCTTCCAGAAGCGCGAAGAGGTGCAGCTCTCCGACCTTCGTTACAAGTTCGCAACCCGCATGCGTGGAATCGAGAAGGCGCTCATGGACGACGCCATGCAACGCAAGTGGTTCACACATCGACCGGAGCAGACGCGGCTCCTCACTGTGTCGGTCGGTGTCGGCGTCCTGCTCGCCGGCGTGGCGCTGATGGTGGTGCTCGCCGCCTTCACGAGCGCGGCACTACTCGCCGTACCAATCGTGTTGCTGGGACTCGTGATCCTGTTCACGGCGCGCCTTGCGCCGGCGCGCACGGCCACGGGGTCGGCCGCTTTGCGGCGCGTCAACGGCTTCCGGCGCTTCATCAACGAATCGGAGAAGGAACGGGC
>Ga0066709_100000724_pt1 | contig 19167 bp, 23 predicted proteins | sample GraSoiAngelo_158_FD_79665 | JGI IMG/M metagenome (GOLD analysis project Ga0066709, IMG submission 79665) | Grasslands soil microbial communities from the Angelo Coastal Reserve, California, USA - 14_1009_16_30cm | ecosystem: Environmental > Terrestrial > Soil > Grasslands | place: USA...
GTCGCGATCGACGGCGCGAGCGAGCGGCGGCTCGGGAAGCTCCAGATCGGGACGACGAAGCGCGGGATCGGGCCGTGCTACGCGGACAAGGCGATGCGGCTCGGCATCCGCGCGCAGGATCTGCTCGACGCGAAGATCCTCCGCCAGAAGATCGAGACGGCGCTCGCGGAGAAGAACCTCTGGCTCGAGCGCGTCTACGGCGTCGAGCCGCTCGAGCTCGAGGAGCTCGCCGCACGGCTCGAGCGCTGCGCGGAGCGGATCCGGCCGTTCATCGCCGACACGTCGCTGCTCGTCGACCGCGCGCTCAAGGAAGGAAAGTCGGTGCTGCTCGAGGGCGCGCAGGGGACGCTCCTCGACCTCGACCACGGGACGTACCCATTCGTGACGTCTTCGAGCACGGTCGCGGCGAACGCGGCGACCGGCGTCGGAATCGGCCCGAACCGGATCGACCGCGTTCTCGGCGTCACGAAGGCGTACGTGACGCGCGTCGGCGAGGGCCCGTTCCCGACGGAGATCGAGGGTTCCGATCAGCAGCGCGTCCGGGAGCTCGGCGGCGAGTTCGGGACGGTCACGGGCCGCGAGCGGCGCTGCGGCTGGCTCGACCTCGTCGCGTTGCGGTACGCCGTGCGTCTGAACGGGATCACGTCGCTCGCGCTCACCAAGCTCGACGTGCTCTCGCACTTCGCAGAGATTCCGGTCTGCACGCGCTACCGGCTCCCGGACGGGACCGAGTTGAACGAGTTCCCCGCGCACCAGAGCGACTTCCACCACGCGCGACCGGTTTACGAGACGCTCCCGGGCTGGGAGGAGCCGCTCGACGACGAGCTGCCCGCGGCGGCGCGCGCGTACGTGGAGTTCGTCGAGCGGGAGCTCGAGGTCGACGTCTCGCTGATCGGGACCGGTGCCGAGCGCGAGCGCGTCGTGGCTCGTTAGAGATCCAGGCGGTAGTAGACGCGGCAGAAGCCCTGCCGTTCGTCCGTGCGCTCGACCCGGCGGAAGCCGGCCGACTCGTACAGGCGCCGGGCGGTCGTCATCTCCTCGCTCGTGTCGAGCAGGACGCGTTCATAGCCGGCGCCGCGCGCCCACCCGAGCGCGACGGTGAGGAGGCGGCGGCCGAGGCCGCGGCCGCGCATCGCCTCGCGGAGATACATCCGCTTGAGCAGCACTTCGCCGTCCCCGAGCTCCTGCAGCGCCACGCTGCCCACGACCTCGCCGCGCTCGACGGCGACCCACGCGGCGGCGTACGCGGACTGCGGATCGAGCAGGTCGCCGTCGAGGTCCGGCACCTCCGTGAACCCGAACTCGGCGAGCCCGTCGGCGACCACGGTGCGGAAGGCTTCGTGGTGCTCCGGCGCGAGCGGGACGATCGGTGGGGACTCGAGCTCGGCGAGCTCCGCAGCCGTGTTGACGTTCACGAGCCGGGCGGGCGGCAGCTCGACGACGCGGGCGTCGAAGTCGGCGAGCGCGTCGCGCAGCGCGAGCTGGCCTGCGGCGAGCCGCCGGTCGAGCACGGGGAGCGCGGTCTTTCGGTACGCGCCGGGCAGCGGCCCGCTCGGCGGCGCGGCGGCGTCGGCGCAGGCGGCCGCGAGGGCGTGGAGGTCCTCCCGACGCAGGAGCGGCGTGTCGACCGCGATCGCAACGACCAGGTCGTTCGCCGCCGCCCGCAAACCGGCGACGAGGCCGGCGATCGGCGCGCGCACGTCCGTCCCGTCATCCAGGAGCGGAAACGGCAGCTCGAGGCTGTCCGCGTGCTTGCCGACGGCGAGCCGCTCGTCGCAGGCCTCGCCGAGCAGCCGCCAGGCCCGCTCCGCGAGCGGCTCGCCGTCGAGTCGCGCGAGCGCCTTCGGCGTCCCGAACCTCCGGCTCGCCCCGCCGACCAGCAGGACGCCCGTCAGCTCTCGATGCGCCACGCCTCGCTGTAGACCGTCAGCCGGTCGTCGCGGACGAAGCCGCAGAGCGTGACGCCGCGATCTGCTGCGAGCTCGATCGCCAGGCTCGACGGCGCGCCGACGGCGACGAGAACCGGGCAGCCGGCGACCGCGGCCTTCTGGACGAGCTCGAACGAGAGCCGCCCGCTGACACAGAGGATCTTGTCGGCCAGCGGCAGCAGGCCTGCGCCGAACGCCCAGCCGATCACCTTGTCCATCGCGTTGTGCCGGCCGACGTCCTCGCGCACGCTGAGCCCCTCGCCGCGCGCATCGAAGAGGCCGGTCGCGTGGAGCCCGCCGGTCGCGGCAAAGGCCGCCTGGGCCGAGCCGAGTCGCTCCGGCAGCGCCGAGACGAGCGCCGCCGAGACGCGCAGCTCGCTCTCGAGCCGCGGCGCATCCACCGACACCGCCTCGAGCGCACCCTTGCCGCAGACCCCGCAGGAGGACGTCGTGTAGAAGCTGCGCTGCAGGCGCGCCGGATCGAAACCGGGTGCCTCGACCTCGACGGTGTTCGCGGCGAGGTCGGCGGGCGGCGCTGCGGACACCGGCCGCAGCCCCTCCGAGAGGCAGAAGCCGAGGGCGAGCTCCTCGTCGTGCCCGGGCGTCCGCATCGTCACCGCGACGGGACGCCCGTTGATCCGGATCTCGAGCGGCTCCTCGACCGCCACCTGGTCTCGCTCCGTCCGGCCCGCGGGCAGCCGAAGGACGTCGACGTCCGCTGCGGAGTACGGCGGTGCGGCCACTGACCGAAGCCTAGACCCGGGAGAAACCGGCCGCCCCCGTCGCTTCTATCGTACGATCGCAGCGCCGACGGAGACCGCGACGACGGCGATTGCGTTCGAGCCGACGACGAGCAGCCGCATCAGCGCCGGCCGCACGTCGTAGACGCGGGCGAGCACCAGCAGGTGGAACGCGCACGGCATCGCCGCCAGGAGATAGAACGCGGGCGGAATGTCCGCGCCGAGCGCGCGCCCCCCGACGAAGAGCGTGAGCGGCCCGCCGGCAAACTTCAACGCGAGCGCTCCCGCGGCGCGGCCGAGGTCGTCCGAGCCGTGCGCGACTCGCTGGAGCGGCAGCGCGAGTCCGAGCAGCAGGAAGCCCGCCGGACCCACGGCCCATCCGCACCACGACTGCGCCGAGTGCATCCCCGGCACGTGCACCGAGGCCGCGCGCAGGGCAACGGCGACCAGCGCCGCCCAGAGCGGCGGGTTCATGAGCAGCGCGGCTCGGCGGCGCCGCCCGGAAGCCGAGGGCACGCGCCCGTGGAGACGCGCGACGACGACCGAGAGCGACGTCGCGGGGAACAGCCACGCGAGCCGGTCGTAGACGACGGCGAGCGCGAGCGCCGGATGGCCGAACGCGAGCTGCGTCAGCGGGATCCCGACGAACCCGGTGTTGCTCCAGGCGGCGGCGAGCGTCAGGGCGCCCCGCTCCTCCCGGCTCCGTCCCACGGCACGCGCGTATCCGTACGCGCCGACGGCGAGAATCCACGTGCCCAGGATCGCCGCGGCGAGCGCGAGCAGCAGCGCACGGTCGACGTGCACCAACGTGAACGTCGAGAAGACGAGCAGCGGCGCGAGCGTCCAGAAGTAGATCCTCCACGCGCGCGACCTCAGGTGCTCGGAGCGATACGTGCGCTGCACGACGAGCCCCACGGGCAGCGCGACGAGCGTGGCGAGCAGCTGGCCGGACACCCGACCAGCCTAGCGGCGGCTACTCGTGCTGGTTGAAGTTCGCGTCCACGTCGCTGCGCTCGGCGACGAGGAAGTCGAAGATCAGGCGCAGGCCGTTGATCGCAGCGGCGACGTCGCCGGGCGAGATGTCGTCGGCGCCGCGTTCGAGCGCGCCCGTGATCTCGTGCGCCGCGAGGTACTCGGCGACGACCTCCCGCTCGTCGCCCGACCGGATGACCGGATCGTGGAGCTCGTAGCCGGATTCCTCGAGCATCCGGGCGATCAGGTCGTCGAGCTCGGGAAGCGTCCCGGCCGGATCCTCGGCGAGCTCGTCCTCGAGCGCCGCCATCTCGCTCTCCCACTCGTGCCTGGCAAGGCCTGGATCCTGCACGCGTCCCTCATGCGCGGCGGGGGGCTGCTTCAAACCCGCCGACCGCTCCCGTACCATCCCGCGCCGTGAAGGTGCTCGTCGTCGGTTCGGGCGGGCGCGAGCACGCACTCGCCTGGAAGCTGGCGCAGAGCCCGCGCCTCGGCGAGCTGCACGCCGCGCCGGGGAATCCGGGCATCGCGCGGCTCGGCGCGTGCCACCCGGTGCGAGCGGACGACGGCGAAGGGCTGCTGGCGCTCGCGACGGAGCTGGCGATCGACCTGGCCGTGATCGGCCCGGAGGCGCCGCTTGTCGCGGGAGTCTCGGACGTCCTGCGTCGCCGCGGGATCGCGGTCTTCGGGCCGAGCGCCGCCGCCGCCCGGCTCGAGGGGTCGAAGAGCTTCGCGAAGGAGGTGATGCGCGCGGCCGGCGTGCCGTCGGCGGAGTCGCTCGCGGTCGCGCGGCCGCCGTGCGTCGTGAAGGCGGACGGGCTCGCGGCCGGCAAGGGCGTCTTCGTCTGCCGGACGCGGGAGGAGCTCGACGCGGGACTCGAAGCTGCGGCCGCGTTCGAAGGCCCGCTGGTGATCGAGGAGCTCCTCGACGGCGACGAGCTCTCGATCTTCGCGCTCGTGGACGGCGAGACCGTGCTGCCGCTCGCGCCCGCGCAGGACTTCAAGCGCGTCGGCGACGGCGACACCGGTCCGAACACCGGCGGAATGGGCTCGTACTCGCCGGTGCGGGGCGCCGACGCGGCCTTCGTAGAGGAGATCGTCGAGACCGTTCACCGGCCGGTCGTCGCCGAGCTCGCCGCGCGCGGCACACCGTTCAGCGGACTTCTCTATGCGGGGTTGATGCTGACCGCGGACGGGCCGCGCGTGCTCGAGTTCAACGCACGCTTCGGCGATCCGGAGACCCAGTCGATCCTGCCGCGGCTCGACGGCGACCTGCTCGATGCGCTGCTCGGCGCGGCGACCGCCGGTCTCCGCGGGGTGTCGCTCGACGCGTCCGACCGCGCCGCGGTGACAGTCGTACTTGCCGGCGGAAGCTATCCCGAGGCAAACGACTCCGGCACGCCGATCGCCGGCGTCGACGCGGCCGAGGCGGCGGACGCCCTCGTCTTCCACGCGGGGACAGCCCTGCACCGCGGGGCGCTCGTCACGAACGGCGGCCGGGTCCTCGACGTGACCGCGGTCGGCGAGACGGTTGCGGAGGCGCGCGAGCGTGCGTACGCAGCGGTCGAGCTGATCTCGTGGCCCGGCATGCGTTACCGTCGCGACATCGCAGGCGCCGTCCATGTCTGATCCGGTTGTCGGCATCCTCGTCGGCTCGGAGTCGGATCGCGAACGGATGCAGGGGGCGTTCGACGAGCTCGACAAGCTCGGGATCGCGTGGGAGTTCGACGTCCGTTCGGCCCACCGCACACCCGATGCGGTCGCGGAGTACGCGAAGACCGCGCGTGAGCGAGGCCTGCGCGTCCTGATCTGCGGCGCGGGGCTGGCGGCCGCGCTTCCGGGCGCGGTGGCCGCGCACACCGACCTGCCGGTGATCGGCGTCCCCCTCCGGTCGAGCCTCAGCGTGCTGGACGGCCTCGACGCGCTGCTCGCGATCGCGCAGATGCCGCCGGGCGTTCCGGTCGCGGCGGTGGGCGTCGACAACGCGAAGAACGCAGCGGCGCTCGCGGCGCGGATCCTCGCGTCATAGGCTCCGCGCATGCGCGACCGACTGCCGCTTCTCGCAGGACTTCTCGCACTCGCCGTCGCAATCGGCGTCGGCTCCTCGCTGATCGCCGACGGCATCCGGGCGCGGAGTCCCAGCAACACGATCTCCGTCACCGGCTCGGCGAAGCAGCGGATCGTCTCGGATTACATCGTGTGGGATGCACACGTGAGCGCCCGCGCGGGGACGGCTCCGGCGGCCTTGAAGCAGCTCGCCGCGTGGACGGCACGCGTCCGCACGTTCTTCACGCAGGAGGGCGTGACAGCCGGTGAGCTGACCGCGACGCCCGTGGCGGCGCTCGCTCCCGGAGACATCGACGACGAGGGCAACCCGATCTCGGACTACCGGCTGACGCGCAGCTTCCAGCTGCGCTCGAACCGAGTCGGCGCCATCGCCGCGATCGCGGAACGAAGCGCGAGGCTCCTCGCGGACGGCGTGCCGCTCGCGGCCGATCCGCCGCAGTACATCTTCACGCGCCTTCCCGAGCTGCGCCCGCGCCTGCTCGCCACGGCCACGAGGGACGCGCAGCGGCGGGCGCGCGTGCTGATCGCCGCGTCGGGCGGGAGGCTCGGCAGCCTACGCGGCGTCGACGTCGGCGTCTTCCAGGTCACGAGTCCGAACTCGACGGACGTGTCCGACTACGGCACGTACGACACGTCCACGCTCCGCAAGGACGTGACCGCCGTCGTGAACGTCACGTTTGCCCTGCACTAACCAAGGCCGAGTCCGCCGCGGACACGTCGGTTCCGGACACGGCGGCGGGACCCATCCCTACCCCTCCACCCACCCACGGGGCACACGAAGGGTGCCACGCGAAGGCGCGCGAAAGTGGGCCGAAAGTGTGCCGATTCCTTGTCGGCGGGTGACGGCCGTGGAGCCCTCTACACTGGCACGAGTGATCGCCCGCTACTCGCGACCGGCGATGGCCAGGATCTGGTCGGACGAGGGCAAGCTCGAAACCTGGCTCGAGGTCGAGCTGGCGGCGCTCGACGCGTGGGCCGAGCTGGGCGCAGTCCCGGCCGAAACGGCACGCGCGATCCGCGAGAAGGCGAAGACCCCGTCCTCGCAGCGCGTCGCCGAGCTCGAAGAGATCCTGCAGCACGACACCGCAGCGTTCGTCGACGCCGTCGCCGAGCAGCTCGGCGAGGAAGGGCGCTGGTTCCACTACGGACTGACGTCCTCCGACGTCGTCGACACCGCCCTGGCCCTGCAGATCCGCCGCGCCGGCGAGCTGATCCTCGAGGGCGTCGAGCGCGCGCTCGACGCAGTCGCGGCGCGCGCGCACGAGCACAAGGACACGCTCCAGATCGGCCGCACGCACGGCGTCCACGCGGAGCCGATCACGTTCGGCCTCAAGCTCGCCGGCTGGGCCTTCGAGCTCGACCGAAACCGCAGCCGGCTCCGCCGTGCGCTCGACGGCATCCGCGTCGGCAAGCTCTCCGGCGCCGTCGGCACCTACTCCGCGACCGATCCCGAGGTCGAGCGGATCGCGTGCGAGCGGCTCGGTCTCGAGCCCGCACCGAGCTCGACGCAGATCGTGCAGCGCGACCGCCACGCCGAGCTCCTCGCGGCGCTCGCGATCCTCGCCTCCTCGCTCGACAAGTTCGCACTCGAGATCCGCCACCTCGCGCGTACGGAGGTCGCCGAGGTGGAGGAGCGGTTCGGCCGCGGCCAGAAGGGATCGTCGGCGATGCCGCACAAGCGGAATCCGGTCGTCGCCGAGCGCATCTGCGGGCTCGCGCGGGTCGTGCGCGGCTACGCGCTCGTCGGCCTGGAGAACGTCCCCCTCTGGCACGAGCGCGACATCTCCCATTCATCGGCCGAGCGCGTCGCGATTCCCGACGCGTTCCTGGCCGTCGACTACATGCTCGACCGCTTCGCCTGGCTGATCGACGGCCTCGTGGTCCGCACGGAGCGGATGCGCCGCAACCTCGACGCGAGCCACGGCCTCTTCTTCAGCCAACGCGTCCTGCTCGGGCTCGTCGAGTCCGGACTGCCGCGCGACGAGGCGTATCGCCTGACGCAGCGGAACGCGATGCGCGCCTGGGACGAGGAGACCGACTTTCGCGAGCTGGTCCGCGCCGATCCGGAGATCGCCCGCCGCATCGACCTCGACGTCGTCTTCGACCTCACCGCCTACACACGCCACATCGACACCGTCTTCGAGCGGCTTGCCGCGCTGACGGAGAAGGAGCCCGTCCATGCCTGATGCCGTCCACGTCGCCAGCGGCAAGGTCCGCGAGATCTATGCGCTCGACGACGACCGCCTGTTACTCGTCGCGAGCGACCGGATCTCGACATTCGACGTCGTCCTGCCGACGCCGGTCCCGGACAAGGGGCGCGTGCTCACGGGGCTCTCCGCGTTCTGGTTCGCACGCACCGAGGACATCGTCCCGCACCACCTGCTGGCGCTGCGCGACGACGGTCGCTCGACCGAGTGCCGGAGGCTCGAGATGCTGCCGATCGAGTGCGTCGTGCGCGGATATCTTGCGGGCTCGGGCTGGAAGGACTACAAGGCGACCGGCGAGGTCTGCGGGCATCGGCTTCCGGAAGGCCTCGTCGAATCGGCACAGTTGCCGTCACCGATCTTCACGCCGGCAACGAAGGCGCAGACGGGACACGACGAGAACATCACCGGCGAGCAGGCGGCCGAGCTGATCGGGGACGAGCGCTTCGCCGAGGTCGAGGAGACGTCGATCCAGCTCTACCGGTACGCGTCCGGCTGGGCTCGGGAGCGCGGGATCATCCTCGCCGACACGAAGCTCGAATTCGGCGTCGACGAGCGCGGCCGGCTCGTGCTCGGCGACGAGGCATTCACGCCGGACTCGTCGCGCTTCTGGCCGGCCGACGAGTACGCGCCGGACTCCACCCCTCCCTCCTTCGACAAGCAGTTCGTCCGCGACTACTGCGAGACGCTGGGCTGGGACAAGACGGATCCCGGCCCCGAGCTTCCGGAAGACGTCGTCGCGGGGACGCGGGCGCGCTACCTCGAGGCGTTCGAGCGGCTCACCGAGGTCGAGTTCGACGACTACGTGGACGACCCGGACGCGGTGCTGCGATGAAGGCGACGGTCCTCGTTCGTCCGAAGCAGGGGATCCTCGACCCCCAGGGGCAGGCGGTCGAGTCGGCGCTCGGGCACCTCGGCTTCGCGGTGCGGGACGCGCGCGTCGGCCGCGTCGTCGATCTCGAGGTCGAGGCGAGCGATCCCGCCGCCGCGCGCGCCGAGGTCGAGCGGATGTGCGAGCAGCTGCTGGCGAACCCGCTCGTCGAGTCGTACGAGATCTCGCTCGATGGCTAGCCCGCAGCCGCGCATCGGCGTCGTCACCTTTCCGGGCTCGCTCGACGACCGCGACATGCTCTGGGCGCTGGCGGCGCTCGACGCCGAGGCCGTTCCCGTCTGGCACGCGGAAGAGCAGCTGCCGGATCTCGACGCCGTCGTCCTCCCGGGCGGCTTTTCGTACGGCGATTACCTGCGCTGCGGCGCCATCGCGCGTCTCTCGCCCGTGATGAACGCCGTGGCGGCGTTCGCCGCGGACGGCGGCCTCGTCCTCGGCGTCTGCAACGGCTTCCAGATCCTCTGCGAGGCGGGGCTGCTTCCCGGCGCGCTGCGCGCGAACGAGTCGCTCACCTACGTCTGCCGCGACGTGCGGCTGACCGTCGAGCGGACCGACACGCCGTTCACGGCACGCTGCGGACCGGGGCAGACGCTCGTCATGCCGGTCAAGCACGGCGAGGGCTGCTACATCAGGCCCGACCACCTCCCCCAGGAGCAGGTCGTCCTCCGGTACGGCGAACCGGTGAACGGCTCGGTCGACGACATCGCCGGCGTCGTCAACGAGCACCGGAACGTGATGGGGCTCATGCCCCACCCGGAGCACGCCGTCGACCCGCTGCTCGGCTCGGCGGACGGAGCGTTCGTGCTCGCCTCGCTCGTCGACTCTGCCCGGTCGCGCGCACTCGCCATCGCCTAGAGCCCTAGCACTTTCGCGAGCGCCGGATGCTCCTCCAGGCGCTTGTGCAGCGTCTCGAGGTCCTTCACTCGCAGCGTCACGGGCCCGCGCCGATTCGTCCCGTTCGTCGAATACGCGAACCGGACGAGCCGCTCGCCCGCCTTTGTCTCGAGCAGCTGCACCTTCGACGCGAACCGTTTCTCGCCGGATCGCTGCGGCACGGTCAGCTCCTCGACGACCTCCGCGGACCCCCAGGGTGTCGCCGTCTTCGCCATGAAGACGACGGTACGGCAGAAGGCGTCACAGGTGTGTGACGCCTTCGTGCCGAAACTGCGAAAAGTGCTCCGGGCTCAGCCCATCAGCCACGGATCGACATACAGATCGTCGATCCGCCACTTGCTGCCGCTTCCGATCGGCGTGATCTGGACTCGCGCCGACGTCGAGCCGAGGAGCGGAATCAGGATGTTTCCGCCGCCGCCCGAGTCGAGCCGGCCCTGGGCCGCCCAGGGTCCGCCGGGTGCGTACGTCGTGGCATCGGTGATCCCGAGCACGACGTTCAGCAGGCCGTACCAGACAACCCGCACGCGAAGGCCGGAGTCCGTGCCGCCGACGTCCGAGCCGAACATGCGGATGTACACGTCTTTCGGGCCGAGACAGAGGACGGGGCTGGCCGCCCTGCTGCCGCTCGGCAGCGATAGCGAGTGCGTTCCGGTCGCGAGCACCGTCTGGTTGCCGTAGACGACCGACGAGCCGCCGCCCAACGACCATCCGTACGAGCCGTTCTCGAGTCCGCCGTTCGGAGCCAGGTAGTACGAGTTCTTGTCGCCGTCGAGCGGCTGGAACACCTGCGAGCCGGTCGACGGGCAGTTGCTGCCGCCGAGGCCGATTCCGAGCAGCGCGTGCGCCGGCGACGCCGCGAAGGCCGCAACCGCCGCGACCGCCGCAGCCGCGACGACGGTGAGAGCTAGACGTACGCGAAGAGTTGCCACAGAAACCCACCTCGAGATCGACGCCACAGAAGTTGGTCTCACCGTCGCCGTCACCTGAAGACGCGGCAATCACCCTGTAGGGGTACATCAATCCCTCGAACGAGGGCTTAGGGGCGCCGAACCTCAACTCGCCCCATCGCGGTGCCGATCTTTTCGCAGTGGCGACAATCGAGGCTCCTGCTGCGGCACCGGCGCCCCACGCCGACGAGACCCGCCTGATCGAAGAGCTCCGCTCGCGCGACGGCGCGCGCATGCCCGGCCGCGACCGGCTGGTCGCGTGGCTCACCGGCGGGATCTTCCTCGGCTCGGCCGGCGGCCTGGCCGCGACCGCCGCGGCGCCCCGGCCGGCGATCTTCATCCTGCTCGTCCTCGTCCACGCGGTCGTCTCGCGGGTCAACTTCGAGGTCGGGAGCGGCTGGGCGATCCCGACCCAGCTCGTGCTCGTGCCGATGCTGTTGATCCTCCCGCCGGCGCTCGTGCCGCTCGCCGTCGCCGGGGCGTTGGTGCTCGCGCGCGCCCCTGAGCTCCTGCGCCGCAGGCTCCCGATCGACCGGGTACCGCTTCTGCTGGGAAGCGCGGCGCATGCGCTCGGGCCGGCGCTCGTCTTGACCGCGGCGCACCCGAAGCACGCCTGGAGCGCATGGCCGATTTACCTGGGGGCGCTCGCCGCGCAGTTCGCGTTCGACTTCGCCGCGACCGCGCCCTGGGCCCTCGTCTCCTACGGCATCGGACCGCGCGGTCACGCGAAGGAGATGCGCTGGTCGTTCATGGTCGACGCCTCGCTCGCACCGATCGGCTTGATGCTCGGATTTGCAACCTCCGCACGGCCTGCGGCAGTCCTCGTCGCCCTACCGCTGGTCGGCCTGCTCGCGTATTTCGCGCGCGAGCGCCAGGTTCGGATCGATCACGCTCTCGAGCTCTCGACCGCGTACCGCGGAACGGCGCTCCTGCTCGGCGACGTGATCGAGGCCGACGACGCCTACACCGGCTCGCACAGCCGCGACGTCGTCGAGCTCACCGTTGCGGTCGCGGACCGCCTCCGTCTCGACGCGGGTCACCGTCGCGACGCCGAGTTCGCCGCGCTGCTCCACGACATCGGCAAGGTCCGGATCCCGGCGGAGATCATCAACAAGCCCGGCCCGCTCGACGCGGCCGAGCGCGCGATCATCAACACGCACACGATCGAGGGCGAGCGGATGCTCGAGCAGATCGGCGGGCTCCTCGGGCGCGTCGGCCGGATCGTCCGCTCCTGCCACGAACGCTGGGACGGCGGCGGCTACCCGGACGGGCTCGCCGGCGCGGACATCCCGCTTGTCGCCCGGATCGTCTGCTGCTGCGACGCCTTCAACGCGATGACGACAGACCGGCCGTACCGGAAGGCGCTGCCGCTCGAAGACGCGAGGGCGGAGCTGCTGCGGTGCAGCGGCACGCAGTTCGACCCCGACGTGGTCCACGCCCTGCTCGCCGTCGCCGGCTAGATCTTCGCGCCGAACGTGTCGCAGTCGGCGGACCGCCCGCTGCGATAGCCGACGCTGAACCAGTGCTGCCGCTGGGCCGACGAGCCGTGTGTCCACGTTTCCGGATCGACCTCACCCTGCGTCTCGGACTGGATCCGGTCGTCGCCGACTGCTGCGGCCGCGTCGAGTCCCTCGGCGACGTCCGCCTCCGTGATGTCGACGATCAGGCCCGTGTCGACCGCGTTATGGGCCCAGACGCCCGCGTAGCAATCGGCCTGGAGCTCGGTGCGCACCGAACCGCCGCTCGGACCGGCCGCGCCCGCGCCGCGCCCCAGGTCGCCGAGCAGGTCCTGGACGTGATGGCCGTATTCGTGCGCGAGGACGTAGGCCTCCGCGAACGGCCCGCCGCGGGCGCCGAAGCGGCTCTGCAGCTCGTCGAAGAAGCCGAGATCGATATAGACGCGCTTGTCCATGGGACAGTAGAACGGGCCGACGTCGCTCGAGGCCTGTCCGCAGCTGGTGTCGGTCGAGCCGGTGAAGAAGACGGTCTGCGCAGGCTCGTAGTTGCGCACCGCCCCCGACCAGAACTTCTGGATGCTGTTCACGTCGGCGACGATGCGGCAGTCCTGACGCGCGTTCGCGTCCGCGCCTGTCCGGCACTCGCTGCCGAGCGCTTGACTCGGCGGCGCCTGGGAGACGGTCGACCCGTCGAGGTTCCCGAGCGGGCCGCCGAGGCCGCCGCTGCCGCCCGAGAGGAACGTGATCAGCAGGTAGATGACGAGCCCGGCGACCCCGAGTCCGCCCCCGCCGACCGCGATGCCCCCGCCGCCCCGCATGCCGCGCCGGTCCTGCACCTGGGACGGATCGAGGCCGGCGTCGCGACGGAAGCGCATTGCCCGCGTTCTGCCACGGTCGCACCATCCGGCAAACGTAGGATCGGTCCCGTGGCCGTCACCCGCGACGACGTGCTGTCCGCCGCAGAACGTCTCCGCGGCGTCGCCCACCGCACGCCCGTCTTCACATCACGCACGCTCGACACGCGGGCCGGCGCACAGGTCTTCCTCAAGGCGGAGAACCTCCAGCGAGGCGGCGCCTTCAAGTTCCGCGGCGCCTACAACGCGATCGCCTCGCTTCCGGAGGTGCAGCGGACGCGCGGCGTCGCCGCGTTCTCGTCCGGCAACCACGCCCAGGCGGTGGCGCTCGCGGCGGCGCTGCTCGGCACCCGCGCGGTGATCCTGATGCCGACGGACGCGCCGCCGACGAAGCTGGACGCGACTCGCGGCTACGGCGCCGAGGTCGTGACGTACGATCGCTACACCGAAGATCGCGAGGCGCTCGGCGCCACGCTCGCCGAGGAGCAGGGGCTCGCGCTGATCCCGCCGTTCGATCACCCGGAGGTCGTCGCCGGGCAGGGGACGGCGGCGCTCGAGCTGCTCGAGGAGGCGCCGGAGCTGGAGATGCTCGTGACGCCGCTCGGCGGAGGCGGGCTGCTGGCCGGCACAGTTCTCGCCGCTGAAGGCCGCCGCGCCGTCGGCGTCGAGCCGGAGGCAGGCGACGACGTCCGCCGCTCGCTGGAGACCGGCGAGCGCATCCGAATCGACGTGCCGAGGACGATCGCCGACGGACTCCAGACGACCTCGCCGGGCGCAGTGCCGTTCGCGATCCTCCAGGGACGCGCCGAGGTGGTGACGGTCAGCGACGGGGAGCTCGTCGACGCGATGCGCTTCCTCTTCGAGCGCCTGAAGCTCGTCGTCGAACCGAGCGGCGCCGCCGGGGTCGCAGCGCTGCTCGCCGGACGCGTCGACGTCGCCGGACAGCGCGTCGGCGTCGTGCTCTCCGGCGGCAACGTCGGCGCGGCACACTTCGCGGAGCTCCTGTCGCAGGGCGTCGCGCCTCAGCGTCTTCGCCCGCGCACGAGCTCCGGATACCGCTCGCCGTAGGCGAGCACCCCGAGCAGCCGGCGCAGCTGCGTCCGGTCGGCGGCGCGCAGCTCGCCGAGCACATCGGCTTCGAGCTCGTCGAGCGCCCGCTCGGCGCGCTTGATCGTGCGGCGGCCGGCGGCGGTGAGCTCGACCGCGTACTTGCGCCGGTTGTCGGGCTCGCGGTAGCGCACGATCAGCCCGTCCCGCTCGAGCTCTTCGACCGTCGTCGCGGTCGTCGCGGGATCCATGCTCAGCAGTCCGCCGATCTCCTGCTGCGACATCGCGCCAGCGGCGGCGAGCGAGCTGAGCACGGTGTAGTGCCGGAGCTTGAGGCCGACCGGCTCGAGGCAGTCCTCGATCAGCCGGTTCATCGTCTGCCCGACACGCGTGACGACGCACACGGCTCGCCGGGCGAAGTGACGAGGAAGCAGCGGTCGTGTCACAACGAGTACGTTAGCGTGACGAACAGTTAGTATCGCGAACTGTCATGTTATTCGACATGAAGTTGGCAGTCGTCCTTCGCACGGACCTGGCGAACTGGCAGCGGGCCAACGTGACCGCGTTCCTCGTCAGCGGCATCGCGGGCACCGTGCCGAGCGTCGTCGGAGAGCCGTACGTCGACGGCTCGGGCAACCGGTATCTGCCGATGTTCCGGCAGCCGGTGCTGGTGTTCGAGGCCGACCGGGCGGCGCTGCGCCGGGCGTACGAGCGCGCGATGCAGCGCGGCGTCGAGCAGCTCGCGATCTTCACGAAGGAGTTGTTCGAGACGCCGCACGACGAGGCGAACCGGGCGGCGGTCGCCGCGGTGCCGGCAGAGGAGCTCGATCTCGTCGGCATGGCCCTCCGCGCCGAGCGGAAGGTCGTCGATAAGGTCGTCGATCGGCTCGCGCGGCACTCCTAGGCATCGGCGTCGTCCATACTTCGCATTACCGTGACGAGCATGGCTGGTCGCGACGAACCGCCCGGCCCGGACCCCGATGACTGGTTCGACGAGCCGCGCGTGCCTCCGGAGCGTCGACCGCGAGTTCCGGCCGACCAGGATCAGACCGCCGTCGACGACTGGCTGACCGGGGAGGATCTCGACCGCGGCGGCGGCTTTCGCGTCGGCGGTCAGGAGCTGACGCGACGGCAGGCGGCAGCCGCGGTCGGAGTCCTCGCGCTCGTCGTACTCCTGATCGGGCTCGCCGCGGGCGGTGTCTTCTCGAGCAGCAACTCCTCCACGGCGACGACAAGCACCGCTCCCGCTCCCGCACCGGCGACGACCGCCGGCGGCTCGACCCAGCCCGCCCCGTCCACCGTGGTCAAGGGGCCGACGACGACGCTGAAGCCCGGCGACACGGGCGCGCAGGTGGTCGCGCTCCAGCGGGCGCTCGCGAAGCTCGGTCACTCGCCCGGCAAGCCCGACGGCACGTACGGCCCGGCAACGCAGCAGGCGGTCGTGGCGTTCCAGAAGGCGAACAACCTGACGGCCGACGGCATCTTTGGAACGCAGACGCTCGCCGCGCTGACGAGCGCGCTCCAGCGCACCGGCTGAGCTAGAACTTGCGGATCGCGTCGCCTTGGCGGACGCGACCTGGCGTGACGACGCGCGCGTTGATGCCGCGGAGTTGGAGCGCGCGGCCCTGCGGCGAGTTGATGAAGCGGAGCGCATCCGAGCCGAAGCGGGCGCTGAACTTCGCGCAGCCCGTGTGCGGATCGTCGGTCGCCTCGATCACCGCCGTCCCGACGGCGAGGCGAGTGCCGGGCGGCACGTTCTCCTTGCTGAGGTCGAAGTCGACGTAGAGCTGGTCGCCGGCGAGCGGCCATCGCTCGCGCGCGCCGGCGACGAGATCGGCGAGCCTGGCGTTCATCAGCGTCAGCTGCGCCTTCGGATTCGCGGAACCGTCCTCGGTCGCGCGGCTCCCCCGGTCCAACCACGTGTCGCCGACGAGTCCGGCGCGCACGTCGAGCTCGGCCTCGTGGACCACCTCGCGCTCGTCGACCGCGGGCCGGCGCACGATCAGCTCGACGGTCCCGTCGGAGGACGGCGACCGCAGGATCCGCTCCAGGCCGGTCTGGAGCTCGTCGGCCGTCGCGGACATGCTTCCAGTATCGCGTACGACGGCACTGGGGGAGCGGGTGCACTCGCTCCCCCAGTGCTCGGGCTACGGCGCGAACGTCGTCGTGAAGACGTCGGTGCGGTTTGCGGTGTTGCCGGAGTTCGCCTGCACCCAGAACGGTCGGAACGTCGTCCCGGAGGCGGCCAGGCCCTCGTAGTCGCCGACGAAGTATCCGACGGCGTACGGCGCAGTCAGCATGTCCCAGGGCCCGCTGATGTGCTGCTCGCCACCGAACGTGCGGCCGCCGTCGTTCGAGAATGTGATCCAGTAGTCGGTCGGTAGCGTCGTCGTCTCGCTCGTGAGGTTGCGGAAGTCGTAGTACGTGACGGCCACGGCCCCGGCCGCGTTCACGCGGACCATCGGCGTGAACGCAGGCCTCCCCGTCGGCGAGCTGACGCGTGCCGGCGCGCTCCACGTCGTACCGCCGTCCGTCGAGCGGGAGATCGCGACCTCGTCGTAGTGGCCGCCGTTGAAGCGGGAGTCCTGCCAGACGACATAGAGTGCGCCGCTGACGGGATCGACGGCCGGCTCGGGGATGATGTCGCCGGTCCGGATTGTCGCACCGGTGTTCGGGTCGACCACGCCGGCCGTCTTGATCTGCGCGATCTTCTGCGGTGCCGACCACGTCGTCCCGCCGTCGGTCGACTTGACGAACGCGACGTTCGCGTTCGTGTTCACGACGGAGTTCGGATGGACGATCCAGTCCGTGACGTCGTAGAGCGTCCCGTCGGGCGAGACGACGATCTGGTTGCCGATCGTCTGGTTGTTCTGGCTCGTCGGGAAGATGACCTGCGGCGCGCTCCACGTCTTGCCGCCGTCCGTCGTCTTCGAGAAGTAGCCGGGGCCCGTGTAGGCGGACGTCCGCGGGTTGTCGTCCGGATTGTCGGTCGCCAGCACGAGCGTGTCCCACACCGCGTAGGCAGTGCGATTGCGATTCGGATCGGCCGTCACCGAGTTCTTGTCCGTAGAGAACTGGCCGCCGTTGGTCTCGTAGACCTGCAGCCCGACGACGTTGCCCCACGTCTTGCCGCCGTCCTTCGAGACCGCCGAGAAGACACCGTTGCGATTGTCGAGCCGGTCGAAGCTGATGGCGTTCGCGTAGACGATCCCGTCGGGGCCGATGGAGACCCAGGGGTCGGATGCGCGCTCGTAGACGGGACCCCCGGCGCAGCTGTCGAACGGGAGCGGCGTCTCGTTCCACGTCGCGCCCCCGTCGGACGAGTACCCCGCGACGAGGCCGTTTGCCCCGCCGTTCGACGCGCGATCCTGCTGCCACGCGCCGACGATGACGCTCGGATTCTTCGGGCTGATCGCGACGTACGGCTCGACCTCGGCATTGACGTACGTCGTGCCGGTGCCGAGACCGGCCGTGCACGCGGTATAAGGACTCGCTGCCGACACGAGCGTCGGCGCGCCGGCAGCGCGCGCGATCGAGATCGCTGCGAGCGCCGACAGAGCGATGACGACGCCCACGAATGAGACACGTCTCATTCCGCCCCTCCTCTCAGCTGTATGACCCGACTCCCTGCTCCCGCCGCAGTGAGAGAGTCGGACGACGATACGACCGACGCTTGCCGGGAGTCAAGCTGCGCTGCGCTAGGTCTGGTCCGGGCAGTCGACGTTGGCGTAGCCGGAGCGGAACGGCGTCACGTCGCCGGTCGCCGGGTCGTACGCGTGGCGCCAGATGCAGCCCGTGTCGTTCGTCAGCAGGTGGATCGACACCGAGGCCGTCGCGGACGTCGTGCGCACGCGGTGGATGTCGTCCTGCGGCGGGATCAGTGCGTAGAAATCGCCGGGCCCGAGCGCGCGGCGCTCGGACGGAACGAGCTCGCCGTCCATGTACGCATAGATCTCTTCGTCCTGCGTGCCGCGGTAGAGGCCGACGAGTCCCCAGGCGAGGTGGTCGTGGACCGGGGTCTGGGCGCCTGCGGGAACGACAAGGCTGAACAGCGACAGCGAGCCGTCGCCGGCGCGGTAGAGCAACCATTGCCCGATCCCGCCGCCCATGCCGCTCTCCGGGCTCGGCTCCTGGAACTCGGCCGGGAGCCAGCCGTCGGCCGCGAGCAGCTCGGCGAAGCGGGGCCGGATCAGGTCACAGGCCGCGACGGGCGCCGGCTGCCGCGAGACGACCGCGAGCGTGTCCGCGACGAACGCCCGTACGAGCGGGGAGTCGACCAGGAACTCGTCGTCAGCCATCTGCGAGCGCGAGCAGCTTCGTGAGGGTGTTCCAGTTGCGCACGGTCGAGGTCACGCCGAGCTTACGCTCCGAGAGCAGCACGGCGACCTTCGACCGCTGGACCGCCGCGGGGAGCCAGGCGTAGGCCTCCCGGCCGTCGATGACGAACTGTTCGGGTTCGACGTCGGCATTCGCGAGTTCGCGCACAATCGACGCCCCGGGCTTGGCGGACAGGAAGCTGACGCGGTAGCGGGCGGGGTTGTCCGCAACTGCGCCGAGCGGGTCGCGCGCGATCACGGCTGCGAGCTCGTCCCGCGTGCGCATGAACACCTCGGTCTCGAGGCCGAGCTTGTCCGCGATCGCGCGTTCGAGCTCGCGCTTCACGGTCGCGGGCTTCTTCCCGCTCGTGAGGACGACGTTGCCGCTCTGGAGATGCGTCCGCACGTCGTCGTACCCGAGCGCGTCGACGACCTCGCGCAGCTCGGCCATCAGCAGGCGCCGGTTCCGGCCGAGGTTGACGCCGCGGAGGAGGGCGACCTGGCGGGTCACGCCGCTCCGTAGAAGTGACGGTACTGCCACGCGGCGTCCCGCTCGAGCCGTTCCTCCGGATATGGCTCGGCGAATCGCGTGATCGAGAGCGGCGCGAGGTCGATCGGAGGCTCGCCGTCGACGATCCACGCTGCGAGGGCCTCGCCGATCGCCGGCGAGACCGAGAGCCCGGCAACGTTGCAGCCGCCCGCGACGAAGAAGCCGCGCGCGCCCGGCAACGGGCCGACGATGTGCTCGCCGTCGCCCGTCATCGTCGGAATCCCGCCGCGGTGCTCGCGAACCTTCGCCTCGAGCAGGATCGGAAGTTGCTCCGCCACCTGTTCGCCCAGCCGCAGGAGCAC
>Ga0066709_100000725_pt1 | contig 19162 bp, 17 predicted proteins | sample GraSoiAngelo_158_FD_79665 | JGI IMG/M metagenome (GOLD analysis project Ga0066709, IMG submission 79665) | Grasslands soil microbial communities from the Angelo Coastal Reserve, California, USA - 14_1009_16_30cm | ecosystem: Environmental > Terrestrial > Soil > Grasslands | place: USA...
CAGTTCTTTCGGGGCCATCATCGTTTCCGTTGGCCGGCCGGCGCAACTTTTTCGAGCTTCGGCATGTGTTGATTCCTGTTCTGATAAAATTGCAAGATACTGAAAAGATTTTGAGCTGTGTAATACAATGCCAGAGCTGCCGCAAAATTGTAGCAGATAAATAAGAAGATCAGCGGCGTGAACATCATCACGCGCCGCTGCGTGGGGTCGCCGGTCTTTGGCGTCATCGCCATGAGCCAAATCTGCGTCGCGGCCATGCAGAGCGGGATGATGTTGATCGGCCAGCCGAGCAACGGCAAATGCGCGATGGTATCTGGCTGAGAAAGATCCTTCACCCAGAGAAACTTTGCATTTCGCAATTCCACCGCCTGTCCGAGCATTTTGAAGAGGCCAAAGAAGATCGGAATCTGAATCATCATCGGCAAGCAGCCCCCGACCGGATTAATTCCGTACTGCTTGTAAAGCTTCATCACCTCCTGGTTCATCCGCGTCGGATCATCTTTATATTTTTCCTTTAACTCCTGCATTTTCGGCGAGAGCGCGGCCATTTGGCGCATGGAACGGTTCGCTTTGTTTTGAATCGGCCAGAGCGTGAGTTTGATGATGGTGGTGAGGGCCAGAATGGCGAGCCCATAGTCGTGCAGCCAGCTATGCAGCAGGTTCATGAAGTTCAGAAGGAACTGGCAGACCAGTTTGAACATCCCGAAGTCCATTATCTCGGCTTCGTTGTGCGGAAGTTGCGCGAGGCGATGGTAAAGTTTCGGGCCGGCGTAGATTTCGAATCGCGCGCTGTAGGTTTGCCCGGGCTGCACCTCAAAACCCGGCATACCGAGCGCCCCCTCGATACCGAGCAGTTTTTGATCGGGCGTGCGCTCGATATCAAAGCGCCGGCCCCAAACGACATCGGCCTTTGCCGTAAGGGGCGCGACCAGCGTCGTGAAAAATTGGTCGCTCACCGCAACCCATTCCGCGCCCGCGATGTTTTCCTGATAAAACGGTCGCGCGGCCCGCTGGCCCATCCCAAGAAAGCCGCCGCTGCTGCCAAACCAACCGACATCGATGCCTTTCGCCTTTCCAGCGATGCACCAGACCAGCCGCGTGTAAGAAGGATAATCCTTCGGGTGAATCGGCGCAGCGGATCCAAGCGCCACAAAGTAACCGGCGTTTCGGTACAGTTCAGTGCCGCGGTTCTCGAGACCCACATCCATTTCAACGACAAAGTTGTCTTTCTTCTCCGGAGATTGCTGGAAGAAGAATTTTTTTCGGACGGCGATCTGCTCGGCTGTCACTCGCTCAAATTTGACCACGAAATTCGCCTCTCTGGACGCCGTAAACTCGGAAAACGCAGGCGTCCCGAGCTCTCGGGATTCAATGATCGCGCCGATCGGGGCGCTCTCTGCGCTATTCAAGGCAACCCGTTCCCCTTTTTCGGCCACTTGCCCGAGCAGGATCGCTTCTTTGATGCCGCCACCGCGATTTGTAAAGCGCAGCTCGACATCGGAATTACGAAGTGTCTCTATTTTCTCGGGAAAGCTGGGAACCGGTTCGGCAGTTTTCGGCGCTGCGGCTGGAGCAGCAAGCGGCGTTGAAGAGGGGATTGATGCGCTGGGAGAAGTCTGTTCTGGAGCGACACTAACCGGAGCATGCCGCGGCGGCGTCTGCTTTACGACATAGATTTGCCAGACGACAAGCCCGATCACACAAAGCGTGACGGCAATCCAGGCAGTTCGATCCATAAATTTTGCCGAAGCGGTTATTCACAAACACACTCGGGGTTGCGAGCTGCCTCCGGAACAGGATCATGCCCTACTCCACCCCAAGGTTGGCACCGTGCCAGGCGCTTCAATCCCAGCCAGCTTCCGCGGACGATGCCATGCGTCTCCACTGCTTCCAAAAAATACGCCGAACAGGTGGGCGAAAATCGACAGCCGGAACCTGGACCGCAAATCAAGGAGAGCAGCGGCGAGAACGTGTATTGATAAGTGCGAACAAAAAAACGAACCAAACTGAGCATTAGAGCGCTAGAATAGAAGCGCGTTTTGCCAGACGCAACCACTCATCTTCCAACGCCCGATAACTCGCTTTCGTGGCATCGGGTCTGGCGATGACGACAATCCAGAAATCGTCACACAAAGCATGCTGGTGCCTGCGCACAACCTCCCGCAGACGGCGCCGAACACGATTACGAATAACCGCGCTGCCGAGGCGTCGACTCGTAATGAAACCAGCGCGAGATGCGCCCGAATTTTGCACCGCGATAGTTGCGAGCACGATGAACTTGCCCCGTTCGCGGTGGCCGGCCCCTTTTACGCGATCAAAATCTGAAGTGCGCGTTAACCGCTGCGTTTTCGGGAAGGAAAACAAACGGGCTTCTCGCACTTCGATTATCGATCTAGCAATACACAACCGCACAGGCGGTTTCTGCCGTACAGCAAAAGTCTTCCCTCGAAAACGCTCGCGGGAAGACTGTTTGCAAGCAAACGATGAACCCGGATTACGGAGAAGGCGACGGGTTCACGTTGATGTTCGTGTTCGACTCCGTTTTTGTCTCCGTCTTGGTCTCAGGCGCTGGCGATTCTTTTATGATCGTAGTGTTGCTTTCCTTCTTCTCGGCTGGCGGATTTGTCACTGTAGTTTCTTTCTGCTCGCAACCCACAAGGAGTGCGGCCCCGGCAAGGATCAAAATATAATTTTTCATAATAGTAGAGAACCAGATGGAAAACTACTAAGGCGTTGGTGACTCAGCAGGTGACTCGGAGGTCGCCCCCGCCGGACTCTCAGTTGTTGTTGCCGGACTTGTGGCAGCTGGGCTTGCCGCCGGCTCGGTAGTTTCGGTCTTTTGCTCACACGCCGCGAGAAGGGCGACACTGGCCAGAATGCAGATGTATTTTTTCATATTGATAGTTCGAGAGGGCACATTGCTTTAATTGATTAATCGGAGCAAGGCACTTTTTGGCCCTATCGGAATTTATTTTTCAGGAGCAAATGCTTGATAATCGCGGATTAAAGCGGGGGCTCATATTTGAGGCCATGGGCCTCCGCCACGGCCTGACAAGTGAGCCGTCCTTCGCATGTGTTGATGCCACCAACCAGGGCGGGCTGTTTTTTGCATGCGCCCTCCAGGCCTAAATCGGCGAGCAATTCCACGTAACGGTAGGTCACGTTGGTAAGCGCCTGCGTGGCGGTGCGTGCGTATGCAGCGGGCATGTTCGCCACGCAATAGTGCGTAACCCCTTCTTCGACATAAACCGGATTCAGATGCGTCGTTGCTCGCGACGTCTCAGCACAACCGCCTTGATCAATCGAAATATCCACCAGCACGCTGCCCGGTTTCATTTTTCTCAACATTGCGCGCGTAATTAACTTCGGAGCTTTTGCTCCGGGCAATAGCACCGCGCCAATCAACAAATCGCAATCCGGCATCAGCTCATGCAGGTTTGCTTCGCTCGAATAGAGCGTGTTCGTCTCGCCCATTGCCAGATCGAGATAGCGCAACCGCTCGAGATCGACATCGAGTATTGTCACGTCGGCGCCGAGACCGGCCGCCATACGGGCGGCATTTACACCGGAGGTTCCGCCTCCAACCACGACAACTCGTCCCGGCAAAACTCCCGGCACCCCGCCAAGCAACACCCCACTTCCGCCATTATATTTGGCGAGAAAATTCGCGCCCATCACCACCGACATGCGGCCCGCGATCTCGCTCATCGGCTCGAGCAGCGGCAAACGATTGTTGATCTGGATCGTCTCATAGGCGACCGCGGTCACACCGGATTTCAGCAATGCCTCGGTGAGCGGTTTGCCCGCAGCCAGATGCAAATAGGTGAAAAGAATCTGGCCCTTGCGTAACAGCGGAAACTCTGCCTCCCGCGGCTCCTTTACTTTCACAATCATGTCAGCGCGCGCAAAGACCTCTTTCGCTTGATCGACAATCTCAGCGCCGGCCTTGACGTACTCTTCGTCCGGATAACCAGAGCCGATGCCGGCATCTCTTTCTACCAGCACAGAATGACCGCGCCGGGCGAGTTGATTCGCAGCCGAGGGCAGCAAGGCAACGCGCTGCTCCTGCTCTTTAATCTCTTTTGGGACACCGATGATCATGAAAGACAGTGAGATGTGATTAGTCAGAAGTGAGAAGTGCGAATCAAGCTAAATCACATCTCGCTTCTCAGCTGTCACTTCTCACGATTAGTTGAGCGACGGATCATCCGGCGCCGCCGCCAGCATTTTGTACCACGGCCCCAGAGTCCCCATGATGTCGAACCAGAGTTTCGGCAAACGATCGAGCTTGAGCACGGAAGGCTTGGGTTTTTGCAGGAGCCATGCTTTTTGTTTCATCTCGGCTTCCAGCTGACCCGCTCCCCAGCCTGCATAGCCCACGAACGCGCAGATTGTGGCCGGTTTTTTTGAATCAACCGCATCGCTCGTCTCCTCCAAACCGAGATTGTGATTGAGTTTGAGCCCTTCGCCTTTCTGCCATTCAAATGCCGCAAACATTAGTTGGTTTTTCCCGACCGGTCCGCCAAGAAAAACGGGCACGTCGGCAAGGCCAGCGGGAGGCGTCTCTGTCACGAGATCGGCCACTTGTCTGTCGAGCGGACGGTTAATGATCACGCCCAAAGCGCCCTCCTTTGGATCATGCGCGGAGATAAAGAGCACGGTGCGCCGAAAATTCGGATCGAGCATGTTCGGATGAGCAATCAACAATGAACCAGCGAGACTGCGTCGGGGCGATTCGTCATCCAAATTACGCATGAAAAACTAGAAACCTCGAAGCGAGCTTGTGCAAGCCATCTCGCCAACGATTTGGAGATGCTGAGGGCGCACGGGCACGTCTCCGGAAAAATGACGAAGCACGAATGTCGAATGATGAAGGAAGCCAGAATGACGGAATGAGGAAAAGGACGGCCGAGGACTTTCGCTTCTTTTCGGGCTTGTCATTTGTCATTCGTCATTAATTCGGCATTTGACATTCGTGCTTCATCATTCATTTCATTCGTCATTTTGTTGCCGCATGGTCTCTCTGAACTTTCACATAAAAATCTTGTTGCCACGACCCAGAAGCTCGTTTAGTAGCCTCGAAGCTTTTCACGATTGTTCTGGGGGGAACAGCCGCCCTTCACGCCTATCGGGCGTGGGGGGCGGTACTTTTTTAATGACGAAGCACGAATGTCGAAGGTCGAAGGAATGACAGAGCTCGAATTGCGAAAAGGCGATTTCCCTCACTCGTCATTTGTCATTCGTCATTAATTCGGCATTCGTCATTCGTGCTTCGTCATTCTATTTCCACCTCGGGACGAATCTCCTGGCCGGTCGCTTTTACGCTGGTCGCGCTGCTCATTGCCGCAGTGATCGTGCTTATCTTTTTGCGCATTGAAAGTTGGCCGGCGCGCACAGCAAAGCAAAGCACTGCTGAGCTTGAGAGATTGGGTAAGGATTTGCGCGCCGCTTTCATCGATATCGCGCACTTGCAGCCGCGCATTACGATCAATAACCGGGTTTACATGGAACAAACCAGACCAGTGAGCGAGCTGGTGGTTTTGTCACGCCGGATCGAAGTCGAACACGAACTGTTGCATAGCTGGGTGGGCAGCTCGAAGCGGGTAAAGCTGCATGGCACATTCACCGCTAAAGCCGGCTTCGATTTGCGGCAGAATCTTTCAATAGATATTCGGCCGGACGAGATCATTGTTCAGCTTCCGCACGCTCAGATTCTGGGAATCGAGCAAGACCAGCTGGACGTCCTCGCGTTTGAAAACGGACTGTGGAATCGAATCTCCGGCGAGGATGTGCAAGGCGAATTGTCAATCCTGCCTCAGCTCGCCCGGGAAAAGGCGACCGAGAGCGGTTTGCCTGCTGAAGCCGAGCACGCTTTGCGGCAACAACTCGAGCAGCGTATTCACACGCAACAGCCCTTGCGCTTGATCTTCACCAACGGCCAAAAACGTGAATAGTGTTCAGCGATCGGAGTTTGATCGGCGCAACGTTTGATAATCTGATCACCGATCACGTTTCACCCTTCTTCCACGATGCCGTTTAAGAATCGATTATTTTTCGCAGGTCTGCTAATCCTGGCGGCGGTACTGATCGCGATTTGGTTCGCGCCACTCACCGTTTCCAATGGCGTCCGTTGGTGGGTTTGGTGGAAAGCCCGGCAGGAAGGGCTCGTTGTTGATCTCGACCAGATCAATGCGCCGTTTCTACGGCCGGTCGTCATCCGTGGCTGTCGCCTGAGGAGTGGGCCCGATCACGCGTTCCAATTTGAATTCACCGTGAAGCAGGCCAGCCTCGATTTGAATTTCAAGCACATACTGCTGGGCACGCGTGGCCGCGCGGTTCGCGATCTTTCGATTCAAGAATTACGTGGCGAGCTACGCCGCAGCAATCCCGCCGGGCGTACGATGACCCAGCGGGGCTGGGCGACGTTACACAACTTGCTTCCCGCGAATCTTAGCGTTGCCAGCCTGGACATTCGCGTTGAAGCCGGGCCGACGATGATTTTGCTCCGAAAGGGCTTCCTGTCCGCAAGCGAATTAGAGGCAGGCCGCTTTAGCGCTGCCGAGGTCATGATCGGGTCGCCGTGGCTTCGGCAAACGTTTTCCGATTTACGCGGCGCGACTAACTGGCAGGACAATCGCCTGGCAGTAGCCGGACTCTCCCTGACGCGTGGTCTCGATCTGCAATCCGTTACGGCTGACTTGTCGCGTCTCGCCGATCAACGCGTCGGAGTGGAATTTGATGTTGACGCGTTCGGTGGAAAAATTCGGGCGAACATTTCGCAGGAGTGGCGCTCTCAGCCGGCGAACTGGAAGGTCGCCGGCTCGGCCTCTGACATTTCTCTCGCCCAAACCTCAGAAGCAATCGGATTCACCGATCACATCGACGGGTTGCTTCACGCCTGTAATTTCACTTTTACTGGCAACCTGGCCGAGCCGTCCCACGTAATTGCGTCGCTCTGGGGTGAATTGACCGCGCTCACCTGGCGCAATCGCACAGCCGAAGCGATTACGCTCGGAGCCGTGCTCTACAACCGGCAGATCCAACTCCAGCAACTTTATATACGACAAAAAACAAACCAGCTCACTTTAAGCGGGGAAGCGTCATTTCCCTCCAACTCATCTGGTTGGTTGAGCCCGGATTTCCGCGGCGATATCTCCGCGTCCATCAACCAGCTTGGCAATTTTGCAGCACTTTTTGGCGCAAACCCCGGAGATTTTGCTGGAAACATTGCGATCGAGGGAACGATGAACACGCGCAACCGCAAGTTTGGCGGGCACCTTACCTTCGACGGCACATCGCTCACACTTTTCAAAACCGCAATCGACACGTTGAGCGCGAAGCTGAACTTGAAAGCAACCGAACTGGAGATCGAGCAATTGGATCTGAAGCGCAAGAACGATTCCCTCACCACGCAAGGCAAGCTCGACATGTCGCATGAGCATAATTACTCGGGAACGATCAGCGCCACGGTCGATGATCTCGCCGAGTATTCGTCGATCTTTTGCGGCCCCGCTGAGAAAAATTCGAAACCAGCCCCGGCGCACATTGAGATAACCATCGACTCCAATAAATGGAACGCACGCGGCGTGATCGGTTTGCCAAAGTCGAGCCCGGTTGATTTCACAGCCAATTTCCCTTTACGAATTGGCACCGATTGGACCGCCTTTCGGACAGCTCCTCTCAATGTGACGCTGGAGTTTCCTTCAATCTTCCTGGCAAACGCCCCCCAATTTTGTCACCGGGAAATTTTTCGCGAGGGTATTCTAAGCGGAAGCATTTCCCTTTCGGGGACGTTGCAACATCCCCAAATTGACGGCGACATAGCATTATCGAGCGGAAAGTTGTCCGGCGAAAGCCGGAATCCCTTCAACCTCAGTGAAGTGAACGGTCATATCACTTTTGCAGGAAATCGCGCGTCGCTGGATTTTTTCAATACCTCGACGAAGGATGTCGATCTTTTGGTTAGTGGAAAACTCGAGTTTCAAGATACAAACGATCTTGTAATCGAGATCGCCGGCGCGACACCAATTTTCGATCTAATGATGCGACCCATCGATTGCGTGGGCAAAATTGAGATCGGCGCGGTCACAATAGCTCTCGCACCTGCAGTCACAGAAATTGAGTTTCGCGGAGGACTTTTTCAATCCGGGTGGACGATCGGTTTGAAAGAACCGTTAAGCCCTCAATCCTTCCCCGCTTTGAACCTGATAAGAGCAACCCGCCAATTTCCGCTCTGTTTTTCGAGCGCATACGCGGGGGGGGGAACATTGTTGCTCGGGGTCCCTCCGCGCCAAGAAGCGCCACGCGAGGCGGTTCACCCCAAAAAACGTCGAAAGTAAGCATTGGCGTCTGGCACAGCGCTCTGCAAAGGCGCAAGGATTGTCGAAGTCATTTCATAAAGAGGAAATAAGATGCTCTGGTCGGGCGCGACGGCCCGGCGCGCTGAAGCCAACGGACGGCCCGGCGGTCCGTCCCTACCATTGATGAGATTGTAGGGTGTTTCTGCATGCCGCGCCGTAGCTGCGCGAAGGAGGGTGAAACGCCGGGGGCTATGACTTCGCCGTTACCAGCCAGCGTGAAAGCCTGGCCTCGAGATCGTGGGTAAGGTTAACGCGAAACTCCGTGCCGGCATCCAGCCGCAACGAATTCCCATTAGCGCGATCAAACACTAGCTGAACCGGACGGCGACCGGGTGAACTGGCAAGAATCTCGCGCACTTCGCGCAATTCAACCCCAGTGGTTGCGGGGGAAAATTGCAACAGCACGGCCTCTTCCTGGGCTGTATCCGTCGCGCTTTCATTCGCCCCATTGGTTTTCCCCGATGCAAGCGCCTTAATCTCCTGAGCAGTGGCGCGGAGACCGTCGTCGCGTTTATCCAGCGTCCCACTTATTTCAACGACTCGCCCCCCTGTGAGCGCTTCCGAAGTTTTAACGTAAACCTCATTCCAGACCACCACTTCGAGCATGTCATTCAAGTCTTCAATCCACACGACTGCGAATGGTTTGCCCTCTCTTCTGGTAAACTTCTTTTCCACGTCCACAATCGCTCCTGCGATTTTGAACGGCGCGCGATCATCGAGTTCGCTCAATGAAGCAATCGGTCGATAATTTTTTGCCGCGAATAGATCGACATACGCGTCGAGCGGGTGCCCGCTGACGTAAAAACCGAGCAGCTCTTTTTCATAGGTGAGCTTTTCATGTTCGCTCCATGGAGTAATCAACCTTTTTCTCGAGGTTGTGGGCGCAGTTTTCTCATCGAACAGTGAAACTTGACCGGCCACGCGGTCCCGATACGCGGCCGCGGATGCACTCAGGGCTTCATCAATGCAGGCAAAAAGTTCCGCGCGCTCACGGCCAAGAAAATCGAACGCACCAGCTTTGATCAGGCTTTCGAGCATTTTTCGATTGGCGATGCGGGAATCCAGCCGGCTGCAAAAATCCTGCAGCGAACTGAAGTCCCCTCCCCGCTCGCGTTCGCGAATTGCGGCGTCCATTGCGCTTTCGCCGACGTGTTTGATCGCGGCGAGCCCGTAACGAATTGTGTTGAATGTGGGAGCGCCGCGACCGTCGGGACACTGAGGTCCGTCCCACATTTCCGGAGTAAACTTCAACCCACTTTTGTTAACATCGGGCGGAAGGATCGAGATCCCCATGCGTTTGCACTCGCCCACGAAGACGGAAATTTTATCGGTGTTGTTGATCTCGTTGCTAAGCAATCCGGCCATGAATTCGACCGGATAATGCGCTTTCAGATAAGCGGTTTGGTAACTGATCACGCCATAAGCGGCGCTGTGGCTCTTGTTGAATCCGTAACCCGCGAATTTTTCCAGCAAATCGAAGATGGCGTTGGCTTTTTTCTCCGGAATCTTGTTCGTGTTCGCGCAGCCTTCGATGAAATTTGCTCTCTCCTTCGCCATCTTCTCCTTATCTTTCTTGCCCATGGCGCGCCGGAGAAGATCGGCCTGTGCAAGTGAATAGCCGGCAAGTTTGCTCGCTGCAGCCATTACCTGTTCCTGATAAATCATCACCCCATAAGTCTCGGCGCAGATGTCTTCGAGCAGCGGATGCAGATATTTGATCGGCGTGATCCCCTTTTTCGCTTTCACGTATTCGGGGATGAGCTCCATCGGGCCCGGCCGATAAAGCGCGATCAGCGCGATGATGTCATCGAGCTTTTTTACATCCAACTGTTTCGAAAGGCTCGTCATCCCGCCGGACTCCATCTGGAAGAGGCCGATCGTTTCGCCGCGGTTATAGAGACCGAACGCCGCTGGGTCGTCGAGCGGAATATTCTTCAGCGAAAAACCTGGTTTCCGTTTGTGAATCAGTGCCAGCGTGTCCTCGATCACGGTTAGCGTTTTTAATCCGAGGAAATCTATTTTCAGAAGCCCCAGATCGTTGAGCGGCCCCATCGGATACTGGCTGATGACATCGTTGCCTTTGACGTCACGGCAAAGCGGGATGTAATCAGACAAGTCCCGATCCGCGATCACCACGCCGGCAGCGTGGACACCGGCATTCCGCGATAACCCCTCAAGCACTTTGGCGTAATCAAAAAGCTGGCGAGTTGCCGGCTCAGTGGCGACGGCTCGTTTCAATTCGGGATTTTTTTCTACGGCTGAATCGAGCGTGATATTCAGCTCGTTTGGAATCATCTTCGCGATGCGATCGGCATCCCGATAGCTCAAACCCATGACGCGGCCGACGTCGCGCACCACGCTCTTTGCCTTGAGTTTGCCAAAAGTGATGATTTGGGCGACCCGGCGCTCACCATATTTCTGGCGCACGTATTCGAGAACTTCGCCGCGGCGCGCTTCGCAAAAATCGACATCGATATCTGGCGGCGAGACGCGGTCCGGATTTAAAAATCGCTCGAAGATCAATCCATATTGGAGCGGGTCGATGTCTGTAATTCCGAGGACGTAAGCGACCATCGAGCCCGCGGCCGAACCGCGGCCCGGGCCGACAGGAATGCCTTTCTCTTTGGCAAAATGAATGAAATCCCAAACAATGAGCAGATAGCTGACGAACCCAGTCCGCTCGAGAACGCCGAGCTCATAATCGAGCCGCTTGATCAACTCTGGGTCGCTCGCCGCCCGTTCGCCGTAGCGCTCGCGCAGACCCTCGTAACAAAGTTCGCGCAAATAACTTTCGCGCTGCTTTCCAGCAGGCACCGGATATTCCGGATACTTGGAACGGCCAAATTCGAGATCGACATGGCAACGTTCGCCGATTTTCAGGGTGTTTGTAATGGCTTCGGGAAAATCGCGAAACACCTCGCACATTTCGGCCGGTGATTTGAAATACAATTCCGGCACGTAACGCATACGGTTTTCGTCCTGCACCATTTTGCCGGTGCCGATGCAAAGCATGACGTCATGCGCTTCGTGATCGCTCCGCCGCAGAAAGTGAACATCGTTCGCGGCAACCAGTCCGACGCCGAGATCCCCCGCAATTTGCGGCAGCACGCGATTGCATTTGTGTTGCGCTTCCATCCCGTGATCGTGCAGTTCCATGAAGAAATTTTCCGCTCCAAGAATATCGCGATATTCGGCCGCGCTTTGTTTCGCCTTTTCGACATTGTTTGCCTGGATCGCGCTGTTGATTTCGCTCGCAAGACAACCACTCAGCCCAATCAGACCCGCTGAATGCGCTGACAAAAGTTCTTTGTCGATCCTGGGCGCGTAATGAAATCCATCGAGATGCGCCGCCGTCACCAACTTCACAAGGTTGCGATAACCGGTCTCGTTTTCCGCCAGGAGCGTGAAGTGATATGCAGCATCGCGCCGCGAGCCCGGCCGATCCTTGAGCGAGCCGGGCGCGATATACGCCTCGCAACCAATGATCGGTTTGATCCCCGCGCGGATCGCTTCCTGGTAAAATTCAATCGCGCCAAATAAATTGCCGTGATCGGTGATCGCGACGGCGGGCATCTTGAATTCGGCCGCCTGTTTCATGAGCTCTTTCATTCGGATCGCACCGTCGAGCAGCGAATATTCCGTGTGCAGATGCAGATGAACGAAAGAATCGCGGGGCATTAGTTTTTAGTATTAAGCGTCAAAAGAATTTGGCAAATTTACCCGGCATGTGAGCAAACTGGTAGGGCGCGACCGCCGGGCGCGCCGAATCGGTGGCGATTGTGAGATCCTTCACTCCGCTCAGGATGACACGGGAACTGCAAAAATTCGTGATTGCATTCGCCCCGCGGCATTGCTAAGAGAGCGCGTGCCGCGCTCAGCTTTTGATTGCAAAGCATCGCGCGATGCCGAGTTTACATCGACATGAAAAAACTGGAAGCGATCATCAAGCCGTTCAAGCTCGAGGAGGTCAAGGATGCGCTCGCCGAGCTTGGCATCGAAGGGATGACCGTCACGGAAGTTAAGGGGTTCGGCCGGCAAAAAGGCCACACCGAGATTTATCGCGGCAGTGAATACACCGTGGATTTCTTGCCAAAAGTGAAAGTGGAAGTCGTGCTCGCCGATGATATGGTGGACAAAGCGGTCAGCGTGGTGGTGGCCGCGGCCAAGACCGGCAAGATCGGGGATGGGAAAGTTTTCGTTCTTCCAGTGGAACACGCGGTACGCATCCGCACGGAAGAGATCGGCGAGAAAGCGGTGTGAAGCCCGATTCTCGATGTTTGATGTGTTTGCCCGGATTGTGCGCGGCAACTCCTTACAAATCATCGTCATCTTCCCTCGTTCGCGGAACATTTGCAGAGATTTAACTTTTCAAACACGCAAACTCTCAACTCTCAACCATCAACCTCTGAAACAATGGCCAAAGACAAAACTCCATCCGACGTCAGCAAAATAATTAAGGACCACGGCGTGAAACTCGTGGATTTCAAATTCACCGATCTGCCTGGCACGTGGCAGCATTTCACCACCACGCTCACCGAATACAACGACGATATTTTTACGGAAGGGCTCGGCTTCGACGGATCGAGCATTCGTGGCTGGAAAGTGATCAATGCCTCGGACATGCTCGTCATTCCCGACCCGACGACCGCGTGGATCGACATCTTTAACGCCGAACCCACGCTGAGTTTGATTTGCACGATTGTCGATCCGATCACGCGCGAGCTATACGATCGCGACCCGCGCGGCATCGCGGAAAAAGCGGAAGCTTATTTGCAGAGCACTGGCATCGCCGACACCGCATTCTTTGGGCCGGAAGCCGAGTTTTTCATTTTCGATGACGTGCGCTTCGGCTACACCGCGAATTCGTCATTTCATCAGATCGATAGCGCCGAAGGCCATTGGAACAGCGCACGCGAGGAGTTTCCAAATCTCGGTTACAAAATTCGGGCGAAAGAAGGTTATTTCCCTGTTCCTCCCATGGACACTCTGCAAGACATCCGCAATGAGATGGCGCTTGAGCTGGAGAAAGCCGGTGTCCCGATCGACAAACAGCACCATGAAGTCGCGACGGCCGGCCAGGCCGAGATCGATGTCCGGTTCGCGCCGCTCAAGCAAATGGGCGATTCGATGCAGTACTACAAGTACATCATTCGCAACGTCGCGAGGAAGCACAACAAGACGGTCACTTTCATGCCGAAGCCGCTCTTCGCCGACAACGGCTCGGGCATGCACACCCACATCTCCCTATGGAAAGATGGCAAACCGTTATTTGCCGGGAACGGTTACGCGGGATTGAGTGAGATGTGCGTCTTCTTCATCGGCGGGATTTTGAAACACGCGCCAGCGCTCACCTGCATCACGAATCCAACTACGAACAGTTTTAAACGCCTTGTCCCAGGATTCGAAGCGCCGGTCAACCTGGCCTATTCAGCGCGGAATCGCTCCGCCGCAGTTCGCATCCCGACTTATTCGGCCAGTCCGAAAGCGAAGCGAATCGAGTTTCGCACGCCTGATTCCGCGGCAAATCCATACCTCGCGTTTTCGGCCATGCTGCTCGCCGGCCTTGATGGAATCCAGAACCGCATCGATCCCGGCGATCCGCTCGACAAAAATCTTTACGAACTGCCGCCGGAAGAACTCGCGCAGGTCGCCAGCGTCCCCGATTCACTCCGCGGCGCCATCGAAGCGCTCCAGGCAGATCATTCCTTCCTGTTGCGGGGCGACGTCTTCAACGAAGACTTCATCGCCAACTGGATCGACATGAAACAAAAAGAATACGACACGCTCCGGCTACGCCCACACCCGTATGAGTTCGCGATGTATTACGACGTCTGAGAGAGGTATGAAACTCAGCCGTCCGCCGCTCGTCGCGCTGGAGCCACGTGAGAGCGGATCCATACGAATTCCCAGCGCACTACGATGTGCTCAGAGCAACCAACACCTGATTAGACCCAAAAATTGCGTCTTTCTCTTGAAAGACCCAATAATTGAACCGAATTCTCGTTAGGTCTATGCGCGTGCTTCCCTTGTTATTGGCGACCGCACTGTTGGGCGGATGTTCGGGAACTCCGTTCTGGCTGACTGGCGCTTACCGCAGAAGCCGGTCGACATTGGATGTCCAGTAAATTGCCGCTATTTGGCGGACATCGGCTCGTGGTCGTCTACGGTCTAACCAACGGCGGACTGACTTATGAGCGCTTAGCTAATTTGAACGTTGACTTCGCTTTACTGCCAACACAACAATCCTGCTGTGAACCGAAATTATTCGCGCCTCTCGCCGCTCGCTATTCTGGTTATGGCCGCATTCGCACCGGTCAGTCTGCGCGCCCAGACCTCGCCGGCGAATAACGCGTCGCCGAGCGTCGCGCCCGCTCCGAGTGAATCGACCGCCCTTGAGGCGCGGGTGCGCGATTCTAAACTGAATAAAGTCGTTGAAGGTATAAAAGGTCAAAACAAGAAAGCCGCTTTAGACCCTAATCTTACAAGGGTCCTCGGCTTAACGAAGAATGGCGAAGCCCCGACTCTGCAATACCGCGCCTTCAAGGATGACGACGGCAACCGCCACGGCCTGTTTTTGCTACAAGATCAGCTCGGATATGTCCTTTTTTTACGTGAGAAAAAAGAAGTAACAGTCGGTTATATGGATTCCGCTCTACATCTTGTCTCCGCTGTTCGCTATCTCACCTCTCATCAATCCGACTTTTCCAGTATCCCTCTTCCGGAGGGTGCGAAGAAGCTCAATGAAGAGATTCTCATGTGGAAATACGTCGATGCCAAGATGCCGTAACACAAACTTAACCATCAAACCCGGAAAGACCTAACTATGCGATGGAGCCAACGCCCCTGACTTGCTTATGAGCTCGTTCGTAGTTCCACCTTCGTCGTGCAATCAGCCGCGCCCTCGGCGGCGTGGCTCATCTTGTTCTCGTTAGGCCTATGCCGATCGATCCTGTAAGCGTACTCATTAAGCCTGGGCTGGACCTGTTGAAGACCGGTCTGCTCGCCATGCGCCGGCAGCTTGGCAAGCGCAAGGCAGACCAGATGGCATCGTCCGTGATCGCCGAGCTACTAAAGCAGTCTCCGGATATCACTGCAGCGGAAGCTCAGCTCGCTGCCATCGAAGCAACCGGCGCCAAACCGAGTCTTGAGCTGCACCGCGCCAAGCAGATGTACACGGCAGTTCGCTCTTCCAAAGCAGCCGCGTCTAAAGCTCGCTGGGCGCCGCGACGTGGCGGCGCGAAGAAAAGCGCCAGCAAGAAAAAGCCTTCGCGGCACCACACTCGACCGCGTGCAAAGCGAAAGGCCTAACCCCTATGTAGGGTGTCAAGTGTGGCGAGCGAGTGCTGTGGGTAATTGGTTTAGGTCATTGGTTCAATAATTTGGATTGAGGGTTAACTTTGGGGACGCTTCCTCGCGCCGCCGCCGGAGCGCTTTGGCGCGGAGGAGGCTTCCTTTGGCTCGTTGGTGTTTTTCCAGCCCCGAAGGCATTCGGGGCAGGCGGCCTCTACTCCTATCCGTCCATCCCGCCGTGGCGGGAGGACCATTTGATCAATGCGATCAGTGGAAGAGGAACTTGGGCGCGCCCAATCTAAGCCGGCGCACGCGAAGGGCTTTCGGGGCAGGTTAGACGCCGGGCGGCACCTGCGTTCTAAAGTGGGTTTTAATTTTTCCTTAGGCCGTTATCCAGTACGGCTCGCACCTCCTTTCTGTTCCCCTCAAACTCATTATTAATTGATTAAGCCCAACTCTTCTGCGCGGAGCCAGCCGGTTTTGATTCTCCATAGATCGACGGCCAACTGTCGCGCCACGGCCACGATCGCTTTTTTGCGCGCGGCTCCAGTGGCCAGGCGCGCCTTTGGTCAGGATCTGCCGCCACTTGCGCACCGGGTGGTAATTGGGCTGGAAGCGGACCAGCCGCCAGGCCAACTCGACCAGAGCGGCGCGCAGCCTCGAGTTGCCGTGCTTGGTCACACAACTTTGCAGGCGGGTATTGCCGCTGGAGTACTCGCCTCGGCACAGACCGGTGTAGCTGGCGATCTGACGCCGATTGCTGAAGCGGTTCCAGTTCCCGATCTCCCGGTCGATAATCACGCTGGTCGTTTTCCCCAGTCCGCGTGGTTGATCAGACGATGCAGCACTTTGCAATTGCACTGTCAGCGCCGCGATCTTCTCCTGCAACGCGACCAGGATCGGTTGCGAGTTGGAAAGCAGCTCTTTCATCCAGTCGGGCCCTTGAAGGGCAGCAAAAGTGCGCGGCTTCCACCAGTTTTGCACTGGCTCGAGGCCGTGATTGACCAGGAGACTGCGTCCTTGGGCTTCCAATTGCTTGCGCGCTTTGACCAATTGTTCCCGCTGCCGATGGATGGCGCAAGCTGCTCTTCTTCTTCACTCGGCACGCGCACGATCGCCAACGCGTCCCGATTGCCCTGGACGAAACGATCCAACTTCAGGCACAGCGCTTTGGCATCGAGCCCGTCGGTCTTTACCCGCCGATTTTGCTCATCCAACTTCTGCGGACAGACCACGAGGCACTGGATTGATAGCGCGCTCAATTGGCGTTGCAGCGCAAAACCAAACCCGCACGCCTCATACACCGCGTGCACTTCTGTGCCGCTACTCTTCTGCTTGAGCCGGGCCGCCCAGTGCAGGAACGCATTCTTTTGGAAACGCTGCGGCGGCTTGGGATTGGCGCTGCCCATCTGCACCACCACCACGTAAAAATCCTGGGGCACATCAATTCCAAGCTTGATGGGCCCAGTGCCGCCATTAAACTGGCAGCGGGTTCCCTCGTGTGAGGACAACTCTGTGTTATTAACGTAATGCATAGCGCGGGTAGTTTTATCAACTCACCCGCGCTCCTTACATGTCATCTAGGCGATGCAGCGAACGGCTGACCGGACGTAATAAAAGGCTGAAGGATGAATTATGAAGGACGAAATAAAATCAAAGCTCGATAAGTTTACTCGCCGCGGCGGGCCAGCGGTAGCTGAGCTCCGTCTCGTTGGGCAGCATCGAGCATGTCGAAATGAGCATCACATCACAACCGATTGACTCGGATTTAGCAAAATCACTTTCTGAAAAATCGGACCAAGAGTTGATTGGTATTTTGGAGAATCCTGCCGATTGGAGACCAGAGGTTGTTGATTTTGCTCGGTTGGAGCTTGGACGGCGTTCGGTTTCGACGGCACAGATTGAGCAGACACTTACCGAGAAGACGAAGTTGAAAGACGAGGAGCTTCAAAGGAGGTCGAGCGTGCCATTGACATCTTGGGAGTCCGTTTTCACAGCTCTTTATGGTGCCGGCCTCGGATTGCTTGGCCTTCTTTTTGTTTGGCCGCAAGCATCCCGATTCAAGTCGGAGGGCTATATTCTGAAGTCCAAGAAGAGTTGGCGACTTTATTGGTTTGCTTTTGGTGCCAGATTAGCGGCGGTGGTTATTTTGGTCGTCATAGCTGTTGCGACATCTCATTAGCGGAAGATGCTGCCTAACACCGCGCTGGAGCTAACGCCGACTGCCCCTTGAGCTTATGGATGATTTGAGTTATACAACGATTATCGAACTTGCGGAGCCACTCGCCGGTCGGCGTGGCTCAGCTTTGGATCGTTAGGTCTATCGCGCACCCGCCATGACAAACGACGACCGACTAGTCGAACTTCGGCGGCAGCGTGATTTTCTCCGCGGCCCGGAATTTCGTACATCGGTGCAGGCGCGGCGTGATATCCTTTCGGTTATCGTGCCGCTGCTCAACTTCAATCACGTTTATTACTCGAACGCTGTTCCTATCGCTGACGTGCTCGGCCGTCCCGGCTTCTCGTCAAGTTTCTACGATCAGGCTCACGCCCAGATCGACTCCATCATCAGTCAAGCGATCAACGAACTGGAGTGCGGGCTAACGCCCGCACCGGCGGACACGCCGCTTGTCCCGACTGCAAAGCTTACTGATGAGCATGGGTTGTTGTGGTTCTGGCATCACTGCTCATGGCGCGTCCGATGGTGGCTCGTTGCCAAGATTACGCTCGCGTCGGCTGTCATTTTCGGAGTCGGCTTCTGCCTTGGCCGCGTCAATTTCTTCGTCCAGCTTTGGCAGCTGTGGCACCGCGCAATGACTCCGTAGAAACGCTTGTAGGGAGGTTCCAGCGCCATGTGCACCCCTTCGCACCGATGAAATTATTGACGTTCGCAGTTAGCCTTGGAGCGATCTTCGCGATCACTGAGTTTTATGCGCTGAAGATGAATGATTGGCAGTTTGATCTGTTCGAGACCGGTCTTGCTTTCGCAGTGGCGCTCATCATCTGGAACTTCATCCGAGTCGCCGCGAAGAAAGAGGTGAGAGAGTCAAGATTCGGAGCTGTGGTCTTTCTCTTGATAGCCGCGCCCCTCATACTGCTGATTACGCACGTCACGCGCTCTACTCAGGAACTGGTCTACGCGCTTGTTGAGGGGTTTGCGATATCTCTCGGGCTTACGTTTTGGCTTTTACTTTGCTTTCTCCTAATCCGGGCTGCCTATCGACGCCACACCAGACCTAACCAATCGCTCCAGCCAACCGCTGGCCGCCGTACTGAAAGGCTGAAGGACGAATTATGAAGGATGAAGTGAAAGCAAAGCTCGCCGCCGCCAGCGGTGGCTCAGCTCCATCTCGTTAGATTGCCCCTTCAGATTTTCACGAGCTTAACATCTCAACGCGTGATCAAAACGTAACCCCGCCCCTGCCCCTCTCTTCTCTCATTTGATTTTAATTGAGAGAGCGCAGCATCGTGAAGCTTGCGCATCAAAGCGGACGCTTCTTCAGTGGGCGCAA
>Ga0066709_100000726_pt1 | contig 19157 bp, 6 predicted proteins | sample GraSoiAngelo_158_FD_79665 | JGI IMG/M metagenome (GOLD analysis project Ga0066709, IMG submission 79665) | Grasslands soil microbial communities from the Angelo Coastal Reserve, California, USA - 14_1009_16_30cm | ecosystem: Environmental > Terrestrial > Soil > Grasslands | place: USA...
CGCTGGGCAATCTCCAGGATGTCGCCGTCAACCCGGACGGAACGCATTTCATCACGGCGTCGGGAGCGCCCTATGAGTTCGACGAGTGGAAGGTCTCCGACCTTTCCCAGGATGGCGTCATCTATGCGGCCAAGACCTACCCCGACGCGGTGGCCACCACGGCTGGAAACGGCGGCCTGATGGGCGGCGGCCTCAACGGCATCTACAACGAGGACTTCTATGCTTACCAGGTCGGCAACCCGGCGGCGCCGATGGCCAAAGTCGATTTCGGCGGGACCACCAACACGGTCCCGGATCGAGGCGTCGCATTCAGGCCCGACGGCAGCAGCGCGTTCGTCGTATCGGGGGGCGTGAGTGGCGGCGGCGGCCCCGTCGTGGTCAACGTCGTCCCCATCCCACTGGTTCCACCTGCGGGCTCACCCGGGGCGCCGACCGGCGTCACGGCCAGCCCGGGCATCGCTTCGGCGAGCGTCAGCTGGACCGCGCCGGTCGATCCGGGCAACAGCCCCGTGACGAGTTACACCGTCACAAGCTCGCCGGGCGGCATTACGGTGACCACAAGCAGCACATCGACGCTGGTCAACGGGCTCACCCCTGGGGTTTCTTACACCTTTACGGTGACGGCCACCAACGCAACCGGCACCGGCTACCCGTCGGCACCATCGAACGCCGTGGTCCCCTGGGCCTGCGGTCCGCCTACCAACGTCAGCGCCACCCCCGGGGACACCGCCGCGTACGTTACCTGGCTGCCACCCGCGAACCCCGGCTCGCCCATCACCGGGTACCGGGTTACGCCCTACGTCGGCGCCACCGCCCAATCGCCGACGACCGTGAGCGGAGCGCCTCCCCCGACCAACCTGGTCGTCACCGGCCTTACCAATGGAACCACCTATACGTTCGTCGTCGCCGCCATCATCAATACGGCCGCCGGCCAGGACTCCGCGCCGTCGAACGCCGTCACGCCGCTCCAGGGCGGCAACTATCACCCGCTGACGCCGGCGCGCATTCTCGACACACGCAGCGCCATCGGCGGCCCGACTCAGCCGCTGACCAATGGCGAAGTCCGCCTGGTGCAGATCACCGGGCAGGGTCTGGTGCCCAGCAGCGGCGTCTCGGCCGTGGTCCTGAACGTAACCGTGACCGGCACTACCTCGCCCGGCTATCTCACCGTCTATCCGGCGGGAGTGGCGCGGCCGGTCGCCTCGAATCTCAACTTCGTTGCGGGCGAGACGGTGCCCAACCTGGTCGAGGTCGCCATCGGCAGCGGCGGCATGGTCAACATGTTTGCGCAGTTCGGCAGCACGTCCGGGCGCACCAACGTGATCTTCGACGTGGCCGGCTGGGTGGGCGTGGCGACCAACTCGATAATCAAGGATGGCCTGTACAATCCGCTGACCCCGGCGCGGATCATGGACACGCGTTCGGGCGTGGGCGTGCCCAAGGCGCCGGTGGGGCCGGGTCAGACGGTCACGCTCAATGTGTTCGGCGCAGGTCAGGTGCCGGCCTCGGGCGTCTCGGCCGTAGTGCTGAATGTCACTGTAACCGGCCCCACGGCGGCCAGCTATCTCACGGTGTATCCCGCGGATGCGCCACAAAGACCAACAGCGTCAAACCTGAACTTCAGCGCCAAAGAGACGGTGCCGAATCGGGTGATCGTCAAGGTGGGCGCGGGCGGTCTGGTCAGCTTCTATAACGCGGCCGGCAGCGTGCAGGTAATCGCCGACGTGGGCGGCTGGTTCACCGATTCGACCAGCACCGTCGGGGGCGCGCGATTCAGCGGGATCGTCCCGTTCCGGATCCTGGATACTCGCGACCCGGGGATTGGACCGCTGTACGGCGGCTATATCAACACGTTCCAGCTGCTGGACCAGAACAACAATCCGGTGACCGGCATCTCAGCGCTCGTGATGAACGTGACAGTCACCAACCCGACGGTCGCCAGCTATCTCACACTGTGGCCTGATGGGCCGCCGCTGCCGCCGGTCTCCGACCTGAACTTCAGCGCCGGCGAGACGGTGCCAAACCTGGTGGTGGTCAAGTTGGGGTCGAACGCGACGATCGATCTCTACAACGCACTCGGCCGGACGGATGTGCTGCTGGACATCGTGGGTTTCTACGGGCAGAGCGTGCCGGCCCCCAGCCGACCAATGGCCCCATTCTCGTTGCGCCTCGTCCCGCTCCACCGGCGATAGGAATTCAGCGCCCAGGCGCCCCGCAGCCCTAGACCCGTGCCGTTTGCCGACGGCAGCTTCGCCGCCGTCGAGCTTCAGCTTTGTGAGAAACCACTAAACGTTATCGCTTGACAAATCGCCTAGGCGGCGTATCGTCTGGTCGAATCCGAGGAGGGGCTCGGGGGAGGGGAGTTTGGACGCAGGCCGCGTCGCCACGCGTCTACGGCGGGCGTTCCTGGTGGGCGCTGGACTCCTCACGTCCGTCGCGCTCAACCTGGGCGCGGTCACTCCCACGCTGGCTGTCAGTGGTCCGGCAGTCTATGGCCTCGACGTAAACAGCGGCACGTCGGCGGGCCGGACGCAGGTTCGGATTTTCGGAAGCGGATTTAACGGCGCCACGGCGGTGAACTTCGGGACAGTCGGCGCGGTGTTCTTTTTCGTGAATCCCGACCGCGACGTGATCTTCACGCAGAGCCCGGCTCAGGCGGCCGGGACATCGGTGCATGTCACCGTAAAAGTGGGTGCCATCGGCAGCGCGAGCGGCGTCGCAGACCTGTTTAGCTACAACTCGGCAACGGCCCCGTATGTCAATGGAGTCAGTCCGCATACCGGCTCGTCGAATGGCGGCACGCCGGTCGAGATCCATGGCAGTGGGTTCAGCTCGCCTGATGGAATGACGTCGGTCCGCTTCGGCACCAGTCCGGCGCTCGCGTGCGACGCGAGCATTACTCCGACGGTGGCGCATGCCGCTGTGGACCCGACCGGCCCGCAGCGCAATAGCCTCACGACCCAACTCAGGGATCGCGCCGGCCTGGCAAGCCAGCGGGACGCGGCCAGCAGATTTGAACGAAACCCCGCGCAGCGGGATACCACGTCCATCGCGTCCTCTGGAATCTCCCCCGCCCCGATGCGGCCGGCGGTAAGCGGCGGGGGCGGCCCGGGCGGCCCACCCTGCCAGGTGGCCAGCGACAGTCTCCTCTTCGTCACCGCTCCCCCCGGATCGCTCGGCACCGTTCCTGTCACCGTCATCACCGGCCTGGGCTCGAGCCCGCCAGATCCGGCCGCGCGGTTCACTTTTGTGGCACCGGGACCGCCCGTGGTGAACGCGGTCGATCCGCATACCGGTTCGGCAACCGGCAATCTGAACGTCAACATCATCGGAAGCGGCTTCTCCGGAGCGACGAACGTGAAGTTCGGCAACAACGCCGCGATGGGGTTCTTCGTCGGGGACGACGACAACATCTCCGCACAGCTGCCACCGCAGGGCAGCGGACCGGCCGTCGTCGACGTCACCGTCACCGTTGGTGCGAATACCAGCGCCACGAGCGCTGCTGACAAATTCACGTATCAGCCCGAACAAAAGCCGGTGATCGATGCCCTCATCCCCAACCACGGGAGTGAGGTAGGCGGCATGCAGGTCACGATCGTGGGCAGCAGCCTGTCCGGCACGAACGCCGTCACTTTTGGGGGGATGCCAGCGCAGTCCTTCTTCGCGCCGAGCGACAACGAGCTAGATATTTTCGGCATTCCACCACACGCTCCAGGCGCTGTCGACGTCACCGCCACGGACAGCGCAGGCAGCACCACGAAGGCCGCGGCGTTCACCTACGATCCCGGATCGGCGCCGACCGTCAGCGCCGTGAGCCCGAATCACGGTCCCTCTGACGGCGGCAATGCCCTCTACATCTCCGGCACCGGGTTCAGCGGCATCAACGGGCCCATGGGCCCGGCGCCGGGCGCCGGCGTCTTTTTCGGTGGCAACCAGGCCTTCAGTGCATTTGCAATCACCGACTCGGTCATCCAGGTGACGACCGTACCGCCCGGAGCACTGGGCGCCACGGTCGACGTAACCGTCACGACTCCGTCGGGATCCGCTGTCGATCATGGCGCGTACACCTACGGAAATACTCCGCCGCCGTTGCCGGTGCTGAGTTCGGTTCGTCCGAGCAGCGGGGCGGCTGGCTCGACCGTCTATCTAACCGGCGAGCACCTGTACAGCGTGCAGTCGCTAACGTTTGGGACCTCGTCGGCGCAGAGCTTCTATCCCACCAGTCAGAACCTCATTCTGGCGGAGGTTCCGCCGCAGGCAACGAACCCGGCCACCGTGAGCGTGACGGTCACGACGGCGGGCGGCGTGGCGACCATGCCCAACGCATTTACGTACTCTTCGACCTCACCACCGTCCGGTCCGGTGGTCTCGGGAGTGAGCCCCAATAAGGGAACCAGTGCAGGCGGAACGGGAGTCCAGATTTACGGCACCGGATTCGCCGGCGCCACTGCTGTGACCTTCGGAGGCAGCCAGGTGTTCGGATTCGGCGTCTCTCCCGATGGCACGCAGATCTATACCACCAGTCCCTTGCAGGGCGGTAATCCGGCGACGGTGGACGTCAGGGTGACCGTTGGATCATCGACCAGCCCCGTCAATACGGGTGACCAGTTCACGTACGTGCCACCGGGTCAGCCAGAGGTGGACGCCGTGGATCCGACCCACGCGACAGCGGCGGGTGGCACTCAAGTGCAGATCTACGGTATGAACCTGAGCAATGTGACGGCAGTAACGTTCGGCAACACGCCTGCTCAGCATTTCTGCCCCGTCTGCGGAAGTGACAACCAGACGTTTGCCATCAGCCCCGCAGGAACCGCCGGTCAGATCGTGGACGTCCGCGTCACGACGGCTGCGTCGGTGACCCCGAGTCCGGCCGGTCCAGCCGACAAGTTTACCTTTGTCATGCCCAGCCCGCCGTCGATCGTCGCCGTGGAGCCGGCTCGCGGTCCCGCCACCGGCGGAACCCAGACGGTGATCTACGGGTCCGGGTTCAGCGGCGCGACCAGCGTCAGCTTCGGGACGAACGCCGCGGGGTTTTTCGTGGGGGATGACGAGCACGTCTTCACGAACACGCCTCCAGGCAATCCCGGACCGGTCACGGTCAAGATTTCAACTCCTGCGGGATTGAGCGGGGCTAGCGCAGGCAGCACATTTACCTATCTGCAGCCCTCGCCTCCGGCTGTCAGCGCGGTCAGTCCGAACCACGGCACTGCGGCGGGCGGCACCAACATCTTCATCAGTGGAAGCGGCCTCGGTGGCGCGACGAGCGTCCAGGTGGGCAATGCGATTCTGCAGCGGTTCCAGTTCTTTGTTCAGGACGACGGTTTGATCCAGGCCGTCACACCAGCCCAGCACACCAACCCCTCGACCGTCGACGTGAGGGTGACGACGCAGGCCGGCGTGAGCGCGATCAACGCCAATGACCAGTTCACCTTCACGCCCGCCCCCACCCCATCTGTGATCGCCGTCAGTCCCGCGGCCGGTCCGCCGGGGACTGTGGTTTTCATCACGGGCGTCGAGTTTGGCGGGCCAGACACTTACGTCTATTTCGGCGGAACGCCGGTGCTCCCCTTAGGGACGAGCGACGGCCTCCTGAAGGTTCTCAGTCCCCCAAGCCCACTGCAGGGGAACGGCGCCGGTCCCGTGGACGTCGTGGTGGTCACTGCGGGTGGCGCGAGCGCCATCAGCCCGGCTGACGTGTACACCTATATGCCGGCGCAGGTGCCGATCGTCACCGCCGTCGCCCCCAACACTGGACCAGTCGGGACAAACCTTTATGTGACCGGCTCTCACCTTGGCGGCGTGAAGATGGTGAACTTTGGCGCGACGATGTCCGCTGGAAACTTCCACCTTTCCGACACCCTGATCTTTACAACCAGCCCGGCGGGCGGCTCGGGCACCGTCGACGTCACGGTTGCCTCGAGCGTCGGCACGAGCGCCATCAGTAACGCCGATAAGTACACCTACACGGGAGTGGGCACCCCTCCAGGCCCGCCGCTTGGTGTCGCCGCCCTCGCGGGCGAGGCGTCGGGGACGGTGTACTGGAGTCCTCCCACGTCGACCGGCACAACTCCAATCTCTGGTTATACCGTGACGTCGTCGCCGGGCGGCAATAGCGTCAACGTCGGTGCGAGCGCCCGGTCCGCCACCGTCAGCGGGCTCAGCGACGGGACCGCCTACACCTTCACGGTGACTGCGACGAACGCGAGCGGGCCAGGGACGCCGTCGGCGCCGTCGAATGCGGTGACGCCGGGGCGCGGCCAGTATCGGGCGCTGGCGCCGGCGCGCATCCTGGACACCCGCCTGGGAGTGGGAGCGCCCAAGGCGCCGCTCGGGGCGGGGAGCAGCCTGACCGTGCAAATCACCGGGCAGGGCGGGGTGCCCGCCACCGGGGTGGCGGCGGTGGTGCTCAACGTCACGGTCACGAACACCACGGCGGGCAGCTACCTGACGGTGTGGCCGGCGGGCGTGCCCCGACCCAACGCCTCGAACCTCAACTGGACGGCGGGCAAGACGGTGCCCAATCTGGTGGAGGTGGCGGTGGGGGTGGAGGGCAGAGTTGCGGTCTTCAACCCGGCGGGCAGTACTGATGTGATCTTCGACGTGGCCGGCTATGTGGCCACGCCGGTGGAACCGCCGGGCGCGGACGGCCTGTACACGCCAGTGGTGCCGCAACGGGTGCTGGATACCCGGGACGGAACGGGCGGCGTGCCGGCGGGAGCACTGGGGCCCGGCGGCACGGTGAGCGTCCGGATGAACGGCCAGGCGGGCCTGCCCCTAGCCGGGGTGGCGGCAGTGGTGCTCAACGTCACGGTCACCGGGCCCACGCAACCCAGTTACCTCACCGTGTATCCGACTGGGACCCCGCGACCGAACGCCTCCAACCTGAACTTCGTGGCGGGGCAGACGGTCCCCAACCGGGTTATCGTGAAGGTCGGCAACAACGGCACCCCCGGTTGGGTCAGCTTCTTCAATGCGGCCGGCTCCACCCAGGTGATCGCGGACATCGGCGGCTGGTTCAGCGACAACACCAATCCGGCCGCCAGCGGCAGTCGTTTCGTGGGCGTCACGCCGGCCCGCATTCTGGATACGCGGGATGGCACAGGCGGCTTCCATGCGCCGATCGGGGCGGGCGGGACGATCGCGGCCACGGTGGCAGGGGTGGGCGGGGTACCAGCGATGACGGCGACGGTCGCGCCCCGGGCGGTGGTGCTGAATGTGACCGTCACCGACACCACCGCAGCAAGCTTTCTGACGGTATGGCCGGACGGCGCCCCCGCCCGACCGAATGCCTCGGACTTGAACTGGGTGGCGGGCCTCACCGTGCCCAACCTGGTAGTGGTGAAGGTCGGCAGCAGCGGCAAGATCGACCTCTATAATCCGGCCGGTTCGACCAACGTGATCATCGACGTGGTCGGCTGGTACGGCTGAGATCTCCCTTTTAGACCTGCCGCGATACCGAAAGGGTCGCAGTGACGTTGCCTTGATTTAGTCGAGAAGTGGAGTAGGGTTGAGCAGCTAGCTCGCTGGGTCCGAGGAGGGGTCGTATGAATCGACGGCGAGCCGTTGGAGGCGTCGGCCGGCTGACGTCGACGCGGCAGGGGGCAGCGTGGCGCTGGTGGGTGATCGCGATTCTTGCTGCAACGCTGGGCAGCCAGCTCGCGGTCAGCTCTCCGGCAGCAGCTGCGTCCCGTCCGTCCGCCGGCACGCCACAACATACGCTCGTGGATCGGCTCCCACCAGGGGAGGGTAAGAACCATCAAGCGTTCGAGCGAGCACTCGCCGCGGCGGGCCATGTCAGCTCACCACGCCCTTCGCTGACATCGCCTGCGGCGCCATTCCCGGCGACCGCCGGATCAACCCTGAGTGGGAGTGCGGCCTGCACAGCGCAATCGCGCGTCGCAGCCGGCCACGGACACATGCTGGCGGTAAAACCGGATGGCACCGTCTGGGGATGGGGTTACAACGCTGATGGAGAACTCGGCAATGGAACCACAATCGCGGCCGTCGCGCCAACCCAGGTGCCGGGGCTCACCGGAGTTGTAGCTGTTTCGGCGGGTTCATTTCACTCCCTGGCATTGAAGGCGGACGGAACCGTCTGGGCCTGGGGCTACAACGGCGACGGCGAGGTTGGGACCGGGAGCGCCGCGGTGATTACGGTCACGAGCCCGGCCCAGGTCGTAGGACTGGCCAGTGTGGTTGCCATCTCAGGCGGTCGATTCCACTCCCTGGCAGTCAAGTCGGACGGCACCGTCTGGTCCTGGGGGTACAACTCTGATGGCCAGCTTGGAAACGGCGTCACCACAACGATTCCGACGCCGACCCCGGTCAAGGTCGCCGGCCTGACCGGCGTGATCTCGGCGGCGGCGGGCGGTTTCCATTCGCTTGCCTTGAAAAGCGATGGCACGGTTTGGGCGTGGGGTGACAACGTCCTTGGCCAGCTTGGCGACAACAGCACCACATCCCGCCTGGCGCCCGTCCAGGTGAAGGGCATCACCGGAGTGGGTTCCATTGCCGCCGGCGGCTTCCATTCCCTGGCGTTGGTGAACGGCGGCCTGCGGGCGTGGGGGTCCGGGTACTACGGCCAGCTTGGCGACGGGTCGAGGTATGACTCCTACGTTCCCGAGGTCGTGCAGACGGGCATCGCCCTGACCACCATTGCTGCGCGAGACCAGGTGTCGGCCGCTATCGCCACCAACGGTCAAGTCTTTATCTGGGGATACAACTACTTCACGACCACGGCACAGAACTGGTCGACGCCTCCCGCGGTAGCGCTGGCGGTAGGCAATCAACACGTGCTGGCGGTTGACTCAAGCGACCAAGTTTGGCAGTGGGGTGTTCGTATCCTCACGCAACCCGTCCAGCTTTCGTTCTCCAACTTTCAGATCCAATCCCTGGCTGCTGGAGAGTTTCACTCGCTCGCTGCCTCGACGGACGGCACCGTTTGGTCGTGGGGATACAACGCTGATGGCCAACTGGGCACCGGAGACACGGTGGCGGTCGGGAATCCCACACACATCGGCTCGCCGACACTTGCGAACGTGACCCAACTTGGGGCGGGCCGTTTCCACTCGCTCGCTCTGGCGAGTACTTCAGGCGTGGTGCTGGCGTGGGGAGACAATATCGACGGCGAGCTTGGCATCGGCTCGCACACCTCCACCAGTAATCCCACCTTCGTAATGCAGGGAGACTCCGAGGTTGCGGGAGGCGGCTACCACACCCTGGTACGAGAGAACAACACTCTATGGGCGTTCGGGTACAACGGCTACGGCGAGCTGGGGAACGGCACGACCGCCGGCAGCACGCGGCCAACCGCGGTTTCAACGGCTGGGGGCCTGGCCGGAGCCATTCAGGTGGCTGCGGGCGCGTACCATTCCCTGGCGCGAACCGGCGCGAACACGGTATGGGCCTGGGGCGCCAATGCCGATGGTCAGGTAGGCGACGGTAGTACGACATCTCGTACCACGCCGGTCATCATCAATCAGCTGACCGGTTACGCAATCGGCGTTACTGCTGGCGCTTATCACTCGTTAGCCTTGCGCAGCGACCACACGGTAGCCGCGTGGGGATACAACGGCGACGGTGAATTGGGAGATGGGACCACGACATCGAGGTCCGCCCCGGTAACGGTTACTGGAATTGCGAACGTCAGCGCGATCGCCGGAGGAGAAACACACTCGCTCGCGCTCAAGGCCGACGGAACGCTCTGGGCCTGGGGAGGAAACGATTATGGCCAGCTCGGAAATGGCACGACGACGGGGAGCAATGTACCCGTTCAGGTCATCGGGTTGACCAATGTCGTGCAAGCGGTTGCCGGCGGCTTCCACTCGCTCGCGCTCAAGAGCGACGGAACGGTGTGGCAGTGGGGAGCCATGTTCTCACTGACTCCTCAGTCGGTGTTCTCCCTCAGCAGCCTACCCGGTGCACCGATCGGTGTAACCGCGCTCGCGGGGGAGGCCTCCGCCACGGTGTACTGGGCGCCGGTCGGATGCGGGGTTACCAGCAGTTTCACGGTCACAGCGGTGCCTGGAGGCCAGAGCGCCACCGTCGGCGGTGCATCAACGTCAGCGACGGTGGTTGGTCTGACGGACGGTGTTAGTTACACGTTCACGGTCACGTCAACGAACTCGGTCGGCACCGGACCGCCATCGGCACCATCGAACACTGTGACGCCTGGGCGCGGACAGTACCGCCCGCTCGCTCCGGCCCGCATTCTCGACACGCGAAGTGGGTTAGGCGCGCCCCAGGCACCAGTTGGGCAGGGTGGCGGGCTCGATGTGCAGATCACGGGGCAGGGCGGAGTTCCGGCAACGGGTGTGGTTGCGGTCGTCCTCAACGTCACCGTCACCGGCACGACGGCGGGCAGCTACTTGACGGTGTGGCCAGCGGGTGTACCGCGCCCGCTCGCGTCCAACCTCAACTGGACGGCGGGCAGGACGGTACCGAACCTGGTGGAAGTGGCGTTAGGCCGGAACGGCCAGGTCTCGATCTTCAACGCGGCCGGCAGTACCGATGTGATCTTCGACGTGGCCGGCTATGTGGCCACACCCACGGAACCGCCCGGCGTCGATGGGCTCTACACCCCGGTGGTACCCGGACGCGTGCTGGACACGCGCGACGGGACGGGCAGTGTGCCGGTAGGGCCGATAGGCGCAGGCAGAACGATTAGCGTGCGGATGAATGGCCAGGCGGGGGTGCCGCTGAGCGGGGTGGCCGCCGTGGTTTTGAATGTGACTGTCACCGGACCAACGCAGCCGAGCTACCTGACGGCCTACCCGACCGGTACCGCGCAACCCAATGCCTCCAATCTGAATTTCGTCGCTGGCCAGACCGTCCCCAACCGGGTGATTGTGAAAGTTGGTAGCAACGGCACGCCAGGCTGGGTAAGCTTCTTCAACGCCGCGGGATCGACTCAGGTCATCGCCGATATCGGCGGTTGGTTCAGCGACGCCAGTAATCCCGGCGCCGCCGGCAGCCGCTCGGTGGGCGTGACGCCGGCCCGCGTCCTGGACACGCGAGATGGCACCGGTGGCTACTCGGCGCCTCTCGGAGCTGGGCAAACGATCGTGGCGACGGTGGCGGGCACCGGCGGCGTACCGGCCATGAATGCGACCGTTCCACCCAGCGCCGTGGTCCTCAATGTCACAGCGACCGACACCACCGGAGCAAGCTACCTCACAGTGTGGCCGGACGGGGCGGCTCGACCGAATGCCTCGGACCTGAACTGGATTGCTGGTCTCACTGTGCCGAACCTGGTGGTCGTCAAGCTGGGTAGCGACGGCAAGATCCAGCTCTACAACCCGGTCGGTTCCACCAATGTGATCATCGACGTGGTTGGCTGGTACGGCTAGACGCTGAAACGCCGTCCCCTTGATTGTTCCCGGCAATCCGCTAAGGTGTGAACAGGCTCGGGGAGATCAGGGAGGCATCCACTGACTACGGGGATGGTCCGGCGCGTCATCAGTCTGCTGATGTCGTTTGCCGTCGTGGGAGGCGCGCTGGTGGCGAGCTTACCCGGCCGCTCCATTTCCGCCGGCGCGGCCAGCACCCAGCGAGCGGCGGCCGCTGCGCCAGCGATAGCGACCCCCACGGACCTCGGCACCAAGAGCTTCGGCCGGATTCTGGTCGACCCGGCCACCTCGCACATCTTCGTCACGAGCCCGGGTGACAGCAAGGTCTTTGTCCTTGACTACAACGGCGCGATCGTCAAGACCATCACGGACGAAGCGGGCGCCTTTGGAATGGCGCTCAGCGGCAGCACCCTCTACGTCGTCCTGAATACTGCCGGGGCGATCGAGAAGATCGATACCGGCACGCTCACGGACAAGGGGCCGCTGGTCAGCGGCCTGATCCGGCCGACCGACGTCATCTGGGCGGGCAGCAAGCTGTGGACGACAACCGGTAATTGCGCAAGCTGGGACGTGGAACTGGTCAGCATCGATCCTTCGACGAATCCGCCGACGGTTTTGGTGTATCCGAACGCCTTCCAAGCCGGTGGCCTTGCTTATTGCGCCGGCTTTGCCAGCAACCCTGCTTCCAATCCCAATTTCTTCGTCGCTTTTGACATCGGCCTCTCGCCGAGCACCATGGCGACATTCGACGTCTCCACTGGCAGCCCCGTTATGACGGCAGGTGGCGGGGGGAGTCCGCTAGGCAATCTCCAGGATGTCGCCGTAAATCCGGGCGGCCAGGCCGTCATCACCGCGTCGGGCGCTCCCTATGAATTCGACGAGTGGAAGGTTTCCGACCTCAGGCAGGACGGCATCATCTACCCAGCTAACCCCTATCCGACGGCGATCGCCACCACCTCGGGCAACGGCGGCTTGATGGGTGGAGGGCTCGACGCCTCTTACGACTACGACTTCTACGTCTACCCAATCGGCAAACCTGCCAGGCCCCTGGTCAGGGTCGACTTCGGCGGAAGCTTCAACACGGTTCCCCATCGCGGTGCCGCGTTCAAGCCGGACGGTAGCCGCGCTTTTGTGATATCCGGTGGCGGCGGCGGCCCGTACTCGGGAGAGGTTTACGTCAATCTCGTTCCGATCGCGCCCTTGCCACCGCCCGGGTCACCGTCAGAGCCGACCTCCGTGACCGCCAGCCCGGGCATCGGGTCGGCGACGGTGAGCTGGACTCCACCGTCCGACTCGGGCAGCAGCCCCGTGACCAGCTATAGGGTGACCAGCTCGCCAGGCGGCATCACGGCGACCACCAGCAACACCTCGACTGTCGTAAATGGGCTCACGCCCGGCGTGTCGTACACCTTTACGGTGACGGCCACGAACGCCGCGGGCACCGGCCCGCCATCGGCGCCATCCAACGCCGTCGTCCCCTGGATTTGCGGTCCGCCAACCAACGTCACGGCGACGCCAGGAGATTCCGCAGCGTACGTTAGCTGGCAACCACCGGCAAACCCGGGCGGACCAATCTCCGCGTATACCGTCACGCCGTACATTGGCACCGTGGCCCAGGCATCCACCACTGTCAGCGGTGCGCCTCCGTCCACGAACGTGGTGGTCACCGGCCTCACCAGCGGAGCGACCTATACCTTCGTCGTCACCGCCACGGTGAGCGGTGCGCCAAGTCAGCCATCGGCGCCATCCAATGCGGTCACGCCAATCCAGGGCGGTAACTACCATCCCCTGACGCCGGCGCGCGTGCTCGACACCCGCAACGCGATCGGCAGTCCGACCGTGCCGATGCGGAACGGCGAAACGCGTCCGGTGCAGATCACCGGGCAAGGCAATGTTCCATCCGACGGCGTCTCAGCGGTCGTGCTCAACGTCACGGTCACCGGGCCCACGGCAGCGGGCTATGCCACGGTGTTTCCGGCGGGCGTGGCGCGGCCGACAGCCTCCAACCTCAACTTTGTTGCCGGCCAGACGGTGCCCAACCTGGTCGAGGTTGCCATCGGCGAGGCTGGCAAGGTCGACCTCTTCACCCAGTTTGCCGGCGGCGGGGGGCGCGCGGATGTGATCTTCGACGTCGCAGGCTGGGTCGGGGTGGCGACGAACTCGTTGGTCAAGGACGGGCTCTACAACCCCTTAACTCCGGCGCGGATCATGGACACGCGCACGGGGCTGGGGGTGCGCAAAGGCGTGGTGGGGGCGGGGCAACTCGTCACGCTCAATCTTTTCAACGCTGGCGGCGTACCGCCCGGCGGCGTTTCCGCGGTGATCCTCAATGTCACGGTGACCGGGCCGACGGCGCCGAGCTATGTGACGGTGTATCCCGCGGATGCACAGCGGCCCACGGCCTCCAACCTGAACTTCACGCCCGGCCAGACTGTGCCGAACCGTGTGATCGTGAAGTTGAGTAGCACTGGCCTGGTCAGCTTCTACAACGCCGCAGGCAATGTGCAAGTGATTGCCGATGTCGGCGGCTGGTTCACCGACTCCACCAACAGCATGGGAGGAGCTCGCTTCACCGGTGTACCCCCGTATCGCTTCGTCGATTCGCGCGATCCGGCCATCGGTCCGCTCGACGGCGGGACCGTCTACCAGGTCGGGATCGTCGACCACAACGGTGACCCGATTACCGGCGTCTCCGCCGTGGTCTTCAATGTCACCGCCACGAATCCCACCGCCGCTAGCTTTCTGACACTTTGGCCGGACGGGCCGCTTCCACCGGTCTCCGATCTCAACTTCACCGCCGGGCAGACCGTTCCGAACCTGGTGGTGTTAAAGCTGGGGCCGAATGCGACCTTCAACATCTACAATGCCGCCGGCCAGACCGACATCGTCATGGACGTGGTCGGTTACTACGGCTCGAGTGTCGCGGCGCCGAGCAGCCTGATGGCGCCGTTCGCATTGCGTGCTCAACCCCTGCACCCCCGGTCGACGGCGACGCCCTCGCGCTAGATGTTGTTAGACCCCGCTCAGCGCCGCGCTGCCGCCGCGGCCCTGACCAGCTGCGCGATCTGGATCAGATTGCCGCAGGTGTCGTTCCCCATCGCGATAAACGCGTCCGCGTTGAAGGCACTCATCCTCGAAGGTGCCCGCCGAAATCGAAGCTAACATCGGTAACGGATGTCCGGGGCTTTGAAGCTGTCCTGGCCAGTCCGCCTACGGGCGATCTTCACTTCCGGACCGTCGATGCAAGCCTTACACCAGTCAACTGTTCGCAAGCGGCCAGAAAACCGTTCTGGACAGTGACGTCCGATGCTGCCGGATGAACAGCTCGAGTCCGCTTGTGATAGAAATACCGGCCGCTCACCGTCGCGCCTGGCTCGTCGCTGACCGCCAGCCACACTTGTGTCGCGACGCCCTGCTCCAGGTCGTCGGGCGCGGACGGGCCACCCATCTTCGTGGGGACCCATCCAGGGTCGACCGCATTCGACCGGACGTGAGGCCAAAGGCGGGCGACGGCGAAGGCCAGGATTACATCGAACAGCTTTGAGTTCGCGTATGCCTGAGATCCGCTCCAGCGCTGCTGGCGCCACTGCAGGTCGCGCAGATCCGGGTCGCCGCTTTGGTGCAAGCCCGAAGTCAGATAAATCAACCGCTGAGGTCCTTCGATGAGCGCGGTCAACAGATATGGCGCGAGGGCGTTGATGGCGAAGACGTCATCGAGCCCGTCAACCGTTTCGCGGCGCCGTGCACTCGGACGGTAGACGCCGGCATTGTAGATGACGGCCTGGAAGGGGCCTGCCGCGTTGGCCTGTTGAGCAAGGGCGCGCGTCTGTTCGATGCTGGCCAGATCGCCCTCGAGCGCCGTTCGGGCGCCGGGTACCGCCCGCATCGCGTCTTGCGCTCGATCGCGGTCGCGCCCATGCAGAACGACATCGTGGCCGAGCGCTGCCAGGCGCCGGGCAGCCAGCTGTCCGAGTCCGTCAGCCGAGCCGGTAATAAAGATGCTGGCCATGCCAAGCCTCCCTTACTCGCAGCACACTAGCCGATCCGCTCCAAGAGCATGACCGGAATCCGCCGTGGGGTCTTCCGGCTAGGCCGCGAGTTTTGACAACAGTTTGACAACAACGCCGATGGACGTCCGTGGCTGCGGCGGCACGCGGCGGACGACTCGGCGAATACAATTACCGGTGCGCCTGCATAGCTCAGTTGGTAGAGCAGCTGACTCTTAATCAACGAACCTCAATGAACTACCGTGGACGCCCTTGCCGCTGACTCCGATCAGTTGCTTGGTGCAAGCCCCCTCAGATACAAATCGGGCGGACCCGTCAACAACTTAGGCCGCATGCGGCGGCTACCGCGCGAGTGGTCGGATGCCCTGAGATGGGGGGCCGTCGCCTGGCTCGTTTCCCGGGTGGCCATGGTCATCGCCAGCTACTTTGCCGTGCTCCTTCCCAAGCAGGACAGCGCCGCGCTGGTCTCCAATCCCATCGACGCCTTCGTCACCGCGTGGATGAAGTGGGATGCCGGCTGGTACGTCGATATCGCCAGCCATGGCTACGCCCGAATCGCCGGAACCGCCTTCTTTCCGCTGTATCCCGCGCTGAGCCATGGCCTCTACACGGTGCTGCCTTTCCTGAGCCCGCTGGTCGCGGCCCTGATCGTTTCGAATCTCGCGCTGCTCGCCGCCCTGGTGCTGCTGGTCCGCCTGGCCGACCACGAATTTGGTGATCAGGTTGGGCGTCGCGCTGCCTTCTTGCTGCTGGCCTATCCTGGCGCTTTCTTCCTCACCTCGGCCTATCCCGAGGGCTTGCTGCTGGCTTTTATGCTGGCTGCCTTCCTAGCCGCCCGTTCGCACCACTGGCTGGCGGCCGGAGCCGCGGCCGCGGCGGCTACGCTGACCGCTGCACCCGGCGCCGTGCTCGGATTCCCGCTGTTCATCGAGTACCTCCGAACGCTTCCGCGGAATCGGGCTGGGCTGCAGGCTCGCGGATTCCGCTGGGACGATCTCCGCGCTCTCGGGATGCTCACCCTGATCCCGCTCGCGCTGGCGGGGTTTGCCCTGTACATGCGGGCCATCACCGGCAACGCCCTGCAGTTTCTCACCGCGCAGCACGATTATTTCCAGCGAGAGACCGGCTTTCTATGGGGAATTCCCCTTGGATTGAGCCGGCTCTACCACTTGCCATTCACCAGCTTTGCCGGAGCGCGCAACCTGCTCGACCTGGTGCCCATCTTCCTGGCGGCAGTGGTCCTGGTGCTGGCCATCCGCCTGCTGCCCGTTTCCTACTCCGTCTTCGTCGCAATTCTCCTGGTGCTGAATCTCAGCGAGCCGCGAATTGACCTTCACTCGGGCCAGAACCTGTGGCCGCTGCAAAGCGACCTGCGGCAGGTTTTGAATATGTTCCCGCTCTTTATGGCCATCGGCGTATGGGCGCAGCGTTGGCCGATCTTGCAGAACGCCCTCATCTATGTCTGGCTACCGCTGCAGGGAATCTTGATCCTCCAATACCTGCAGGGTTTCTGGATCATCTAGACCGTTACAGATCGCCAATCGACTTGTGACCCGATGGTGGTCGGACGATTTATGAGCGCGCCCTACCGTGGAAAGCGTGGGGGGACGAGGGGATCGTCCGTTCAGCCGGCCAGGCCGGACCCGGCGCGACTTCTTGAGGCAGACGCTGTATGCCGCCGCCGGAACTGCCGGGGCGGTGACGCTGTTCGGCTTCCAGGACTCGGTCTTTGCCGGCTCAACCTGGCCGGCGATCTTGGGCCGTTCGCACCTGCGTACGGTTTTCGATGTGACGCGGGCGCCGTTTGGGGCGCGCGGTGATGGCCTGCGGGATGATCGGCCGGCGATCCAAGCCGCCATCGATGCCGCCCATGAAGCGGGCGGCGGTACGGTGTGGCTTCCGGCGGGTTCGTACCTGCTGGCCTCCGTTCAGGAGGAACCAGGCCTGCGCTTCTACCTCCTCGATATCCCTTCGGGAGTCAAGCTCCAGGGCGCCGGCATCGGGCGGGCGACCCTGGTTGCCGGCCCTGGAATGCCCAACCAGACACGAGTGCTCTCGACTGGGGGCGGCATCCATGTCACACGCATCGCGTTTTCCGATTTCAGCCTCGACGGGAATGCCGCCAACCAGCCTGATGCGCAGTCGATGGTTGGCATCCAGTGCGGCGCCACCATCGGCGCCATCCATCAGCGAGTGCTAATCCATGATGTCAAGGGCACCCAAACGGGAGAAGGCGCCTTATTCGATAGTTACGGCGCGGTCGACGGTCTGTATATCGGCTGCGAGGCGGCGCGCAGCGGCGGAGGAACGACCGGCAGTGGTTTCTCCGCGACCCTGGCGAAGAACGTGTTCTACATCGACTGCAAGGCATCCGGCTCCACGCATTGGCAGGGCTTTACCACTTACCAGTCGCAGGGCATTCGCTATCTGCGCTGCCACGGCTTCGCCAACCGCCAGCGCGGCCTCAATTGCGAAGAGTGCAGCGACGTGACCTATACGGAGTGCCTTGCCGGCGGGCCCGGACTGGGCAACCATGGCGACGGCTTCTGCCTCTACAAAACCTCCGGCACCACGCTCGACCGGTGCCGTTCGTTCGAGAATCTCAACGGCGTCATCAACAATGGCTCGGGGAACATGCGGGTCATCGGTGGCGAGTTCAGCCTTAACCGGGGAGCGGGGCTGGCCTTTACGGCGGATGGAGACTTCGCGGGCACCGAGGTCACCGGCACTCCCCAGGTCGCTGCCAATCAGCGGGGCGACATCGCGGTCGGGAGCCGCACATTGAGCCTCGGTTGACTTGCCACTAAGCTAGTCTCACCAGGCCCGTGGTTCGGTCTCCAGGCGCTGCCCACGCCGCCTTTGCGGGGCTTCTTCTCGTGATGCTGAGCGGCGTTCCGGCATGGGCGTCGCAGGCACCGTCCGCACCAACGGTGAGCCCGAGCGGGCCGGCGGCCTGCCGCAATGTTCCGGTCAGTTCGACACTCGTCAACCCGACCAGCTGCTTCATCACCGGTCCGACGTCTGTGCTCGTTGCGGGGACGGCTCCCGATTCGCCAGGTGACGGGGTCGCCGTCGTGGTGGACGGCCAACAAACACGCACGGCGACGTCACGCGCATCCGGAGGACTCACGATTCGTGATGTGAAGAGCGATCACGCGTGCCTGGTGGCGGCAACGGGCCAGTTCATCGGTCTTGATCTTGGACAGATGAAGCTGAATCGTGGCTCGTGCGAAGCCATCACCCCGACCCCGGCCGTCCCGCGCGAACAGGGCCTGACGATGGGTGCGGAATTTGCCCAAAGCGTGGGACCGGCTCCCGCATCCTCTTATTACGTGTACTGGTCGTTCCTGGCTCAGTGCGGCCCGACCGCGACCTCGGGTTGCCCTCTGTACGTCGACGGCGCAGACGAGCCCGCTCCGGCGGGCGGTGCGCTCATCGTCCTCGACTTCGGGGCGCCGTGTTATGTCGACACGCAGGCCGGTCCGGTGTATGGTGCCCAGCTCTTCCTGAACTCCGTCTGCACGACGGACGACCAACTGGTCTCGCTGGCGCAGGCGTTCCTGCGTGGCTACGAGAGCACGCACGGCGCGGGTACGCCGCCGGCCATCATCGCCCTGGGCACCAGCAACGCCGTGACTGGGGCGAACGCCAGCCAGCTTTCCGCCGTCGCAATGCAGGACTCGGGGAAGGCGTGGTTCCAGAACCTGGTGCAGCCGTTCGCGACCGCCGCGACCGGACCGGCGCCGATTGTCACCTGGGGCGCCAGCGACATCGAGCAGAGCAGCAATGCGAACGTCTGGTA
>Ga0066709_100000728_pt1 | contig 19148 bp, 12 predicted proteins | sample GraSoiAngelo_158_FD_79665 | JGI IMG/M metagenome (GOLD analysis project Ga0066709, IMG submission 79665) | Grasslands soil microbial communities from the Angelo Coastal Reserve, California, USA - 14_1009_16_30cm | ecosystem: Environmental > Terrestrial > Soil > Grasslands | place: USA...
AGGATGCCCTCGAGGAAGCGCTTCAAGATCGACGGCCGCGGCATCCTCGGAACCTACTCCGGTGCTTGGAGCGAAGGGGGGAGACCCGCACGCGCACGGCCCTCTCGGCCGCCGGCACGTCGGGGCTATCCCGCGCTCCTCAATCGATGTACGCCTCTTCGCTTTCTGAGGCGTTCATGTTGGCCGGACTGAGTGTCCGGTGCCGTTCTGGCGTGAGCGATCCGTGAGCAAGAACGCTCACATTTCGCAGGCCTGAGACGCATCGAAACGCCTTTCAGCTGGTCAGCGAGGTGCGAGAGGGGAGACTCGAACTCCCACGGCCTCTCGGCCACCGGATCCTAAGTCCGGCGCGTCTGCCAGTTCCGCCACTCTCGCGTCAGGTGCCTGGTATCAGGTTGTCATGCTCGGTGAACGGGGGGTGGGTTCCGTACGGACAATCCTGCCGCAGCGGCAGGATCAGCTTGTGCATGTCGGGGGGCTTCGAGAAGTCGAACGCGCCGGTCAGCGGATCGGCCTGCGCGTCGCGCTTCGTCAGCGGAGCGACCCCGTAGATGTCCTCGATGAACCGCAGCACGGAGGAGAACTCATACGTGTGATGGTCGATCGAGCCGCCCTTCGGGTTGGAGCCGCGCCGCGTCCACGGAGACATGATCAGGGCGGGCGACCGTGCTCCGAGGCCCATGATGTCGTATTGCGGCGGGTCGACGTGGTCGTAGAAGCCGCCGAAGTCGTCCCAGACCATCACAACGGCCGTCGATCGCCAGTACGGGCTCTCCTGGAGCGCGTTCATAACCGCGACCGACCAGTTCTCACCTGCGCACACGCTCTGAGCACGGTGCGGGAGCTCCGGATGCTCGTTGTAGGGCGCCGGCGGATTGACCCACGAAACCTGGGCCAGCTTCCCGTCTCTGATGTCGTTCAGGAACGTGTCGCTCTCGACCACGTTGTTCCAGAGGTTGGTGAACCGGATCCGCCGGAACGCGAGGAGCACGTTGCCGATCGGGAACTGCGGTGAGTTGTAGAAGCGCCAGCTGATCCCGTCTTGGGACAGCCGTTCGGGGAGCGACGGGATCTGGAGGCAGGCGCGAACCTTCTTCAGGTACCCGGATATCGCGAACATCGCCTTGGGATGATCGTCGGTGAGACGGTTCTGCAAGCGCATGATCCTGCGCTGAGCCGATCCGCTCAGGTCCTGCGGGAACGCTGGAACGGAACTGTGCGGATCGTCGCAATAGCGCCCGGGGATCTCGGTGTGATGCGTCTTGTTGTCCATGATCCCGAAGGAGTTTGCGGCGACCGTGTAGAGGTGCTCCGGAAACGTCGGGCCGTACTCGGACGTGAACAGATGGTCGGCGAGCACGAATCGGTCCGCGTAGTCGAAGTAGTGGGGGAGGGTGGCGCGATCGAACTGCGTGTATCCCTGCAGCTGCTCGCCGCCCAGGATCGTGTTGAAGCCGTCCATCCGCCCACCGTCGATCGAGAACAGGCCGGACCAGTACCCGTGCGTGATCGACGTCGTCGTCACGTCGGGGGCAGGAGTGAGCGGGATGGTCGTTCCCTCGAGGGTCTTGCCGGCGGTCGTCCCATCCGCACCCGGATACTTCCCGAAATAGTGATCGAAGGTCCGGTTCTCCTTCACGATGAAGATCACGTGGTCGATCGGAACGTTGGGGGGAAGAGACGCGGGCGGAGGGGGCGCCGTGGGTCTGCTCGCCGCCGGTCGGTCCGGCGGGAAGCTGAACGTCTTCTCCGAATAGCCCTCAGTGGCTGCCGCTCTCGCGTTGAAGGTCGGGGTCGTGCTACTCATCGATGCCCCTCCGCCGGTGCACGCGATCGCGATCAGGACCGCAACCGAAAGCGCGGCGACCACGCCGAGGGAACGACCACGAGACCGTGCGGTGACACCGGCACGTGGTGGGTGAGGCGGAGGCACGCGTGGAGTATCTGTGGGTGCCCCGATCGTGACAACCAGCGTCGAACGTGACCGGAAAGGCTCGCGTGCCGAGGCCTGTTGGTAGCCTCTGCGTCCGATGACGATCCCTCCCGAGGTCGCCGCTCACGAGCCGGGGACGGACGCGGCCGTCGTGATCGATGAGGCCGGGACGAACGTCCTCGACCGGTCGATCGCGTGGGGGCGAGGGCTCTCCGGCTGGGCGCGCGGCCTTGCCGCCTTCCTGCTGTACCTCGTCGCGACGGTCGTGATCTGGGCGGCGCCGATCATCACCCAACTACGGATCCGATACGTTGGCGACGGTCGCGGTGACGCGAAGTTCTTCCAGTGGTCGATCGGATGGGTCCATTGGGCGTTCGCGCACCACGTCGACCCGCTGTACATGACCAAGATCTTCACGCCGGACGGAACCAGCATGGCGTGGACCACGTTCGTGCCTGGTGGCGGGGTCCTGCTGTACCCGATCCGCTCGCTCTTCGGCTCGCTCGCGGCGGTCAACGTGTTGTTGCTGCTCGCGTCGGCGCTCGCATGTTGGGCCGCCTACCTGGTCTGCAACCGGCTGACCCATTCGTTCTGGCCGTCGATCGCCGGTGGCTACCTGTTCGGCTACTGCCAATACATGGCGGGGCAGCTGCACGGCCACGTCAACCTGGTCCTGATCTTCCCGGTCCCGTTAGCCGTGTACCTGGTGATCCGTCGGATCGAGGGCTCGCTCGGTCGGCCGACCTTCGTCGCGCTGACGACGCTTTCGCTGACGGCGCTCTTCCTGTTCTCGACCGAGGTCTTCGCGACCTCGGCCTTCTTCGGTGCGATCGCCTTCTTGATCGCGCTGATCGCCGCCGGCCGGGACCGAGGGCGCGTCTTCGAGGCGGGTCTGCTCACGGGGGCCTCGTACGCGCTCACCTTCGGGCTCTTGACGCCGTACCTCGTTTCGGCCGCGAAGTATCTGCCCGAAGGGTCGATCCAGAGCGCCTCCAGCGCCTCGGTCGATCTGCTGAGTTTCGTGGTGCCTCGGCGGCTCACGCTCGTGTCGCCGGGGTTCTCCGAGGCGTGGAGCGCGCACTTCATCGCGCACAACATCGAGGATGCGGGCTACCTTTCGATCGCGCTCGTGCTCCTGCTCGTCGGGTTCGCGATCACGGAGCGGCGCCGACGCGGCACGTGGGGGCTGCTCGCGTTCGTCGCGCTCGTGTCGATCGCGGCGCTCGGTCCGGTCCTGCACGTGATGGGCCGCGCGTCGGTCTCGCTCCCGTGGTCCGTGTTCGACAACATCCCCTTGCTCCGCGACGCGACCCCCGACCGCTTCCCGGCGTATTCCGGGCTCGCGATCGGGGTGATCGCCGCGATCTGGCTCGCCCGGGCCCCCGCCCGAACGGCGGCGTACCGATGGGGCCTCGTGGCACTGGGGGCGTTGCTGCTCTTCCCGGATCCGGGTTCGATCGCCCACCTCCCGCAGACCGTGCCCGCGTTCTTCTCGAGCGCTCAGTACCAGAACGTGCTCCAGCCGGACGAGGTCGTCTTCGCGATCCCGGACGAGAAGGCGGAAGAGCTGATCTGGCAGAACGCCACGGACTTCTCGTTCCGGCTCGCCGCGGGGTACGTGGGCATCCTCCCGGATCGGTACGCGAACGAATGGTTGAACAAGGGTCTCAGCTCGGGCTACCGAGGCTCGGTCTCGCCGATCACGCTCTCGGCCTGGCTCACCGAACGGCGGGTGACGGCGATCGTCGTGTCGGACGCCGGGAGGGAGCGATTCGCGCCGGTGATCCGATCGGTCGGGGGTGCGCTCGTCTACCAAGGCGGCGGTGTCTCGGTGTGGCGATCACCGACCGGCGCCTGGCGGGCGCAGGAGCCGGCGCCGTGACGGCCGGGAACGACGCGGAATCGCACCTGGAGACCCTCGCGACGAGCGACCCCGAGGTCATCGAACGCGAGCAGCCCGCCGAGCTTGCCGCCGACGACGTCGTCGAGGGGAGGAGCCCGCCGCGGCCCGCCGTGCGTGCCGCGGCTGCGTTCCTCATCTACCTGGCGACCTCGACCCTGCTGTGGGGTATCCCGGTCCTCGCGCATCTCGCGACCCGGTACCTCGCCAACGGCCGCGGTGACGTGGACCTCTACCGATGGTCGCTCGCCTGGGTCCCATGGGCCGTGTCGCACGGTCACACACCGTTGTTCACGGACAAGGTGTTCGCGCCCGGCGGCGTGGATCTCACCTGGAGCACGATCGTCCCGGGACCCGCGCTCGTGATGTGGCCCGTGACCCGGCTCTTCGGCACGCTCGCGTCGCACAACGTGCTCAAGCTCCTCGCGCCTGCGCTCGCCGGGTGGGCTGCCTATCTCGTGTGCAACCGCCTGACCCGGACGTTCTGGCCGTCGCTCGTGGGCGGGTACCTGTTCGGGTTCTCGGCGTACATGGTCGGGCAGATGCAATCGCACCTGAACCTGGTGCTCGTCTTCCCGATCCCGATCGCCGTCTACCTCGTGATCCGAAGGGTCGAGGGCTCGATCGGATGGATCGCGTTCACGGTGCTCATGGCGCTCACGTTGCTCGGCCTGTTCTCGATCTCGACCGAGGTCTTCGCGACCGCGGCGGTGTTCGGCGCCGTGGCGTTCGTGCTGGCGTTCATCGCCGCGGGGAAGGACCGGACGCGGATCGTCTCCGCGGCGCTCCTCACGACGGCGGCGTACGGTGTCGTCGCGGCGCTGTTGTTGTTCCCCTACCTGCTTCCCGCCGTCCGCAACTCGCCGGGCGCCTCTATCCGGCCGGTCGACACGACTGCCGCGGACGCGCTCGGGTTCGTGATCCCACGTCACGACATGCTGATCGGCGGCGCTCGGATGTCCTCGATCTCGCACGCGTTCACGGCGAAGGTGATCGAGGACGGCAGCTACATCGGCATCGCGCTCGTCCTCGTCATGATCGGTTTCGCCATCACCGAGCGCCGACGTCGGGGCACCTGGGCGCTCCTCGCGTTCATCGCCGTCGGTGCGCTCCTGTCCCTCGGGTCCGTGCTCCACGTGGACGGCCGGGCGATGTTTCGCCTGCCGGGCACGCTGCTGGCGAACGCGCCTTTGATCAAGCATGCCACGGCGCAGCGGATGCCCGTGTACACCTCGCTCGCGGTCGCCGTGCTCGCCGGGATCTGGCTTGCGCGAGCAGACGATCGGACCCGGTGGATCCGGTGGGGGCTCGTGGCGGTGGGGGCGGTCATGCTCCTCCCGCAGCTCCGGAACCCATCGTGGTACGTCGAGGATCGCACGCCCGCGTTCTTCGCCGAGGGGACGTACGCGTCGGTCCTTCGGCCCGACGAGAACGTCTTCCTGATCACCGAGACGAACGGCGAGGAGATGCTGTGGCAGGGGACGGCCGGCTTCTTCTTCCGGATGCCCGAAGGGTACGTCGGGCCGATGCCGGCCGAGTACAGCAACCAACGGTTGAACCGAGGTCTCGCGGTGGAGGACGGTCAAGCGTTCGTGCCCTCGGTGCCCGAGCTCTCCCGGTGGCTCGAGGAGAAGGATGTTACCGCGGTCGTGCTCGGCGATCTCGCTCGGCCGAAGTTCGAGCAGGTGCTGCACGACACCGGTCTCCGGCCGGTGTACGAGGGCGGTGGCGTGACCGTATGGCGGCTGTCCGAACCGGCGACGACGGGGGCCACTGGATGAGACGCCGCTGGGTGTTCCCCGTGATCCTGGTCGCCCTCGTGGCGGTGGGGCTCGTCGGATGGCTCCGGAGAGACCCGGTCGGCGCCGCGGCGGGTGCGGCCACGAGCCCCGCCGGCGTCGGTGTATGCGATCTGGTCGAGGTGCCGGACACGGCCGTCGACAAGGACATCTGGAACGGCATCGGACGCGTCAGCCAGGGCGTGCTCGCGGCGGGGTCCCAGTACAAGGGCTCGCACTTCGACGGGATCGCCGCGGAAGGCTCGAGCGGAGGTTGGAAGTCCCGGCCGGTCTCCGTCTGGGCTCCCGAGTCGTCGTCGCTCAACGACGTTTCCAGCGATGGGGCTCGCGGCGCCTGGGCGGTCGGCGTGTTGATCCGCGCACCGGCGATCGCGCGGTGGAACGGCGACACGTGGTCCTCGATGCCCGTCGCCGACCCGGGACCGGGGCTGGACGCGCTGGCAGGCGTGGCGGGGCTGACGCCTCGGCTCGCCTGGGCGGTCGGACGACACGATGACGGGGTCGCCTACCGGACGTTGATCGAGCGATGGGACGGCGCCGTCTGGCAGCGGGTCCCAAGCCCGAACGTGGGGAGCGAGCCGAACAGCTTGAATGACGTTGCGGTGATCGGGCCCGACGACGCGTGGGCCGTGGGATGGCACGTGAGCGGAAAGCGGTACCGCCCTTTGGCGGAGCACTGGGACGGATCGCGTTGGAGCGTCGTTCCCACCCCGGCCCTACCCTCGGGCGACGGGATCCTCTCGGGGGTGAGCGCGCGCGCGGCCGACGACGTGTGGGCCGTCGGGTCGGTCACGCGGGCGGACGTTCCGAGCCCGGTCGTGGAGCGGTGGAACGGATCGAGGTGGGCCAGTATCCCCGTGCCGGCCGGCATGGATGCGGCGTTCTCGGCCGCGACCCCGACGACCGACGGGATCACCGCGGTCGGGCGACAGCTCATCGATCAGGAGCCGCAGCCCCTTGCCATGCAGCTCGACGGCGCCGGTTGGCACGACATCGCACTGACCGCGACCCCATCGCAACAGGCATGGTTCGCGTCCGTGACGACCGACGCGTCGGGGCGCGTATGGGCCGTCGGCACCCGCCTCGGGTCTGCCGGCTTCTTCGGGTCACTCGTCGTCAGCGGCTGCGTGCACGCCTGACCGGCCCGGGGTCGTCGGAAGGAACGCGGTCATCGGGCCGGGCACGTGCGGGGCCTCATGATCAAGGGTTGACGTGGCGGGCTCGTGAAGTCGAACGCATCCAGCATGTCGTTCGCGTTCGCGTCACGTGAGGTGAGCGGCGGCAGGTCGAAGACCGTCTCGATGAAACGCAGGACCGACGCGAACTCCGTCGTGTCGTGATCGATGAAGCCCCGCCTCGCCCACGGGGAGATGATGATCGCGGGCACGCGCGGCCCCAGCCCGTACAGGTCGACATGGGGCGGCGGGACGTGATCGTAGAACCCGCCGAAGTCATCCCAGGTGAGGATGACGGCGGTTGACGACCAGTACGGGCTCCGCATGAGCGCGTTCATCTCCGTGACGAACCAGTTCTCGCCGGCGCAGATGCTGGCAGGCGGGTGATCGGAGAGCGCGAACGATGGCGTGAGCCACGAGACCGACGGGAGTGTGCGCGCCTTCACGTCGTGCAGGAACGCACCCACATCGACGACGTTCCGGTACATGCTCGAGAACCGGACGTGGCGAACCATGCGGAGGGGTTGCACGAACGGGTTGTCTCCGCGGTAGTCCTTCCAGCTGATCCCGCGTTGCTGAAGGACATCCGGCAGGACCTTCACGTCGAAGCACGGCCATCGTGAGGTCAGCGACGCGCGAACCTGCGGGAGACCTTGCGATCCCTCGTTCTCCGCCTGATAGATGCGTTCCTGGTCTTGGTGAGCCATCGCTCGGAAGGCGAGCGCCGTTTCCAGAGGGTCGTCGCAGAACTCGCGGGTGGCCGAGCCGAACTGGCCGGGCCGTTCGTGATCGATGAATCGGTCGGACTGGGACGCGAACGTCCACAGGTGCTCGATCCCCGTCGGACCGTAGATGGAGCTGAAGAATCGATCGGCCAGCGTGTATCGGCGGGCGTACGCCCAGTAATGGGGGATGTCCTGCTGCAGGTACTGGACGTAGCCTCCCTCGGCGAAACAATCCATCTGGCCGCCGTTGATCGCGGTGATGCCATCGAAGAAGCTGTGCCCCTCATCGCCGACCCGATCCGGCGCACGGCGAAGGGGGACCGTCTTCTTGCCGTCACAGGTCGTTCCCTGCGTTGCGCCGTCGGCGCCGGGGAATCGACCGAACAGCGTGTCGAAGGTTCGGTTCTCCTTGATCACGAAGACGATGTGCTTGATCTTCGTGCGCGCCAGGTCGATCGTCTGGTCGGCGGACCCGGGAACCGGTGACGGAGCGACGGCTTCGGCAGGCTCGAGGTCGCTCGGGATCGCACCCGGGGATCCATCGCTCGTCCCGTCGTGGAACACGCACGCGACGAGGACACATGCGAACACCAACGAGCCCAAGGATCCCCGCTGCACGGCGCGATGACGCCGTCGAGACGAGCGGGAGGCGAGCGACATCCGACGCAGGGTACCGGAAGATGCGCTGCGGCTAGACAGACGGTTCGGTCCCGCCAGCGTCCGTCGTCCCCGAGCGATCGTCGGGGGACGGATGCGAAGACCCTGTCCATCGGGTCCTGACACCGAGCGCTACCGCCGCCGCGATGAGGACGCCGATCGATGCCGCCGTCCCGGCGAGTCCGTACCCGACGCTCGGGTCCACGTACGACAGCAGGATCGTGTGGTTCCCGGCCGGAACCGGGATCCCTTGCACGACGTAGTCGGCCGCCAGGACCCGAGCCGGCTGGCCATCGACCGAGGCATGCCAGTCCTGATCGAACGGCGTCCGGACGAGCACGATCGCGGGGCAGGGCGTCGTGACGGAGATCCGGGCGGACTGCAGCCCGATCGGTTCGTACGTCGCCGATCCCGCTCGCGATGGTGGCTGAGCGCCGGACGGCTCAAGCCCAGGGGAGCGCTCGAGCACCACGGTCGAGCTTGGGTCGAACCCCGGTGCGGTCACGGCTCGCAGCGCCTGATCCTCGGTTGCGACGACCCGCCAGGTCGGGATGACCGAGACGCGTGGGAAGGGATGCTCGAGCCGCTCCAACGTCCACGCTCCCTCGTGAGCGACGGGCCGGGCAGGAAGCGGCAGGGGGGGAGGATCGCTCGTGGGCACGACCAGCCCGTTCACCTGGAGCAGGTCGAGCACGACCGGTGAGGGATCGGGGAACACATCGGCGTTGTAGTCGAGCCGATGGGCCGTGGCGGCGCGGACGAAGGTCCAGTAGCGGATGAGCTGGACGGGGAGGTACCCCTGAACGTCCTCGAGCCCGAAGAGCGACCCTCGCTGGTTCGCGAGCATCCCCCACGATCCGGGCCCCTGCTGGTCGAGGTACCCTCTGTTCGTTGCTGCCGCCGGATCGAAGCCCATGAATCGGCCCCCGTCGCGTGAGCCGAGCAGCGTGACGATCGGACCGTTTCGGAGGAAGGCCGCGACATCGACGTCGGGGGGCTGCTGTTGATACAGCAGGCCTGGATACCGGATACCGACGTCCACTGGCGTCGGCGACGCCTGCCCCACCAGGGCGTTCGTGGTGAGCTCGGCGGCCACCAGTAGGGGAACCGCCATCGCGAGCACCGGTCGTCCGGTCGAAGCGAGCAGCAGCCCCACGACGATCGCTCCCGCGACCGCAGGCAGGAGCAGATGGGCTGGATCGACCCCGGCCGAGAGCGGCAGGATCAGGAGGACCACCACGCCCGGGACGAGCAGGAGCAGCCGTCGCCGGAGGGAGTCCGCCTCCACGAACGCCTGCATCCCGCATCCGGCCAACGCGGCCACGGAGACGATCACGGCGAACAGACAGCGCCCGCCGTTGTGCGCCAGGAAGGAGCCGGCGCGCGAACCGACCAGTCGACCGAACGACTCGTCGACCCCGCGGATCGTCAAGAGATAGCCGAGCACCCCGAACACCGTTAGCGCGGCGACGATCGGTCGGAGCCGCTTCGAACCCCACGCCGCGAAGGCGAGCACGATCGCGACCGCGCCGACGTACACGCCTGGAGGGGCGATCAACTTGAGCGGCCACCCGGGCGAGAAGTGACCCTCGAGACCCTGCAGCTGGTCGTACCCGAGCGAGATGCTCGTTCGAGGGAGGAAGGCGAGCCTGGGCAGCAGGTAGGCCAGGTTGACGGCGGGGACCGACACGATGACGACCGCTCCGAGCGCGAGGGATCCGGCCCCGGAGAGACGTCCGGCGCGCACCTCGACGACGATGCGAACGACCCCGTACACGACGAGGGCGATCGTGCCGAGCACGATCCCGACCGGCAGGTGCGAGGCGACCACCTGGCCCCACGCCAGGGCCGTGAGGATGCACCACCCGAGCCTCCTCGGCCACGTCCCCGCTCGCAGGCAGCGTGACTCGGCGCCGAGCATCACCGGCAGCCAGGCGACGACACCTGCGAACGCCAAGGCGAGGCCGACCTGGGAGCCCGCGACGGCGAGCGCGAGGACCAACCCACCTACGGTTGCGGCGATCCGGAAGAGCGATTCACCCCGAAGGAACCAGTACATGCCGAGCCCGGCGATGAGGGGTTGGGCGACGATGAAGAACCGCATCGCGTGACCGCACGGAAGCGCGGCGAACGTGAGCATCGCGGGCAGGTTCATCCATCCGGACAACGGGTCTGCGGCGAACGGGGTGCCACTCAGCGTGGACGGGTTCCAGAGGGCGATGTGGCCGGCTCGGAGCGTTTCGCCGAGGAAGCAGTCGTTCGGCAGGTAGTACGCGAGCATGTCGACGTGCCGCGAGGTGAGGACGTCGTGGAACACATACCCGCGGTACACCACGAGGACCGCCCCGACGATCAGGAGCGGTCCCGCCATCGCGCCGGCGACCCGGACCAGGCGGACCCGTCCCGGCTCCTTCGACGACGTGACCTGCGTCGCCCGTCCGCGAGTCGCCGTTTTCATGATCGTCCGCCTGACCCCGCCCGTCCGTCGTGCACGAGCGGTCAGGCGCCGGCCGGGGACGGTGTCCGCCAGACCGACACGCCTTCTCCTGCGTATACCGGGTCGAGGCCGACGGAGCGCAGCACGCCTTCGAACATGGGCCGGGCACGGTCGGCGACCACGACCGCGGTGACGTCGTTCGCGTCGAGCCATGAGGCGAGCTCCGTCGTCGACGGGAGGACCCGCGAGAAGGCGGAGAGGCCGTGGCTGAGCGGCGAGCCCCGGTTCGCGGCCGGGATCACCCCGACGTATCCCTCAGGCATCCGGAAGGAGAATCCGGCCGTCGCCTGCCATGCCATCTCTTCGCCGGCGGTCGTGGGGATGACGAACACGTTCTCGTCGGACCGCAGCACGGAGGCGTAGGTCTGGTCGTGGAAGAAGGCGGGCGTGTGGTCCTCCGCGTGCCATGGAGGGGTCGTGATGTTGGGGATCAGCATGACGGCGCCGATGCCCGCAAGGCCCCATCGGGACCATGCGAAGCGACCTCGTGCACGCGAGAGCCACAGAGCGGCGACGATGGCGACGGCGAGGTCGGTGTAGACCGGGAACCGATCGGGGATCGCGTTCCTGATCAGCGGCAGCTTCCAGAGCCCGTCGGTGGGGAGCCCTATCACGCGGTGCCCGGCCACGTGCAGCTCGGGTCCCAAGGTCAGCAGCGCGCCCACAAGGATGAAGACGAGCAGCCCCCAGGTCTCCCTCCGTCGCCGCTCCGTGATCCCGAACGCCACGAGCAGCACCACCAGGGCGACACCCAGATACGCTCCACCTCCCAGCGACGCCGCGGTGAACCGATACTCGAGGGTGGAGAACGCCCCGCCCCCGATCAACGCGGAGTCGCGCGGCACGACGAACCGCAGGAGGTCGTCGTACGAGTGGTCGGGCGCATGGATGCTTCCGGTGGGCGCCGTCCGGATGGCGGGAAGGACGTAGGGCACCAACACGACGACCGCGACGATCGCGTATGCCAGCCCGAACAGGACGCATGCCTGTGCCACCCGGCGGCGCTCCTCCCGGGCGAGGATGAGCGTGATACCCCAGGCGATGGTGCCGAACAGGGCCGCGCTTGCGAAGACCTCCGTCGAGATCGAGAACAGCACCAACAGCGTGAGCACGAGCCAGGCGACGAACGCACGCGCGCCGAGCGAACCCTCGATGCGGCGGATCGCGAGGTAGACGATGAGCGGTATCGGGAAGACCAGGACGAGGTTGGGGTGGTTCAGCTGGCCCGTGATGTACGTGCAGAACCCGTAGAGGAACCCACCGACGAGCGACGGCCAGAACGAGCGGGTCAGTCGCGCGCACACGAGGTACGCGGCCCACCCGGCGAGCGGGGGCCCGAGCAACGTGAGGAGGTTCAAGGACATGACCGTTCCGAACGCCCGAGTGATGGGCGCCATCACGAGCGCCGGGCCCGGACTGATCGTCACCCAGGTCAGGTCCACTCCCTGCGGCGCGAACACCCGATCGCTGAACAGCAGGCTGTGCCCGTGGGCAAGAGCCCACGGCGTCCACCCCAACGCCCATTGGAAGAAGCTCGAGTCGGCCCCCCAAGGAGTCACGAACTGGGAATCCATATGCGCGATCGTGGGCCGGCCCCAGATCGCGACCGACACGAAGGCATACGCCAGGAAGACGCCGAACGCGCGAACGGCAGGGCGCGTTCGGGGCGGTACGCGCGTCGCGTGCGTGATGGGCCCCGCGCGTGGATCGAGGTCTCGTTCGGGAACGGTCACCTCGGTGGCCGACGGGTTCACGTGAGGAAGCTCCGACGAGCCATCGACCTCGATCGGCACGCCAGCAGGGTACCGAAGGGAACCACCCCGACGCGGTATCGTGCCGCCCCGATGGAAGCCGATCGGCGGGGTGAGCAAACCACGCCGGCTTCCTCGTCGATCGGCCGGCGCCTCCGAGGCTCGAGCCCGGTCGAGAGAGGGTCCGCAGTCTTCGTCGCGTATGCGACGATCTCCGGGCTGCTCTACATCAGGGGCGCGTTCGCGCACCTCGGGACGTGGTGCGTCGGCGGATGCCATTCGGACACCATGGTCTATCTGTGGTCACTGCGGTGGATGCCCTTCGCGTTGAGCCACGGCCTCAACCCGCTGTTCACGACGCACTACGTGTGGGCCCCGCAGGGCTTCAACCTGGTGTGGGTCACGACGATCCCCGGCCCCTCGTTCGTGATCGCACCCGTCACGTCGGTCTGGGGACCGCTCGCGAGCGCCAACCTGATCCTGTGGCTCGCGCCGGCCCTCGCCGCCTGGGCTTGCTACCTGTTGTGCAACCAGCTCACCTCGCGTCCACTCGTGGCGTTCGCGGCCGGCGCGATCTTCGGCTTCTCCACCTATGTGGGGCACCACATGCGGGGGCACGTGAACCTCCTGCTGATGTTCTGCGTCCCGCTCGCCTGCTACCTCGTGGTCCGCCGGGTCCGGGGTCGGATCGGGCCGAGGGCGTTCGTGGTACTGCTCGCGCTGACACTACTGGCTCAGTTCTCGATCTCGACCGAGATCTTCGCGACGATGACGGTCTTCGGCGGGATCGCCCTGCTCCTAGGCCTCCTGTTCGCGCCCGGCGACAGCCGGCGCGCTGTGTGGTCGGCGTTCCTCCCGATCGGGGTCGCGTATGTGATCGTGCTCGTCATCACCTCGCCGTACCTGGTCGAGGTGATCCGCAACCGACCCCCGGGCTCGTTGCGTCCCCTGGGCCCCAACTCCGTGGACCTCCTGAGCTATGTGTTGCCCCGATCGCCTACCTGGCTCGGCGCGGGAACCTTCCTCGAGACCACGCGGCGGTTCTCTGGCCTCGCGCAGGACGACACCGCGTACATGGGCCCAGCGATCCTCGCGATCATCGTGTTCTTCGCGTGGTTCGGCCGCCGTTCGCGATGGACCTGGATGCTCATCGCGTTCATCCTCGTTCCGGTCGTCTTCTCGCTGGGACCCACGCTGCATGTCGGCGGGCGGACGAGCATCCCGATGCCCGGTGCGGCCCTCGCGCACCTGCCGGTCCTGTCCAGCGTCCTTCCCGAGCGCTTCCCGCTGTTCGCCTGGCTCGGCATCGCGGTGCTCGTCTCGCTGTTCCTCGCGGAGGGTTCCGGTCGAGGCTCGTGGTGGCGGTGGGGGATCGTGCTCCTCGGGGCGATCACGGTTGCCGTTGCGCTGCCCAGCCCCCCGTACCGGACGCCGCTCAGCACGCCGCCCTTCTTCGCCGACGGGACGTACCGTTCGTACCTCCGTCAAGGCGAGAACGATCTGCTGCTTCCTGCGAACGTGGGCGACGAGATGCAGTGGCAGGAGGCAGCAGACTTCTGGTTCCGTCAGTCGCGCGGCTACATCGGTTTGGGGCACCCACAAGGGCAGGTCGGGAACCCCGGAGGGTCGATCGCCTACGTGGATCACTCCGCAGACGCCGTCACGCCGGCACCCGCGAGCTTCCTCCTGTACCTGCGCGAACAAGAGGTCGCGTCGGTGATCCTTCCCGCCCCCGCTCCCGCATCATGGGACGAGCTGCTGATGAGCCTCGGCGCGGAACGCGTCGTGATCGGCGGCGTGACGCTGTATCGTGCCCCCTCCGGCGGATGGGCTCAGACGATCCCGTGACGCTGCGATGATGTCGTCCGACCGGACGACCGACCTGGGAGGAAGCATGGGGAGCGCGCGAGCCGCGCCGACGCGCACGCAGGAGCTGCTCGCCCTGGCCGAGCGCTACGCGCCGCAGAACTACCATCCGCTCCCGGTCGTCATCGCGAGCGCTGAGGGCGCCTGGGTGACCGACGTCGAGGGGAACCGATACCTCGACATGCTCGCTGCCTACTCCGCGCTCAACTTCGGCCACCGCCACCCCCGACTGGTCGACGCCGCACGCCGGCAGCTCGATCTGGTCACGCTGACGTCGCGAGCGTTCCACAACGACACGTTCCCGCCGTTCTGTCGCGATCTCGCGGAGCTCGCGAGCAAGGACATGGTGCTCACCATGAACACCGGCGCCGAGGCCGTCGAGACCGCCATCAAGACCGCACGGCGATGGGGCTACGACGTGAAGGGGGTCTCGCCGGACCGTGCGAAGATCGTCGTTGCCGACGGGAACTTCCACGGACGCACCGTCACGATCGTCGGCTTCTCCGACGACCCCTCCGCCAGGAACGGCTTCGGCCCGTTCACTCCCGGGTTCGAGTCGGTTCCGTACGGGGACATCGACGCGCTCCGCGCCGCGATCGATGACGACACGGTCGCGTTCCTCGTCGAGCCGGTCCAAGGCGAGGCCGGTGTGATCGTGCCACCGGACGGATACCTGCGCGCGGCGCGCGAGCTCTGCACCGAGCGCGGAGCGCTGCTGATGGCGGACGAGATCCAGTCGGGACTCGGGCGGACCGGCACCACCTTCGCCTGCGAACACGAGGGCGTCGTCCCCGACGTGTACATCCTCGGGAAGGCGCTGGGGGGCGGGATCGTCCCGCTGTCCGCCGTGGTCGCGGACCGCGACGTTCTCGGCGTGTTCCGGCCCGGCGAGCACGGCTCGACGTTCGGCGGCAACCCACTCGCGTGCGCGATCGGGATCGAGGTGATCGACATCCTTCGCGAGGGGACCTACCAGCGACGTTCCGCCGAACTGGGGTCGTGGTTGCTCGCCGAGCTCCGCACGGCGGCCCTGCCGACGGTCGCCGAGGTGCGGGGGCGTGGCCTCTGGGTCGGCATCGACCTCGTGCCGACCGCCGGGCCCGCCAGGGCGGCGTGCGAACGGTTGATGGCGCGGGGCATCCTCGCCAAGGACACGCATCAGCAGACGATCCGGCTGGCCCCGCCCCTCGTCGTCGAGCGCTCGGACCTGGAGTGGGCGCTCGAACAGGTGGTCGGTGTGCTCTCCGCGCCGGGAGACCAGCCGGTCGATCATCCTCGCTGAGGTCACGCGACCCTCACGGGGCGGAAGGCGCATCATGATGAGGTGAGGCTTCATCGCCGGGGTCCCGAGGTCCCGATCTTCATCGAGGCCGTTACGGCCTGGCGCGGCTGGAGCTTGGTCGAGGTCGACGGTGAGCTCCGGCTCTCGTCCTTGACGCGGCCCGAGGTCTGGACGCCGCGTGCTCCGCACGCGGCGTCCTGTCCGAAGGGCCGCACACCGACACCGCAGCGGCGGTGCCGCTGCGGTGTCTACGCCGCCGTCAGTCCCGAGGCGCTTGCCGGACTCCGTTCCCTCCCAGGCGGCGTGGTCGGTGAGGTGTCGCTCTGGGGGAGGGTGATCGAGCACGAACGGGGATACCGGGCACAGGTCGGCTACCCGGCTCGACTCGGTCTGGTGTGCGCCGCTTGTCTCGCGGAAGGCACAGGCAGGCGAGCCGATGCCGTCCAGCGGCTGCCGGTCGCGGGACGGATCAGGCTCGTCCCATGGTGCACGGGCCACGCTCCGCGGGGGGCGAGCATGTCCGCACGGGCCGTCGAGTCCTCGCTGCTTTCGGTGTACGCGGTGGATCCGGTCGCCGACGAGCTGATCGCGAGGATCCGGGGATCGGCCTCATCGCGCAGGCGTGACGAGGCGACTCCTGCCCGTCGTGGAACCGTCGCGCTGCGTGCGGCGATCGTGCTCATGCTCGTCGTGCTCGCCGGTTTGGGGTTGGATCGGATGGGTGGCGCTCGGCCGACGGGTGGGTCGTCGCGCGAGGGTGTAGCGATCGGTGGTCCCTCCGATCGCGGTTTCCTCCGCTCGCCGGATGAGACCGTCGGGGTGTATCCACCGATCCGCATCCTGTCGAGCGCCATGCGAGACCAGGACGGGCCGATGTGCGGGCACGCGCAAGGGAGGACCGTCGTCCGAACCGATTGCCGCGACGACCGAACGAACGCGTACGTGTTCGACATCGCCCCTTCCCAGGCGGACCGTGCGGGAGCGTGCGCCGGCCGCGCGGATCTCGTCACGCAGCGAGGCTCGAACCTCCTCTGCTGGCTGCGCATCCTCGCGGTCCAGTGAGCGCAGCGGAGCCTGCGCGCACCTCGGTGATCGCAGGGTTGACGATGGGAACCACTCCCATTATCGTTCTGCCAGTCCGGTCGAACGCGAACGGGTCGAACGTGAACGGGTCGAACGAATGGGAAGGGAACGTGTCTTCCGCTATCCGGCACACGGCGATCCTCGCGGGCTGCGCGCTCGTCTTCGCCCTGGCGAGTTGTTCGGGCCGTGCGAGTGGAGGGTCGGGCGACCGGCCGAGCGTCGTGGCTGCCGAGAACGTCTGGGGAAGCATCGCGTCCCAGCTGGGTGGGGATCGGGTGACCGTGACGAGCATCATCGATAACCCCGACGCGGATCCCCACGACTACGAGCCGACCACGGAGGATGCACGATCGATCGCGTCGTCGAACTTCGTGATCGAGAACGGGGTCGGGTACGACCCGTGGGCCCAACGGCTCATCGATGCGAACCCCGTGTCTGGACGCGACGTCCTCAACGTTGGCACGCTCGTCGGCGAGCCCACCGGCGGGAACCCGCACCGCTGGTACGCACCGTCGGACGTCCAGCAGGTGATCGACGCGGTCACCAGCGAGTACAAGAAGCTCGACCCTGCCGATGCTTCGTACTTCGACCGGCAGCGCTCGACGCTCGAGACGTCGGGACTCGCGCAGTATCACGCCCTCATCTCGGAGATCAAGACGAAGTACGCCGGCACGCCGGTCGGGGCGTCGGAGAGCATCTTCGCGCTCATGGCTCCGGCCCTCGGTCTGGACCTGCTCACCCCGCCGACGTTCCTCACGGCGATCAGCGAGGGGACGGAGCCCACGGCAGCCGACAAGTCGACGATCGACCACCAGATCTCATCGCATGAGATCGAGGTGTACGTGTACAACAGCCAGAACGCCACCCCCGACATCCAACGCCAGATCGACGAGGCCGAGGCGGCGCAAATCCCGATCAGCACGATCACCGAGACGCTCTCCCCGGCCGGATCGACCTTCCAGGCGTGGCAGGTGGCCCAGCTCCGGGCACTCGCGGCGGCCCTCCACGAGGCGACCGGGAGATGAAGCCGGCTCGCCTCGTTCCCGACGCCACCGCTCCGACCCCCGGAGACGTGATCCAGGCGCGAGGAGCGTCCGTGCGGTTCGGCGAGCGCACCCTGTGGAGCGAGGTCGATCTGGATATCGGCCGCGGTGCGTTCACCGCGATCCTCGGACCGAACGGCGCGGGCAAATCCACGCTGCTGAAGGTGCTGCTCGGGCTGCAGCCCCTCGCGGCCGGGTCGGTGAACGTCCTCGGCGCTCCGGCGGGGGCGGCTCGGCGCCGTATCGGGTACGTCCCCCAACGAGGTGGCTTCGATCGGACGCTCCGGATCCGCGGACTCGACGTGGTCCGCCTCGGCCTGGACGGCAGTCGTTGGGGCGTGCCGGTGTCGGCGGCTCGCGCGAGTCGCACGCGCGAAGCGGTGGCCGAGGTGGTGGACCTCGTCGGGGCGAGTCACTACGCGAGCCGGCCGATCGGGGAGCTGTCGGGTGGAGAGCAGCAGCGGCTGGTCGTCGCGCAGGCGTTGGTGCGTCGGCCCGAGCTGCTCCTGCTGGATGAGCCACTCGACAGTCTCGATCTCGCCAATCAGGCGGCGGTCGCCGCGTTGGTGCAGCGGATCTGTCGCGAGCGGGGCGTGACCGTGGTGATGGTCGCGCACGACGTGAACCCGATCCTCCCGTTCCTCGATCAGGTCGTCTACGTTGCGAAGGGCAAAGCGGTGGTCGGCGCGCCGAACGACGTCATCACGACGCAGACGCTGAGCGTGCTCTACGACGCACGGGTCGAGGTCCTGCGAGCGTCCGACGGCCGGCTGGTCGTCGTCGGAACACCCGAGGCGCCGGCGCTCCACGCCGACCGGCACGCGGGGTGAGCGATGACGCTCTTCGACTATCCGTTCATGATCAACGCGCTGCGCGCCGGGACCATCGTCGCGGTGATGTCCGGGGCGATGGGTTGGTTCATGGTCCTGCGTCGGCAGACGTTCGCCGGACACACCCTGTCGTTGGTCGGCTTCCCCGGTGCGGCCGGAGCGATCCTGATCGGGCTCTCTCCTGCGTTCGGCTACTTCGGGTTCTGCATCGCGGCGGGCGTCGTCATCGCGATGGCGTCCCCACCCGTCGGCTCGGCCCTGTACAGCGAGGAGTCCGCCGTGATCGGCTCGGTCCAGGCGTTCGCTCTGGCCTGCGGATTCCTGTTCGTGAACCTCTACCACGGCAATCTCAACGGGCTGACGAACCTGCTCTTCGGAAGCTTCCTCGGCATCACGAACGGCCAGGTCCTGTCGCTGCTCGCGGTGGCGGTCCCCTCGCTCGTAGCGCTCGGTCTGATCGCTCGCCCGCTGCTGTTCGCGAGCGTCGACCCTGAGGTCGCGACCGCGGCAGGCATGCCGGTCCGGTTGCTCGCCGTGGTGTTCCTCTTGCTGCTCGGGGTGGCCGCGGCCGAGGCGAGCCAGATCACCGGGTCGCTGCTGGTGTTCG
>Ga0066709_100000729_pt1 | contig 19141 bp, 17 predicted proteins | sample GraSoiAngelo_158_FD_79665 | JGI IMG/M metagenome (GOLD analysis project Ga0066709, IMG submission 79665) | Grasslands soil microbial communities from the Angelo Coastal Reserve, California, USA - 14_1009_16_30cm | ecosystem: Environmental > Terrestrial > Soil > Grasslands | place: USA...
CGGCACGGTTGACATCCCGCCCGCGAGCGTCGGGATCAACTATGCAGGCACAAACCCCGTCAGCATCGGGGGAAGCGGCGCGGTCTCGGCTCTGATCACGGCTCCCAACGCGACCGTAAATCTAGGGGGAGGCGGCAGCAAGGGTTATATGGTGGGAGCCATCAACGCCGGCAATGTCGTCGTTCAAGGCGGCTATCCTATTCACTACGACATGCAACTCAATCGGCTGGGCGGCGGGTTGAGCGTTATGACGGTAGCCTCTTATGGCCGCAAGAAAATCTGAGCCACAGCCGATCTTCGGCTACGCACTTTGCGAACGACATCGTGACATGCTTCCGGCTCCAATTTCTGCTAAAGTGGAGGAAGGTCAATGATAGGCGCTCAGTGAGTCTCGCTGTTTTATCGGCTGGAGTGGCGGAACTGGCAGACGCACGAGACTCAAAATCTCGCGCTGGGCAACCAGCGTGGGGGTTCAACTCCCCCCTCCAGCACCATGATTCGGCGGTACCGCCGCACGAACCTCGACCCACTTAAGCGCTGGGTAGGTTGCCGACCCACATGGATGCTGTCATTAAGGCGATCGAATACCATCTGCCGGAACATGTCTTGACCAACCAGGATTTGGCGGCAGAGTACCCTGACTGGTCGATCGACAAAATTGAAGAAAAAACGGGCATCTCGAATCGTCACATCGCCGGCGGGAAGGAATGTTCCTCGGATCTGGGAGTGGCAGCCTCACAAAAGCTGTTTGCGAGCGGTGTGTGCCGCCCGAGCGACATCGATTTCGTCTTGCTATGCACTCAGAGTCCGGATTATTTTCTGCCCACGACCGCGTGCTTGGTTCAGCACCGTTTAGGGATCCCGACGACTGCCGGCGCGCTGGACTTTAATCTAGGATGCTCGGGCTTCATTTACGGTCTGGCGCTGGCCAAAGGGTTGATCAAGTCAGAGCAGGCGAACTCCGTGCTGCTGATTATGGCCGAGACTTACAGCAAATTCATGCATCCTGGCGATCGGAGCGTGCGGATCATCTTTGGTGACGCTGGCAGCGCCGCCCTCATTCAGGGTGCGGCCAGCAATGGCGATGAGTGGGAAAATGGAATCGGCGCCCTTTGCTTCGGCACCGACGGTGCCGGCGCCGGGAATCTGATCGTGCCGACTGGAGGCATGCGGGCGCCCCGTTCATCCTCACCCGTCGAAGCGGTTGCGGACGCGCACGGTAACTACCGGACTCCCGATGATCTTTACATGAACGGCCCCGCCATCTTCTCCTTTACTCTAAAGGCTGTGCCGAAAGTGGTCACACAGCTTTTGATGCGCGCTGGAAAAAGGATCGAGGACATTGATCTGTTCGTTTTCCATCAGGCCAGCCGCTATATGCTGGAACACTTGCGGAGCAAGCTGGCTATTCCAGAGAGCAAGTTCTACGTCTGCCTGAAGCATTGCGGCAACACGGTTTCGTCGACTATTCCGATTGCCTTGAAGAGTGCCGAGCAAGAGGGCCGCCTGAAACCTGGTTACCAGTTGATGTTAGTGGGCTTCGGTGTTGGCTACTCTTGGGGCGCTGCCCTTGTGCGTTGGTCTGGCCCCTGACGAAGATGAACGACCTTTGTGCCACGCACTTCAGATGGGGGCCAGGATAGCAAATTCCGCCCGGAGACCTATATGATGAACACCGGTGCCAAAGCGCAAGCTGCGGTAGGCTACCTCGTGCCTCCGGACACGGTGGCAGAAACGGGCGGAACGGGTCCGCCCTTGGATCTAGCCCAGGCTGGCGCGAGTCCGCTCGCCGGGAAATCCCTCCTCATTGTGCTTCGCATCGCCGACATTGTCGAACAGGAATCGCTGGACGTGTCCGTGTGGGGGTCCGAGGACGGGTCCGACTGGGGTAAGCAGTTTTTGTTTGCGTTTCCCCAGAGGTTCTATCGAGGCGTTACGCCGGCGGCTCTGAACCTGAGCCAGCGTCCGGAAATCCGCTTCTTGCAGGCGCGCTGGGAGGTGAACCGTTGGGGACGCGGCTATCCCCGCCCTTATTTCAAGTTTGCGGTGGAGATTCAGGAGCTCACTGCTCAATGAGTCGGATCGTCGCAGGCGTCTCAGTGCTTGAGCGGGGCAACCCACTGACTTGCCTTTCCATCCTAACCACCAGCGCGTACCAGGGAGGCGCGAAACCATGTCTCTTCGCTTCTGCGGCTCGTCTCTCCGCACTGCCTTTTTGAGACTGGCGGCTGTTTTGGTGCTCGCCGCGATGCGTCCGGCTTGGGGCCAGAACGCGTCAGCCCCGGCCCCGGCTCGCGCGGCCGCCACCAACTCCGAACGCGTTGTGCCCAAGAACACGACCGTTCCTCTCGAACTCAGGAACGCCATCAACTCGCGCACGGCTTACGTCGGCCAGGCTATCTACTGCGAGACGATTTACCCGATCACCGTGGGCAATCGCATCATCATTCCTGTCGGCTCGTACGTGAAAGGCGCAGTCACGCAGGTGGTGCGGCCGGGACGCGTCAAGGGGAGAGCGCAAATCGGCCTGCGGTTCGACTCCATCACTCTGCCCGGCGGGACCACGCACACGTTGCGGGCCACGCTCTCTGGCTATGCCGGCAACGGCAAGGAGGGGTTCCACCGCGACGAATCAAAGATCGAAGGCGAATCGTCGAAAGGGGAGGACGCGGGAAGGGTTGCGAGCAGCGCCGGTGAAGGCGCCATCATCGGAGCCATCGCAAGACGTAGCGCGGCGGGGGCCGGGATCGGCGGCGCGGCGGGCGGCTTGGGTGGGCTGGTCTGGGTGCTGGCCACTCGCGGCAAGGAAGTCATGTTGCCAACCGGCACGAGCCTGGAACTTCAACTGACCGCACCGCTCAGCTTCGAACCGGACGAGATCGAAACTCCCCACAACTCTCCCGATGGCCCAGCGCTCTCGCCACGCGACCCCGGTCCCGGCGCGTTCTGAGTTCCTCCGTCTTTCAGTCGATCAGTTTTGTAGGGGAGGGCCTTATGGTGCTCCCGCGGGAGCTACAAAGCCACCCAACAGGATATCAAGGGCGGAGCCCTCGGCTAGTGCTAGTTGGTTGAGTCGGCAGTGAAACTGGCCAACTGAAAAAACACAGGCTGTGCCCCGCGGGACACCGCTGCGTTCTACAAGAAAACCACCGATTGCAGTCCCGAAATCTCAAACCGCTTTCGGCAGTGCGGGTTCTTGCACTGGGCGAAGTCGTCACGGCGCAGCATGTACGATTGGGCCTTGGCAAAGCGGACGCGGTCACGCTCGTCGGCGCGGCCGGGAAGCCCCTTCTTTTTGGTCCGCACCAGCCAGCGAACATCGTAGGTTTCGCTGCGATGGCATTTGTCACAGTTAAGGACTGCGGGTTTGACGGTTTCGCTTTCGTCAAAGAAATCGCGTTCGTCCATGCTTCTATTCTAGTCGGAAGCAGCGCCCTCGAAAATGGGAATCTGGGGCTTGCCCTGCCGACCGCGCGACTCTGGACAGGCGGGGTATAATACCAGCGTATCCCTTGGCAATTCGTTAGCGGCCATGCGGCAAAGAGGAGGGAGGATGGGCCGAGCACTCACCGAACAAGAATTGGCAGAGTTTTTGCTTGATCGCCTGATCGTCCACGGATCCTCGGGTCCCGACCCCGAGTGGCTGCGTCCCGCGTGCCAGCACGTCGCAAGTGAATTGCTTGAGCAGGCCGAGGTTGTTTACCGGGAGCCTTACCAGGTCGCGGACGGCGGCGCGTAGGAGACGGGGCCCCGAGGTTGCGGGAGCGAGTGCGGGTCCGTCTCTGGGTTCCTATCTCGGCATTTCCATGATTCCAAAATACCGGGATTCTTTGCTTCGCTCAGAATGACAGCGAAGGGCTCAGAATGGCAGGCTGCAAACAGTTTTTCGGCCCCTGTTAGGCGTTACCCGCGGCGGCAGTCAATCAAAACCTGCATTAAGAGTGCCAAGTACGGCCTGTCCACCAAGCATCTCCGCACGCGCCGCTACGAACTCGCCCCCTAGATGCTCTGCCATTGGCAGCCATCTCAGTTTTCGCAAACCTCTAGACGTCTGATTCAGGCAAGATCTGAATGAAGGTGGCAAGTTTTCTTTGAAGTTTTTTCATTTGCATTATTTGCATTCACCGGTTCGAGCCTCCAATTGGTAGAATGTCTTGCGGTCTTTGAAGGCGATGGCTCGCGAATCGGAACTTTACGTGAAATGGTCGATGGACATGAGCCGGAGCGGACTCTTCCGTGCGGGCGAGCGTATCGGGGTGGCGGTCTCGGGCGGGGGTGATTCGGTTTTGTTGCTGGACTTCATGAAGCGCTTCGCGCGCGAAAAGGGTCTGACGTTGGCCGTGGTCCACTTCAATCACCGCTTGCGCGGCGCGGAGTCGGACGCAGACGAATGCTTCGTGCAGGCGCTGGCTCGCGAGCGCGGTCTGGAGTTCGTCGGGGGAGGGGCGGACGTTTCGCAGGCGGCCCGCGAGGCGCGCCGGAACCTCGAAGCCACCGCGCGGCAATTGCGGTACAAGTTTTTCTTTGCTTTGGTCAAGCAGGGAAGATTGCAGAAGGTGGCGACCGCGCACACGGCCAGCGACCAGGCGGAAACCGTCCTGCTCCGGCTCCTCCGGGGAACGGGCACTCGAGGCTTGGGCGGCATCTACCCGGTGCTCGACGGCGTCATCGTTCGGCCTTTTCTCAACCTCACGCGCACCCAGGTCCAGTTCGAGCTTCGAGCCCAAAAGCTCGAGTTTCGCGTCGACGCCACGAATCTCGATACGCGGCTTGCGCGCAACAAGGTGCGGGCACATCTGCTGCCCCTGCTCGAGAAGGAATTCAACCCCGCCGTGGTCGGCTTGCTGAAGGACCTTGCGGCCCGGGCCCGCGAGGACGAAGCTTACCTCGAACAGCAAGCGAGGGAGCGCGCGCGCCCCTGGCGGGTTCGGGAGGGCGCGGAAGAGAAAATCCCTCTGAGTCCGCTGGCCGATTTTCCTGTTGCCATCGAACGGCGCGTCCTGCGGCAGACGATTGCGGCCGCTCGAGGTAGCCTACGCGGCGTAACCTACGATCACGTCGAAGCGCTGCGTCGATTTGTGTCGGAAGCGCAAAGCGGGCGGCGCCTTGTCCTGCCGGGCGTGGTGGCCCGCAAGGAGTTCGACTGGCTGGTGGTCGGGCCCCAGGCTCGGACAGGGGCAGCTTCGGGGTTCGCGTATGCGGTCGAGGTGCCGGGCAGCGTTTCCGTGCCTCAGTTAGGCCTCACTTTTCAGTTTAAAATTATTACTTCCGAGGATATAGAAAAGTCGTATAATAGCGGTGGTTTGGTCCGGCTCGATGTCCTCAAGCTCTCGCGCGGTTCGGTGATGCGCAACTGGCGTGTGGGCGATCGCTTTCAGCCCCTGGGCAGTCGTAAGTCTCTAAAACTAAAGGAGCTGTTTCGTCGCGGCAGAATCCCGTCTGCCCAGCGGGGCCTGTGGCCGGTGCTTGAAAGCGACCGGGAGATTGTCTGGGTGCGAGGTTTCCCTCCCGCAACGGACGCGGTGGCTGCCCCGTCTGCCCGGGAAGCGGTGACGATCACGGAGGAGCCTTATCGTCCCGCATGAACCCGCGTGAAGAGGAAGGACTTACACCGCGCCAAACGGCTTGGGCTGCATGGCCGGGACATAGGGGCCACAGGGAAAGAGTCGAAACAAGTTACCGTTTAAGGCATCTAAGTAGAAGGGCAGGAAGGCCCTAGAGTGGTGCACGCACCCCCGGTGAGGCGGCGGCCGAATCGCTGGGAGCGAGTGGAGGAGAAACGTGAACTCCGTAGTGAAAAACATTATTTTCTGGGTTGTGATGGTAGCTACCGCTGCGTTGCTCTACGCGGTCGTCAAGTCCAACACCGGCGAAAAGATGCAGGAATTATCCTTCTCCGATTTCATGAGAGAGGTGAACAAGAACGAAACAAACGTGCGTGATGTGGTTATCTCCGGCACCGAGGTTACCGGCCACTTGAAAACCGACAACAGGGCCTTCAAGAGTACTGTGCCGGCCAACTACCCCGACCTCTACAAGTCTCTTCTCGATAAGGGTATCAGCGCCCAAGTTAAAGACAGTTCTGGCGGCTCGTGGATGACATGGGTGGGCAACGGGCTTCCGATGATCGTTCTGCTCGGTTTCTGGATCTTCTTCATGCGTCAAATGCAAAGTGGCGGCAACAAGGCGCTCTCCTTCGGCAAGAGCCGCGCCAGGCTGCTTTCGAGCCAGCAAAAGAAGGTAACCTTCAAAGACGTTGCCGGTGTGGACGAGGCCAAGGAAGAACTGCACGAGATTATTGAGTTTCTGCGGGAGCCGCAGAAATTTCAAAAGCTCGGCGGCCGCATCCCCAAGGGAGTGCTGCTAGTCGGGCCGCCGGGGACCGGCAAAACTTTGCTCGCGCGCGCCATCGCGGGCGAAGCCAATGTGCCCTTCTTCTCAATTTCCGGGTCGGACTTCGTGGAGATGTTTGTGGGCGTCGGGGCGTCGCGGGTTCGCGACCTGTTCGAACAGGGCAAGAAGAATGCTCCGTGCATTGTTTTCATCGATGAGATCGACGCTGTGGGCCGGCACCGCGGCGCCGGACTAGGTGGTGGCCACGACGAGCGGGAACAGACGTTGAACGCCTTGCTGGTCGAAATGGACGGGTTCGAATCGAACGAAGGCGTTATCCTGATTGCCGCCACCAACCGTCCCGACGTGCTCGATCCGGCGCTTCTCCGTCCCGGCCGCTTTGATCGCCGGGTGGTCGTGCCTCGCCCCGACGTCGGCGGCCGCGACGGCATCCTGAAGGTTCATACCAAGAAGATTCCTTTGGGGGAAGACGTGGACGTCACAGTTCTGGCCAGGGGCACGCCGGGATTCTCAGGGGCCGATCTGGCCAATCTGGTCAACGAAGCGGCGCTGCTGGCCGCACGCCAGAACCGCAAGCAGGTGTTGATGAGCGATTTCGAGGCTGCCAAGGATAAAGTTCTGATGGGTGCGGAACGCAAATCGATGATCCTCTCCGAGGAGGAAAAGAGGAACACCGCTTATCACGAGGCGGGTCACGCCCTGGTGGCCTGCAGCGTACCGCACGCCGACCCGGTCCACAAGGTTACGATCATCCCTCGCGGAATGGCCCTGGGCGTCACGATGCAGTTGCCGGTCGATGATAAGCACACTTATACGCGCGATTATCTCGAATCCCAACTGGCCATTATGATGGGCGGCCGTGTGGCCGAGGAGCTTTTCTTGAACCACATCACCACGGGCGCCGGCAATGACATCGAACAGGCCACGGAACTGGCTCGCCGGATGGTGTGCGAGTTTGGAATGTCGGAGCTCGGACCTCTGGCCTTCGGCAAGAACCAGCAAGAGATTTTCCTGGGGCGTGATCTGGCCACCCAGCGGGACTTCAGTGAAGATACCGCCATCAAGATCGACCAGGAAGTGAAAAGGTTCGTCATGCATGGGTACGAGCGGGCCAAAGACGTCCTCACCTCCAAACGCGAGTCGCTGATCCGGATTGCGGAGGCGCTGCTCGAGCGCGAGGTTCTTGATGCCAGCGAAGTGACACTGCTCGTAGACGGCAAGCCGTTGCCGGCGCGCGTGCGCCCCGAGCCTCCCAAACCCTCCGAACCCGAGACAACCCAGGTGCTCAAGCCTCAACCCTCGCCGGGGCTGCCTGGCCGCGAACGGCCCCAGCCGGCGTAACGACGATCTGCGGGCCGACGAATGGCCCCCAGTCCACTTCGGAGGGCGATCACCAGACACCCACCGTACCGTGCGCCAAACCCACGTTCGAAGGAACGGTCTCGCGGTGACCTCTTACGCCCTCCTGCGTGGCCTAGCGTGCCCGCCATGTCTCGGTATACACTGTCGCTTATGCGATGGCGGTTGAGGCTGTGGTTCGTCCTTATCGGCACCGGCTCTTTGATCGCTTTTCCTCCCGCGATTCATGCGCAGTGTCCACGGGGAGCCGGTGATAAAGTTGTAATACAGCGGGCTCAGACTACCCTCCCAGACGAAATGAAAGACGGGCAAAACGAGACGGGAGAAGAGGCGCCCCATCCTAAGGTCCGGGTCGAAGATGTGACCATCGAGGGCGCACCCGATTTGCAGGAATCGATCAGGGCGCAAATCGACGCCCGGCTGCCAGACAACGATTTTGAAAGTGGTTCTGACTGGATCCGCTTCCTTGAGGAAAATGCAAAGGAAGTCTTGCAGGATAACGGCTATTTTATGGCAAAGGTGAGCGGACAAGCGCGCGTCTTGAGCAGTGACTCCGCAGAAGAGCAGGTCGCGGTATGTCTACAAGTTGCGCAGGGACAGCAATACCGCTCGGGCGAAATTCAGTTTACCGGAGCACATGTTTTCCCGCCTTGGGAGCTGCGAAACCGCGTCCCACTCTACGATGGAGACGTCTTCGATTTAAGTAAAATCAGAACGGGCATAGAAGCTTGGAAGCACTTGTACGACTCACAGGGTTACATCAATTTCGTCGCGTCCCCGGATGTAAAAATTGATGACGACCCATCAGCTCATCTCTGTGGCCGTCGAATTGGAAGAAGGCACGCAGTTCAGAGTGGGGAGCGTCGAGGGCCTGGGCCTTGACCGGGAGATTTCAGATCGCGCTCTGAAAATGAAGCTAAAACCGGGGGATGTCTTCAACCCCCGGTTCCTCGAAGACTTCTACAAGGATAACAAGTCCCTTTGGCCTGCTGATGTGTCGCCCAAAGAAAACACGCAAATAAAGCAGGACTCTCGGGATGGCACAGTTGACATTGTGTTCGATTTCCGACCGTGTCCGTAAACTTCCGGCCATTAGCTGGTAGCGACACCCGGAAGGGCTTGTGCCATGAGGATGTTTCATTTGGGCGACAACGTGGCCGGTAAGGTTCAGCTTGCTGGCAAGTTCCCTGGCAGTGCCTTCGCCACAACCCATCGGGTATCAAGTACGTGGAAAAGATTGCTCTGAGTAGCTTGCAAGGGGGTGGACCTGCGGGCCTGCTGCCCGCGCGCATCTTTCTGGGAAGTTGGAGTGTCGCCGTTGATCGGCCTCAGATCTCAGGCAAAGCCGCCGCCTTGGGAGGAGCGGTCTTATCTTATGCGAAGTTGTTCCCTTGGCCAGCCCCTGGCAACTAGACTTGAGTGGGAGTTCGGAGCAAGTCGCAAAGTAGCCAGGATGCTTCCCTTCGACACAGACACTACCCACGACGGAGCCGTTGAGATGGCCGAACGAACACAGCCCTCGGCCCCAGCATGTGGGTGTGTCCCCATGCTTGTAGGTGGTAGCATCTCGAGAAGCCTAAAGGGGCTCCTCGACTTGCTCCTAGCGAGCAGAGGTAACCTTTGGCGTAGGTTCGAGATTGGAGGCGCCGGGCGCATTCTGGTCGGCAGTCAGGGCAGATTCATGGGAAGAGACGACGAGCTGATCGCCAATTTCTGTCCGGCTCTTAAAAATAGTGTGGGCGGGCAGTTCCAGCACGCTCTCCGCCTGCAAATTCAGGCCGGTGATCGAGAATGGACGAAGTAACTCCCGCAGTCCCACAACTTTGAGGTTCTTGTCGAGAAAGACCACATCGATGGTGAACAACATGCCCAGCGTGTGGACGCCCGAAGAAGGCACGATCCAAAGTCCGCTGTCCGGCGGGAGAGCGCGTTTCCCCAAAAGACCGACCAAGCGGCTGAGGATAGAATCCGCCACCTTTACCCGGTACGCCAGGAAAGTTTCCTTCGACTTGTTGTAAACAAATACTGTGCCTTCTTCCCTGGGCATCAGTGAACCCCTTTTCAATCACTCGGCCGAATCGAGACGGTCGGTCTTAGCGCGAAGCCCGGCGTTTTCTCCTCTGAATCAGGATGAAAAGCACCACCACAAACAGCACCCCTGCAGCGACCCGAATCAAAGTAACGTTGTCCACTATTCTGCTCCTTTATATCAGATTTTCTTCTGACGGTCATCCGATAGCTTTACCGAGATTTCTTCCAATGATGAGGACAGCCGGGGCCAATAGAACGATAAAGAGGCTCGGGAAAATGAACATGACCAAAGGCGGGACCAGTTTGATCGTGGTCTTTGCCGCCATTTCCTCGGCTTGCTGCCTCCTCCGAAGGCGCAACGCTTCTGCGAAGGCGCCTAACGACTTTGAAATGGGGGTTCCGAAACGCTCGGTCTGTGCCAACATGTGGACGAAGGCTCGCACACTTTCTACGCCCGTGCGCTGCGCCATATTGCGCCAAGCTTCAACGCGAACCTTGCCCGCTCGCTGTTCCAGGTTCACCAGGAGGAATTCTTCGCTCAACTCCTTATGAGCACTCCTCATTTCCTGCCCGACCCGAAGCAGCGCCTGGTCCAACCCTAATCCCGCTTCGAGGCAGATGACAAGCAGATCGAGTGCGTCCGGCAGGCTAAGCTTGATCGTTTGCTTCCGCTTGGCGATAGCCCGCGTCAGCCAGAAGTCGGGAGCCATGAACCCAACGACTGCCAGAATGATCACCGTTACGACGACGTTTTGTCTGACTGCGATGAAGGCTCCCACAGCGGCCCCGACTGGAAGGAGCATCCTCGCCAGAAGGAAAACATCCGTGTGGGAGGCCTTGCGGTATCCGGCCATCGCGAGGCGCTGCGTGATCTCCGGGTTCTTGGTGAATCCCAGGTATTTGCGCACAGGCCCCAGCGCGTTCGCCAGTTGCTCCAGACTGACGGGTTGGCGCTGCCCCATCGGTGAAACTTCCGCTTGGGTGGCCTGAGTCTGGCTCGTTACCGCCATCAGACGCGCGCTCACCGGGGAGCGCGCGCTGAGGAGCAGCAGGATCACGATGAACCCCACTACAAAGATAAGCGCGGCAATTGTCATGAGAAACATAGTTAGCTACACCTTGATGTCGATAACCTTTCGAATGGCAAACCAACCGATCGCCATTAGCCCGACGCCGGCACACAACAGCTTCTGACCCGTCGGGTCTTGCAAGAGGATTCCCTCGTAGTCAGGATTCAAGAAGTCAAGAACCGCGAACAGAAAGAAGGGTAGGGCTGAGAGGATCCATCCCGTAAGCCGCCCTTGGGCCGTGTAAATCCGCAACTGACCTCTGAGTCGGAACCGTTCCCGGATGACGTACGTGGTCTTGTCCAAGATTTCTGCCAGATTCCCGCCGGTTTCTCGTTGCACCAGCATCGCCGTAACCAGGAACTGGACGTCTTCGAGCGGGACACGTTTCGCCATGTTGATCAAGGCCTCGCGCATCGGCAGGCCGAAATTCTGCTCCTCGAAAATACGACGGAATTCTGTCCCCACCGGTTCCGGAGTCTCCTGTGAAACCATTTCAATGGCTGAATTGACCGCGTGGCCGGCCTTCAATCCTCGGGACATCAAGTCGATCGCCTCAGGCAGGAGTTCCTCAAATTTGTGCATCCGTGCCGATCGCTTGTAGGTGAGGTACACGTAAGGTATCCCCCCTGCCGCCACGCCCAGGAGCGCGGCCAGAGCGAGAACCGAAACCCGAAGGCTTGCCACCCAGAAACCGCCAACGGCCAGGAGCAGGGAGCACAAAATGAACTTCGCGACGGTCCAATGACTGTCGGCCTGGTTCATGAGGCGCTGCAGGCTGCCCGAGACCGGTATCAGATGCAGAAGTTCGTTCAGCCAGGGAATTTCGCTGAGTGCTTCCTGCTTCAGGATGTCGGTGTCCTCGTCCACCTGCCCCGTCAGCGATCGTTCGATCATGCCTAGGCGCTGCTGGACGGACTTCTCCTCCTTCGTGGGTCGCATGACAAAGAACATGACCCCGAAAATCAGAGGTAAGAGGAGCAGAAACAGAATCATGAACGCATTCATTGGTACTCCTACCGCTTGGCGGCTAAATCTCGAGCGAATGATCAAACAGGGCGGCCGGAACGGTCACCCCCGAAGCCCTGAGTTTCTCGGCGAACTTGGGCCGGATACCCGTGGCATAGAAGCGTCCCAGGACCCGGCCTCCCACCCCGATCCCACGCTTCTCAAACAGAAAGATGTCCTGCATACTGACCACCTCGTCATCCATGCCGGTGATCTCGGTGAAGTGCGTCAGCCGGCGGGTCCCATCGCTCATGCGCGAGACCTGGACGATGATGTGGATGGCGGAAGCGATCTGCGCTCGGACGGCTTTTTCGGGCAGGTTGAGGTTGGCCATCAGGGACATGGTTTCCAGCCGAGCGAGCGCGTCGCGCGGAGTGTTGGCGTGGACGGTGGTCAGCGACCCATCGTGGCCGGTATTCATGGCCTGCAACATGTCCAGGGCTTCCTCGCCGCGCACCTCGCCCACCACGATGCGGTCCGGGCGCATACGGAGGGCGTTGATTAACAGTTGCCGTTGCTTCACCGCCCCCTTACCTTCCACGTTGGGGGGACGGCACTCCAGGCGCACCACGTGCTCCTGCTTGAGCAGCAGTTCGGCCGAGTCTTCGATGGTGACGATCCTTTCCTTGTCGGAAATAAACCCGGAGAGACAGTTGAGCAGCGTGGTCTTACCGGCGCCCGTGCCGCCCGAGATCACGATATTGAGGCGCGACTTGATCGCCCCTTTCAACAGCTCCAGCATCTGTGGGGTGAGGGAGCGGTTGGCAAGCAAATCGTCCGATTGCAGAGGCACGTGACCAAAGCGCCGGATGGAGAGGATGGGCCCGTCAATGGCGAGGGGAGGAATAATGGCGTTGACGCGCGACCCGTCGGACAGGCGGGCGTCGACCATGGGGGAAGACTCATCCACGCGCCGGCCCACGGCGGAGACAATCCGTTCGATAATCTGCATCAGGTGGGCGTCGTCCTTGAAGACCACGTTGGTCTTTTCGAGCAATCCGGCCCGCTCCACGTAGACGTTCTTGCAGGTGTTCACCAGGATGTCACTGATGGTGGGGTCCTCGAGCAACGGTTCCAGAGGGCCCAGCCCGAAGACCTCATTCAGGACTTCGCGCGCCAGTTGCTGCCGCTCGATGCCGCTCAGCGGGGTGTTCAGGCCTCCCACGAGGTCCTGAACGACGGCGAAAATCTGGCTGCGCGCGGCGCCGTTTCCCAGGGTCATGACCTTCTCGAGATCTACCCGGCTCAGCAGATCGCGGTGGACCGTGGACTTGAGCTCCTGATATGCTTTCGGTGACAGCCCCATTCCCTTTCTGGGGTCCGTCAACTTTGATCCCAAATTACTGCCGACAATTACGGAACTGCGATCTCCCTCGCCCATTCATCCTCCTTTGAACAACGCCGTGCTCCGAACACACGGCAGAAATCTCGTTTCACCGGCCAAACAGGCCCAGCAGGCCCTTGCCTTCTTTCTTTTTCGCGGCTACGGGAGGTCTGCCGGCCACAACCTCCGCCCAACTGGTCAGGCTGCGCACAAATTCGTTGCCCGGCGAAAGCGACAGGGGGTTGCCCGTATTGACCGTCTTCATCACCTCGTTCCACTGGTTCGGAACTTTCCAATAAATGCTTTTGCGGATGGCCTTTTCAATCGCCGCATCGCTGATCGCGCCCTTCTTGGAATGGCGGTTGATGACGACGCGGATTTTGTCGGAAGGGTATTGAAACCGGTTGAGCTGGTCAATGTACCGTGCCACGTTGCGGAGCGCGTGAATTTCCGGCTGCGCCACCAGATAGAGCTGGTCGGCTTGATCGATCACCGCGACATTCTGATCGTCAAGGCCCGGGTGACAGTCCACGAGCACAAACTCGTATCGGCTGCGCAGGAAGGCCAGCGTGTGCGCGATGTCTTCGCCGGACACATGGCGCGGCACGTCGAATCCCTCGGGGGCCGTGAGTACATCCAGGCCACTCGCGTGCTGGACGAGAAAACCTTGAAGAAGCTCAGCGTCGAGCCGATGGGTATTATCGGCGAGGTCGAAAAAATGATAGGGATGCTTCTTCAGACCCAGGTAGAGGCTGGCATCGCCCAGGTCGGAATGCAGATCGACCAGCAAGGTCTTGTGAGCGTGCATGTGTGCCAGGAGCGCTGCCAGGTGAATGGCCAGAGTTGTGATTCCCGATCCCCCTTTGGCGCCCAAGAAGGCCAGCAGTTGCCCGGTGGCCTGATCCCGTTTTTCCTTTTTTCGTCCCCCGATACGCGCCAGGGCCTCGATCAACTGATCGAGGTCCAGGGGTTTGACGAGATACTCGCTACAACCGCAGCGCATGGCCCGGATAATGAGTTCGGGCTGAGAGTCGGCGGACGTTGCAAAGATGGCGGTCTCTTGAAAGGCCTCGTGAATTCTCTCCGCTGTTCGCGTCGCCTGCTCGCGGTTGGGGTCGAAGTCAAGCAAACAAATATCCGGCTGCAGCTCTCGGAACTGATCAACAAGACTTCCGTCGTCTTCTTCAGCCAGGTAATGCTGCAATTGGGCACGGAGCTGGAGCAGCGATGTCGATTCGACAAAATGCTTGAGCTGGTTCGAGGTGTCCTGGTCCAGGCATATGGTGACCAACGAAAGAGCTTCACCCAAGGGCAGCTTGCCTCGTTCCGTGGGCCTCGTTGTGTTCCCCGTGTCCATAAAAAGGTTCCTATCGCACTACTTTACTTCTGCGGTTTTTTCTCGGGCGCTTTCCCTGCCCCTTCCCCTCGCGGGAGCCCGCGATCAAAACCCGGGACATTCAAGAAGGGAACGGGCGCCTTGGGCACCAGGGGAGCCGGAGAAGTCACCCTCACCGGGTCCACGATTCTTGGAGTGACCAAAACCAGCAGCTCGGTTTTCGAGCGATTAACACTTCGGCTGCGGAAAAGTTGGCCGAGAACGGGAATATCGGAAATCCCGGGTATCCGGTTGAGCTGGGCCTGGGCCCTGTTGTCAATGAGTCCGGCAATGCCAAAAGCCTGCCCGTCCTTAAGCTCGACTTCGGTTTCGGCCTTCCGCGTCGACATGGCCGGAACAACGAATCCCGAAACCGTGAGCGCATTGGTGAAGTCCAGGGTGCTCACCGACGGGTTTATCTGCAGCCGGATGATGTTGTTGTCGGTGATGTACCCGGTGAATTCGAGCTGCACCCCGAAAGGCCGCCACTGGATGGTGACCGCGGAGAAGTTCGTGCCTCCCTGTACTACGGGGAAGGGAAATTCGCCTCCAGCCAGGAATCGAGCCGGTTTTCCGCTCAGCGCCATCAAATTGGGCTCCGCCAGCACCTGGAGGATACTCTTGGTTTGCAGGTCGCGGACGGTCATCCCGAGGTTGAGGTCGGGACGGAAGATGAAGAGATTGAGGAGATCGGTCACTGTATAGGCAACGGTGGTTGCGCCCGAAGTAGCAAGTGTGCTCGTCGATGTGCTCGAGGTCGTTGAACCCGTGCCCAAATGCTGTCCGAATGTCCCCTGGAGCTGGGCAGACTGGTTGGTAATCGGGCTGAACTGCTGGGTGCCGATCACGGCGGGAGTGTTTGCCGCTCCGGTGCTAAACAGGTTCAATCCGAACGCCTCCAGCTTGGTGCGGTCGACTTCGGCAAACTTCACTTCCAGCAGGATCTGCCTGTCGTGCCGCGGCGGCGCCAGCGTGGTCGAGTTCAAGACGTCATGAGTGAATATTGTCGCCATCTTGACCACGTCCTCGCTGACATGCGGATCGGAAACCGTTCCCGAAATGATGACGCGGCTCTCTTCCGCCTGCACCTGCACGGGCTCGGTGGGGTAGGCCTGCTGAATGGCATCTCGGAGCGGCGCCACATCCACATCAACCAGCACGTCGAGCATGCGAGATCGATCCGCCTGATCCCACAAGATGAGGCTGCTGGTTCCTGCCGTCTTCGCCGTGACCACCACCTGGGTGGGGCTCGTGGCCGTCGCCTCAATGACCGTCGGGTTGCTCACCATAACGCGGCGAACGCGCGTCTCGAGGTTGATCAGCACCGACTTCCCTACCAACACGTGCAGCGTCTGCGTTTCTGGCGAAGGCGCGGCTTGCTGCTCAAAACCAAGCCCGGTTCCGGTGAGAAGAGCGCTGACCGTCAGGATCGCGATACCGGGTGCCCTCAGGGGCAGCAGTCGTTTGGAGCTATTCTCCGGACTAGTTGGGCGCGCCTTCCGGGAATTTTTGTTCACTGCGTTTCTCTCCCTGAATGATTTCGATCGTGTAAACCTCAGCGGATTTGGGCCGAGGTTCTACGGCCCTGCGCCCCCGACTCCTCGGCGCCGAAGACGGAGGAGCCGGCGGCTTCACCAACACGTCAGCCATCAGCTCCTGTGAGCTCACGGGCCGTGTTTTGGCGACTTGGGTGTCGGCGCCGTTTCGCAAAACAAACTGAACATTGCCAAGAGAGGTTGCCAAAAGGAGCTTTTCCGAGTCCGTGGGGCTCAGCAACAAGGTCACCACACTCACCGTCTCGGGCTTGCCTTGGGGATCAGGCTGGACTTTCTGTCCGGCGGTGATGACTTCAACGTTTTGCAGAACCGTTTCGGTAACCGGCGTGCCGCCGGGAGGAGTATACGTGTTGAGCACGTCCACGCGGGACCCGGGGAACAGGAATCCGGCCACGCCGACGATCTCATTCGACCGGATTGACGTCGCTCTCATGCCCGGCGGAATCCTCACACTGAGTCCCATGCCGGACCCCGCTTCTGCCAGGTCGCGTTGGAGCACGGGCTGCTTATCGGCCAAGGGATAGATCAGCGCCCGGCCCACCACGTCGTCCGTTTTCGAGAAGCTGCCAGCAATCGGAATATTCTGGGGCCAGTCAAGCAGCGCCACATCTTCCGCCTTCAGGGCTGATCCCGCCGGCACTGCTTTGACCGCAGCTACGATCTTGATAACCTGGGGATTTGTGCCAGGGTGGCCCCGCAGGCGGCCGTAAAGCACATACGCCACTCCTCCTGAGAGCACCAACGCCAGCCCCAAAGCAAGGACGATTCGTCGTAAGTCCATGGCTCACCTCTGTATAAGCATTGTACCGAGAGAGTAAAACGTCCCGGCAGCGATGGCCAGCGCATAAGGCATTCGGATGGCTTCCGGGTTGTGGAGATTGATTTCGGGATGCGACTGCACTCCAAACAGCAGGTGATGATGAACCAGTTCCCAGACGTTGCGGAAAGTACGACTAACCCGCCTGCGGAAGATCGTGCAGCCGAGTGCGAGAATCCCCCCGGCCATGGCAGAGTAAAGCACAATCATCACTGCTTGCTTTAGCGCGTCCCCCATGCTGCTGACACCAGAAGGAGCCAGGCAACCGACTGCCGCCATCAATTTGACATCTCCGGCCCCCATCGCCCGCACCAGGAAGAAGAGGAAGAAGATGCCGCCGGCCACCAAGCCCGCTACTAGTCCGTACGATACCGCACGCCACCCGCCAAAGCAAGCCCTAAGAACCAAACCTGCCAAGAACCCGCCGTAGGTGAGCCAGTTGGGAATTCGCCTGGTTCTAACGTCCCACGTTGCTCCTGCGAGCGCGCACGCGAACGCTACGACGATGAAGTACTTCTGCAACCCATCCCCTTTTGCTTTAGGCAGCGCTGTTTCCGGTCTGCAGGTGTAGCTCCCTTTACTCTTCCTCCGTCCGGGAAGCAAAGTCTGAGAGCCATCCGGCGGGAGAAGTGCTCGGATCAACCTGTCAAGTGGGCCAGGGGAAACAAATTCGGCACTTTTCCTGGCCCCCTTCCTACCTAGCAAGCTTCCTAAGAGCTGCCCTTTCCAGAGCCGCCTACGTGATCGCAGCGCTCAACTTGCTGCCGATGGTCGAAAAGGTGTTGTTGATGTCACTAGCCACCAGCCCATTCCAGCGGCTGCCGCGAGAGCAATGAGGCAGCGAGCAGCGCATATTCAATTGAGTCCTGACCAGAATCTTCGCGGTGGAGGCTGAGAAGAATCGGCAAAAGGCGGCTTCTCATGGGAATTTCCCTAGAGGAAAAGAAGCTTTTCGTGAGCCGGCAAGCTGGCATCGCTGGCAAGGTTCTTCTGACCACCCTCCGAAGTGCAACAGACTCCCCCCGAGGCACTGCGTCCTCAGGACATCTGTAGCCATTACACTACCATGCGATAACTAAGCTGTCAAATAATTTTCTGGCCGCGTTGCAGGCGTTTCCGGGCTAGTGGTAGACGCGAGCAAGCCCTGTCCCTGTCGCGACGACGGCGGCCACTGGAAGCAGCCTACTGAGTGACATGCCACTGCCATCCAAAGCGACTAAAACAGTCGCTCTTCGTTCGGTGAAGGAGCGGCGACTGCCTGGCCCCCCTTCCGGTCCAGCAGTCGCTCTCACTCCTTTCAGCAAGCCTTTGCTGAAAAAGGAGGTGGCGCTTCCTCAAACGCGACTTTTCAAGATCCGCCTTCAGTTCCCTGCCGATTTATTGCAATACAGAGGGGTTGCAAGCAGAATTCCAAAGCCAAAGCTCAGGCCCAGAACGCGGGGTACTCCGGCTAACTTGATGGCAGCGGCTCGGGCGAGCCGTCAACCGTTGACCTCTAGCGACAATGTTTGTGAAATCAAAGGCTTACCTGTTGACTCGTGGAATTGTACGCGTGCGGAAGCCGCGCCCCGAGGGGTTTGCTGGCATTTGAGGCTGTCGCCCTCCAAGACCCTCCGACATCCACCATGTCCACCGTTGGGCACACCCGTGATGGTACCGATGAGGCTTGTTGGCTACCGATCCGGCGCCTCATGCTCAGGCCCACGCGCGACGTTGTAATTTCCGCGAAAAGTCTGGAACTGGGCCGGGGAGATCGGCGCGTGGATTCGAGCGCTGCCTTCTCGCACCCTCGCTTTCGTTCAAAGATCGGGCACGCCCGGGGTATGCCTCCGGAACAGGCAAGCCGGTCTAAGCGTATGAATTGGCTTCGGTTAGACCCGAGGAGAAACCTTAGCTTCGGCTCAACAAATAGGTGGCGCAACCGAGCGCAGTTCCTGGACGAGCCGCCCGGAATTTCACTCTTTTCGCGCACCTTTTCGACGCGGACTTCCGAGCCGTATAGGCATCCTGACTGGGAAAAACTCAATAGAATTACTGTTTGGTAACCGCTTTGCATATCGACAACAGCGTTGACAGCCTTAACCGGTGGCACCTGCCAGGAGCCTCTGGGAGGTAAAATTCGTAAATGCTGAGGAGGATCCAGATGGTAGAAAGACTTAGACAGGTTTTGAGCAGTTTGCACCGGGATGAGTCCGGTCAGGATTTGATTGAATACGCGTTGCTGGCCGCTTTGATCGCTCTCGCGGCGAC
>Ga0066709_100000730_pt1 | contig 19138 bp, 10 predicted proteins | sample GraSoiAngelo_158_FD_79665 | JGI IMG/M metagenome (GOLD analysis project Ga0066709, IMG submission 79665) | Grasslands soil microbial communities from the Angelo Coastal Reserve, California, USA - 14_1009_16_30cm | ecosystem: Environmental > Terrestrial > Soil > Grasslands | place: USA...
AGCCAGCCCGCGGCGAATGTGACGATCGGGCTCTCGTCGAATGATCTGACCGAGGGGACGGTGGCCCCGGCCTCGGTCACGTTCACTTCGGGGAACTGGAACGCGGCGCAGACGGTGACGGTGACGGGAGTGGACGACTTTGGGGTCGACGGAGCGGTCGCGTACACGATCGTGACTGCAGCGGCGACCAGCACGGACGGGAGCTATAACGGGCTGAACCCCGCGGACGTGGGGGTCACGAATACGGATGACGACACGGCGGGGATCACGGTGTCGCCGACCTCCGGCCTGACGACGACGGAATCGGGCGGGACGGCGACGTTCACGGTGGCGCTCAACACCCAGCCCGCGGCGAATGTGACGATCGGGCTTTCGTCGAACGATCTAAGCGAGGGGACGGTGGCTCCGGCCTCGGTGACGTTCACTTCGGGCAACTGGAACATAGCGCAGACGGTGACGGTGACAGGGGTGGACGACTTCGGAGTGGACGGTGCGGTCGCGTACACGATCGTGACGGCGCCGGCGACCAGCACGGACGGGAGCTACAACGGGCTGAACCCCGCGGACGTAACGGTCACGAATACCGATAACGACACGGGCGGGATCACGGTGTCGCCGACCTCCGGCCTGACGACGACGGAGGGGGCTGGGACCGCGACGTTCACGGTGGCGCTCAACACCCAGCCAACGGGGAACGTGACGATCGGGCTCTCCTCGAGCGATGCCAGCGAGGGGACGGTGGCTCCGGGGTCGCTCACGTTCACGCCGGGGAGCTGGAACGCGGCGCAGACGGTGACGGTGACGGGGGTGGACGACTTCGTCGCGGACGGGAACGCGGCGTACACGATCGTGACGGCGCCGGCCACCAGCACGGACGCGGGCTACAACGGGATGAACGCCGCGGACGTGGGAGTGATCAACCTGGACGACGACACCAGCTTCGCGGTCGACCTCCGGCTGTCGCCTGAGCGACCTCGGATCGAATCCGGTCAGACGATACGCTACACCTTGGAAATTCGGAATCGCCTGTCGGTGAACCTGACAAATGTCGAAATCCAGCACGAGCTGCCTCCGCGTTTCGGATACCTCGCCGGCACCTCGGTGCGTGACGGGCGCCCGATCGCCGATCCCTCCGGCTCGCGTGTCCAGCGGTTTGCTCTGGACACCCTGGCGGCCTTTGTCGATCTGAACGGAGACGGACAAGCGGGGCCGGGTGAGCCCGGATATCTCACCCTGAGCTGGATGCTCGTGCCGGGCGCGAGCGCGACGCCGGGCACGTACCTGGATGGGGCGGTCGCCTTCGCTGGATGCTCCACCTGCGAGGCCTCGAACCGAGCCGAGGCAAACGTCGAAGTGGCCGAGGACGCTTTTCTCTCTCGCGGCACGATCGTGGGCCGCGTTTTCGAGGATTCCAATCGAGACGGCTTTCAGGGTCCAGACGAGAAGGGGTTGCCCGGAGCTCCAGTGATCCTAGACGATGGGACGACGGTTCGAACGGACGCCGAGGGACGGTTCCACGTTCCCGACGTCGACCCGGGGCCGCGTGTCGTGAAGCTTGATCTGGAGCGACTCGGAATGCCCGCCACCGCCACGACCGAGACCTCACCCGTCGCTTACGTCTCGCCGGGGCTGCTTTCGTCGATCCGGTTCGGAGTGTTCTTCCAACGGGACTCGGTGGAGATCGGCCGCCCCCCCGTGAGCGGGCTCGCGCTCGTGACCGGCGAAGTGGAACGAAGCGCGATCGTCGCCGGAAACGCGCTCCGCGCCGCCCTGGTCGTAAACGGAGTGGGCGTACGCCTCCGCACCGCCGACGCGCGTCTCTCAAGCAGCGAGCTGGACGAGGTGCTGCGCCTCGACGGGGACCGCCTCCGGGAGCCTGTCGTCTTCGCGCTCGATGCAAGCGACACATCCTCCGTTCGCGAATGGGCCCTCGACGTACGGGACCAGCGGGGAGGGGTCTTGTGGTCGACGAATGGACATGGAGCGCCACCGCGGAGGTGCCCTTGGGACGGGACCGGATCGGGGTCATCCAAACTCGAGGGAGGCGAGGTCTACGAGTATCAGCTTCGGGTCACGTATGTGGACGGTCTGGAAATACGAGGGCCCTGCCGCGCCTTCGGTGTCGATCGACACACATCGATCGCGATGACGCTGACCGGCGACTCCTTCGAGGCCGGCCGCGCGGTGCTCAATCCTGCCGCCAGGGATGCCCTCGCCGGGCTCGCGAAGACGCTTCGGCGTTCCCCATCGGAGACGGTGATTGTGGAGGGACACACCGACTCCGTAGGCACCGCGGCCGGCAACCTTGCGCTTTCGCAGGCCCGCGCCGATGCAGCGGTCCGATACCTCGTCGAGCGGGAGCGGATCCCCCGCCCGCGATTCGTTGTGCGCGCCTTTGGAGAGGAGCGTCCCGTGGCGAGCAACGCGACGCCCGAGGGTCGCGAGATCAATCGCCGCATCGAGATCCACGGTCAGACCACCGAAATCCGGCGGGCGCGCCTCTACGACGTGTACCGCGGTGAAGCCTCAGCGCGCATTGGCGAGCTCTCCGTCCCCGTCGATTCCGCAGGGCGATTCTCCTCCGCGGTGCCGCTGCCACCGGGGGACACGCTGGCGGTGACCTTGAGCGACAGGCAAGGGCGGACGGCCAGCGCACGCGTTCGGCTCCCCCGTCTCGAGATCCTCGAGCCCCGCGGCGAGGTGAGGGTCCCCTACGGCGGAAAGGCGCCGGGTGTCACCGTCGGGTCGCGCGGGGCGGGCGACCTCCCACGGCTGGCGGGTCTCGGAGCGGCGGAACGGGAACGGGACGCCGCCCACGTCCTGGTTTCAGGTCGGACCGACCCTGGGAATCGGGTCGAAGTCGACGGGGTCGTGGTTCCCGTCTCTCAGGCCGGGGAATTCAGCAAAGGTGTTCCGCTGCATATCGGAGAGAACGGCATCGCCCTCGTGATTCGAGGTCCTACCGGGACGCTTCGCGTGGCGAACCTGCCGGTCCGGGTCCTCGACCACGCGGAGGAGGGAGGGGACGTGGTGGTCGTGGAGCGCATCCCTGGCATGAGTGTGGCCCTGCCGCCGGCGGAATCCGTCCTCTCGAGTCGCGAGCTGCAACTCTCCGGCCTGACCCAGGCGGGAAATCGCGTATGGGCGAACGCGGAGTCGCTCCACGTCGACCCGGACGGGGCCTTTTCCGGAACGGTAACGTTTCCGGAAGGGGCGAGCACTTTGAAGATCGCCGTCGAGGATGCAGAGGGACACCGCGGGGAGATCGATCGACCGATCGAGGTTCGATCGAAGCGCCTCTTCCTCGTCGCGCTGGCCGACGGCGTCCTCGGAAAGACGACGGGTGCCGCCATCCGCGAAGCCGGCGGCCGCGAGGGCGTCTGGACGGAGGGGCGCCTCGCGTATCACCTGAAGGGTTGGATCGCCGGCCGCTACCTGGTCACCTCGGCGTTCGACTCCCGCCGCAGAGAGTTCGGGTCGCTCTTCAGCAATCTTGACGACGCGGGCCGCGACCGGCTAATTGTCAACCTCGACCCCGATCATCTCTACCCCGTCTACGGGGACTCCAGCGCCGTCGCGTACGGCGCGCCCGGCGGTGGGCGCTTCTTCCTGGCTGTCGAGGGCGAGGCGCTACGAGCCTCCGTTGGGGATTTTCCGATCGCCATCGACGACGTGGAGCTGGCTGCATTCCATCGGACCCTCTACGGCGCCCAGGTCCACTTGGGGCGTCGCGCCGACCCGCCGAAGCCAGGTGCCTCCCTCACCCCGGGGGCCTCGCTCACCGCTTTCGGCGCCGCGGCGCGCTACGTGCACGTGCGGGACGAGATTCGCGCAACGGGAGGTTCCCTCTATTACCTGAGCCATCGCGACATTCTCGAGGGAAGCATCCAGGTGTCCCTCCTGGTCCGCGACCGGGACACCGGGCTCCTGCTCGCACGGCTCGGGCAGCAGCGCGGGGGCGACTTCCTCGCCAAGGAGGTCGAGGGACGACTCCTCTTCATGCGGCCGATTCCCAGCGTCTGGGATGACGGCTCGCTCGTGAACGGCGACCAGCTTCACGGTCACCCGGTGACGATCGAAGCGGAGTACGAGACTCGCGGATCGATCGGAGAGCGCGCGGCCGTCGGCGGTCGTCTCCGGCAGACCATCGCTCCATTTCTCGCCGTGGGCGGAACTTTCCTGCGTGACGAGGCCAGGGCCGGCGCCTACCGACTCTGGAGCGGCGACGCCGATGTCACGCTCGGCTCGCACGCCCGGATCGTGGGGGAGGTCGCGCAGAGCCGGGGACGGGCCGGCGGAGCGTTCGTGAGCGCGGACGGAGGCCTGTCCTTCGCGGAGCCGGACTCCGCGGTGGCGCGCCGCGGAGACGCATGGAAGGTGGCGGCAGATCTCGACGTCGGCGAGTGGTTCCGCCGGCCCGGTCGCGTCAAGCTCAGCGGCTATGTCCGGCGCTCGGAGCCCGGGTTCGCGGGCACCAATGATCCCGGGGGCCTGGGCTTCGACCGCCACGGGGCACGGCTCGCGTTTGGGGCCGGCCGATGGGGCGAGTGGGGGGCCCGATACGACGGTGAGCGGCGGCTCGGGGTCGGATCCAGCGACAGCGGGGCGGTTCGGCACGCGAGCCTCATGGGAGTTCAATGGCGGCGCGATGCCGGCCCGTTCGGCGTCGCGTCGGAATTCGAGCAGCGCGCCGTGGAGAGCGTGGACGTGGAGGTGCCCACGGTGCGAACCGGCGCCGCCCGGCTCTGGTGGCGCCCGGCCCCCCGCATCCGGACGACCGCCGAGCGGCAGCAGACCTTCTCGGGTCCGCTCGATCACCGCACCTCGCTGGGGGTGGAGTGGCTGCCGATGCCCTCCCTCGCGCTCGAATTGCGGGGCTCGGACGGCACGACAGGGCGAGCCCTCCAAGGAGGCGCTGCGCTCACGGTGGCCGGAAAGCACCTCTACCTTCGCGAGGAGCGGACCGATGGAAGGGGATTGCCGTCCGGTTCGACGCTCCTCGGCGTCCAATCCGCATTGGGGACGATGGGTCGGACATACAGCGAGTACCGCTGGCTGCGCGGTGCCGATGAGACGCGCACGCAGTCGGTCGTGGGTCTCGAGCAGGGCTGGCGCCACGCCTCCGGGCTGCTCTTACGCGTGAGCGGGGAGCACTCGGCCGGCGACCGCTCGGCGGGCGGCGGGCCGAGGGGTGCGCTTTCTTCCGACCTCAGCTACCGGGGGCGGCTCCCGGTCGTCGCCACGACCCGCGGCGAGTATCGGGTCGACGGGGCCGCCGGCCGACAACGGCAAGTGCTCACCTCGAGCCAGCTCGAGTGGAGCCTCGTCGCCGGGGTCTCCCTGCGGGGTGACTACCGCCTGAGTTTCACCAGGGATCGCGCCGCGAACCTCACTCCGGCACGGTACGAGGAGCGGAGCATCGGAATCGCGTTCCGGCCGCCCCGCTCGGATCGCGTGGAGAGTCTCGCTCGTTGGACCCGCCTGGAAGACCGGCGGTTCTCGGCTCCGGGCGATACAACCCTCACGGAAACGACGCTCGGCGTGATCGCGCTCGAGGCCACCGTGCGAATCCTCCCCGGAATGGACTGGGTCGGGAAGGCCGCGGCGCGCACACGGAGGGACGCTCGAGGCGTCTCGCCGGCCGGCGCGGCGCAGAGCGTGCTGTGGGCTCAGCGCCTGGAATATTCGGTGCGGAAACCCTTCCGCTACGGAGTCGAGTACCGGGTCCTGGCGCAGCGCGAGGCGGGGGACAGCCGCGCAGGGTGGCTGAACGAAGTCTCATGGGACCCTGCGCAGTACTTCCGTCTCGGGGTCGGGTACAACTTCACGCGCTTCTCCGGCGACCCGCTCGAGACCGGTCCCGAGAGCTCGCATGGGTGGTTCCTCCGTGCCCAGAGCCGCTACTGAGGTGGCTCCGCATCCCGCCGCGCGACCGGGTGATGTCACCGGTCGCTCACGGCTCTCGGGCATTGGGAAGCTCCTGCTCGAGGTACTTGTGGCGATCGTCATGACGCTCGCATGCTTCTCCGGCTTCCTGGCTTTTCTCAGCGTCGCGTTTCCACCCGGGGACGACTTGCGCACGCTCATGGCCGGCGTTCGCCTGACCGGCCAGCGGGATGCGTCGAACCTTGGGCTCGGAGCGGGGCTGCTCGATCCCATCGAGTCCGCCTCGTCCTCGGTCGCGAAGCTCACGGTCAGACGCCGGGACGTCAAACGCCGCCTGGCGGGCCAGATCGCCTGGAGCCCGGCCGCGTCCGGCCTCGAGCTTCACGATCGAGACGCTGTCCAGACCGGCCCCGCCGGGCGTGCGTCGATCGATTTCGGACGCGCGGTCGGGGTGCAGCTCGAGGAGAACGCCTTGGTCGTCGTGAGCGGCCTGCACTTGGGCTCGGATCCGATCGAATCGCCGCGGGGGCTCGTCCTGCTGCAAGGAAATCTCTTGGCTCAGATCCGGGGATCAGGAGAGGAGCCGATTTCCGTAGAGATTCCCGCGGGCCGCGCCCTCTTGAAGTCCGCGCCCGGCGGGAAGGCCGATTTCCGGATCGGCGTTCGCAGCGACCGATCGGCGTCCGTTGCCGTACTCGACGGAAGTCTGGAGCTGGCGGCCAACGGGCGGCGAGTCCTCGTCGGTCCGAGCCAGTTCAGCCGTGTGGACCCCGGCGGGGAACTCCTGGAGCCGCGACCGATCCCGAGGGCCCCAGCGGTTGAGGAGCCCGCCGATGAGACCTCCGTTCCGTACCTCGATCTCCCTCCGCGCGTTACGTTTCGCTGGACGCCGATCGAGGGCGCGGACCGATATCGCATTCGGGCGGCCAAGGACCCGGCATTCCGCGAGCCCGTGCTCGACGAGATTGTCACGACCCCGTCGCTCACGTGGGGGCGCCTCGCGGTCGGTTCCTACCATTGGAACGTCGCGGCGATCCAGGATGAGATCGAGGGGGTGCCGTCGGCGACCCGGAGATTGGCGGTGACTCGAGAGGAAGGGCTTCTGCCCCTCCAGGTCGAGGCGCCTCCCGCGCAGATCGACGGCTCGCGGTACGTAGTGCACGGACACGCCGATCCGCGTGCCCGAGTCTACGTCATGGCTCAGCGGGTCGAGGTGAATCGAGAGGGTTCCTTCGAGGCCGAGATTCATTTGAAGGCCGGCGCCAATGTGCTTCTCGTCGAAGCCGTGGATCCGGCGGGACACAGCTCCTATTGGAGCCAAGTGCTGCTGGCGAAGTTCTGATACGTGGGGCGTCCGGTATGTCGTCGCAGATCCGTGTAACGTTTCGATTCAAGATCCTCCTCAGCGTGCTCATCGCCGTGACGACGGTGGTGAGTCTCATCACGTTCACGATGGCGCGCATGTTCCACGCGGACAAGGTCGCGTACGTCGAGGATCTGGTCTCCATTGTCTCGGTTCATGCGGCGGAAGAGGCGAACCTGCGTCTCTCGGTCTGCCGGGACCAGCTCGTCACGGCCGGCCGCGTTCTGGACGCTTCCAACATTCTTCCCGAACGACGTGGCGCAGCCCTGAGGCAGCTCTTCGCCAGGACGCAGGGACTCGTAGCCCTGCGCGTCTTCGAGGGCCGCAGGGAGGCGGGGTTGCTCTTGGACAGCGTGGCGACGAACGCGGCGGGATTGAGCCGGGCCTCATTCCTCGCGGCGATCGCGAAGTACGCGATCCCGTTCGATTCGATCCGGGCAGGGAGCCTCTACGTTCGCAACTCGGCCATCTCGAGCTCTCTCCCTGTCTCGACGATGGCCGTCCGGATCCCTCGGCCGGCCGGCCGGCCTCCCCTTGTGCTTGTGGGCGCCGTGGATCTGAACCGATCGCTCGCGCTCGGACGAAGCTCGAGCGCATTCGATGTATTTCTCGCGGATGTCGACGGACGCATTGTGAGCGACATCGATGCAAGGCGGGCGGCTTCTCGAGAGCGACTCAGCTGGCTTCCGCCGCTCGTCCCCGGAAGCCTCGCCGTCGTGAAGGAGACCGAGCGCGACGGAAGATCGATGATCAGCGGAATCGCAAACGTCGGGATCGGCGGTCTTCGGGCCGGCGCGGAGATTCCAAAGTCGGCCGCCTACTTCGCCCTCCGGAACCTGCTCACGAACCTCATCTTCCTGGCGCTCGGCCTCCTGATCCTGGTGGCGGTCGCCAGCCTCATCTGGTCGACTCAGATGACGCGCTCTCTCAGTCAATTGACGCGCGCCGCTCATTCGATCGGGCACGGCGATTTCGACGTCCAAGTCGCCGTGCCGAGCCGCGACGAGATGGGGCAATTGGCCGGCTCGTTCAATCAAATGGCCTCCGAGCTCCACGGCCGGGATCAAGCCCTGAAGGAGGCTCAGGCCCGGCTGATTCAGTCGGAGAAGATGGCGGCCTTCGGCCAGCTGGGTGCAGGGATCGCCCACGAGGTCAAGAACCCTCTCGCCGGAATTCAGGGCATGATCCAGCTCACATCGCGCTCCCTCTCCGCCGACGATCCGCTCCTCGAAACGTTCGCGATTCTCGAGAAGGAAACGAAACGGTGCCGCACGATCATCGACAATTTGCTGAAGTTCGCGCGGCAGGAGAACCTGGAGCCCGAACCGATCGCGCTCGAGAAGGTGGTCGCGGACACCGAGGCGATCCTCCATCACGAGCTGAGCCTGCACAACATCACGCTCGAAACCGCGATTCCGCCGGACCTGCCGCTCATCCACGGCAGCGCCAACCAGATCCAGCAGGTTCTGATGAATCTCATTCTCAACGCGGAGCAGGCCATGGAGTCCCGCGGCCACGGAACGGTCGAGATCAAGGCGGCGATCCAGGATCACGGCTTCATCGAGCTCTCCGTCCAAGATGACGGACCCGGCATCCCACGGGCCGTCCAGGCCCGCATCTTTGAGCCCTTCTTCACAACCAAGCCTGCGGGCAAGGGGACAGGGCTCGGCCTGGCGGTGACGTTCGGCATCATGCAGGCCCACAAGGGAGCGATTCGCGTGGAAAGCGAGGAAGGGCGCGGGACGGCGTTCATTCTTCGCTTTCAAGTGGCGGGACAGCACCCCACCACGGACGCTCCCTCCATCCAGACGTCGAATCCCGAGGACCCGAACCCCGGGGATCGGCGGGCCGCCTAGGCGGCGAAGGAGCCATCCGAGTGATCCGTATCCGAGATCTTCCCATTCGGCAGAGGCTGCTGGGGGCCGTCGCCATGGCCGTGCTTCCGGCCCTTCTCCTGTCGTGCGTCGCGTCACTTTCCTATGAGAAGCACCTGCGCCGCAGCGCCGTGGAGCGGGAGCTCCTCGCGACCGCCCGCATCGTCGGTTCGAGTACGGTGTTGGCCATGCGCGTCGGGGACCGAAAGGGCGCCGAGGCTGTTCTGGGTGCGCTCGCCGCCAATCCCGGGATCCGCAGGGCGGTGCTTCGCGACGATCGGAGCCAGGTCCTCGCGTCCTATGTCCAAGGCAGCGGTGGGAGATCCGCGAAGTCCTTTCGGTCCGCCTCCGCCCAGGATCCCGACCAGGCCGCGATCGGCGTGACCCAAGAGATCAGGTTCGAGGGTCAACCTCTCGGCACCGTTCGTCTGGAGGCCGGCCTGGACGATCTCCACCGGGACTCGACTTCATTCCTCGTTGCGACGGCCGTGATTTGCGCGGGCTCCGCGCTCCTGATTCTTCTGCTCATGCTCCAGCTCCAGCGCGCGGTGACCGAGCCTACGCTCGATCTTCTTCGGGGTCTCCAAAGGGAGAAGGACAGGGCCGAATCGGCGTCGCGCGCGAAGAGTGAGTTTCTCGCGGGCATGTCTCACGAGATGCGGACCCCGCTTCACGCGATCCTTAGCTTCGCGGAGCTGGGAGGAGGGAGGGCCGCCTCCCTGACGCCGGAGAAGGCAACCCGGTATTACAAGATGATCGAGGAGGGCGGAAGACGGCTCCTCGATCTGCTCAACGATCTCGTCGACCTCGCCAACTTCGAGGCGGGGAAGCGCGTCCTCCGCTTTGCTTCAGCGCCGGTGGATGCCGTGGTCCTTCGGGTCGTGGATGAAGTGCGCCCGCTCTTTCAGTCGCGCGGCATCGGACTTGAAGCGGGTCCGTGCGGGCCGACGAGCGGCTGGATGGACCGAGAGGCGCTCACGCAGGTGGTACGGCATGTCCTGACGAACGCCGCCAGATGGTCCGGCCCAGGCGCCACCGTCACCGTTACCCTCGGCAGGTCGGAGCGGGGTCCGCTCCTTTCGGTGACCACGCGCGGCTCCGGCGTCGCTCACGCGGGGCAAGAGGTCAGAAGCTCCGGGCTGAAGCTCGCACTGTGCCGAGAGATCATGGCAGCTCACGGAGGCAAGATTTGGTCGGAAGCTCGGGACGGCGCGGGCGAGAACACCTATCTCGAAATTCCAGATCCGATCTCCCTGCAGAACGAAGGGGAGCCTCCGCGATCCGCTGCGGCCGCGTGACCGCGTACGCTGGCTGGGCCTCGACCACGGCACCCCTGGGCAGGCGCTGAGAAACCGACAGCCTGTCGATTCCTCCGCAACATACACGACATCCCCGCAGCCTCCTGAATCACGACACGGACACTACAACTCCCGCCAACGCACGGAGTCCCGCGCGCCGCGCTTCCCGGCCGGGCGGTTGGCACGCCATTTGAGATACGAGCGAGCAGAGGAAGCGATGGGCGGCATGCTTGGCGCATCCGTCGCTCGGCGCCGCGCCGTCGCGTTCCGTCAAGGAGGAGTGCCATGAAGATCAGGAGAAGGTACACACGGGTCGCCATCGGTGCGGCAGTCGCTTCGCTCTTCGTGCTCGGCGCGGCATCCAATGCCGGGGCGCAGGAGAGCAGCTTGGGACCGCGGACCGAGGTCTCGCTCATGGGAGGGATTCAGGCCCTGAACGAGAACGACACGGCGATCCCCGATCATTTCCTCAACATCCCCGCGGTCGCGACCGTGAGCTACCGCCTGTCCGCGAGGCTGGCGGCCGAGGGGGAGTTCACGTGGATGATTCCGGTCACGCAGAGCGTGGACCTGGGATCGGGCACGAGCCAGGATCGGAAGAGTCCGGACGTTCTCGCCTATCAGGCCAACCTGCGAGCCGACTTCCCGACCCGCAATTGGACGCCCTACCTGGCGGCCGGCGCGGGAGCGGTCACATTCCTCTCCAACACCGACGCCGATCGCCTGCCCCAGTTGGCCAAGTCGGAGACCGCGTTCGCGGTCAACTTCGGGGCCGGCACGACCTACGGGCTCACCGAGCGGTGGGCGCTGCGCGCGGACCTGCGTGAGTTCGTTGCGTTTCCCTCGGATGGCGCCGCCGGTCTCTCCAATTCTAAGGGAGCGGACGAGATCTGGATGGAGCGCGGCACGCTCGGTCTCTCGTACAGGTTCTAGTCCTCTCCAGCAATCCGCCTCAGGCAATTCCCTCCATTCGCCCCCCCAGACGCCGGGCCTCAGAGGCCCGGCGTCGACCCGGCGATGCCGCTCAGATCGGGAACGCGCCACCGGCCGAAGATCCCGCTTATTAATCCGCGCTCTGTCGATTTCTCGACAGGTACTCCGGCATTCCTCGCGCCCGCTCGGGCTCACCTGCGACGCCACAAGTTCCGCGGGCACAATGGAAACACTCGGCCTTTCCCCTCCCATCACGGTTTGGCACGTCTCTTGAGATAAGGCCGCGGCGGGAGGAGAACAAAATGAGTCAACTCTATGTCGAACGCATTATCGGTGTGCTGGCAACCGACGAGGCGCTGCGTCGCCGGTTCATGGCGGATCCAAGAGCCACATTGCTGGAATTGGCTCAAAGGGGCATGGAGCTGAACCCCTGTGAGCTGAGGTCGCTCGCGTGCCTCGATCCCAACGAGCTGGCGCGCTTCGCGAAGGCGATCGACGCGCGGCTTCAGAAGGCCGATCTCCAACGAGGTGTCAGGTGAAGCTCGCGAGCCTGAAGCGAATCCTCGCGGTGACAGCTCTCCTGGCGCTGGCTTTGCGCGCGGAGGTCGCGACCGCCGCCGAGCATCGTTTGACCCTGGATGAAGCGGTCCGCTTGGCGCTCCAGAGGAACGAGGGGTTGTTGATAGAGCGCGAGTCGCTCGCAGCGTCGAAGGCCGCGGTGACCGGAGCGAACGGCGCCTACGATCCCTTGGTCGAGCTGAACGGCGGCTGGTCGAGGTCTACGGAGCCCGTGAACTCCTCCTTCTCAGGCACGTCGCCCGCCGAGATCGGGCCCAAATTTGAATCGGCCGAAGCCGGCCTGTCGATCCAACAGCTTCTTCCCACAGGCGGCGCGCTCTCGCTCAGGGCGAGCGGCGCGCGCGAGATCGATGAAGGCTTGGCCCTTCTTTCGCCGGCGTACGGCACGCGGGTGGGCCTGCAGCTGCGCCAGCCCCTGCTGCGCGACCGCGGCACCGACGCGGCTCGGCTGTCCGTGCGCGTCGCCAAGGCGGGGCGCGAAGGCGCCAGCGCCTCGCTCCGGCGCGCGATCACCGAGACGGTCGCGGCGGTCGAGCGATCCTACTGGGCGCTGGTGGCGGCCCGGCGGGGGGTCGAGGTGCGCGAGGAAGCGGTGCGGCTCGCGGAAGAGCAGCTCGGGGAAACGCAATCCCGCGTCGAGACGGGCTCGGCACCCCGAACGGAGCTAGCTCAACCCCGGGCCGAGCTGGAGCGGCGGCGCGGGGAGCTTCTGGCCTCGAGGGAGGCTCTTTCGCGAGCGGAGAACGCGCTGAAGCTCCTGATCCTGGACGGCGCGGGGGACGCGCTCTGGGATCAACAACTCGCTCCGGGGGAGGACGCGAACGTGGAGGTCGTCCCGGTGGACATCCCGGCCTCTCTCGAACGCGCGCTCGCGGGCCGGCCGGAGCTCACGATCGCAGACGCCGTCGTGAAGCGGCGGCGCGCCGAGACCGCTTTCGCCCGCGACGGAATCTGGCCGAGCCTCGATGCGGTCGTTTCCTATGACCGGTTCGGCATCGCGGGCTCCCGGAATCCAGGAGGGCCAGCTGGAACCCTCCCATCCGAACTGGACGGGGATTTCGCGAAGTCGTTCGAGTCGCTTGGCCGGGGTGATTTCGACGCCGCCCGTGTGGCGCTTGTGTTGGGGCTTCCGATCGGCAACCGCGCGGCCCGAGGAAACGCCGCGGTGGCGCGGCACGTCGAGCGGCAGGCCGAAGCCGATCTGGCTCGCGTCCGCAAGGCGATCCGCGCCGAGGTCCTCGATGCCGCGGCCGCATTGGAAACGGCGGGCCAGAGGATCGAAGCGGCCCGGTCCGGCCGCGAAGCGGCGGAGGTCCAGCTCTCGGCCGAGCGCGACCGATACGACACGGGGCTCTCGACGAACTTCCTGGTGCTCACGCGCCAAAACGATCTATCACGCGCGCGCCTCGACGAGATCTCGGCCCTCACCGACTACCGGACGGCGCGCACCGAGATGGCGCGCGCAACCGGTTCTCTGATCGAAGATCGCGGTATCGAGGTTGGCGGTACGTCACGTTAAGGAGGCAACTCATGAAAAGGCGAATGTTGCTCATGCTTGCTGTGATGGTCGTCTTCATCGGGACCATCGGCTTGGTGAAGGTTCTCCAGATCCGCGCGGCCATCGCGCAGGGGTCTTCCTACCAGCCGCCTCCCGAGGCGGTCACGACGATCGTCGCCGGCGAGCAGAAGTGGCCGGCGACGCTGAACGCGATCGGGACCGTGGCAGCGGTTCAGGGCGTCACGGTGAGCGCGGACCTGCCCGGGATCGTCGAGAGCATTGCCTTCGATTCCGGCAAGAGCGTCTGCGAGGGTGATTTGCTCGTGCGCCTCGATACGCGCCAGGAGCGGGCGCAGCTGGCCGCCGCGGAGGCTCAGCGCGACCTCGCGAACCTGGACTTCGAGCGGTCGCGCCAACTACTGCAGAAGGGCGTCATCGCGCAGGCGGAGTACGACCGGCTCGCCGCGGAGGCCAAGCAGGCGGAGGCCCGCGTGGGGGAGATTCGAGCCTCGATCGAGCGCAAGGAGATCCGGGCTCCCTTCGCGGGAATCCTCGGGATTCGCCAGGTCAACCTCGGCCAGTACCTGGAAGGCGGCGCCGCCGTGGCACCCCTGCAGTCGATGGATCCGGTCTACGTGAATTTCTCCGTGCCGCAGCAGGAAGTCGGCGTGCTGAAACGAGGGGCCGAAGTCCACGTGGCGACCGACAGTATCGCGGTCGCGGTTCCCGCCGGCACGGTCACGGCCATCAACTCCGTGGTGGACGAGGCCACCCGAAACGTCCAGATCCAGGCGGTCTTCCGGAATCCCCACGGCAGGCTGCGCCCCGGCATGTTCGTGGAGGTGGAAGCCGGGCTCGGCACCAGCGATCCCGTGATCGCGCTTCCGGCCACGGCCGTCAGCTACGCGCCCTATGGGAATTCGGTTTTCGTCGTGGGTGACCTCAAGGGTCCGAACGGCAAGACCTATCGCGGCGTGCAGCAGAGGTTCGTGAAGCTGGGGAGCGGGCGCGGCGACCAGGTCGCGGTCGTCTCCGGCCTCAAGCAGGGCGAAGAGGTTGTGACCTCCGGGGTCTTCAAGCTGCGCAACGGCGCATCGGTCCTGGTCAACAACAAGATCCGGCCGGGCAACGATCCCGCGCCGAAGCCGGAGGACAGCTGATGAAATTCACCGATCTCTTCATCCGGCGGCCGGTCCTGGCGATGGTCGTGAGCTTGGTCATCCTGATCGCCGGGCTCCAATCGATCCGCTCGCTGAGCGTGCGGCAGTATCCCAGAAGCGATATCGCGATCGTCACGGTGACGACGGCCTACGTGGGCGCGAACGCCGACTTGGTGCGTGGGTTCATAACGACGCCCCTGGAGCGGGTGATCGCGAGCGCCGACGGCATCGATTACATCGAATCGTCCAGCGCCCAGGGCGTGAGCACGATCACGGTGCATCTGAAGCTCAATTACGACACGAACGCCGCGCTCACCCAGATCCAGGCGAAGGTGGCGCAGGTGCGGAACGACCTCCCGCCGGAGGCCCAGGCGCCGGTCATCGAGCTGGAGACCGCGGACAATCGGTTCGCGGCGATGTACATCGGATTCTCCTCCAAGGACCTCGACCAGAACCAGATCACCGACTACCTGACGCGTGTCGTGCAGCCCAAGCTGAGCGCGATCGAGGGAGTGCAGCGCGCCGATATCCTCGGCGGCCGCACGTTTGCCATGCGGGTCTGGCTCAAGCCCGAGAAGATGGCGGCCATGGGCATCTCGCCGTCCCAGGTGCGCGACGCGCTCGCGCAGAACAACTATCTCTCCACGCTGGGGCAGACGAAAGGGTCGATGGTCTCGGTGAACCTCGTGGCCAACACCGACCTCCAGACCGCGGATGAGTTTCGTCGCCTCGTGGTGAAGGAGGACCGGGGAACCGTCGTCCGGCTCGGCGATATCGCGGATGTCTCCCTGGGCGCCGAGAACTACGAGCAGGACGTCCGTTTCGACGGCCAGGGGGCCACCTTCATGGGCATCTGGGTGCTTCCCACCGCCAACTCGCTGGAAGTGATCCGCCGGGTCCGCGACGCCATGCCCGGCATCCAGGCGCAGCTTCCGGTCGGGATGAAGCTGGGGATTCCCTACGACTCGACCGAGTACATCCAGAGCGCCATTCACGAGGTACTGAAGACGCTGACGGAGACGCTGCTCATCGTGATTCTCGTCATCTTCCTGTTTCTCGGATCGCTTCGAGCGGTGATCATCCCGGTCGTGGCGATCCCGGTCTCCCTCATCGGCGCGGTATTCCTGATGATGGCGGCCGGCTTCACCATCAATCTGCTCACCCTGCTTGCCATCGTCCTCTCCGTCGGGCTGGTGGTCGACGACGCGATCGTCATGGTCGAGAACGTCGAGCGGCACCTGCGTACCGGGGCGAGCCCCTTCCGGGCGGCGATCGACGCGGCGCGCGAGCTGATCGGCCCCGTCATCGCGATGACCATCACGCTGGCCGCGGTCTACACGCCGGTCGCCATCCAAGGCGGGCTGACGGGGTCCTTGTTCCGCGAGTTTGCGTTCACGCTCGCCGGGGCCGTGATCGTGTCCGGAGTCGTGGCGCTCACTCTCTCCCCGATGATGGGATCGAAGCTCCTCCGCGCCGGCGATACGGAGCGCGGCTTTGCGGGATGGATCAATCGTCGATTCGACGGCATTCGGGAATCCTACAAGCGGACCCTGGAAGGGACGCTCCAGTACCGGCCGGTCGTCTACGTTCTGTGGGCGATCGTCGTGGCGCTGATCGTGCCTTTCTACCTGTTCTCCCAGCGGGAGCTGGCGCCCAACGAGGATCAGAGCGTGGTCTTCGGGGTGATCCAGGCGGCGCCGAACTCCACCCTCGACCAGACCAAGCTCTACGCGTCGCAGGTCGAGCGTGTCTACCGGTCGTTCCCAGAATACAAGAACACCTTCCAGCTCGTGTTTCCAACCGGCGGGTTCGGGGGGATGGTGACCAAGCCTTGGAGCGACCGAAAGAAGACCGCGGAGCAACTCCAGATGGAGGCGGCCGCCGGGCTCTCGCAGATCCCCGGGATCCGCGTCATTTCGCTCATCCCGCCCGCGTTGCCGGGCGGCGGGGACTTCCCGGTGGATTTCGTGATCGCCTCGACGGCCGAGCCGGAAGAGCTCGTCGCGTTCGCCAACCAGCTCGTGGGAAAGGCATTCAGGAGCGGGTTGTTCATGTATGCGGACGCGGATCTCAAGTTCGACCAGCCCCAGGCGGAAGTGGTGTTCAACCGGGACAAGGTGCGGTCCCAGGGCGTCGAGATGAGCCAGGCAGGACGGGATCTCTCAACGCTCCTGGGTGGAAACTACGTCAATCGCTTCAGCATCCAGGGGCGGAGCTACAAGGTGATTCCCCAGGTGAAGCGGAGCGAGCGCCTCACCCCGGACCAGCTCAAGGACATCTACGTCACCGGAACCGAAGGCAAGCTCGTGCCGCTCTCGACGTTCGCCAGCCTGCGGACCACCACCGAGCCGCGGGAGCTCAAGCGATTCCAGCAGCTCAACGCGGTCCGGATCCAGGGGGTCATCCCGCCGTCGGTGTCCCTGGATCAGGCGCTGCGTTTCCTGGAGGTCGAGGCGAAGGGAATCCTCCCCCAGGGCTTCACCATCGATTACGCCGGCGAATCGCGCCAACTGCGGACCGAGGGCAGCCGGTTTCTCGGCATCTTCCTCCTCTCGGCGGTCTTGATCTTCCTGGTGCTCGCGGCTCAGTTCGAGAGCTTCCGCGATCCCTTCGTCATCCTCGCGGGCTCGGCACCGCTGGCCATCAGCGGGGCTCTATTCTTCTCGTTCATGGGCCTTACGACGCTGAACATCTACAGCCAGGTGGGGCTCATCACCCTGGTCGGGCTGGTGGCGAAGAACGGCATCCTCATCGTCCAGTTCGCGAACCATCTTAGAGAGACGGGACTGGACAAGCTCCGCGCCGTCATCGAGGCCGCGGGGACACGGTTGCGGCCGATTCTGATGACGACCGCGGCCACGGTGTTCGGGCACCTCCCGCTGGTATTCGCCACCGGTCCCGGAGCCGGAGCACGCAACAGCATCGGCATCACGCTCGTCAGCGGCATGATCATCGGCACCTTCTTCACGCTCTTTGTGGTGCCGTCGGTCTACATGCTCGTCGCCCACGCGCGGGAGCGGGTCGCGGTGCCGGAAGCGGAGGAGGCGGAGGCGGGCGTGATCGACGCGGCGCCCGAGGCGATCTAGCGCGACGAAAGGCTCAGGAGGTCCCGAACCTTTCGGCGGCTCTGACGCGGGCGCGCTCGGCCTCGACCTCGCGATCGCGCGGCTCGGCGCTGGTCACCAGCGAATGCAGCAGATTCCGGGCGGCCGCAGCCACCTCCTCGACGGCGCGATGGAACGCCGCCTCATTGGCCCTCGAGGGCTTGTTGAAGCCGGAAAGCTTTCTCACGAATTGGAGCGAGGCTCCCCGGATCTCCTCGTCGGTAGGGGGAGGGGCGAAGTTAAACAGGGTCTTGATGTTCCTGCACATGGCTCTCTCCTCGGTGGGTAACCGATTTCACGACGAGCGCCGTCAAACCGCCAGCCGAGGTCGCGCCCGCGACGAACAGGGTCGCGGACGCGATGCACGCTGGACACATTGTGATCTACCTCCAACATGGTTCGGAAGTCCGGATTCGCGGCTTCAGTGGCCGTACTTGTCGTGGTGCCGAACCCACGCCATGGTAAAGCTCAAGGAGTCCTCGTCGCGGCCCTTCGGCACGAGATCAAGGTAGTTGTACGCACCGACGAGCATGTCGAGCCCGCGCGCGTAGCTCGAGTAGGTGTGGAAGATGTCGCCGGCTCCGTCCTTGTAGAACACGCTGACGCCGGGGCCTTCCTCGCTCCCAAATTCCTGTATTTCGTAGTTGTAGTACACCTTGCCCTTCGCCATTTCGTCCTTCGTGAACGACACATGATAGTCGAAGTTGAAGTCGTTTCCGTACGACGACACCCATTTGAAACGCCAGCCCATGCGCTTCTTGAAGGCTTCGATCTCGGGCAGGGGGGCTCTTGAAATCGCCAGCAGCGTCACGTCACGTTGGGCGAGGTGCACGACGGCGCCGTCGATATGATCGGACACAAACGAGCAGCTCTTGCAGCCCTCTTTCCACCCGGGGCCGAGCATGAAGTGATAGACGATGAGCTGACCACGCCCGTCGAAGAGGTCGGCGAGCGTCTCCTTGCCCTTGGGGCCGTCGAACACGTAATTCTTCTCGACCTTGAGCCACGGCAGCTCACGCCGCTGCCGACTGAGCTCATCACGCAGCCGGGTGAACTCCTTTTCCTTTGCGAGATGCGCCTTGCGCGCCTCGAGCCATTCCTCTCTGGACACGATCTTGTGGCTCGGCATCAGCTTCTCGATGGTCTTCATCGCTTCGTCTCCTTTCGATCTGCTCTGGAATGTCTTGCGGATCACCCGCGAATCATTTCTCCGCCGCCTTCCGGACGCGGTCGAGCAGGCGTGCCCAGCCACTCTGCATCCCGGTCCTGTACTCCTCCGGAATCAGACCCAGCGCGCTGTGCTTGAAGGTGATCAGGGTTCCGCCGTCCACGGGAGTCAGACGGTATTGCAGATTCGAGACCGCCGCGAAGGACATGAAGAGCGGTCCGGTGATCTCGAGCAGGGTGGGTCGCTTGATGGCCTGGACGTGTCCCCACAGATGC
>Ga0066709_100000732_pt1 | contig 19128 bp, 16 predicted proteins | sample GraSoiAngelo_158_FD_79665 | JGI IMG/M metagenome (GOLD analysis project Ga0066709, IMG submission 79665) | Grasslands soil microbial communities from the Angelo Coastal Reserve, California, USA - 14_1009_16_30cm | ecosystem: Environmental > Terrestrial > Soil > Grasslands | place: USA...
CCGCCATGGCCCGTTCCTGCAGTTGCCGCGGTACCCGCATCGCCCACGCGTGGTCGCGGAAGTGCTTGCGCAGCATGCCCTGGATCGTCGGTACCGCGTACCCGGCGAACGACTCCGGGCGCCGCGGGTCGTAGCCGTCGACGGCCTGGACGAGTGCCAGCGAGGCGACCTGGATCAGGTCGTCGAGCGGTTCACCCCGGCCGGCGTACCGCTGGGCCAGATGCCGCGCCATCGGGAGGCTGGCGAGGATCGCCTCGCGCCGCAGCCGGGCCCGGTCCAGGTGCCCGTCGGGCAGGTCGGCCCGGCGGCGCAGCAGGGCCCCGGTCGCCCGAGGCCCGGTCGGGGTGGACATGTCATCTCCGGCTCTACTGCTGGGACAGCCGTCGCATCTCCCGCTCGATCTGTTCCTGGGTCGGCTGCGTTGGGCCGTAGACGTCCCAGATGTGGAACGCGAGCCCGATGCCCCAGCCCAGCAGCGGGAACACCGGCCAGTAGAACCCGCCCGGCATGACCAGCAACCAGATGGCGTTGAGGAACAGGTTCACCATCACGTACGCCAGGACGTGCGCCTGCAGGCCGCGCTTCTTGCGCAGCTGGCTGATCGCGAGCCGACGTAGTTCGGCGGCGGTGTCCGTGGGGTAGGTCTGCATCATTCCTCCTTCCCTCACCGTCCACTGTTCGCCCGATGCCGGTCGGATGGACGGGACCACGGTCCCCGATCGGGGAGTACTCCGGCCTACGCCGCGGGTTCGCGGTTGCCGGCCCGGACCGTGGCCACCAGGGCGCGTTGGGTACGGTGGTGCACCACCTGCACCAGCCAGGTCAACCCGATCCCGCCGATGAGGATCGCCAGCGCATGGATGCGGATGTTGGGTGTCAAGATCGCCCTCGGGCACCCGCTCGTCGACTCCGCGCCCGAAGCGCGCTCACCCCGCGTTCAGCTCCGGCCGTGCAGGAAAGGCGACGTACCCGATCAGCCGTCCGTCTGCGTCGTACAGCGGTGTGGCCGGGACGTCGCCGGCGACCGCGGTACCGGGCACGGACGACGCCCGGAGGTTCCGGTCAGCGTCGAGCACCACCACCGGTACCGGCAGTGCGGCGATGGCGGCGTCGAGCAGGCTGTACCGCGTCTGCGTGGTCTGCAGCGCGGCGAGCAGGTCCAGCGCGTCGGGCGCCGGCACAGGCTGTCCCGACAGCCGCGCGAGTACCTGGTCCAGCTGCTCGACCTTGCGCGCGGCGCCCCACTGCTCGTAGCACATCCGCGCCCGGCGCAGGTATGCGACGGCCGCCTCGTCGAACCCGCGTGCCGCCGCGTACCGGCCGCCCAGCTCCGCCGAGATCGCCTCGCCGGGCAGGCAGCCGTGCTCCCGGGCCGCGGCGATCGCCCGGCTGTACTGGTTGACCGCGTGGTCCACGGCGCCGGACAAGCGCGCGCGTTCGGCGGCGACGAGCAGCGCCCGGTATCCGAACGCCTCCGGCGCGGCGGTGGCCCACACGTCGAGCGCCGCCTGCAGCTCGTCGAGCTTGGCCGCCCAGGCCCGCCGCTGCTCGGGCGGCGCCGTGTCGGACAGGACGGTGAGCGTCAGTGCGTGGTAGAACCAGCGGTCCGCGGCGGTGAATCCACCACGCCCGTGCGGCTCGACGGACTGCGCGGTCTCCGCGACGTTGAGCGCCTCGTCATACTCGCCGAGCAGGACCGCGCAGGCGAGCGCGCGGGTGAGCACGACGCTGGACGCGTGGCCGAGGGTACCGGCGCGGCAGGCCTCGGCGAGCTGAGCCTCCGCGGGTGTCTCCGGCCGGGTGGCGTCGGTACCGGTACCGCGCAGCGCGTCGAGGATCCTTGCCATCGCGCGGTTGGACATCGCCACGATCGGGTCGTCACCGTGCTGGGCAAGGAAATCCCAGACCGCGCGGTTCTCCTGGGCCACCGCGTCAAGGTGGGTACCGCTGGCGAACAGGTGCATCTGGTACAGGATCCAGTTGGCCTTCGCGAACTGCTGGTCACCCCGGCGCAGAGCGTCGGCGTACGCCTCGCGGAGCAGGCCCACCGCGAACGGTACCGAGCGCCGCCACGGCGGCAGGCTCAGCGCGATGACGGCCATGGTCTGCGCGGCGTACCGGGTATCCGGGACGAGCGTGAGCGCGGCGTCCATGCACAGGGTCGCCGAGTCGTACTCGCGCTGATCGGCGAGGATCAGTCCGGCGAACGCATACGGGATCGCCGACGCGGGCGTGGCCCCGTGGTCGAGCGCCAGGGCCACGCCGCGCGCGGCGAGCAGCGCCTGCCAGTCCGGCGGGCGCACCAGGGCGGAGGGCAGCAGCGTCGCGATGAGCGTCGCGGCGGCCAGGGCCCGGCGGTCGGTCATCGGCGGCCGGGCGGTGAGGTCGGCGAGGGACAGTCCGGACAGCCGGTGCCGCATGGTGACCAGTGCGGCGTCGGCGGCGGTGCGCCAGCCGGCCGCGCTGTCCGGCAGGTCGATGCCGAGCAGCCGCAGGGCGCGCAGCCCCGGTTCGGCGTCGGCGTCCCACTCGCCGCGCAGTTTCGGCAGGTTGGCATGCACGGCGAGGACCTCGACCCGGCTCAGGTCGACGTTCGTCCGTACCATCGCCCGGTCCAGCAGTTGCAGGGCGCGGGTCGAGTCGCCGGCCACGTGCTCGGCCTCCGCGGCGCGCAGGTGCAGCGCGACCGCGAGGTCCGGCCAGTGCCGCCACGGATCGTCGGGCAGCGCGGCGAGCCCGGCGGCGTAGTGTGCGCGCGCCGCCTCGGGGGCCCCGCACCGCTGCGCGAGCTGACCGGCGGCGAGGTTCAGGTCGGCCAGGCGTGCCCGCTCGTCCGGATCGTCCAGCAAATGCATCGTCGCATTCAGATGCGTCACCGCGTCGGGTCGGCCGTCGGACAGCAGCGCGCGGCCGATCCGCAGCCGCAGCGCGTCGCGCTCGTCCGCCGGCGTCAAGGCCAGCGCCGCCTGGCGTACCTCGTCGTGCGTCCACCGGTACCCGTGGTCGTCACGGATGAGGAAACCCTTGGGTGCCAAGGGATCCAGTGTCGCGGTCACCGTCTCGGCCGAGGTGCGGGCGACGGTCGCGAGCACCGCCGGGTCGACGTGTGCACCAATCGGGGCGGCCGTGGCGAGCATGCTGCGGACGTCGGCCGGCAGCGCGGCGAGCCGCCGCCCGATCAACTCCCGTGCTGAGTCGCCGGTACCGACCGGGTTCGCCTCCTCCGGTTCCCCGGTCAGGATCCGCGCGTCGGCGAGCCGGTGCAGGAAATGCCGTACCGACAAGGGATTCGACCCGGTGCTGGCGGCCACCTGCCGGGCCAGTGGCTCGACGTCCGGGCACTCGGTGCCGAGGGCGTCGGCGAGCAGTCCGGTCAGCGCCGAGTCCGGCAGAGGGCGCAACGACAGCGTGGTGACCGAGTGCCCGAGCGCACGCAGCGCGGGGGACTGCGGCGCGCTGGCGGTGACGATCAGCAGGTACCCGATCGGCGGACCGCCGAGCAGCGCGGCGAGCAGGTCCAGGCTCGCCGGATCGGCGAGGTGCAGGTCGTCGAGGATCAGCAGCAGCGGGCGTGCCGCGTCGGCGATCTCGGTGACGAGCCGGCGCACCGCGAGCTGGGTACGCGCGCGGGCGTGGTGCGCGGGAAGGTCCGCGACCGCCGGCCGGGCGCCGAACACGTCGCGCAGCGCGGGGACGAGGTCGATGAGCGCGTCCGCGCTGGCGCCGACCGCTTCCACCAGCCGGTGGGTTGCGGTACCCGGATCGAGCCGGGCGAGCGCGGCGGACACGGCGGAGTACGGGACGTCGGGTTCGAAGGTACCGGCGAGCACCGGCCCGGGTACGTGTGCGGCGAATGCGTCGAGAAGCGCGGACTTGCCGACGCCCGGTTCGCCGGTCAGGCATACCGCCGCCGGCTTGCCGCCGGTGGACGCCCGCTCGTAGAGGCTGCGCAGCCGGGCCAGCCGCGCCTCCCGGCCGTAGAGCCGGTCGGGGAGCCGGAGGTGCGCGCCCTCCTCGATCGTCGATACCTTCCCCAGGCCCACGCCTGCCTAACGAGCGGGCGGTACGGCGGGATCCGCGTGTTCAGATCGCGCACGACCGGGCATAAGCGCCGCCGCCTGGTTCTGGACCCCCTACCAGTGATGTGTCGCCGTCTCTCCGGCGTGGCAGACTGTACAGGCCTCAGAAGGGGGCGCAGCGATTGTCAGTTGATCAATAGCCACAGCCGGTGGTCACAAACCAGCGCAGACATACACGATTTCCGCCAGACGTGATCGCTCCGAGCTGGCCGGCCGGCCGGGCGCCGCTCCGGCGTATCGAGGCATATACGGTGTGCGAGGCGACCATCCACCGTACCTGGCGTTGACAATCGGGTAGCGGGCAAAAGGGGCGCGCGAATGATCAGCAATCCTCCGGTCGAGGAGTTGGCGCCAGGCGCGGAAGAACTCCGGCGTCAGGTCAGTGTGCTGTTCTGTGATCTGGCCGGGTCGACGGCACTCTCCGGCCAGCTCGATCCGGAGGACCTGCATGCCATCCTCGCCAGGTACCACGCGGTGGCGGCCGACGCCGTCGGTCGGTTCGGTGGTCGCTTCCACCACACGTACGGCGACGGGCTGATGGTGAGCTGGGGCTACCCACGGGCCTTCGAGGACGATGCCGTCCGGGCGGTACTGGCCGGGCTGGAGATCCTGCGGTCGGTCCGGCAGCTCAACGAGAAGAACCCGACCTGGCGACCGCTGTCCGCCCGGGTCGCCGTGCACACCGGGCTGGCTGTGATCGCGGACCGTTGGATCGGCGGCCAGCATGAGGTCGGCAACCTGATCGGGGAGACCCCGAACCTGGCCGCCCGGCTACAGAGCGCCGCGGAGCCCAACTCGCTGATCATCAGCGAAGCAACCGAAGACCTCCTGCGCGGGCGCTTCGCGGTCACTCCGCTGCCCGCCGCCCTGCACCTGCCCGGCGTCGACCGGCCGATCACCTCGTACCGGGTGGAGGGGATGGCTGACGAGAGCCTGCCCTGGCCACTCGGTGACCCGCAGGTCACCGTCGACCGGCAGCAGGAGCGTGCCCAGATCGAATCGGCATGGAAGGCGGCGTGCGACCGGGCCCGCGGCCAGGTACTCGTCCTGCGCGGGGAACCGGGCGTCGGCAAGACTGTACTGGCGCAGTACGCGGCGCGGCTCGCAGCTGACAGCGAGGCCGAGTACGTCATCATGCGGTGCGCGTCGTTGCAGCAGAGTGACTCGTTCTATCCGGCGCGCCGGATGGTGGAGCGGATCCTCGGAACCGGCCGGCTCGCCTCGATACGGGACTCCCGGGTCCGGCTCGTGCGGTACGCCGCCGGGCAACCCGATCTCACCGAGGCCGACGTCGCCCTGCTCGCGGCTCTGGCCGGGGTACCGCCCGGAGAAGGCGTCCCGGACGTCGAGCTGCCGCCGGTGCAGCGGCGCGAACGGACTTTCGCGGTACTGCGCGATCTCGTTGCGGGCCTGGCCGCGGACAAGCCGTGCTTGCTCGTGGTGGAGGACGTGCAGTGGTCGGACCCGTCCACCCTGGAGCTGCTACGGCTGATCTGCCGGGAGCCGCCGCCGGGCATGCTGGTGCTGCTGACCGTCCGCCCGGACGGCCGCGAGCTCGACATCGACAGCCAGGAGATCGAGGTCGTGCCGCTCGCCGCTGACGACGTCCGGCGGCTGGTCGAACTCGTCTCACCCGGGCTCGACGAGAGCCAGGCCGCGGCCGTCGTCCAGCGCTCCGACGGGATCCCCCTGTTCGCGACCGAACTGGTGCGGTACCTGACGAGGACCGGGCCGGCCTCGGCCGAGGACGTTCCGCCGCGCCTGCAGGATCTCCTGGTCGCGCGGCTGGATCTCCATCCGGCGGAGCGGCGGCTGGCGCAGGTACTCGCGGTGATCGGTCCCTCGGCCCGGCGCTCCCTGGTGGAGCAGGTTGCCGGTCTGCCGACCGCGGAGATCCGCCGGGGCCTGGGCATCCTGGTCGAAGCGGGCATTCTGCAGGACGAGGGACCGGCGGAGGATCCCGTGTACCGGTTCCGGCACATCCTGCTGCGCGAGGCGGCCTACACCTCCGCTCTGCGGGCCCGGCGCAGGGAGCTGCACCTGCGCATCGCCCGCGCGCTGCAGGGCCCGGGCGGGATCGCGCAGGCTTCGCCCAACCGCGTGGCCCACCACCTGGAACACGCCGGCCTCGTGACCGAGAGCCTGGGCTGGTGGCGCGCGGCCGCCGCGGCGGCCGCCAAGGTGGCCGGGCACCGGGAGGTCGTGTCCTACCTGCGGCACCTGCTCGACCTCCTGCCGGCGGCCGGGGAGCCGACCGGGGTCGACGAGATCGAGGTACTGGTCGCGCTCGGCGTCAGCCTGGTGGCCCTTGAGGGATACACCTCGGACGAGGTCGCGCAGGTCCACGAACGGGTACGCCTGCTGTTCGCCGGACAGACCAACGACACCGGCCCGGTCCCGGCGGTGTTCTACCCGGTGTGGGCCTACCACCATGTGCGTGGCGAGCTGGACGAGTCGAGCCTGCTGTCCAGCCGATTGTGGGCCGGCCACGTGCACGGTACCGGCACGCAACGCGCGCTCGCCGCAGGCATGGCCGGGTTCGACCTGTTCGAGCGGGGCGACCTGCGCCCGGCCGCGGCGCTGCTCGAAGAGGCGGCCTGGGACGAGGTCGAACCCATCCCGGAAACCCCGCACGAGCAGTGGTCGGCGACCACCGTGCTGCGCGGCGCGGCCCTGTGGATCGCCGGCGACCGGGAACGCGGTCGCGACCGGATCGAGGCCGCGATCCGCCGGGCCGAAGGGCTCGGGCTGCCCAAGGGGCCGTTCACCCGGGCATTCGTGCACGCCTATGCGGCATGGTGGAAGCTGCTCGCCGACGATGCGCCGGGAGCGGCCGTTCATGCGAAGCGCTCCTACGACGAGGCGGTCGCGAACGGGTACGCCTCGTGGATGGTCGCGGCCTCCATGCACGCGGCCGCCGCGCAGGCCCGGCTCGGCGAACCCGAGCCTGCCGTGCAGACCCTGCTCCACCTTCTCCAGATCTGGCGCCAGGCCGGCGCGGAGGCGTTCCGGCCGGTGTTCCTGCGCTGGCTCGCGGAAGCCTACGCGGCATCGGGTGACCACGCGGCCGCGCTGGCGGTACTCGACGAGGGGATCGCGCACGTGCAGAGCTTCGGTGGCGCCGTGCACCGGGCCGAACTGCACCGCAGCCGCGGGCGGGTGCTGCGCGACCTGGGCCGCAGCGGCGAGGCCGTCGACGAGTTCCGCCGCGCCGCGCGGCTCGCCGCGGGTCAGGAGGCCCGCAGCTTCGAACTGCGGGCGCGGATCGACCTCGTGGAGACGTTGCCGCGTCGGGAATCCGACGCGGAACGCCAGGTACTCGCGCGCTTGATTGACACGTTCCCAGCCACCCTGCACGATGCGGATCTGATGCTCGCGCGGGAACTGGGGGCAAAGCGTTGAATCATCAGTTCGCCCGGCTCGTGGCGCCACATCGCCCACGCGCCGCGGCCACGCCGGCCTATGTCGAGCGCGGCGGCGAATTGGTCACCCGCCAGCCGTTCGTTGCCAACGGCGTGTCGATGTCCGCGTTCGCGGTACCGGCGGACCGCGACCTGTTGACCGGGATGTGCGAGCGCATGTTCACGGTCCCGACCGGCGGGGCTGAACGGTACAGCCCGGTTGGCGGGCACGTGCTGATCGTGTTCGCCACCATCGAGGAGATGCGCAGCAGCGAGCGGCCGGACTCCCTGCTCGGCATGTGCACCGAGCGGGAGCTGGCCGTCTGGGTACCGCTGCATGACGATACGCGCGGGCGGTTCGTGTGGACCATCCCGTACATCTTCGTGGACAGCCCCGCGCCGCTGTTGGGTGGGCGGGAGATCTACGGTTTCCCCAAACGCCTTGCGGAACTGACCGTCAACGAGGATGAGTCCGCCTTCGAGGTGCGGACGCTGGCCATCGACAGGTTCGCATCCGACGCCCGGCTGCAGATGCACCAGATCGCCGCGGCCCGGCGGTTGGACGGCGAGGTTGCCGACGGTGCGAGCTGGAACCGCCTGGCCGACGCCCACGAGCACTTCCGGGGGCTTGGTGCGGTCCTCGACGCGGCTGGGCCGGCCGGCCGGTTCCTGCTGTCGTTCGACGGTGCCGGGGTACCGGTCGTGCTGCTCAAGCAGTTCCGCGACGCGCGCGATCCCAGCCGCGCCTGCTACCAGGCGGTGGTCGAGGTGGTCCACGAGATCCGCGGCTTCCGGGGCGGCCGGGTGCTGGAGGACTGGGAGGTGTGCACGGCCAGCCTCGACGGCCTACCACTGGAACGGGAACTGGGCATCATCGCCGGCTCGCACAAACCGCAGGCGGCTTTCCGGATCGACGTGGACTTCGAGATAGGGCTCGGCAGAGTGCTGTGGGAGGCGGGACCGTGACCCGTCCCAGAGTCGCAATCCTCGGTGGTGGCGCCGGTGCCCTCACGACGGCCTGCTATCTGACCCGCGACGAGGAATGGCGTCAGCGCTTCGAGAGCGTGACCGTATATCAGCAGGGCTGGCGGCTCGGCGGTAAAGGGGCGAGCGGCCGGGGCCCCAACGACCGGATCGAGGAGCACGGGCTGCATATCTGGCTCGGCTTCTACGACAACGCCTTCCGCATGCTCGGCGAGTGCTACGAACGGCAGGGCCTGCGGATGGCTGACGGTTTCGAGCCGGCCAGCACGTTCGTGCTCTACGAGAAGCGGCCCGAGGGTTGGCTGCCCTGGGTCGCGCAGTTCCCGACCGACGAGCGGGTCCCGTGGCGGCAGGACAACCCCTCGCCGCCGCCACTGTGGTCGTTGCTGGTCCGCTGCCTCGAACTCGCCGTCGCGCAGGCCCGCGCGTTGCGCCGGGTGTCGGCGCCGCTGCCGGGCGCCCGGCCGGCAATCCGCTTCGTACCGGCCGACCCGCCGCACCCGACGCTGCGGATCGTCCCGTCGGCGGTTCCCGTGGTTCACCCATGGGTGGCGCTGCGCAACGTCGCGGGTGACATGCGGGAACTGCTCGGCAGGATCGCCGGTACCAGCGCCTACACCGCGGCCACCGCGCTGGAGTCAGGCATGTTGTTCGTCCACAATGCCGCCAGGCAACTGGCGCCCGATCCGGCGCACCACTCCGAGGGTGACCACGCCTGGCTGGCGACCGTTGCCGACGCGGCGGCGGACACCGCGCGGACGCAGTTCAACCGCCTGGTGGACCACTCGGACCAGGTACGCCGTCAGTGGTACCTGATCGACCTGCTCCTCGCGAACGTCCGCGGCGTGCTGGCCGACGGCCTGCTGTGGCACGGTGTCGATGCCGTCGACCATATCGACTATGCCGAATGGCTTCTGCGGCACGGGGCGCAGGAGGAGTCGGTCCGGTGCGCCCTGGTCACCTCGGTGGTCTATGACATGGCCTTCGCGTACCGGGACGGCCGGCCCGACCAGCCGGCCTGCTCGGCCGCGAGTGCGCTGCGCGGACTCGCCCGGCTCTTCTTCGACTACAAGGGAGCCATTGCCTGGAAGATGCGCGCCGGGATGGGCGACATGGTCTTCGCCCCGCTCTATTCGGAGCTGCGCGACCGCGGTGTCACGTTCGAATTCTTCCACCGGGTCGACCGGCTCCGGCTGTCGCCGGATCTCAGCCACGTGGCCGCCGTCGAGCTGACCCGGCAGGTCGATCTCCGGCCGGGGGTCAAGGCGTACGATCCGCTCATACAGGTCCATGGGCGGATGTGTTGGCCCGCCGCGCCGCTGCACGACCAACTGCGCGATCTCACCGGGATCACCGCATCCGACCTGGAGAACCTGTCCGCACGGATTCCCGGTTCCAGCACGGTCAACCTGGAGTTCGGCCGGAACGACATCGTCGTGCTGGGTATCGGCGTCGGCGCGCTGCGGTGGATCTGCGCGGACCTCGTCACCGCCAGTGTGGCGTGGCGCGACCTGGTCGACAATGTCGCGACGGTTGCGACGCAGGCGTTCCAGCTATGGCTCGCCGACGATACCGCGCAGCTGGGCGACATCTGGCCCGGCGCGACAACCGGCGGATTCACCGAGCCGTTCGACACGTATGCCGACATGAGTCATCTCATCAGCGCAGAGTCGTGGGACGGCCGGGTCGCAAGCATCGCCTACTTCTGCAACGTGCTTCCCGCTCCCGCGTACGACTTCGCCTCGCGGGACCTCCAGCGCGTCGCCGATGACACGGTACGCCGCAACGTCGTGCGGTTTCTGGAGAACGACCTACCGATGTTGCTTCCCGGCGGTGGGCACCGGTATCCGAGCGGCTTCCGGTGGGACCTTCTGGTAGGCGAGAGCGAAGCCGCCGGACCCGAACGGATCGCCAGCCAGTACTGGCGGGCGAACGTACAGCCCAGCGACCGGTATGTGCTCTCGCTGCCCGGCTCGGCACGGTACCGTCTCGCGCCGGGCGGGAGCGGCTTCGCCAACCTGTACCTCGCCGGTGACTGGACCGAATGCGGACTGAACTCGGGTTGCGTCGAGGCGGCGGTAACCTCGGGCATGCTTGCGGCTCATGCGATCGCGCCCGACACCATCGGGTTGGCACAGATAACCGGGCTCGAACATCTGCGAGGTGACAATGGAGGACCGCCCGACGTCCCCGGAGGATGAAGAGTTCCAGCGGCTGATCCGGTTCACGAAAGCCAGCGCCGAGGAAGCCGCGGGGGTGCCGCCGACGGAGTCGCAAGGGGCCGCCACGGCAGGCGGCTCCGTCCGCGGACACGTCCACAACCTCGTGGATCTGTCCGCGGAAATGGTGGGTGTGCTCGTCGCGATCGGCCGTGTCGTCAAGGAGCGGTGGGCGGCGACGACTGTCGACGCCGTGTCGCGGGCACGCACGTGGCAGCCGTCGGCCGCGGCGGCCAGGGCGGGCGCCGGGCTGGGTGTCGTATTCGATCCGGTACCGGCCGGCGGGACCACGACGACCCGGGTGTCGATTGTCAACGACGGCGCCATCCCGGCGGCGATGACGCTGCGCTGCACAGACCTGTCCGGTGGCGGGGTAGGGCGGATACCGGCGACCGCCGTTACGGTCGAACCGCGGCAGGTCGACGTCCCACCGAAAGGGGCCGTCGCCGTCGTACTCACCATTGCCGTACCGAGCGGCACCAGGCCGGGACTCTACGCCGGGGTGCTGCAGGAACTCGGAAATCCAGCGGTACGGACGACAGTCGGTGTCGAGGTGCGCTGAATGGAGGTGGCGCCCGAGCACCGAGCCACCTTGGCGGGCTACCGGCAACTTGTCGTCGACGGCATGCTGGCCCACCTTTCGGACGGTCGGACCAGCCGGTACCTCACCGAGTACCTCCCCGTGTACCCCGCGCAGCCCGGCAAGGGCCTGCGCGGAGCCCTGGTACTCGCGATCAACCGGGCGATGGGCGGGCGTACCGACCAGGCACTGCCCTTCGCGATCGGCATCGAACTGCTGCACAACGCCTTCCTCGTCCACGACGACATCATCGACGGCAGCCGGCGACGACGGGATGCGCCGACCCTGCCGGTGCGGTGCGGCACCGGTCTGGCACTGTGCGTCGGTGACGCCCTCGCCCTGCGGGCGGTGACCCTGCTGGCCGTGGCCGCCGACCGCCAGGGGCTGCCGGCCGGGCAACTGATGGCCGAGGTCGAGCGGGCCGTGCGACTGACCCTCGAAGGCGAGGCGACGGAACTCGGCTGGGAACGGGAGGGACGCGTCGACGTCGCTGCTGAGGACTACCTGGCCATGGTGCTGCGCAAGACTTCCTGGTACTCGACCATCCTGCCGTGCCGCCTCGGGCTCCTCGCCGCGCGGCGCCGCCCGATCGGCGAACGCTTTGTAACGTTCGGCGCGCTGGCCGGTGCGGTACTCCAGATCGGGGACGACCTGTCCAGCTACACGGAAACCGCCCGGCAGTCGGGGAAGAACTGGGGCGACGACGTCCTCGAAGGCAAGCGCAGCCTCCCGGTGATCCATTTCCTGGCAACCGCCCCCGAAGGCGAGGACCGGGACCGGGTGGTCGCGCATCTGCGTGGGGGGCGGCGCAACCGGCGGCGCGCCGACGCGCACTGGTTCGTCGACCTGCTCCGTCAGCGGGGCAGCCTGGCCCAGGTGGACAGGTTCCGACTCGCGCTGACCCGGGAGGCGCACATCCAACTCGCCGCGGACACGGTCGATGCGGTTGATCGGGCCAGTGTCGACTTCGTCCACGCGATCGTCGACATGCTTGCATACCGATGAGCTGACCCGCTGGTACCCGCCTCCCGATCCACCGTTGTCCCGTCCGGCGACCCGCGTGCATGCCCAACGCCCGCCAGCGGATATGCCGTTGGTCCCTTCTGGTCGGTACCGGTCGCTGGTTGATTCGAGTCATGCTCAACATCGCCTACCCGGCCGCGTTCAGCGTCGGCGGTCCACCGGCGGTACTGCGCGGTGCCGCGGTCGCCGTGCTGGTCGTCGGCGTCGTGCTCTGGGCCTGGTCGGTCGTGCTGATCGTGACGAGGGCGCGGTTGCGGAAACCGTCCACGGCATGCGGATGGTCCTCGCGGTCAGCGCACTGGGACTGCCGGCCGTCGTGCTTCCCGTCGGAATCGCCGGCGGGCTGCCTCAGGCGGTACAGCTGATCGGACCCCCGGTACCGCGAGGAACTGTGCCTCGATGCCGCCGCCGCCATCGAGGACAGACTCGGCATCCTGACCCCCATCGACCCCCGGATAGCGCTCCGAGCAAGGCGGCTGCCCCGGTCGCGTCAGGACCTGCGGCCCTTCCCGACCCGGGTCGGCGCAGAGCACCCTGTGTCAATCAGCGTCTGTGTCAGAAGGTGAGCGACGTGCGAAGACTCAACGGCCGGAGCCGGCTGGCCGACACCGCGGTGGCGGAGTGTCCGCACACCACCGTGGTAGCGCTGGTCTGCTCGGCAGGAGGCCTCGACGCGATCCGCCACATCCTGACCCGGCTGCCCGCCGGATTTCCCGCAGCGGTCATCGTCCTTCGGCACCACACACCTGACTCCCATGACCGGCTCGCCGCGATCCTGTCGCGATCGGTCGCGCTGCCCGTCGCCACGGCCCGCGACGGGGATGCGCTCCTGGCCGGCCACGTCCTGGTGGCCCCTGCCGGCTACCACACCCTGGTCACTGCGGATGGCAGGGTCGCGCTGATCGAGTCCGGCGACCGCCCGCCGTACCGGCCCTCCGCCGACCTGTTGCTCAGCACGCTGGCCACCGCGGCCGGCCCGCGCGCCGTCGCCGTCGTGCTTTCCGGCCACGGCAACGATGGCGCCACCGGCGCCACCGCCATCCACCGTTTCGGCGGGATCGTCATCGCGAGCGACGCCGCCACTTCGACGGTGTTCGCAATGCCGCACGCCACCATCAGCCGCGAAGAGACTGTCGACCACGTCGTTCCCTTGGACCAGATTCCGGCCCTGCTCGCCGCGCTCGTCGGGGTGGGACGCCGTTGACCGCGGCCCGCCGGCGGGCCGGGTCAGCCGGATCCGAGCCGTTCGATCCTGCCGGCAGTACGGATCGTGGTCAGCGTTGACGGATCGCCGGCATCAAAGCGGGCGCTGACCGAGTCGGTCGCCGGGATGGCCGGCGTCGAGGGGGCCACCCGGCGAGCGCGTTGCTGGGGGCATCGTCGCGTTGCTGGGGCAACGTAGAGTGCGGACCTGCTCGTGTCCAGCATGCTGCGTGTCCCGCTGGTGGTCATCCGTGGCCGATGACGGTGCCGGCGCGGTGCCGGTCGGCGTCGGCATAGGCGTCGGGGACGTGGGCGTCGCGCTCGGCGCGGGTACCGGTGGGGGTGTTGTGACGGTCGGAGCCGGCGATCGGCCGGGCGTGGCATTCGTACCGCATGCCGCCGTGGCGGGCAGGATCACGGCGACAGTGAGCAGGACCCTGACCAGAGCCCTGCCGTAGGGCTTCATCACAGCCTCCTTGGACTGACGGGCGGGACGATCCCGTGCCCCCGTCTCCACGGTGACCCGAACAATGCCCCGCGGCTCAGGCCGAACGGCCCGGCTCGCATGTCCTGTGCCGCAGGCATGGGATGCTCGACACCGGCTCGACAACCGGTGGCCGCGGGGAACGCGTCCGCAGCCTCGCGGCCGCTGCCACCGTGTGCATAACATGCAACGACGTTGGTATCCGCCGCCGGCCGGTTGACTGGCTTCGTCGACACGCCGATCCCCTGCGGCATACCGTCAGGAGAGCGAAGGAGGATCACCATGGCCGCGGACAACCAGCCCGATCCCGCCGTCGACCTGCTCGCTCAGCTGCGTGGCGCGTTGGAACAGCTGAACGCCGTGGCCGCGCGGGTACCCGGCGTCGCCCAGGCGTCCGCGCACCTGCCGTCGATTCCGGCCCCGGCAAGGATCACCGCGGCACAGATCTCCGCGATGGTCGGGGCGGTGCGGGCACAGCGCGCGTCCATGCAGGCGCTGCGCACCAGCCTTGATGCGTTCGAGCAGCAACTCGAGGTCTTCGAGCGGTTGCTCGAACCGCTGGAGTCGGTGTCCCAGACGTGGGCGCAGCTTGAGCGCAGGGTCACCGGCGACCGGACCTGACGACGGACCTGGTCGGCCTGGTCGGTCAGGGCGGCCATGACGGGTTCGCCCGCGACCAGTCGCGGGTCGTTCCGCCTGGACATGGACTTCCACAGCCGCTGGTTCACCAGCCACCTGGCGTACGAGATCGAGCCGACCGTCGACGGCTGCGTCACGCACATCCAACAGCGTCTCGCCGACATCAAGCACCTGCTCGAACAGGCGGCAATCATGAACCAGACCCGCTCCATGGCGAAGGCCGCCGCTGTCGGACCCAGCACAGAGATGATCCTGCCGGGCCAAGGCGACTGACTGTCATGGGCGTTCGGCATCTGCGGTTCGCCGTATCATCGGTGCGTGTCCAGCGAGGATGATCGCGCCCTCGACCCGTCAGAACGCGAACGGCTCGTCGACGAACGCGAAAAGCTTGTCGGTGAGCGGGAAGCGTTCGCCGATATCCGCGACGGCGACGCCGATCAACGCGAGATTGGGCTCGAACAACGATCAACCGAGGCGGATCTGCGGGATCGGGCAGCCGATCAACGCGACACCGACGCCGCCGAGCGGGACCGGCGCGGCGGCCTACGGCAAGAATCGGTGGACCGGCGTGACGCCGCCGCTGACCAGCGCCAGGCGCAAGCCGACGCACGCGAGCGGCTGCTGGACGTGCGTGAGGTTGCCGCCGATGCGCGGGAGCGGGCTGCGGAACGTCGCGACCGGGAGGCCGACCAATGCGAGATCGACGCCCAACTACGCCGATGGGATGAGTTCACCGGCGATCCGTGACAGGCTTGCCCGGTCAAGCAGCGAACGTCGGGGCAGATCCGGCTAGTGCGCTGACCAAGAACGTTTACCGGGTTGGTGACACGCCGCCGGAGTTGCGGCCGCTGAGGCCGGCTCGGCCTCACTGTCGATAGCGATCACATCGCTGTCGACAGTGGGGTGGGTGGATGGCCGAGCCGGTACGGGCGCGGCGGCTGACCGATGACGAGGGCCGCCGGTTACAGCAGATCGTGCGACGCGGCAAGCACGGCACGATCCGGGTCCGCCGCGCGTTGATCGTCATGGCGTCGGCGTCCGGCACCCCCGGTGCCGGCGATCGCCCGGCTGGTCGCCGCGCACGAGGACACCGTCCGCGACGTCATCCACTCGTTCAACGAGATCGGGCTGCGGGCGATCTCGTTGCAGCGCACCCGGACCTGGAAGGAGTCCACCGATCCGAACAAGGAGACCAAACTCGACCGGATCGAGGAGGTGACCACCCGGGTCCCGGACCGGTGTTTCGCCTTCGACCAGTTCGGGCCGCTGGCCATCCGCCCGCATCACGGCACCTGCTGGGCGCCGAAGACCAGGCCGGACCGGTTGCCGGCCACCTAACCACCGCACCCACGGCATCCGCTACTTCCACGGCTGCTACAGCCTCGCCGACGACCAACTCTGGGTGTGATGCGCCGCCGCAAGGGCGGCGACCACAGCCTGGCCGCGTTCAAGTCGATCCGCGCCACCCGCCCGGACGGCGCCCCGATCTACATCATCTGCGACAACCTGTCCGCCAACACCACCCCAGCCATCCGAGCCTGGTGCTCGCGCAACAAGGTCGAGCTGTGCCTGACCCCGACCAGCGCCTCCTGGGCCAACCCGATCGAAGCCCAGTTCGGGCCGCTGCGGTCGTTCACGATGGCCGACTCCAACCACCCCAACCACACCGTCCTGGCCCGCGAGCTGCAGGCATACCTGCGCTGGCGCAACGCCAACGCCCGCCACCCCGACGTCCTCGCCGCTCAGCGCCGTGAACGCGCCCGCATCCGCAGCGAACGCCAACACCGTTGGGGCCGGCCACGCACGAAGGCAGCCTGACCTCAAACCCGGTGAACGTTCTTGGTCAGCGCACTAGCAGCCGCACCGGCGACGTGCACGACAAGCTGCTGCCCGGACTGGTGTTACCGGCCCGATCGGTCCGCCTGACAGGTGACGGACGTGTCGCCGATGGCGATCTGGTGAGGCGTCGGCGGGGTACCCGAGATCGACGGGTCGTCGCCGGGATCGCTGTCCACAGTGGACACCGGGTAGCGGGAGACCGCCGCGCCGCCGGGGCCGGTGCGTTCACCGTCACCGGATGTACCGGAACAGTCAGTACCGGTGTGGTCGAGTCGATGTTCACCGTTGCCGTGCCCAGGCCGCCGCTGTTGCCGGCGCTGTCCGTCGCGGTGCACCACACCGCGTGGTTGCCGGTGGTCGACAGGGAGACGGTGCAGGTAGGGGATTCGAGCCGCTCTGACCGGTAACCGCGACACCGAGGGTGTGGCCCCGAGGCGGGACCACACCCTCCGTCATGCCGTGCGACGCGGTCAGCAGGTCAGGTTCGACCCCGTCGGGACGCCGAGGATCTGCGCGAACCGCTGGTAGGCGGCGACCCGACTCTGCACCTGCGCCGGGTTGCCCCCGTTGCACTCCAGGGCACCGTTGATGCTACGGATGGTCTCGCCGAAGCCGGCGCCGTTGACCATCGCGGTGTGCGCGGTCATCGTGCCGGGCCCGTTCTGGGTCATCCAGTACCAGAGACCGGTCTGCCAGGCCACGGCCGAGTCGCGCTCGACCCGGAACGGGTCGTTGAGCAGGTCGATGCCCAACGCGTTGCCCGCGGCCTGGTAGTTGAAGTTCCAGCTCAACTGGATGGGACCCCGGCCGTAGTAGTTCAACGGACCGGCAGGGCAGGGCACGCCCGCGGCACAGTGGTTGGCGGACTTGTCGATTTCCGTGATGAAGACCAGTCCACCGGTCTCGTGGTTGACGTTGGCCAGGAACGCGGCCGCCTCCTGCCGACGGACCGTGTCGCTGCCGGTCTTGGCGAACCCCGGGAACGAGTTCATCGCGGCCGTCAGCCCGGCGTAGGAGTAGAACGCGTTGCGGCTCGGGAACATCTGGTTGAACTGCGCCTCGGTGACCACGAACCCACCCTGTCCGGGCGGTGGCGGGGGCGGGGGCGGCGGGTTGCCCGGAGGCGGCGGCGGGGGCGGCGGGTTGCTGCCGCCGCAGCCGTTGAGCAGCCGCCAGAGCGTCGGGGTGCTCGCGGGGTTCCAGTTGGTGCCGGGGAACGCGGTGTGCGCGACGATCGCCTCGTACGCGTTGCCCTGGAAGGTCACGCGGTCGCCGACCTGGAAGCTGCTGCCCTCGGCCCAGGCGGGGAAGTTACAGGAGCCACCGCCACCGGGCGGCGGAGGCGGCGGCGGGTTCCCCGGCGGGGGCGGTGGGCTTCCGGGCGGAGGCGGCGGAGGCGTTGTGCCGCCACCGCTGCAGGCGCCGTCGTTGCGCCACTCCTGCCACTGGCCGGAGAACTGGTCGGGCCGGTGACCCTGGCTCCACCAGTTCGCGGTGTACTGGACACCGTTGAAGTTGACCTGGGTGCCGCCGACGTAGGCGGCGGTCGCGTCCCAGGCCGGACCCGCGCACGTCGCGGCGGAGGCGGACGTCATGGGCAGGGCGACCGCCAGGGCGCCGGCCAAGGCCAGCGCGCCGACGGCTGCGAGGATGCGCCTTCGGTGCACTCGATCACTCCTTCGTGCGGCGTGTACGGCTGTCGCCCGGCGACCGCGTCGTCGACCGATCACGAAGACGACGGTGACCGATCGCGTGATCGGCTTCCGTCGTCCCGGCCCCGCCACCCGGGCGGATAACTTTTAAGTATCCTAACTATTTAGTGGGGACAACGGTAGGGGTCAATGCGTCGAGTTTCCGGCCGGGAGTCCCGGAACCCCGCAACAGATGTCGATGGTCATGACGGACTCCAGGCAGGGTTGACCGCGCAACGGATCACGGCCAGTCACGTCACCATCCGCCGAGTGTCGCCGCCGTCCAACCGTCGCCGCTCCAGTACCTCTTCTGCCGATGAGCGGATGCTGGAGCGGATCAACAAGCGCCTAGGTCATGATGCGCCTGCGGCGGTTGCCTCGCGCAAAAGATCGGCGTCGGGCCGCGGTTTAACGCACCAAACGCTTGGAGGACTTCGACTTCGACGCCAACCCGAACGTGCCCGCTGCACTGATCCACACCCTGGCCAAAGGTGCCTGGATCACCGCCGGACAGCCGTTGTGCCTGATGGGCGACTCCGGCACCGGCAGGTCACACCTGTTGATAGGACTGGGAACCGCCGCCGCCGAACACGGCCACCGCGTGCGCTACACCACCGCAGCCGCCCTCGTGAGCGAGTTGGTGGAGGCCGCCGACGGCCGGCACCCGTCCAGGACCATCGCCCGCTACGGCCGCGTCGACCTGCTCTGCCTGGACGAGCTGGGCCACCTCGAACTGGACCGCCGCGGCGCCGAACTGCTCTTCCATGTGTTCACCGAACGCGAAGAGAATGCATCCATCGCGATCGCTTCCAACGCCGCGTTCAGCGAGTGGGCCCGCACCTCCACCGACCCACGCCTATGCGCCGCGACCGTCGACCGGCTCACTTTCGACGCCCACAGCATCGAGACCGACAGCGACTCCTACCGGCTCAAAGCACCCGACAGAAGCGACAGAGAGCCGCCTCCGCAAGCAATCCACCCCCCAG
>Ga0066709_100000733_pt1 | contig 19106 bp, 18 predicted proteins | sample GraSoiAngelo_158_FD_79665 | JGI IMG/M metagenome (GOLD analysis project Ga0066709, IMG submission 79665) | Grasslands soil microbial communities from the Angelo Coastal Reserve, California, USA - 14_1009_16_30cm | ecosystem: Environmental > Terrestrial > Soil > Grasslands | place: USA...
CAGCACGAGCTCCCCGCGGGCCTGGTCGCGGCGATCGACACGCGGCTGCGGGCCCACGCGGCTTCCGACCGCCTCGACGACGTTCTCGACGAGCTGGCCGTGATCCGCGACGAAGCCGGCTCGCCTCCCGTTGCGGCCCCGATCGGCCAGATTCTCGCCTCGCAGGCGCTCGTCCATGTCCTCTCCGCGACGCGCTATCAGACCGTGGTCGACGAGCTGCGCGCCCTGATCGAAGGCCGTTTCGGCACGCCCCCGGGCAAGATCGATCCCACGGTGCGGCGCGCGGTGTCGCTCGTCTCCGAGGGCACTCCGGCCGAGGAGCCCGCCGTCGACCTGGACACTGTTCGCGACGAGGCTGCCGGCCTCGCCGCCAGCGAGGAGGAGCTCCTCCTGCTTGCGCTCTTCGGCGAGGAAGCAGAGCCGCTGCTCCGGTCGATCCGGGACCGGACGAGCGGCGAGGAGTCACTGGTCGGCGGTGGAATCGATCAGTCCCGCGCCGAGCGGATCCGCGAGATCGTGCGCATCGTCCAGGAGACCGGCATCGCGGAGATCGCCGTCGAGGAGGAGGGCACCCGCGTCTCCGTCAGGCGCACGGAAGAACCGGCCGTCGAGCCTGCCGGCGCGGCGCAACCGGAGCAACCCGAGCCGGGGCCCGCCGAAGCGTCGCCCTCGACTGACGGGATGATTCGCGTGGAAGCCCCGATGGTCGGCACCTTCTACCGAGCGTCGCAACCGGGCGCGCCTCCCTTCGTCGAAGAGGGCGACGCGGTTGCTCCGGGCCAGACCCTCTGCATCCTCGAGGCGATGAAGCTGATGAACGAGGTGAAGGCCGAGATCGAAGGCTTCGTCCGGGCGATCCACGTCCAGAACGGCCAGCCCGTGGAGTTCGGGCAAGCGCTCTTCGACCTCGAGCCCGCGATCGCCCGGCCGCTGGACGCGCTCTAGCTTGTTCTCCCGAGTGCTCATCGCAAACCGCGGCGAGGTCGCCGTGCGCGTCATCCGTGCCCTGCACGAGCTCGGCATCGAGGCGGTCGCCGTCTACTCGACCGTCGACGAGGGCGCGCTGCACACGCGGCTGGCGGACCGTGCGGTCTGCGTGGGACCGGCCTCTGCCGCCGAGAGCTACCTGAAGATTCCGTCGATCATCGCCGCTGCGACCACGACTCGCTGCGACGCCGTCCATCCGGGCTGGGGCTTCCTGGCCGAGAACCCGGCTTTCGCTGAGGCCTGCGCCGACAACGAGCTCGTCTTCGTCGGCCCGACCGCGAAGACGATGGCCCGCATGGGCGACAAGGCCGTCGCGAAGCAGGAGCTGGTCGCCGCGGGCGTGCCCGTCGTCCCGGGAAGCGAAGGAGTGACCGACCTCGAGGGAGCGCGCGCCGCGGCGGAACAGGCCGGCTACCCGGTTCTCCTGAAGGCCGTGGCCGGCGGCGGGGGGAAGGGGATGCGCCTCGTCAAGGACCCCGACGAGCTCGAAGGAGCGTTCCAGACCGCCTCGTCCGAAGCTGACGCCGCCTTCGGCGAGGCGGGGCTCTACGTCGAGAAGGCGATCGTGCCCGCGCGCCACGTCGAGGTGCAGGTCCTGGCTGACGCGAACGGCGGTGTGCTGACGCTCGGAGAGCGGGAATGCTCGATCCAGCGGCGCCATCAGAAGCTGATCGAGGAGTCTCCGTCGCCCGCAGTGACGGCGGAGATCCGCGAGCAGATGGAGGACGCGGCGGAGCGCGCCGCCCGGGCGATCGAGTACCGAAACGCGGGCACATTCGAGTTCCTGCTCGGCCCGGAGGGCTCGTTCTACTTCATCGAGTTGAACGCGCGGCTCCAGGTCGAGCATCCCGTCAGCGAGCTGGTGACGGGGTTCGACATCGTTCGCGAGCAGCTCAGGATCGCCGCGGGGGAGGCGCTCGCGACAGCGGGACGCGCCGAGCGGCGTGGGCACGCGATCGAGGTGCGCATCAACGCCGAGGACCCGTCCCGGGACTTCCTGCCGGTTCCCGGGCGGATCGAGCGGTTTCGGCCGCCGCTGGGGCCGGGAGTCCGCGTCGACACGCAGCTCGAGGATGGGGCGCTCGTGCCGCCTCAGTACGACTCTCTGCTCGGCAAGATCGTCGTGTGGGACGTCGACCGCCCCTCGGCAATCGACCGCTGCCTGCGCGCGCTGGCCGAGCTGGAGATCGTCGGTGTGCCGACGACGGCGGGGGCCGCGATCGACATCCTGCGCACGGAGGAGTTCTCGTCGGGGCGTTATTCGACCGGGTTCCTGGCGGAGGCGGGCAAACGGCTGCCCGCGCTAACGGGCTGATGGCGGGCAGGCGGGCAGCGCGTCGCACCGCGCTCTTCCTCCTCTACCAGTGGGATGTGACCGGGCAGCCGCTCGCCTCGCTGTACGAAGGCGAGATCGACTCGTTTGCGCGTGAGACGGCGGAGGCGGTCATCGATCGAGCTGCCGAGCTCGACCGGCGGATCACGGCGGCCTCTGACGAGTGGACCGCGGACCGCCTCGGCGCCCTCGAGCGCAATGTGCTGCGAATCGGAATCCACGAGCTCGATCGGGGCGAAGTCCCGGTCGAGGTGGCGATCGACGAGGCGGTCACGCTCGCGAAGCGGTACGCGTCGGACGACGCAGGGCGCCTCGTGAACGGGATCCTCGGACGGATCGCCCAGGAGCGCGCGGCGTGAGCGGCACCGAGGACGCACTGGGCCGCGCCGAAGACCTGCTCGAGCGGCTCGAACGGACGCGAGCGCGCCTCGAATCGACCCAGGACCCCGAAGCCGCGATCGAGATTCTCGCCGAGCTCGGCGACATCGCGCGGCAGGTCGAGACGGAGCTCGAGCAAGCCAGGCGCGAGGCGGGCAAATAGGTGCCGACTCGGCGGCACCGACCAAAGGAGGCCGCGCCGGCTTTGCCGGCGGTGCCGCTCAGCAGGCGCGGTCTCGATGAGCACCGAGAGCTGATCGAGGAGTACCTCGCGGAGCTTCCCTTTGCCCCCGAGCTGGGCGCGCTCACGGACGCCATGCGCTACAGCCTGGAGGGCGGCGGCAAGCGCATCCGCCCGCTGCTGTGCCTCGCGACCGGGGAGGCTACCGGTACCCGGCCGGAGGAGCTCCTGCCGGCGGCGGCTGCCGTCGAGCTCATCCACACGTTCGGGATGGTTCACGACGACCTGCCGGCACTCGACGACGATGCGATCCGGCGCGGCCGCGCCACCTCGCACGTGCACTTCGACGAGGCGACGGCGATTCTCAACGGAGACGCGCTGCTTGCGCAGGCTCTCGATCTCGCGCTCTCGTATGCAAGCCCTGCCGTCGCGCGCGAGCTCAGCCGCGCCACGCTCGGCATGATCGGCGGCCAGTACCTCGATATCTCCGGCGGCGCCGACCTCGTCCAGCTCCACGCGCTGAAGACCGGACGGCTGTTCGACGCCGCAGTCGGCTGCGCGCTTGCCGTCAGCGAGGTGCCCGAACGAGAGCAGACGCCCTGGCGGAGCTTCGCCTCGGACTTCGGCCTGCTGTACCAGATCGTCGACGACGTGCTGGACGAGGACGGCGTCGCCTCGGAGCTCGGAGCCGACCACGCGCGCCGGCTGGCCGGCGAGCTCGAAGGCAGAGCCCGCGGCCGTTTGGACGAGATCCCAGCCGACACCTCTCTCCTGGACGAGCTCGTTTCGGGCCTCAAAAGGCGGGTCGCGGCAAGTTAGCCTTGCGCGCGTGCGCAAGCGCCTGGATGTTCTGCTCGTCGAGCGGGGTCTCGCCGAGAGTCGCGCCCAGGCACAGGCGCTGGTCATGGCCGGCCTCGTTCGCGGCTATGCGAAGGCCGGCGAGCAGGTGGACGAGTCGGCCGAGCTCGTCGTCGAACGGCTGCCGCGGTACGTCTCGCGGGGAGGCGACAAGCTCGCCCACGCGCTCGACCTGCTCGGCGTCGAGGTCGCCGGGCGCGACTGTCTCGATGTCGGCGCCTCGACCGGCGGCTTCACAGACGTCCTGCTCCAGCGCGGCGCCGCGCGCGTGATCGCGCTCGACGTCGGACGCGGACAGCTGCACTCGCGGCTACGCGACGACGCGCGGGTCACGGTGCTGGAGCGCACGAACGCGCGCGAGCTCAGCGCGCTCCCGTTCGCCCCCGACCTCGTCACCTGCGACGTCTCGTTCATCAGCGTGCGCACCGCCTTGCCGCCGGCTCTCGCTCTCGCCCGTCCGGGCTGGGAGGCGCTCGTTCTCGTGAAGCCGCAGTTCGAAGCGGGCCGCGCCGATGTCGGTAGGGGCGGCGTCGTCCGTGATCGAGACGTGCATCGCCGCGTGCTTCGCGAGGTCGCCGAAGCGGCTCTCGCGTGGCCGGCGGCGACGGTGGGGGTCGTAGACTCGGGCCTGCCCGGCCCGAAGGGGAACCGGGAGTTCTTCCTGCATCTCGTCCACCGCGAAGGCGCCTCGCTGCCCGATGAGCTCGAAGACTGGATCGAAGATGCCACCGGCTAGGGCGGTTCGGACCGCCGCGGTCGTCACGCACGGCAAGCCGGAGACGATCGGCGAAGCTCTCGCGCGGCTCGAGCGGATCGCGAACGAGGCGACAGTCGAGCTGCTCTACTCCGAAGAGGAGGCCGAGAAGCACGGCCGCGAAACCGACGGGGCCGACATCGACGAGGCCGACTTGGTCGTCGTCCTGGGAGGCGACGGCACGATGCTCCGGGCGCTCCAGCGCACGCTCGGCACCGGGCCTCCCGTCGTCGGGGTGAACTTCGGCGCCGTCGGGTTCCTGACGTCGGTCACCGCCGATGGGCTGGAGGACGGGCTCAAGCGCGTGTTCGCAGGCGACTACGTCGTGGCCGAGCTGCCGACGCTCGATGCGGAGGTCGGCGGAGGCCGCCAGGTCGCGGTCAACGACGTCGTCGTCGCGAGCTCGATCGTCGGCCGCATGATCGAGCTGGGATGGGCCGTCGGCGGGGAGGACCTCGGCGCGCTCGCCTGTGACGGAGTCCTCTGCGCGACGCCGTCGGGATCGACGGGCTACAACCTCTCGAACGGAGGGCCCGTCCTCGTCTGGGGGTTGGACGCACAGGTCGTCACCTTCATCGCCCCGCATTCGCTGCACGCCAGGCCGCTCGTCGTCCCTCGTGGACGCGACGTCGAGATCGAAGCTCACACCGCAGACGTGCCGGCAGCGGTGCTCGTCGACGGCCGGCCGGCCGGCGAGCTTGGAGCCGGTGAGCGCGTGGTCATCCGACTGGGCGAGGAGCGAAGCCTGCTCGCCCACCTTCCGGAGTCGACCTTCTTCCGGCGGTACAGAGAGACCTTTGCTTCGTAGGCTCCGCATCGAGAACCTCGTTCTCATTCGAGAGGCCGACCTCGCGCCCGGGCCGGGCCTGAACGCGATCACCGGCGAGACCGGGGCGGGAAAGACGATCCTCGCCCAGGCAATCGGCCTCCTCCTCGGCGCGAAGGGCGACACCGGATTCGTCGGTCCCGGCGCGGACGAGGCCTATGTCGAGGCGGAGTTCGAGCTTTCGCAGGGGCTGCTCGAGGAGGAGGGCCTGGAGGCGCTGGCCGAGCTGCGACCGGAGGATGAGGACTGCCTCGTGCTGGCCCGCCGGGTGTTCGCCGACGGCCGTACCCGTGCCTACGCGTGGGGCCGGAGCGCAGCTCGCGAGGATCTCGCCGCCGCCGGCGAGCGGCTGATCGCCATGTCGGGTCAGTTCGAGCAGCGTCGACTAGCGCGGCCTTCGTACCAGCTCGGCGTCCTCGACTCCTTCGCGGGCGAGGAGCAGTTGCGGCTTCGGGCCGAGCTGCGCGCCGCCTGGCGGGAGCTCGGTGCCGCGCGGAGGCGCCACGAGGAGCTCGGCAGCGGCGCGGCGGCCGAGGAGGCGCGGCTCGCGGAGCTCCGCGCGCTCGTCGAGGACACGGACGGATTTGCGCCTGAGGCCGAAGAGGCTCTGCGCAGCGAGCGGGAACGATTGCGGCACGTCACGGAGCTCGCCGATGCTGCCGGTGCGGCGGCTCAAGCGCTCGCTCCCGAGGACGGTGAAGGCGCGGCGGCATTGGCTGCCCGGGCCGAAGGTGCGCTCGCGCCGGTCGCACAGATCGCCCCGGAGCTCGCGCGCGCGGCCGACGACCTGCGTGACGTCGAGCTGCGTCTGGGGGAGACCGCGCTCGAGCTGCGGAGGTTTCTCGAGACTCTCGAGGCCGAGCCGGACCGACTCGAGCAAGTGGAGGCGGGTCTCGACCGGATCGCCGACGCGAAGCGGCGCTTCAGCTGTGAGTCTTACGGAGAGCTGCTCGCGCGGGCTGCAGCAGCTCGCAGCGAGCTCGCGGCGCTCGACGAAGGCGCGGATCCGCTTGCCGCCGCCGCGAAGGCGCTCGCCGTGGCGGAAAAGCGGGCGCAGCGGCTGACCGACCGGCTCGGGGCGAACCGCCGCGCCGCTGCCGACCCGTTCGCAGACGCGGTCGAGAAGGAGCTCCAGGGGATCGGGCTCGGCGAGGGCGAGTTTCGGGTCGAGCTGGCCGAGCGAGAGGCCGGGTCGGCGGGCGCGGACGAGGTTGCCTTCCTGATCAGGCCGAACACGGGGCTGCCGTTCGCGCCGGTCGCCGAGACGGCATCCGGCGGCGAGCTCTCACGAATCGCGCTCGCGATCGCCGCGGTCGGCGGCGGCGAGACGATGGTCTTCGACGAGATCGATGCCGGGATCGGCGGGAAGACGGCGCACGCGGTGGGTGAGACCTTGCGGCGGCTCGGCGAGCGCGCTCAGGTGATCACGATCACGCATCTGCCGCAGATCGCAACCGTGGCGGAGCGTCACTTCCGCGTCGAGAAGATCCCGGGCGATCCGACGCATACGCGCATCGAGGAGCTCGGCAAGGAAGAGCGGCAAGAGGAGATCCGCCGGATGCTCGGCGGCCAGGAGTTCCTGCAGACCGTTCGCTGACCGACCGCTTAGAAGGTTCCCCCGGCCTCCTCCCCGATTTGACGTTAACGGGAAATGGCGCGCGCGTGGGTGACCACTTCGCGCCGAAAGCGTGACAATCGGACGGTGCGGATCGAAGCGCAGCGGGAACTGCTCGCGATTCGGGGGGACGTCTGGAAGCTCCTCGCCGAACCGCATCACCTGTCCGACTGGTGGCCGGGTTACATCACCATCCGGCCCGACCGGCTCGGCCTCGCCGAAGGAGCCCGCTGGCAGGTCGTCCGCGGGAACGCGCCTGGCCTGCTCCGCCGGCCCGGCGGCGAAGGGCTGATCGTCGTGACCTCTGTCGAGCCCGGCCGACGATTCGCCTGGCGGGACGTGCAACAGGCGTTTGTCGCGGAGATCGATCTCGAGCCGGCGGGCGGAGGCAACACACGGGCCACGCTCTCGCTCGAGGCCCCCTGGTGGCGGCTCGTGGTCGAGGGGCTCCGGACCGAGCCGCCGAAGGCGCTCGCACGATTGCATGCTCTCTGCCAGACCGCTGCAAGTCTCTAGCCGCGCGGCCGACACCGTCCTGCTTCGGCCATACGATCTCGGCGGATGGAGAGCGCTCCGGGCGCGATGCTAGGCTTGAGGTCCGTGAGTTGTCTCACGGGCTCGAGTTGGTGGCCGGACGCCTTCAGGGAGAAGGCGCTCTGAGGGCCACGAAGTACGTCTTCGTCACGGGGGGAGTCGTCTCGTCCCTCGGCAAAGGGATCACCGCCGCGTCGCTCGGGCGACTGCTGAAAGCGCGCGGGTTGAAGGTTCAGGTCCAGAAGTTCGACCCGTACATCAACGTCGACCCCGGGACGATGAGCCCCTTCCAGCACGGCGAGGTATTCGTGACCGAGGACGGGGCCGAGACCGATCTCGACATCGGCCACTACGAGCGCTTCATCGACGAGAACCTCTCCCGGAACGCGAACCACACGTCAGGGTCGGTCTGGTACTCGGTCCTGCGCAAGGAACGGAAAGGCGAGTACCTGGGCTCGACGGTCCAGGTCATTCCGCACATCACGAACGAGATCAAGGAGCGGATCCGCCGCGTCGCGGAGGCGACCGACACAGACGTCGTGATCAGCGAGGTCGGCGGGACGGTCGGCGATATCGAGTCCCTCCCGTTCCTCGAGGCGATCCGGCAATTCCGCCGCGAGGCCGGCGCCGAGAACGTCCTCTACCTCCACGTCACCTATGTGCCGTTCATCGAGGCCGCCGGCGAGCTGAAGACGAAGCCGACGCAGCATTCCGTCAACGAGCTTCGCCGGATCGGAATCCATCCCGACATCGTCGTCTGCCGGACCGGCGACGCGCTCTCCTCCGATCTGCGCGACAAGATCGCCCTCTTCGCGGATATCGAGCCCCGCGCCGTGATCGTGAACCGCGACGTGCCGGACGTCTACCTCGTCCCCGAGGAGCTCCAGGCGGAGGGGCTCGACGAGCTCGTCTGCTCGAAGCTGAGCCTGCCCGACGGCCCGGCCGAGCTCGGCGAATGGGAGGAGCTGACCGACCGGGTGCGCCGGCTCGAAGGCGAGGTGCAGATTGCGCTCGTCGGCAAGTACGTCAAGCTCCAGGACGCCTATCTCTCCGTGCACGAGGCGCTCAAGCATGCGGGCATCCACCACGGGTGCCGGGTGCGTGTGCGCTGGCTCGACGCGGAGGGGATGTCGGTCGAGGAGGCGCAGCGGGAGCTCGAGCAGGTTGACGGCGTGCTCATCCCGGGCGGCTTCGGCTCGCGCGGCTGGGAGGGGAAGATCCTGGCCTGCCGCATTGCGCGCGAGCGCGGAATTCCCTACCTCGGGATCTGCCTGGGGATGCATGTCGCGATCTCGGAGTTCGCGCGGCATGTGGTCGGTCTCGCCGGTGCCAACTCGACCGAGATGGATCCCGAGACCCCGTATCCGGTCATCGACCTCCTGCCCGAGCAAAAGGAGATCGAGGATCTTGGCGGGACGATGAGGCTCGGCGCCCAGGCGGTCGAGCTCGCCGACTCGACGCGGGCGCGTGAGGCCTACGGCGAGGCTGTCGTCCCGGAGCGCCATCGACACCGGTACGAGGTCAACAACCACTTCCGGCCTCGGCTGGTCGAGTCCGGCCTGGTCGTGTCGGGGACGTTCCAGGAGGGTCGGCTCGTCGAGATCATCGAGCTCCCCGATCACCCGTGGTTCGTGGCAAGTCAGTTCCACCCCGAGTTCAAGTCGCGGCCGACGCGCCCCGCGCCGCTCTTCCGCGAGTTCGTCGGCGCCGCCCTCGCCCGTGCGCGCGACCGATCCGGCTCGGCCGTGCCGACCGCGACGAGCGCGTAGAGCCCCGATAGGCGGCGCAATTTCGGCGCACTCGCGTCACCCACGCGTGCGCTTTTTCCCGCTAGTGTCAAATCGGGGAGGAGGCCGGATGAACCTTTAAAGCAGCGGCCCAGAGGCGTCGCCGACCTAAGATCGCGGCGTGCCCCCGGACGCTCCCGACGTCGTCTCGCTCTTCACGGAGCTGGCCGCCCTCCCGAGCCCACCGGGCGAGGAGCGCGTGGTCGCCGACCGGGTCACCGCCTACCTGCGCGAGCTCGGTCTCGAGGTGACCGAGGACGACGCCGGGCCGCGGATCGGATCGAACGCGGGCAATCTTTATGCACGAATCGACCCGACCGACCAGGGCGGAACTCCGCTCTTCTTCTGTGCTCACCTCGACACGGTGCCGCCCGACGGCGCACTCGAACCGGTCGTCGAGGCGGGCGTCGTGCGCAACGCCGCGGGAACGATTCTGGGTGCCGACAACAAAGCGGCTGTCGCCGTCATGCTCGAGGCGACTCGGCGCGTCCTCGCAGAAGGCCGGCCGCACGGAGGGGTCGAGCTCCTCTTCACGCCCAAGGAAGAGGTGGGGCTGCACGGCGCCGCTGCGTTCGACCAAGAACAGCTCCGGGCTCGGGTGGGCTACGTCTACGACCAGGCGGCTCCGATCGGCGAGGTCATCCTCGGCGCTCCCTACGCGCACTCGCTGGAGATCCGCTTCCACGGCCGCGCGGCACATTCGGGCATGTACCCGGAGGAGGGTCGCTCGGCAATCGCCGCGGCCGCGAAGGCCATCACCGACCTCAAGCTCGGACGTATCGACGAGGAGACGTCGGCGAATGTCGGCATCATCCGCGGTGGCACCGCCGGAAACATCGTCCCGGAGTGGTGCTCGTTCCTCGCCGAGGCGCGCTCCCACGATCCGCAGAAGGTTGCGGACCTCGTGCGCGAGATGCTCGAGGCGGCCACGTTCGCCGCAGGCCTCGAAGACTGCCAGGTCGAGACCGAGGTGCAGAAGAGCTACAGCGGTTACCGCTTCAAGCGCGACGATTTCGTCGTTCGACTGGCCCGAACCGCGCTCGAGCGGACCGGCCGCGAGCCGTCCCTGAGATTGAGCGGCGGCGCGGCCGACGCGAACGTCTTCAACGAGCGCGGGCTCGCGTGTCTCAATCTGGCAAACGGCATGGCGGAGATCCACACGCCGGACGAGCACATCGCGGTCGCGGACCTGGAAGGGATGGTCGACCTGACCCTGGAGCTCGTCGACGTCGCGCGGGAGCTCGCCGCCTAGATGGAGGAGCGTCGCGTCGGGCCCGTCATCGGGCTCGGCACGTGGAACACGTTCGACGCGGACCGGGAGCTTGCCCGCGTCGTCGTCGGAGTCGCCCTCGACGCAGGCTGCCGGCTCTTCGACTCGTCGCCGATGTACGGCGGAGCGGAGGAGTCGCTGGGCTTTGCTCTCGGCCAGAGGCGTTCCGAGGCGATCGTCGCGACGAAGATCTGGGCCGGCTCCGTCGCTGAAGGTCGCGGGCAGTTCGAGGACCAGCTGCGATGGTTCGGCAGGGTGGAGGTGGAGCAGGTGCACAACCTCGTCGCGTGGGAAGACCACTTGCCCTGGCTGGAGGAGGAGCGCGAGGCCGGCCGCATCGACCGGCTCGGCGTCACGCACTGGCAGCCCGCTGCCTTCGACGAGCTTGCGCGGGCGCTCGGCACAGGTCGCTTCTCGGTTGTCCAGGTTCCATTCAACCCGCTCGAGCGGGAGTGCGAGCGCGAGGCGTTGCCACTCGCCGTTGAGCTCGACGTCGCGGTGATCGTGATGCGCCCGCTCGGCGACAAGTCGCGGCTGCCCAACCCGCCACCGCCGGAGGCGCTCGCGCCGCTGCGGGAATTCGGTGTTTCCACGTGGCCGCAGGCGCTGTTGAAGTGGGCGCTCTCGGACGAGCGGATCGATGCCGTGATCCCGGCGACGCGCAACCCCCAGCATCTGCGTGAGAACGCTGCCGCCGGCGAGCCGCCGTGGCTCGGCCCCGAGGAGCGGCGGCTCGTCGAGCACCTTGCGCAGACCTGACCCCTCGGGACATGTCGCGGGGCCGGCCGCGGGCCACCCACCACTGCGATCGTAATCGCGAAAAGCGCGCGCGTGTGGGGCGAGAATGTGCCGAGAGTGCGGAACTCCCTCGAGAGTGCGGACCTCCCTCGAGAGTGCGGAACTCCCTCTAAGGCGCCGACTCGGCGGCGCCGACCGGGAGGCCGTGCCGTTTGGTCGACGCGGCTGTTGCCACGCACCTCTTGGGCGGGCGAGCGGCCCGGCCCGGCAATCCAGATAGCGTCTAATGTTGCCCGGCTCGAGATGAGGATCGGCGTCGCAAAGGAGATCAAGTCCGACGAGTACCGGGTCGCGCTCACCCCGGCCGGCGCACGCGAGCTCATCCGGCAGGGTCACGACGTCCTCGTCGAGCAGGGAGCGGGGGAGGGGAGTTCCTTTCCCGATTCGTCATACGAGGCTGAGGGAGCCCGGATCGTTTCGGTCGACGACGTCTGGGGCGAGGTCGAACTGATGCTGAAGGTGAAGGAGCCGGTGCCCGCGGAATTCGGGCGGCTTCGCGAGGGTCTCGTCCTCTTCACGTACCTTCATCTCGCGGCCGACGAGGAGCTCACGCGCGCGTTGTTCGAAAGCGGCGTCGCTGCGGTCGGGTACGAGACCGTGGAGACACCGAATCGCGCGCTGCCGCTGCTCGCGCCGATGAGCGAGATCGCCGGCCGGCTCGCGGCACAGGCCGGGGCCTATTTCCTCGAGCGGCCGCAGGGGGGCCGAGGCCTGCTCCTCGGCGGTGTGCCCGGTGTTGCCCCCGGCCAGGTCGTCGTCATCGGCGGCGGCATGGTCGGTTACAACGCGGCCGTGATCGCACTCGGCCTCGGCGCGAGCGTGACGATCATCGAGCGCTCGATCGACCGCATGCGACACCTCGAAGAGGTGCTCGGCGCGAGGGTGACGCTTCTCATGTCGTCGAGCCTCCAGGTCGAGGAGTCCGTGGCCGAGGCCGATGTCGTCATCGGAGCCGTGCTGATCCCCGGCGCCCTCGCTCCGAAGCTCGTCACGCGCGACATGGTCGCCGGCATGAAGCACGGCTCCGTGGTCGCCGATGTTGCGATCGACCAAGGCGGTTGCTTCGAGACGTCACGGCCGACCACGCACTCCGAGCCCGTCTACGTCGTCGAGGGCGTGACGCACTACTGCGTCACGAACATGCCCGGAGCCGTGCCGATCACCGCCACGAAGGCGCTGACGAACGCGACGCTACCCTACGTCGAGGAGATCGCCGAGCACGGCCTTGCGGAGGCCGTCGCCCGCGACACAGCGCTGGCCCACGGCGTCAACGTTCTCCACGGCAAGGTGACCTACGAAGCCGTCGCCGAAGCCCACGGGCTCGACTACGCGCCGCTCGAGGACGTGCTGCCTCTGTCGCCGGTCTGAGGGCTACGAGGCCTGTGCTTCCGGCTTCTTCTTCGTGCCGGAAGGAAAGATCTTCACCACGAACCAGGTCACCCCGGCCGCGAACGCGACGACGCCGACGACGAAGACGATAAGCCCGATCAGCCCGAGGACGGTATCCATCACCGACCTAGAATAGCCCCATGTCCCGCGCGTGCGTGATCGTGCTGGACGCTGTGGGCGCGGGCGCGCTGCCTGATGCCGCAGCGTTCGGCGACGAGGGGTCCGACACCCTCGGCAACGTCGCGCGCGTGGTCGGCGGGCTCGACCTGCCCAATCTCGAAGCCTTTGGGCTCGGGAACGTCGAGCCGCTCGAGGGTTGTCCGCCCCAGCCGGGGGCGCCCGCGGTCGCCGGCCGACTCGTCGAGCGCTCGAAGGGAAAGGACACGACGAGCGGCCACTGGGAGCTGATGGGCGTCGTCACCGAGCAGCCGATGCCGACGTACCCGCACGGCTTCCCGTTCGAGGTAATCGACCCCTTCATGCACCGGACGGGCCGCGGCGTGCTCGGCAACAAGCCGGCTTCGGGCACCGAGATCATCGAGGAGCTCGGCGAGGAGCACCAGCGAACGGGCAAGTGGATCGTCTACACCTCCGCCGACTCCGTCTTCCAGATCGCGGCTCACGTCGACACGATCCCGCTGGACGAGCTGTACAGGGCCTCCGAGATCGCACGCGAGATCCTGACCGGCAAGCACGCCGTCGGTCGCGTCATCGCCCGGCCGTTCACCGGCGAGCCCGGGAACTACGAGCGCACGCCGGACCGGCACGACTGGTCGCTGAAGCCGAAACAGCCGAACTACCTGACCCTCGTCCGTGAGGCCGGACAGCGGGTGCACGGCGTCGGCAAGATCAGGGACATCTTCGCCGGCTACGACATCGACGAATCGCACCCGACGAGGTCGAACGTGGAAGGGATCAACCAGACCGAGCAGCTCCTGCGTGAGCTCGACGAGGGCCTCGTGTTCACAAATCTCGTCGAGACCGACATGCTCTGGGGCCACCGCAACGATCCGGTCAACTTCCACCGCTGCCTTCAGGACTTCGATCGGCGGCTGCCGGACCTGCTCGCAGCGCTTCAGCCAGGCGACCTGCTCATCCTCACCTCCGACCACGGCTGCGACCCGACAACCCCGTCCACGGACCACTCCCGCGAGCACGCTCTGCTCCTCGCCTACGTCGAGGGCAAGAACGCAGCGGGCCGGATCCATGAGGGGGAGTTCGCGGACGTCGGCGCGACGATCAACGCCTGGCTCGGAGGGAAGGCTCCGCGCCGGGGGATCCCCGGTCAGCCGATCGTCGAGCAGTGAGCCCTCGACGGGTCGTTCGCGCCCGGTGATCCGGCCCGCAGAGCTCATCGAGCGCAAGCGCAACGGCGGAGAGCTGACGCCCGAGGAGATCAGGGAGCTCGTGCTGGGCCACGCGAGCGGCGAGATTCCCGACTACCAGCTCGCCGCCTTCTGCATGGCCGTCTACTTCCGGGGGCTCACGGCCCTGGAGACGCTCGCGCTCACCGAAGCGTTCGTCCACAGCGGCTCGACGCTCGATCTTCGGGCGGAGCTCGGCCGCGCGGTCGTCGACAAGCATTCGACCGGCGGGGTCGGCGACAAGACCTCGCTCGTCGTTGGGCCGCTTGTCGCGGCGTGCGGAGTGCCGTTCGGGAAGATGAGCGGCCGCGGGCTCGGTCACACCGGCGGCACGCTCGACAAGCTCGAATCGATCCCCGGCTTCCGGGTCGAGCTCTCGAACGAGGAGTTCATCGAGCTGGTGCGCGCGGTCGGCGTCGCGATCATCGGGCAGTCGTCGGACCTGGTGCCGGCCGACAAGCGCCTCTACGCGCTTCGCGACGTGACCGCCACGGTCGACAGCATCCCGCTGATCGCGGCGAGCATCATGTCGAAGAAGATCGCCGCCGGCGCCGAGGGGATCGTCCTCGACGTGAAGGTCGGCGACGGCGCCTTCATGAAGTCACTCGCCGACGCGCGCATGCTCGCCGAGGCGATGCTCGAGCTCGGTCGTGGAGCCGGACGAGAAGTCGTCTGCCTCCTGACCGATATGGACCAGCCGCTCGGCTGGGCGATCGGCAACGCGCTCGAGGTCGACGAAGTCCGACGAATGCTCGCAGGCGAAGACACTCCTCCCGATCTCTTCTCGCTCGCCGTGCAGGCGACCGGCCGGCTCCTGGCGCTCTCCGACCTCGGGATCGACGCCGAGGAGGGGACTCGGCGTGCTGAACAAGTGCTGGACGACGGCTCGGCGCTCGCGACGTTCAGCCGGTGGATCGAGGCCCAGGGTGGCGATCCCGCACCCGAAGCGCTGCCGACCGCGCCGGTGGTGCACGAGCTGGCAGCGGACGACGAGGGCTTCGTCGCCGAGATCTCCGCCCTGGGTCTCGGCCGGGTGGCGCTTGAGCTCGGGGCGGGTCGCCGCACGAAGGACGACGCGATCGACCATGCGGTCGGCATCCGCTGCTTCGCGAAGCGGGGCGATGCCCTCGCGCCCGGCCAGCCGCTGGCCGAGATTCACGCCCGCGACAAGGAGTCCGCGAGGCGAGCAGCCGAGCGGATACGCGAGCTCGTCACGATCACGGGCGAGCCGCAACCGCCGCGGCCGATCGTCCTCGAGACGCTCGTCTAGCACGCAAGGCGCATCGTTACGCTGCGAGCGTGCCTGAGCTGCCAGAGGTCGAGACGATCCGAACCGGGCTCGAGCCGGTGCTCGTCGGACGCACCTTCGAGCGAGTCGAGATCGCAGACCCGCGTCTGACGCGCCCACACGAGCCACGGGAGGTCGCGGCCGAGCTCGAAGGGGAGACGGTCGAGGCACTCGAGCGGCGCGGGAAGTATTTGGTTGTTCGTTTCGAAACTGGACGGGTTCTCCTGATTCACCTCCGGATGACGGGGAGCCTGCAGCACCATCGGAACGGAAACTCGGCCGAGGATCGGTACCGGAGAGCTGTCGTCAGATTAGACAACGGCTCGGACATCGCCTATCGCGACGTCCGTCGTTTCGGCACATGGCTCCTGCTCGAGCCGGGTGAGCTCGAGCATTACCTGGCATCGCGCATCGGGGCAGAGCCGCTCGGGCGCTCGCTCAACGCGAGGTCGCTCGCGGACCGGTTGGCGGGGCGGCGGGCGCCGCTGAAGGCGCTCCTGCTCGACCAGCGGCTGTTCGCCGGCGTCGGGAACATCTACGCAGACGAGGCATTGTGGTGGGCGCGCCTGCATCCACTGCGCGCCGGCCAAGCCCTCGGCGCCGGCGAGTTGAGCGCGCTGGTTCGCGGCATCCGGCGCGCGCTCCGCCTCGGTATCGCCCGCCAGGGCGCGACCCTGCGCGACTATCGAGGAGCCGACGGAGTCGAAGGGGGGATGCAGCACGAGTTCCGCGTCTACGGTCGCGCCGACGAGCCGTGTCTCCGGTGCGGCACCCCGATCGAGAAGACGCGTGTCGCCGGTCGCGGAACCTGGTACTGCCCCAACTGCCAGCCGCTCCGGCCTTAGCGCACGAACGTGAGCATCGTGCGAGCGGCCGGCCAACCCGGCCCCTCGCCGTTCCACGGCATCGGCCGCAAACGCGACTACCCTCTGACTGAGGTGCCGATCTGACTGAGATGACCGCGGCGGCTCCCCGGGTGCGCTGGGAGCTATATCGCGTCGCCCTCGGCCTCGGCGTGGCGATCTCGCTGGCGCTGATCGCGTTCTCGAGCGGCGGCTACTTCCCGACCGCGTGGGGGTGGGGTGCGCTCGTGGCGCTCACGCTCGTCGCCGGGTACCTCGTCGTCGCCGATGCCGTGCGTCCCTCGACGCTTGCTCTCGCCTCCTTCGGCGGGCTCGTGGGCTTCGGCGCTTGGACGTGGCTTGCGCTGCTCTGGACGGACAACAGCCCGGGGACAGTGCTCGAGGGGCAGCGGGTGCTCCTCTACGTCGCCGCTCTCGGCGCGCTCGTGCTCCTCGTTCGCCGGCCGACGATTCCGTGGGTGCTCGCGGGAACTCTCGTCGCGATCTTCCTCGCCTCGGGGTACGGCCTCGCAACCCGCTTGTTCCCCGAGCGGCTCGGCGTCTTCGACCCCGTCGCGAGCTACCGGCTCGAGGAGCCGTTGACCTACTGGAACGCGCTCGGCATCTTTGCGGCGATCGGCGCGCTCCTCGCGCTCGGCTTCGCGGCCCGCGGCCGCAGCATCGCCGGGCGCGCCCTGGCCGCGGCGACGCTGCCCGTCCTGTTCGCGACCGTCTACTTCACGTTTGGCCGAGGCGCGTGGATCGCAGCCGCGGTCGGACTGGCCGTCGCCGTCGCCGTCGACCCGCGGCGGCTTCAGCTGCTCGTGACCGCGCTCGTACTCGCTCCGGCTCCCGCTATCGCCGTCGTCGTCTCCTCGCACGAGCATGCGCTGACGAGGACGGATGCGCCGCTCGCTTCCGCGACGCACGACGGACACCGGCTCGCGCTCTACGTGCTGCTGCTCGTGGCGTCGGAGGCGGTGGTCGCGGTCGGCCTCGCGCTCTCCGAGCGGCGTGTCGTGCCGAGCTCAAGAGTCCGCCTTGCCTTTGGCGCGGCCCTTGCGCTGATCGCGCTCGCGGCCGTGCTCGGGGTGTTCGTTCGCTACGGCGGGCCGGTCGCGCTCGCCCGCAAGGGATACGACTCGTTCACGACGACCACCACGAGCACGACGAGCCCCGTCAACCTCAACAAGCGGCTGTTCACGTTCTCGGGAAGCCACCGCTCGGAGCTGTGGAAGGCGGCCTGGCAGGATTACAAGGCGAACGCCGTCCTCGGGTCCGGGCCCGGCACGTACGAGCAGTACTGGCTCAAGCACCGGCAGATCCAGCTCAAGGTGCGGGACGCTCACAATCTCTACCTCGAGGTTCTGGCCGAGCTCGGGCCGGTCGGGCTCGTGCTGCTCCTGCTCGCCCTCGGTGCGCCCCTCGCCGCCGGCATCGCCGGCCGCGCACACCCACTCGTTCCGCTCGCCCTGGCCGCGTACGTCGCGTACCTCGTCCATGCGGCGGTCGACTGGGATTGGGAGATGAGCGTCATCACGCTGGTGGCGCTCGTCTGCGGAGCCGCCCTGCTGGCCGCAGCCGACCGCCGCGAGGGGCCGCCGCTCCTGTCGCCGAGGATCCGCGGCGCCGGGGCCGCGGCTGCGCTCGCCCTGATCGTCGTCGCGTTCGTCGGTGTGGTCGGCGCGAGCGCGTTGTCCGCGAGCGACGACGCGCTCATCAAGGGCCGCTACGGCGAGGCCGGCTCGCAGGCGCGCAAGGCCGCGCGTTGGTGGCGCTGGTCGCCCGATCCGTGGCGGCAGCTCGGTGACACACAGGCGGCCCAGGGCGACACGGCCGCGGCCCGCGCGAGCTACCTGAAGGCGATCTCGAAGAACCGCCGCGACTGGATGCTCTGGTACGACCTCTCCGCGGTCAGCGACGGGCGCGCGGCAGAGCAGGCCCTCAACGAGGCGGCGCGGCTCAACCCGTACTACCGGTCCAATCTCGAGGGAGCTGGCAGTGCTGCGCGTTGACCCCCTGGCCAATCCGGAGCCGCTGATCAGGCGGGTGTACGCCTACGTCGCCTACCGGATCGGTGACGGGCCCGACGCAGAAGACATCACGAGCGAGACGTTCGAGCGCGCGCTCCGCTACAAGAAGAGCTACGACTCCGGGAAGGGAGAACCGGTCGCGTGGCTGATCGGGATCGCCCGTCGCTGCATCGAGGGGCGGCCGCCGACGCTCGAGATCTCCTCCGAGCAGCTGGAGGCAGTCGACCACCGCGATCTCGAAGACGACGCACTTCGGCGAATAGCCCTCTCGAGCGCGGTCGGACGCCTGGAGGAGCGGGATCGAGAGCTGATCGCGCTCAGGTACGGGGCCGACCTGACGGCCCGCCAGATCGCCGAGCTGCAGGGGTCGAAGACGAACGCGGTCGAGGTCGCTCTCCACCGCTCCCTTGCCCGCCTGAGGATCCATTTCGAGGGTGAGGAGCCGGGTGTAAGGAAATCCCGGGTTCAGCAGTAGTAGGGGTGCAAGTACGAAATCCAAGGCGGGAGGATTCCAACTGATGCGTTCTTGGCGAAAGAAGCGAGAGGGCCTGGATCTCGAGACCGAGCTCAGGGCAAACCGCCCCGAGCCCAGTCGCGAGCTCATCCACAGGCTCGAGGCGCGCGTCCGCGAGGACGGCCGCCGCTCGCGGGTCGGCTCGTTCCGAGTCGCATTTGCCGGCGCGCTTGCAGCTGGTGTGCTCGCCGCGCTGGCCTCGGTCGGCGGGCTCGGGTACGCAGCGACCGCGACCAGCCAGGCTGTGCAGAAGGCGAGCCGCGTCGTGCATGCGCAGGGCGTGACCGTCCTTCACAGGGCACAGTCCGCGTCGCGTGACCAGTACGGCAAGCCGAAGGCGAAGAAGAAGAAGAAG
>Ga0066709_100000735_pt1 | contig 19090 bp, 11 predicted proteins | sample GraSoiAngelo_158_FD_79665 | JGI IMG/M metagenome (GOLD analysis project Ga0066709, IMG submission 79665) | Grasslands soil microbial communities from the Angelo Coastal Reserve, California, USA - 14_1009_16_30cm | ecosystem: Environmental > Terrestrial > Soil > Grasslands | place: USA...
CGGAAGCGGAAAAACCGGGTCCCGCAAATCCAGTTCAACGCTGGAAGGACCAGCTCTCGACGAAGGATATAGCCGTACTTGCAGCTCTGATCGGTCGCAGTCTGGAGGAATTTGCGTATCCTCTCACGACGCCTCTGAGCGACAGAGAACCGGGACTTCAAGAAAAATGGATGCGGGCGGTCTACCCTCTGTTTCTCGACACCAAATTGGCATTGAAAATTAAAACTCCCTTAGGCAGGATGGCCAACTTATCGGCCCTCGAATTGACCGACTCTGCCGCCCAAGAGGACTTGCCAACGTGAAGACCACCGTGGACAGTCCCACGCCTGGCCTCGCCAAAAAACTCGATAAGCATCTCGCCCATAGCCTCGCTTGGAGAGCTGCGACCAATTGGGCCAGTCAGCTGGTCAGTTGGGCCTCGCTGTTTGTTGTAGTTCGTCTCTTGACCCCTGCCGATTTTGGCATCGTTGCCATGGCACTGGTGTTATTCCCCTACCTGCGAATCCTGGGCGAGTTTGGCATACCCCAGACCATAGTCAACCTGCGCGATCTTACCGACGAGCAACTGGCTCAACTCAACACAGTGTCTTTGATGCTCAGCATTGGCTGCTTCGGGATCGCCGTTGCCCTCGCTTGGCCGCTTGCCCTGTTCTTCAAGACTCCCCAGCTCGCCCCTGTGGTGGTGGTGACCTGCCTCGGCCTTATCCCACTCGGATTTCGGTCCGTTTCTGAAGGGCTGCTCAGTAAGGAAATGCAGTTTCGCACCCTGTCGTGGTTTGAGGCCATTCGTGCCCTGATCGCGACTGCGGTCACTCTGGTCCTGGCATTCGTGGGATTCGGATACTGGGCCTTGGTCCTGGGAAACTTGGTTGCCACATTCGCCCGAACGATCTTACTGGGAAGCTCCCGGCCTCACCGATTCGCGATGCCACGCATGGCCACTCTGAAGGAGCCGCTGTCCTTTGGCCGGCACATCCTGGTGTCGGTGATTGCTTTATCTGCTTATGAACGCCTCGATAACGTCACTGCCGGACGGGTGCTAGGCCAGGCCGCACTGGGTGTCTATGGCCTGGCTTGGAACCTGGCTTATGTGCCCTTGGATAAGGTCACGTCCCTTGTGACCACAATTATTCCTACATATCTGGCTGCGGCGCGGAAGGAACCGGAATCGCTGCGCCGGTATGTACGCACTCTCAGCGAGGCTCTGGCGCTAGCCACTTTTCCCGCCACCATTGGGCTCGGAATCGTAGCGCGCGAACTTGTTCCTGTTGCCCTGGGAGCGAAGTGGGTAGGTGTGATTGCACCCCTGCAAGTCCTCTCCATTTATGCCGCTTTCCGTTCCATTGTTGCGATCATTCCCAAAGTACTGACCGCCGTTGGCAACGCTCGGTTCGTGATGTGGAACGATCTGCGGGCACTGGTTATCCTCCCCATAGCCTTCTATATTGGAAGCCACTGGGGTACGGCTGGGATCGCCTGGGGCTGGGTCGCTGCTTATCCTCTGGTCGCGGTTCCACTCTACTGGAAAGCGTTTAAGACAATAAAGATGCCGGTCGCCACCTATCTGCAAGCCTTGCGTCCTGCGATCGATGGGACGCTAATGATGATATTGGCAGTCTTAGCTGTCAGGTGGGCGCTCCCCCCAAGTTGGCCTGCGTGGATTCGGCTGATTGCCGAGGTCGCGGCCGGAGGTGTTGTCTACCTCTCGACGTTGATGCTCTTACACCGTAAACGAGTGCTCGCTTTCGTGCGAATGGCCAAGAGCTTCCGCCGCGCTGAACCTATTGTTTCTGAGGCGTAGCTCGCTCACCCTGCAGCCAGCCAAGGAACTTTTGCTTTCTTTCGAACATCTTCCTGGCTTCATCGCGCAGTTTCGACACTACCTGATAACGAGATTTTGTGAACCACGGTACCTGGTGTTGCACACAACCGTATTTTTCCTTGTACGTTCCTTCCCCGCCCCAGTCATACACTTGAATCCCACGACGCTTCCAGTAACGCATCACGTACCATTGAATGAACTCATTAGGACGCAGTATCTGGCTGGATCTGAAGCTGGCATTTCCCCAAAATTCTGCAATCTTGTTGAAGCCAGGAAAAATGCCGGTCGCAATACACTTCCCTTCCGGATCACGCGCTCGTACCAGTAAGAGCCGGCCGGTTGGCTCGAGGTTCTTAATTAGTGCTCGGACTCGCTCGACATCGTACGTGGGGACCAATCCTTGCTTCGCGAATACGTCTTTTAGCTGTTCATAATATTCGTCAGCGAACCCGTGATCGTGCGCTTCTTCGATGGTGACACCGCTCTTCTCCGCCTTGCGCACGCACCGGCGACAGGCACTATCCATGCTGTTAAAAAGTTCTTCTTCGGACCTAGTTAAGTCGGTGCGATAGGAAGTATAAGAGTCGGTTATAAAACCCAGTGTCTCACCGTCCTCCACTTTGAAGTAAGGATCGGAAACTTCCATGTGCAGACACTTCAGTTCGTCCCAGGCCAGTTTTTCGATGGCAGCGAGCGCGTCTGCGCGCGACACGCCTGCAACCAGGTTGAAACCCATATAGGGGGTCGTCCAGCCCGGAAAGGAACTACCCAGAACCTTGACTCCCATTCGCGTGAAGGTCAGCCCCGTGAAATAGCCCGCCAAGTCCCCATTGTCCCGAAGTTCCACCACCACCGGAATTGCCCCCTGACTCTGGCTCACAAACTGCAGCCATTCGCGAGTCTGGAACACAGTGCGGTCCTCGAACTTATCGAGAGCTTCCCAATTTACGGTTTTCAAATCAGTAATCTTGCACTTCATCCTTGGTCAGATCCTCGATCCAATTACTTGTCTATCAAGATGTCGGAATATCTCACCATCATGCGGGACAGCGGAGTATTCACTTTCGCCCATTGCTTCAGTTCATAAAACAAACCGTAGACATACCGCATCTTTTTCGCAGAGAAGGAATGATTCCCCTGCACCGCGCCAGAGAGCGGGTAGCCCAATTCCCTCAAGTAATCGCCGACCAATCTTTCGAACCATGCCAACTGTTCAGGAGGAAATTTGCTCCTCCACCGCCCGACGGGGGAAAAGGGTCCGCCGTTGAGGTCTTCCTTGAACGACGTGAGCGGCTCTTTCACCGAGCCCACGCTGGCTCGCAGAATGCGCGCGTAATCAAGATCATGTTGAATGAATTCACCTACTCGCGCTAGCGTCCTACCAGGATCCCTCACAAGTTCTTCATAGCGTACTTCCATGTAGTTCGAACCCAGCATCGCCCCATACTTTCGCCCTTTGCGGACTATCCATTCCCAGTAGATTCCTGCGGCAAGCAAACTTTTTTTCTTGTCCCAGGGCAACGGCCGGCTCCATTCGCGCTTGTCCAGCGATAAAGCCACGTCACGGCCATCTCGAATGATGTGTATGATCCGAGCGTCGGGAAATTCCTTCACGATGCGCGGCATGTGCGGAATGTTGGTTGGCGTGGAATCGATCCACCGCTTTACTCCCTGCTTTTGCGCGATCATATCCATCACGATGCGTAAAAAGTCTCCAGCCCCACCACAGTCCGACAGAACCTTGGCCTTTACTTCCTCTGCATCCAAACCGGACACAGCGAAGGCTTTGCTCTGCAACCACTCCTTCATCATTTCTTTCTTGTTGTTCAGTATGCCCAGGTCTCCGTAAATAGGCTCCAGGACGTCGAACACATTCATTTGAGTGCGGAATTCCGCGAAGCCTCCAGCCGAAAGTAGCAGGTGATAAAGGAAACTTGTCCCGGAGCGCGGACAACCCACGATGAAGACAGGTGCTTTCATTTCCGTGGTTACCAGCAGATTCCCTCGTAGGTAGCGGGGCTTTCTGGACGTTGGGAGGGATCCAGGTTCACCAGGTCCACAACCATCTGGCCGGACTTCAGCAGCTTGGCAAGCTCGGTTTTGGCCACTGACTTAGTGCCGATGATTACGATATCTCCACTTCGAACTACTTCCTTGAGGTCCGTGGATAGCAAAGAACCAATATGGGGGATCACTTCCTCGATGTAGTGCCGGTTCGAACCAGCCAAACGTCCCAGCGATACGTCCTTGTCCCAAATACGAAGTTGACAGCCCTCACCCAGCAGACGCTTGATCAATTGCACTTGCGGACTTTCCCGTAAATCGTCAGTTCCCGCCTTGAAGCTCAGCCCGAGCACGGAAATCTTCCTCTTGTTGCTTTGCAGCACAACCTCCACGGTTCGTTCGATGTGTTCCGTATTGCTTGGCAGAATGGACTCCAACAAGGGAAGGCTCAGATCCAACTCTTTCGCCTTGTATGCCAAGGCTCGCAAATCCTTGGGCAGGCACGATCCGCCAAAGGCGAAGCCAGGGGACAGGTAAGCACTCGAAATATTTAATTTGTTATCGGAGGTGAAGATTCGCGTAACTGTTTGAGTGTCCACACCCAAGTACTTGCAAAGTGTGCCGACTTCATTGGCGAAACCTACTTTTACGGCATGAAACGCATTGGAAACATATTTCGCCATCTCCGCCGCGGTAATCGTCGTCTCGAATACGGTGCCCGGCAGGTCTTTATAAAGTTCTCGCACCGGCGCCAGATGTTCCGGAGTTGGCGCGCCAAGAATCGTGTACGGCGGCTGAAAAAAATCTGCCACCGCACTTCCTTCACGCATGAATTCCGGGTTGTAACAAACCGTGAAATCTGAACCAGCGCGGCGACCGCTTGCACTTTCGAGAATCGGTATCACCAGGGATTCCGTTGTCCCCGGCAGCACGGTGCTACGCAGAACTACAACGTGATGAGACTTCTTTTCACGTAGGGCGGAACCGATCTCGCCGGCAACTTTCTCAATGTGGCTGAGGTCGAGCTTGCCGCTGCGAAGGCTGGGAGTGCCGACGCAAACGAACGAAATATCGGAATCACGAACCGCTGTTTTCGGATCTGTCGTGGCATGCAACCGGCAAGACTTGTGACCTTCGGCTACCAATTCCGGCATCCGCGCTTCGATGATCGGAGTACGTCCCGATTCGATCATCTCCACCTTGGCGGAACTGACGTCCACTCCCACCACACGATGCCCCATGGAGGCCAGGCAAGCAGCCGAGACCGAACCAACGTATCCCAGTCCAAAAATGCTGACCGACGAACTCACGCTCCCACTCCCTTTTTATGCATTCTTATCGTACTACCCGAAGACACCCTGGCAGCCAATCAAGTATGACAGCTCTTGCGGAATCTGTAGTGATTACCCAAGTTTTCCCATTCTTCGCGAACCCATTCGATTATCTTCCTAAGTTATAGTAGATTCCGGCTTTGGTGCCGACGGGTAGCTCTCAGTGGGTCACTAACCACGTAAAAGACAACCCCTTTGACATGGCGGACTCGGGTACATTCAAGCATAGGATCAAACTGTGACCTCGGGATGGCGAAGAATCTTGGCTCGACTGTCTCAGATGGATTGGGACGAGCTGAAAACCCGAGGGGGGCAGGAATTCCATAAGCGTTTTGACCTCGCACAATACCGTATTGGCCTGCCGCGCCCTAGGTTCGTAGTCGCCAGGCACGCTGCCTGGGGTACCTTCTTCTTTTCCCCGGATCAAATACCTAGCCGGATCAGCCTGTTGCAGAAACACCTTCCGGCGGAGTTTGAAAAGATTATCCGGGAAGCCGACGACATATGCCATCACCGGTTCCGCCTACTGGGATACGAAAATCTCGACTATGGCCTGCAGATTGATTGGCATCGCGATGTGGTACACGGAAAACGTGCGCCCCTTAAACCCTGGTTCAAGATCGATTTTCTTAATTTCGATGAGGTGGGCGATCACAAGATCATCTGGGAGCTGAACCGGCACCAACACTTGGTCACGCTCGCAAAGGCCTGGCAGTTGACCCATCAGCACCGCTATATAAAGGAACTGCTGGAGCAGTTGTCTTCGTGGCGAAGGGCGAATCCTTACCCTCTTGGCATAAATTGGGAGAGTAGCCTTGAAGTGGCATTCCGCAGCGTTTCCTGGCTCTGGGTGTATTACCTGCTTGCGGATTGCCCCTTACTCCCTCCTGATTTCGGGCCAGTGCTGTCCCAAGGGCTGGCGCTCAACGGCACCTATATCGAACGATACCTGTCTACTTATTTTTCACCCAACACGCATCTACTCGGCGAAGCTGTTGCTCTTCTAATGATCGGAACTTTCTGCTCACAGCTTTCTTCCGCTAACCGGTGGCGGGACAAGGGCTGGCGTATTGTCCTCGAAGAGGCAGACCGGCAAGTTCGTGCGGATGGCATGCATTTCGAGCAGTCGCTCTACTATCACGTGTATGCGCTTGACTTCTTTCTGCATGCACGTTTGACCGCGATCCACAGTGGCTGGAAAATTCCCTCTCATTTCGATCACATCTTAGAAAAAATGCTGGCTGTGTTGGCGGCCGTTTCACAAGCTGGACCTCCACAAGGTTCTGGGGATGACGATGGAGGCCGGGTTTTCAACCCTCGATGCAATCTCGCTGAACACCTCATTGATCCGCTCGCGGTCGGCGCCACTATTTTTCAGCGGGATGAAATCAAGGCAGCTGCGGCACTCACGGAAGAAGCAGTCTGGCTGCTGGGCGAGCAAGCGGTCTCTGTGTTGTGTGGAGCTCCGCCCGCCCCGCGACATTTACAATCCAGGAGTTTTGAAGCGGCCGGCATTTACGTGATGGCAAGTTCTCAGCCTGTGCCCCAGCAATTGGTAATCGATGCCGGGCCCCAGGGAACGGGACGCAGCGGTCATGGTCACGCCGACGCGCTGAGTCTCACACTGTCCTTAGGCGATCGCCCATGGCTGGTAGATCCCGGGACCTTCTGCTACATATCGCCAGATAACCAACGCGACCTGTTCCGCGGTACCGCCGCCCACAACACCCTCCGTATTGATGGACAAGATCAGGCAGTTCCCGAAGGCCCTTTCGCTTGGAGTTCGATTCCCCAAGTGCGCGCCGATCTGTGGGTGACGGGCGCTACCTTTTCACTCTTCGCCGGCGGTCACACAGGCTACTGCCGGCTTCCCGATCCGGTTGTTCACCGCAGATTCATCTTTCATCTTCACGCTGGCCTGTGGCTAGTGCGCGACGTTGCCGAGGCAAACGATTCTCATCAGCTCGATTTGTTCTGGCATTTTGCGCCCGGGCTGACCGTCTCCCGATGGGAAAACAGGTTCATAGCGGCGCTCAAGGATTCGCAAGCAGCAACGGAAAACACCCGTCTGGCACTCCTGCCACAAGACGTTGGGTGGACCAGCGAACTAACGTCCGGCGGATTCTCTCCTGCTTATGGACGAAAAGAGTCAACCCTAGTGGTACGCTTCACTGCAAGGACGAAGCTGCCTACCGAATTTGCGACCTTGATCGTGCCTCTGTTTTCGGCATCCGATAAACCCGGAAAATTCGTCATCCTTCGCCGAGAAGAGAGTTTGACGGACAACAGTTCTCTTCACGCTTTCCAGTATGATGAAGAGACGAAAACCCACTACGTGGTCTTTGCTGATAGGGGCGGATGGAGTTTAAGTGAGTGGACCAGCGATGCTACCTTTCTCTATTACCGCCTTGAAAATCGCCGCCTCACTCACTTGATTCTTTGCGGAGGCAGTTTTGCGAAGTGGCAGGGCAAGCAAGTCTTAAGCCACTCGGCTCCCATAGCGCGTTTTGAATGGTTGAGAAACGGAGAGAGCGGCCAGATATTTACTTCCGAGGAGACCATAGACCAATCCCTTTCGGATGGCTTGCTCGGCTCTTGTGAGACTGTATTCTAGGTCAGACGACGTACGGCTTGATTTCGTTATCTACAGGAAACCAGAATGTGTGGAATTGCCGGCGTAGTTCAATTTCGTAGCGACTCGCATGTCGACCCCGAGAATGTCGAGCGAATGTGCAGAGCGATCGTCCATCGCGGTCCCGACGATGACGGTATCTACGTGCAGGGCCGTGTCGGCCTAGGTATGCGTCGCCTCAGCATTGTTGATCTGGCGACCGGACACCAGCCCATTAGCAACGAAGACGGCACAGTCTGGATCGTTTTTAACGGAGAGATTTACAACCATCTTGCCGTGCGTGAACAACTGCAGGCGCGTGGACATCGCTACGCTACCAATAGCGACACCGAAACGGTTGTCCACGCCTACGAAGAATATGGACGCGATTGCGTTCACCATCTGCGCGGCATGTTTGCCTTCGCCATCTGGGATACGCGGCAGCGGCGGTTATTTATCGCTCGCGACAGGCTCGGCATAAAGCCGCTTTACTATCGCATCACTCTTGAGAATTTTCTGTTCGGCTCAGAAGTCAAAGCAATTTTGGCATACCCCGGCGTGCATCCCGCTTTTCATCGCGCCGGACTTCCCGAATATCTGGCATTCGGCTATCTCTCAGGCGAGGAAACACTCTACGCCGGCATCAGCAAACTCATGCCGGGCCACACTCTTGAACTTGAGGAAGACGCAACGCTCCGAATCCAATCTTACTGGGACCTGCCTCAGCATGAGCAGGACAAGGTTGAAGACAAGCCGGAAAGCTACTACATCCAGTCCTATCGGGAGTTGCTGGAAGAAGCAGTCAGCAGTCACTTGATGAGCGACGTCCCACTTGGTGTCTTCCTAAGCGGCGGAATAGATTCCAGCGTGGTCGCTGCGTTGATGACCAAGATACGTCGTGCGCCGGTGGAAACCTTCTCCGTCGGTTACGAAGAGGAAACCTACAGCGAGCTCTCCTACGCGCGTCAGGTCGCTCGCCACTTGAATTCTGTCCACCACGAAGTGCGCCTGGGGCAGCAAGAGTTCTTCGATTTGTTGCCCAAGCTGATATGGCATGAGGACGAGCCAATCGTGTGGCCGTCGAGCGTTGCCCTCTATTGCGTGGCACGGCTTGCACGCGACCGTGTGAAAGTGGTCTTAACCGGGGAAGGAAGCGATGAAACCCTGGCGGGTTACTCTCGCTATGCTTTCACGTTAAAGAATATCTCCATGAACCGTGTGTACAAGAACATATTTCCAGGCGTCATTCGGCGTAGCATTCAGCGGTCAATCGCAGGCTCGCCATGGATGCACGCAACCTTGCGACGAAAGCTATCACATACGTTCCTTGCCCACGATGTAGATTCGTGCAGTTCGTTTTATTTCGACAACTTCTTTTCCGCGTTCAGCGAAAAGGATCAGGCGGATTTGCTCAGCGAAGATTTCATTCGTGAATCGCGCGCGGGGGCAGCCTATGAGAACGTTTTGGAATATTGGGAACACTCCTCGGGCGAGCTAGTTCAGCGGCTTCTCTACACGGACATCAAAACGTATCTTGTCGAACTTCTGATGAAGCAGGACAACATGAGCATGGCGGTGTCCATCGAAAGCCGCGTGCCATTTCTCGATCATGTCCTGGTTGAGTTCGCCAGCCGCATTCCTCAGCGCCATCTCATCAAAGGCCTCGCGGGCAAGCGAATTCTCAAGAAAGGTGTGGAGGACTTACTCCCCCACTCCATTCTCTACAGACCAAAGTTAGGATTCCCCACCCCGTGGAGTTCCTGGCTGGCAGGACCGCAATTGAATGTCATTCAGGACATGCTGCTCGAGCCCCGGACATTGAATCGCGGACTGTTCAAGCGTGCAGCAGTCGAACGTTTGTTTAACGAACATCGCGCCCACTATCGCGATCACTACGATCGCATTTGGCGGCTTTTGAATCTGGAGTTATGGCATCGAGTCTGCCTGGAAGGCGAGGATTACGAGCCGATGGCCACGAGCTCGCAGGATCCTAGTTTTTTGTCCACCGCGTAGTGCTGATGTCGAGAGCGACCGTAGCGCCGGCGTCTCACCGGCTATCCCGCAGCGGCCTCGCCCCATATTTGCTCGGATCAACTTCGAACGCGATGCTCCGCTAACGGCGCATGGTCGCCAATGGCCCCATCACGGTTGAGCGAGTGATACACATCCAGCCACTGTTCACGAACGGCACCCCAGCAATATCTGGATAACTGTTCATGGGCATTAGAGGCCAGCTGACACGCCAGCTCAGGCTCCTGTAGAAGACGAATTACATTCCGAGCCAGAGCTTCCGCGTCCCCCGGTTCCGAAAGCATTCCGGTACGCTCGTGCTCAACCAGGTAGCTCATTCCTTCCGGAGCTGTTGTCACCACGGGGGTTCCGGAAGCAAAAGCTTCCAATACAGAAACCGGCATGTTGTCCAAACGCGAACCGTTAATGAAAATGTCAGCCCGATCGTAGAAGTGACGGATCTCTTGCCGCGGCGCGACCCCGGCGAACTCAACTCCCTTAAGATTCAACTCCCGCACCAAATCGCGGATTTCAGCCTCTGACGGGCCTTTCCCAACTAAATCAAGATGAGCATCGGGAAAAATCTTTTGTACTACGGCAAAGGCTCGCACTACTACGTCCACACAGTAATAAGGATGAAATCCTCGCGTGCATACCAAATTCGGGCGGAGCGGAACCCGAGGCCGATAGGAAAACTGAGAAATATCCACGACATTCGGCACAACCCGGGCGTCCAATCCGAATTCGCGAAATACCTCTACCAGATATCCGGACGGCACCACCAGCCGGTCCGCCTTGCCAAGAAGTGGCCGTGCCGTGCGGAATCGGCGCAAGTGATCCCTGGCCTCCCCGCTGTGATAATGAATCAGCACCTTCTTCTTTCTCAATCGAGCGACCAGCCACGCTGGCATGGGCGCGATGAGGAACGACCAATAAGAGGCAGAGAAGATGTGGACGACGTTCACATCTTTCACCCCTCGCCACAAGTCGCGAACATACATCACTTCTCGCACTAGGGTACGCAGAACTGGAATGCGTTCTAAGAATTTGAGCGGACGCGGGAACGGCGGATCAATGGGAATTAGCCTTGCGTCCACTTCCCGGTCATCCCGCCAATGCCGCAAGAGCAAATCTGCTTGAACCGATTGCCCACCCACATAGCGGAGCGAAGCCGCCACCACCGCTACCTGCAGACGCGCACTTGATTTTGGTCTTGGCCGAACACGAGGATGCCAGACTCTCCTTTCCAGTAAAGTTGTGTAGAGGTCTTCGTAGCGAGCGCGTATCCGCTCCAAGGTGAAGTTTTCCCGCGCAAATTGCTTTGCCTTGCGTCCAAGCTCCGCCCTGAGTTTCTCGTCTTCTAACAGGCGCTCAATTGAGTTGGCCAGTGCTTCTTCATCCTCCGGAGGCACCAGGACACCTCTCTCGTCTCCCAACAACTCCGGATTCCCTCCCACTCGATAAGCCACTACCGGCAGTCCAACTGCCATAGACTCTAGAATCGCATTCGAAAGACTTTCGGAAGCAGAGGGCAGCACTGAAATATCGATGGACGCTAGGACAGCCGGCACATCGAACCGATCACCAAGAAAGCGTACCTGTCTCCCCACAGCCAAGCGTTCCGCTTCACGCTCGAGCTGAGGACGTAAGGGACCGTCACCGATGAACAGAAACTCCACTGTCAAATGTTTGCTTTTCAGCCGGGCTGCCACGCGCAGAATTGCTGCATGATTCTTGGATGGAGTGTTCATCCGAGCAACCATGCCCACTCGCAAAACTCCTGGCTGGCGTGGTATTGCAGCGGGCGTTTCGGCGAAAGCGGATGGGGCCAAGCCATTGCCAATAACCACGACCTGGTCTTCCCGCAGTCCGTGCTCGATCAATCGCTGGGCTGCAGCGCGCGAATTACAAACCACGCTGTCACACCACCGCAGCACCGCGGCCTGAGCGCGCCACTGCGATGGGGTGAGCAAATCACCCAGCTGTCGCTGGCTGCCGATCACTACTGGCACCCCAGCAAGCCGGGCTGCGGGAATCAAAGTGAGATTGGTATAGAAATCGAAGGCGTGTGCGATTGCGATGTCACATTTGCGCAAATGCCGCGCCAGCCGAATCCGGCTGCGCCAGGATTGCATTCCGTACAAACTGCCGCCCAGCCGGAATTGTGGGATTTCCCCCAGCTCACCTAGAAATGTGCCTCGTTGGTGAATACAACCCAGGTAAGGACGAAATATTTTGCGATTAATTGAAGAGGCAACAGCTGCAAATTGACGTTCACTTCCACCCGTCTCCAGGCTGTTGATCATTAAAAAAATGCCGGGAAGTAGCTCTCTCTCATTCGCCTGTGCCGGTTTCGTTTTCGCCAGATGATCTGCCTCGAGCAGGCTCACTCCGCTGCCTCGTTTAAGGAAACCGCGCCCAACGGTTGCGGCACTAAATTCGAAACCTCCGATCTTTCAAGAAAATTTCGATGCCACAATTCGAACATTAAGAATCGCCAGATGCGTGGTGAATGGTCTCGCCGGCCCTGGAAGTGCTCGTCGAGAAGCTGCCGAATGCTCCGAGGATTAAAGTATCCGCGCTGCAGAGTCCGTGGCTCAAGTAAAACCGAGAGCACCAGGTCTTTCAACTCATTCCGCATCCAATGCACGAGAGGTAAAGCGAAGCCCTGCTTGTGGCGATAGAGCGCCTCTCGCGGAACCCCAACGCGCTCGGCCAGCTTCCTGAAAATGTATTTCTGTTGGTTTCCACGCATCTTCCACTCGGCAGGTAGCCCGGCTACCCACCCCAGAAACATGTGATCGAGAATGGGTACGCGCACTTCGAGCGATGTCAGCATACTCATGCGATCTACTTTGGTTAGAATGTCGCCTGGCAAGTAGGTTTTTGTATCCAAGTAGAGCAGTTGGCTCACCGGATCATGTCCCGGAGCCTTGTCAAGATATCGCCGAAAATCGCTAAAAGGGTCAGCACCGGCAAGAGCCGTAGCCCGGAAGTCGTCAGAAAGCAAACTCATCTCCCGGTCGAATGACTGTAGCGAAACTCCTTCCATGTATCTTTCCTGCCAGGGGAGCGAAATGCTATAGGCAAGATTCCGAGCCGGCAGACCGTATGGAAGCCGCGGGTGAACTTGTTCGCGATACCATCGTCCGGCGCCCGCTGGAATCCACCCAAACGACCTTTGTTGCAGATGGACGTGGTATCGCTCATACCCCGCGAAAGCTTCATCCCCTCCATCGCCGGACAAGGCCACGGTGACATGGTGCCGTGCCAGACATGAAATGTAATAAGTCGGCAGCATCGACGAATCGCCGAATGGCTCCTCTAACGAACGCGTCAGTGTCTCGACCGTTTCGATCACGTCAGGATCTAGAATCAGCTCGTGATGTTCCGTGCCGAAACGTTTCGCCACTAAGCGCGCATAGGGAGCTTCGTTGAACTCACTGTGCTTAAATCCAATAGAAAAAGTCTTGACCGGACCAGAACTAGCCCGCGCCATCAGCGCAACTACGGTAGACGAATCAACTCCCCCGCTCAGCAAGGCCCCGAGAGGAACATCCGCGATCAGGCGGATGCGTACAGCTTCCGCCAGTCGATGCTCCATTTCTTCCAGACATTCCTCTTCGCTCCGTGGTGGATGAGTGCCAAACTCGGGCAGATCCCAATACTTCCGTATTCGAATCTCACCTCGCTCAAATTCCAGCAAATGCCCGGGAAGCAACTTGTGGATAGAGTGAAACGCCGTGGCAGGATCCGGAATGTACCCAAAATACATGTATTGCCACAGTGCCCGCTGATCCACGGATGTAAGTTCGGGCGCCGCCGCCAGGATTGCCTTGATTTCCGACCCAAAAAGCAGACGTCCATCCGATAAAGCGTAGTGCAGTGGCTTGATTCCAAGACGGTCGCGAGCCAGGAACAAGCGCTGGCGTCGCTCGTCATAGATCGCAAATCCGAACATGCCTCGCAACTTTTGGACACAATCCGATCCCAGATCCTCATAGAGGTGAACAATCACCTCGGTATCGCTATTTGTTGAGAAGCGATGGCCCTTGCGTTCAAGCTCGACACGCAATTCGCGGAAGTTGTAGATCTCTCCGTTAAACACTATCCACACGGAGCGGTCCTCGTTGAAGAGGGGTTGATGTCCTCCTGGCAGGTCGATGATGCTGAGCCGCCGCATGCCCAAACCCGCGCCCTTTTTGACGAAAATGCCTTCGTCATCGGGCCCACGGTGGACCATGCTTTGACACATCTGATGAATCGTGGTGGAATCAATCTCCTCGTGTGCGCCGCTGACGATTCCCGCGATTCCACACATATTTAACTATTTATCCTTTCACCACTGCGTGTGACTCATTCCGGCGTTGCGATCCCAAGGAAACTGCGCTGGCTCGCTTCAATCGATAGTCTCGATATTGCCCCGGGTCGCCTTCCCGCCCATCACAAGCTGCCAGAACTATGTTGACCATTTCGCGTGCCGACACAAAGTGAAGAGTGTCCTTTCTTTCTTCAGCATCCGTCACCAGGTCACAAAGAAATTTCCGCATCGGCGCACCCAACACCGCCTCCTGCTGCGACGGATCCATGCCGTGACAGTGCAACTTGATAAATAGCCAGTCTGGCCTTCCGGACACGCAAATGTTTGCCTCTCTCCAAAATTGCAGGCGCTTAACGCTTAGTGGATTCATCGGTGTAATCGCGCCGTTGTCGATGCTCACCACTCGCGAACCGCTCGAGCGGCGAAACTCGAATATAAGAGGTCCTTGCACAATGATGGGAAAACTGTCCGGTGGCCGGCCTCGTCTTAGATCCCGGCCGCGCCGATGTGCTGCACGCTTAGCGAGCGGCTGTGCACATTCATACAACGAATTGATCTTCCGAGTCTGTGCCGGATGAAAGGTCGCGGTGGGCAAAGTCAAATCGGCATAACATCCGGTTTCCGCCAAAATTTCCATTTCAGAATCGACTCCGCAGAATCTCCCATCCGCCGAATTCGCCAAAGCGAAGTTCCCATGCACAAAAGCGTATCGCGCCGGGCCCGCATCATCGAGGTAGGAAAGACAGCGGTGCCGTGATGCCAGTGTGTCGCGGAACTCCAGCAGTTGACGCCGCGTGTTTTCCGCCGTGTCCGCTGCCTCCATTCCGTGATGCAGGTGGACTTCAATTTCTCCCCACCCGGCATGGCAATGTTCTGCCAGGCGATCGATCAGGCCCTTCTCATATTGTTCCGCGGGATAAAAATAGGTGTGCACGAAGGGCCGCCCGTCACTGTCTCGGTAGGGCTGCACTACCCGCGGATACTCCCGACACCAAAACTCTAAACGCCGTTCCTGCACCTCATGAGCAGCGCGAGCTCGGCCGTTTTCAGGGACGATGCTTGGTTCAAAATGATCCGCCAATGCGAAAATTAGATGAACCGGGCCTTCCGGCTTCGGTCGCGTGAGTCTCTGCCACACATATCCCGGTAGAATGCGAAGCCCATAGGACATCTGTGTGCGGACACTGCGACGTGGCTTTCCTGCTGCCCGGCGAGGGGCGCTCAGGGACTGATCGCGACTAGCAGAATTCGACCGCAAGGTCCAAATGCTCCTTACCTTCCATCTCCAGTTGTCGAATCAGCCCAACGATCGGACTCGAAGTGATCGTCCCTATGTCGCCGTTCTGTCCAATTTTTCCATGCTGACTCTCGAATTCTGACTTTTTATCTTGCTGTTCTTTCACAATCGCCAGCAGTACGGCCGTAAAGGACACCCCAAAATAGGGGAAGTATATATAGGCCTCGGGCAGAAACAGCGCTCCCACAAGAAAACCAACCAGCGAACTGTGCAGTGCTCCCGCGAACAGTTCAATATCGGGATCAGACTTCGAAATACGCCTCATACGCCTGAGATTACTGAACCCACGAGCGAAGAACATGAGGTAAAGAATTAGAACTGGAATTCCCCCCTCGGCGGCAATTTGTAGATACGCCACGTGGACATTGCGCCACTCTCCCGAGAACGACATAAAGTTTCCGACTCCAACTCCAAGTAACGGGTACCGAGCGATCGCTTCCAGACTTCGATTCATCAGATACCAACGATCTTCGTAAGAACCGTGAGCTCTTCGCTCAATACCTGTATCCAAATCCTCACCGGAGATAGCGAAAAAACGATCCATCAGCCGCCCTCCGCCTGCAACTCCAACAACAGTCAAGATCAAGACTGCGGCTATGATCAGGTGTATGCGCTGCTTCTTGATGGCGAAATGCCAAAGGCAGACTGGCGCCACCACTAGCAGAGTGATGAAGCCCCCGCGTGATGCAGTCGAAAAAATCGCGGCAGCCATGACCAACATGGCGAACGCCCAGGCTGCCTTGCGCGGAATAGTTTGTGCCTTTAGCATGAATGCGATACAGAAAGGAAGTGAGAGAACAATAGCAAACGCCAAGTCGTTAGGATTTGAGTAGATGCCGCCCAAAGCGCCGCGCAGCCGGGGATGAGAATGGCCCTTGAGAATAGAGACAATCGAAACTACGGCCACCGAAGCCGTTTGAATAAAAATAATACGACGAAGCCGCTCGAAGTTGGTAACCGCTATATACGCAATCACCCATGCCACAAAAACCTTAGAGAAATCGAGCGTTCGCGAGAACGCACCCCCCCTCCACAACGGCGAAAGTACTGCCGAGAGGAAAAGCAACGCAATCATCAGAAGCAGGTAAAGAGCTTCTCTGGGGAGTTTCTGCAGCCTTCGGCGGGAATGCCGGATGCTGAGCACAAATCCGAAGAGCGCAAACACACCAGTGATCTTTGCCAGAGGAATCACGTCTAAACCCGGAATCCAATCCTCAGGGCGCGCGCAATAAACCACGAAGAAAAGTGTCAGCCAAAAATAAGCAGCGCCCAGGGGTTCGCGCACGGGCCGTTGCCTGACCTCCAAGCTTGCCGGCAACACCTGCGATTCTGGACCCTGACTGCGTGTCTGCATTAGACCTCAGTGGCAGAAACATACTGCCGATGCATTCTCGGGACGCCGCCAGCCAGCGATCGAAGTACAAAGAGGAACTTTTCGCTGATTGTCGCCCAATCATATTGAACAGCCAGTGCCGCCGCCGATTTCTCGTAGCGCCGGCGCAATGGTTCATCGCGTAGCAGTCTAACCACACTTTCGGAAAACGTCGTGGCGTCGTCCGCAAGCACAATATCTCTGCCATGATGCACATCAAGCCCTTCAGCCCCCACCGATGTTGAAACCACCGCCTTGCCTGCAGCCATAGCTTCATAGATTTTCAGGCGGGTGCCGCCTCCAATGCGTAACGGCACTACCACCAGCGCAGCGGCATGAAGATGATCGACTACCGAAGGAACTGAACCGGTCACTTCGACCGTTTCCCCTGCCAGTTTCTGAACTCTCAGGTCGGGGTTTCGACCTACAATGCGGAAACGCGCACCTGGAATATTCGCCTGCACGGAAGGCCAGATCTCCTGGCAGAAATACTGCACCGCATCAATGTTCGGCTCCCAGTCCATCGCCCCCACAAAAATCACCAGATTTTCCTTCTCGGTCCCAGGAAACTTGGCCTCGAATTGCCTCAGGTCCACTCCCGTAGGCACAATCGTGATGTGCGAAGGTTCAACCCAGCGGCTCATCAACTCGCGATCGTGCTCTGATACCGCAATCACGTGCTGAAACTGCCTCACCATCTTTCGCTCGTAACCAAGCATCTTGGCGAACTCTATCTGGTACAGAAGCTTTTTTGCGGGGTGGGACTGCACCAGGGCGTGCCGCCGCCAGATTTCACTTTCTACGTTATGCTGAAACAACACCGTGGGAATCGTGATCTTCTTTGGGAAATTCACCGCCGCATCAAGAAAATCACAAACCACCACATCAAAGCATCGCTCCTCAAACCATCCTTTCAGCCGTTCCCGCACTCGAGGGGAAGCAAAACGGCTCACCGCGTACGGCGCTCCCGAGAAAAAACGAACCAGGTAGTCCAAGACTCGCGCATGCCCGCTCTTGGTGCTCGTCTCCTTAAACAGGCAAACAGAATCTGGAAAATGACGTTTGAGCTCTTCTTCGTACCCTTCATCCCGTCCGCCGTCGTAATACGATAAGAACGTGACGGCGTGCTGCGCATCCAGGCCACGGGCAATGTTGTAGGAGCGGATGTTTCCGCCGCTATGAACCGGTAACAGCTTGTCTGCCTTAACCCAGAGGATTCTCACGTTACCCCACACGGCCTAAACTTGATTTGCAGCGGAGCGGAGAATGTTTCATCGATTGCTCCGATGGCATACCTACCGTGAGCTCCCCGATCCCAAAGTCTGCTCTTTTCACCCGACAACCTGGCCTTAACGAATCCATACTGCTTTTCTTCCTGTTACGAAATTGGCAAACGCTACTAGCGCCGCCGTATTCAATATCACGAAGGTAAACGCGGCGTCCGCCATGCGCGCCAGTACACCCGTTCTTAGTTGAACCATCGCCAACATGCTTAATCCATAGAACGCTAGCTGTATGACGAACGCGGCCCGGTAAATTGGTTCTCCGGCCAAGAACGAACTGGCCAGCGCGGCCGCCAGCGCGAACGGCACCGCCAGCCTCAGCAGCTTGTGACTCACAAATTCAAACCTGAGGGGATTGTCACTGCTCAGTACCCAGGGTGCTAATTGCAACAACTGATAATTTCCGGTCAGGGTTCTCACTTTGCGGGCAAATTCACGTCCCGACCCCAGATCGGGCAAGTCCCACGCTCGCGCACGATCGTCGAATACCACTCGCGAACCCTGTCGGGCGACGTGCATTGGAATGTATACGTCGTCCAAAATGGTCTCCGGGGGCACCTCGACCAGCAAGTTGCGGCGTACGGCATAGAGCGCGCCCGTGGCTCCAACTAAAGAAGCCGAAGCCGATTCCAGCTCTCGGATTTTTTTCTCGATTCTCCAGTACAATCCGATTCCTTTGGCTGTCTCCCCCGACCCGGGTTCGCCCAGCATTAACTCGCCGCTGGCACAACCCACGCTGGGATCCGAAAAATTCTGCAAGAGAAGGCTCAACGCCTCAGCCTCGATCCTCTGCCGGGCATCGGTGAAAACGACAATCTCTCCGCGCGCAACTTGAATAGCATCGTTTAAACCGGCTGCCTTGCCTGCGGAATCTGAATTGATGATCACGCGCACCCGCGGATCTTGCGCGTAGTCCGAAAGAATCTGATTCGTGCCATCGGTTGATCCGTCGGAAACCAGTACGATCTCAGCGAGATTCTGGGGATATGTCAGCTCCATTAAATTCCGCAGCTTGGCTGACAGTACCGCAGCTTCGTTA
>Ga0066709_100000736_pt1 | contig 19081 bp, 16 predicted proteins | sample GraSoiAngelo_158_FD_79665 | JGI IMG/M metagenome (GOLD analysis project Ga0066709, IMG submission 79665) | Grasslands soil microbial communities from the Angelo Coastal Reserve, California, USA - 14_1009_16_30cm | ecosystem: Environmental > Terrestrial > Soil > Grasslands | place: USA...
AGCGCCGCGCGGTTCCGGTATACAACGACAAGCATTTGTCCTACAGCTTCGAAAAGGCGAAGGCGATGCGTGACACCGCGCGCCGGCTTAAATCTCCTATGCTGGCCGGATCATCGCTTCCGGTCACATGGCGCTTGCCGGAACTCGAGCTGCCGCATGGATGCGAGATCGAAGACGCTCTGATGGTAGGCACCGGAGAATCGGACGCGATGGATTATCACGCGCTGGAGGCTATGCAATGCATGCTGGAGCGGCGGCGCGGAGGCGAGCGCGGTGTTAAGAGCGTGCAGTTGCTCGATGGCAACGCGGTCTGGAAGGCGGGAGAGCAGGGGCGTTGGTCGAAGGAAATGTTGACGGCAGCACTGTCGCGTAGTGACAATCTGCAGGGACTCACAGTTGTAGATGGCCGCACACAGGATCTGGTTGCCTCGGGCGAATTACCGAAACTGGTTCCCAATCCGGCGGCGTATTTCATCGAATACCGCGACGGCGTGAAGGCGACGCTGCTGATGCTGACCGGCGCTGTCGGCGATTTCAACTTCGCCGCCAAACTGAAGGAAGTTCCCCACATTCAGTCCACGCAGTTCTTTCTCTCGCCGGTTCCCAACGTGACGTATTCGGCTTGTCTGGTTAACAAGATCGATCAGATGGTTCAAACAGGTGTAGCGCCCTATCCCGTCGAAAGGACGCTGCTCGTGAGCGGCATGCTCGAAAGTTGCCTGACCTCGCGTAGCCGGGGCAATGCTCGCCTGGATACGCCGCATCTGGCGGTCGTCTACCAGGCGCCTAAAGAATCGCAGTATTCGAGGAGTTGAACGATGAGCACGAATTGGAAAACGATGTCTTCGAGAACACGGCGCGAATTCCTTAGAGCCGCAGCTTTGGCCGGCCCGGTTGCGCTCGGTCAGCGTCACAGCCAGGCAGCCACGACGAAGCCCGGCATGCCTGGCCCTTTCCCCGGCCGCGTGGTTGCGGTGGCGCATGGCGGATGCATCGCGAACAATACTTATCAGCCCCAGCCTATCCGCCAGATGCTGGAGAAGGGAATGGCCGCGCTAACCGGCGCCCCTAGTTGGACGGACGCCTGGCGCAGTTTCTTTGAAAAGGGCGACGTCGTGGGCATCAAGGTGAGCCCCGTCGGTGGCGCGAACCTGTGTTCTGACGCGACCGTCCTTCACGGCATCATGGATGGCTTAGGTGAAGCCGGCGTGCCCGCGAGCGATATCATCGTCTTTAATCGCTATCGTCAAGAGACTTATGCCGCGGGCATCGACAAGTGGATCCCGCCAGGCGTGCACTTCGAGTTCGCGTCCGAAGCATATAACGAAATCCAGTTGGACATGGACGGCTATGATCCCGACCATTTCATGGAGATGGCTCTGATCAAGCCTGGTGAGAACCTCGCGGACCCGCATTACCGCCGCTCCTACGTCTGCAAGATCGTGACGCGACGGATCAACAAATTTATCAATCTTCCGGTGTTGAAACATCACCAGTCGGCCGGAGTCACCATCGCGCTCAAGAATATGTCGCACGGCATGGTGAACAACGTGAATCGCAGCCACCTCACTCCAACCCTTAACGCTTGCGGCGTATTCATTCCGTCCGTGGTGAGCCTGCCTGCGATCCGCGAAAAGGCCGTTCTCCATATCTGCGATGCTGTGAAAGCCTCCTATCACGGGGGGCCTTCAGGGCGACCGAAGTACATGTGGGAACACAAGACGATCTACTTTTCAACTGATCCGGTTGCGCTCGACAAAACGGGATTGAAAGCGATCGACGAGAAGCGCGCCGCGGTTGGCATGGCTTCGATTGCGACGTCCAAGCCCGACGACGCCAGTCATTTTCTCAACTGTCAGGTGGAGCACATCGAGATCGCGGGCCAGCTCGGCCTCGGGGTTTTCGATGACAAGAAGATTGACGTAAAGCGGTTCACGCTGGCTTAGGAGCCCGCTCTGCGCGGAATGAATCCCCTAAAGTGCCGTAACCGTTACAGAGCTTGTTTTTCTTGACAGCGCCGATCGGCCGGGTCCATGCTGAATGCTGCAAGACCGGGAACCTCCGTCTACAGGTTGTACCACTAGAGGTTCGTACCAAAGAAGGAGGGTGTAAGCTATGGAGCAGGTGAAAACTAGGTCAGTTGAACCGCAACAGCGGTTTACGCTACCTGAAGTCACATGGGAAGATCTTCGTGAACCCGGTGCCTACGTCGAGCGGGGTAGCGGCGATCTGTATCGCATTCCCAAAGAGGCATTGATCCCCGGCGGTTCCACCATCATCCACAAGGAAAGCGTGGGGGCTTCACGGTTGGTTCAAATCAGCAGGAACCCGTTTGTAACCACATTGGAAGCGCGGCTCCGTTGTGCGCAACACAACATCGAGCCGAACTTCTAATCTTTTTAACCCCTTTTGATTTGGCGGATGTTCTCCGGTCTTGTCGAGCGGCATTCAGAGCCCGGAGTGGAGATCGCCTTCCGGATCACCCGAACAGTCTAGTTCGGCCGAACGGCGCTCTCGATGCGTCTCGCATCGTAGAGATCGCGGGGAGAGCGTACGCCTGGAGTCTGGTCGGAAAGAAGCACCTCATACCTCGCAGTTCCGTTTTCGCGGAGCCACACCACGACGAAGTCTAACTCAGGATGGTAATGGTCGACGTGCGGGCGTAACGACGTTGCCAGTTCTTCGCCGAGGATGCCGGCCAGGTCTGCGTTCGGAACATAGTCAAAAGCTACAGTGATGTTCTCCTCGTCGATCACCGCCCTCGGACCGATGAACGCGCCGCGGCCATAGTTCAGAAATTGCGCGTAGGCGAGCAAAGCCAAGCCATTCCAGTCCCAAAGGACATACGTAATCTCCGCTTCGTCCAGCTCGTTACCGGTCAACCCCCCTATGGCGGTATGCCTCAGATAGCGCGTAGCCAGCGCTTCCCGCTCGGCGCCCGTCTTCGGGCTGCTTGCATGCGGCAACTGCATTCCGGTCTGGGGGCTTCTGCGATAACATCCTGTCTTCATGAGCCTATGACGCTCCTGCTTTTCTAGTATTCGACAATAGTACTTGCAGTACCGAAGTTCGACCATTCGGAAGCGACCTTATTTTTAACAGGGGTTCGCCCTATGCAAGTTTTGCCGTGGAGCGCGTCAGCCGAGCTCTGGAGCTTAACCGCTGTCGCGGGATTCTCCGGGCGGCTGCGGAGTGTGCGGCATCAACATGTACTGGGCATCCATCGGATAGATTCGTCAAACTTTGAGTGATAAAATCGGAAACCGCGCTGAATTTCACGCCAAAAGCAGAGGAGGAGAAGTGCATGCTAAGACGCCTGTTTCCGATGCTGTTTCTGGGGTCCGCCGCCTTCGCGCAGCTTTCCCAGGATCAAAAAGTCACCGATTTTATGCAGCTCGTGGGTTTGTATGTAAAAAACTACGAACCGTATTCGTGGAAACGCGATGTCATTGGGTTTGACCTCTACAACGTCAAGCCATGGCTCGACCGCGTGAAGCAGACCGCGGACGATATCAGCTTCTACGACGTCTGCGTGCAGTATGTTGCGGCCCTCCAGGACAGCCATGACGAATTCATTCTGCCCTCCGATTTTCAGGCCTATCTGAACTTTCGCGTCGATATTTACGACGGGATTGTGCTTATCGATTCCATTGACCGCAGCGCTCTTCCGTCGGCTGCCTACCCATTTCAGCGCGGCGACGAACTGGTTTCTGTTGACGGAAAACCGGTCGCGGATCTGATCAACGCCTACATCCCATACGCGGCCAACGGTTCGGGAAACACGAGTTCGCGCCGCCGCTTGGCGGCGGATGCGATCACGCTCCGGACGCAGGCATTCTTTCCACGGGCGCATGAAGTCGGCAACACCTCGGTCATTGTTGTACGCCGCCAGAACGGAAATCTGGAGACGTACACGGTTCCCTGGCGCAAGCTCGGCACTCCACTTGTCACAGCCGGACGCGTGCCCAGCCCGGTGAGCGCGGCGCACCTTGACGTGCCGCAAACGCTAAGACGGAGGCCAGTTTTGGGCAGAGGTCCGCTCGAGCCGGCAGGCGATGACGATTCAGCAGTGAACGCCTGGGGCGCATGGTCAGGTCCTCCAATGGACCGTGAGCTCGAGGCTGTGCCCGATTACCTCAAGCCGCTGCGGGAGCTCCAGACGATGCAAGCGGTTGAAGTGCCGCTAGGTTTCAGCGGTTTCGGCGCGCCGACACCTGTCTTTAATCCGCCTGCGGGTTTCCGGTTGCGTCTTGGCGCGAGCCAGTCCGACCAGTTTCTTTCGGGAACGTTCCCGGTCGGCACGTCGAGTGTTGGTTTCATTCGAATCCCCACCATGGCCCCGGCCAGCACTTCCCTCGCCGTGCAGCAATTCAGGAGCGAGATTGCGTACTTCAATCAGAACACTGATGCTCTTGTCATCGACGTGATGCGCAACGGGGGCGGCAGCCTGTGCTACGTGGAAAACCTGGCACAATACCTGATCCCCCACCCCTTCCGCAGCATCGCATACGAAATTCGCGCGACAAATTTTTGGGTCGAGGTTTATTCCGGTTCATTGTACAACGCGATCCTTTCGAAAGCAGACCAATGGGTCATCGACGTCTATTCCCTCTATTTACAAGTGGTGCAACAGGCGCTACACGATAATCGCGCCAGCACCGGGAATTTGCCCATCTGCGGCCCCAATTTCGAAGGTATTCAGCCCGCCACCGACGCGAACGGGAACAATCTCGCCTATACCAAGCCGATTCTTGTCCTTACCGACGAGTTCACACTGTCGGCAGCCGAGGCGTTCACGATGATCCTGCAGGACGAGAATCGCGCGGTCATATTCGGCACGCGCACCGACGGTGGTGGAGGGAATCCTGGGGCCTACAACGCTACTGCCTATTCGGAAGGCCAAGCCCGCGTCACGCGCACGCTGGTGACGCGCGCCAGGCAAGTAGCGACGCCCGGATTCCCGCCGTCGCATTACCTGGAAAATACCGGCGTTTACCCGGACATTCTCAACGACTACGCGACCAAGGACAATCTTCTGAACGGCGGCAGATCTTTTATCAGCGCGTTTAGCGACGCCGTCGCCAACCTCGTGTCGCAGGGCCACTGAACCGCCCGCCCGCGGCCCTCATCGCTCAGTCAATTCGGAATTCCGCGTGTGGGGGTCTATGAGCCGGACCTGCGGAGGTTAATGAGTTTCGCAACCGTTGCTGCAGGGCTTTGCGGATTTTCCATTCGGAGCAGCTTGTCCGTTCGGAGTTGGATCACTTCGGTCCATTCCGGATGGGGAAGAATATAGAACTGCTCCTTCCTAATCGCATCGAAGACCACGTCAGCGACTTGGAAAGGAGGCATGCTAGCCTCCATGGCGGCCTTGAATGCGGCCAGACCAGCTTGCATTTCCGGGGTCATCGTGACCGGTTCGTTACGCAGCTCGGGGGGCCTGTTGCGCTCGGCGTTGGCGATATTTGTCCGCACAAGCCCTGGGCAGAGTACCGACACTTTGACGAGCGAGTTCCGTTGTTGGAGCGTCAAGTACAGGCTTTCTGAGAGGGCTACCACCGCATGCTTCGTCACCGTGTAAGGAGCGGAGAAGCCACCGGCGATGAGCCCGGCGGCCGAGGACGTATTGATAATGTGGCACTCCGTATTCTGTGCAAGCATTAGCGGCGTGAACACCTTGACCCCATAGATCACGCCCCATAAATTAACGCCGATTACCCACTCCCAATCGTTCCATGTTGCCTCCCATGGCGGCCCACCCGCGGCGACCCCGGCGTTGTTGAACAGTAAGTGCACCTGGCCAAATGCATCGACCGCTCGGCGAGCCAGGAGTTCGACGTCACTCCGTTTTGAGACGTCCGTCCTCACACCAAGCACAGTTCCACCCGAGGTTTTCAGTTCAGCTTCTGCCTTGGTAAGATTCGCTTCATCGATGTCGGCGACGACTACTTTCATGCCCTCACTAACACACCGTTCGGCTATCCCACGTCCGATGCCGCTCGCCGCACCAGTAATCACCGCGACTTTGCCTTTAAACTCTTTCATTGTGCCCTCTCGTAGATACTGCGATTCACGCGAGTGTCCCGTACCCTGGTCAGATATTCGTTGAGAGTAACGTTGAGCGGTTTTGTGGGGCGTCCGATGGCCATACGCATGTATGCATCGGATTCTTTGACTTATTCGACGGTTTTCACGGCGCTAGAGGCCCATCCAACCTCTACAGTGGCGCGTCGGGCGAGGCGATGGTGCGCCACATGTGAGCCACCGGGCTGTTGTCGTTGCCAAGACCTTCCTTGGGTTGCTTGAAGTGCCGCCCAACGATATCGATGAAGGGGTCGATCGTTACCACCGCCTTTGGATCGAACGAGTACAGGTCATTGACCGTCACCATGCGGGGCTCCATATACCACTTGTGGTTACGGACGAACTTGTAGGCGGCCTCGATGTGCGGCGGCGGCACGTAATCTTCACCAAAGATCCGGCGGTATAAGTCCGGATACTCGTAACCGGCTGCTGGGTCGGGATAAAAGCGAAGGGCCTGATGATACCGGATTGCGAAGCTGGTCTTGGCCGAGACGTAGGGTTCGAAGAGTTGCGCCCCCCACCAACCGTGATCGGTCTTTATGAGGCTTTGCACTACATCGTGCAGAAGACAAGCCAGGATGACTTCCTCAGACATACCCGTCTTCAGCGCGCGAGTGGCACTCTGAAGCACATGATTTGCGGGCGCGAACCGATATTTAAAGAAGTCGAGCAACGTCGGCTTTGGCGGCATCGGCTCTAGTTTCTTCACGTTGCCGCCTCTTTGGCCGGCCACGAAAAGGCTTCCAGTTCCTCTCCGGTAATCCCGCGTCTCGACCTGCGCCTCAATTTCGGCGACGGTGGGGAACTTCTGCGCTGTTTTGGCAGGCGCAGCGGCATCCAACTGTTGCGACATGTAGTCTTCGAGTGCGTCCGCCCGCGCCTCGGGGTCCATCAGACTGACAGAAGCCGCTCCGCCAAGGCTGGTGAGGAAAAGCCTTCGATCGATCTCCATACTTCCCCTTTCACCCGGGATCTCGGACTCTGAGCGCCCGGTCAACTGCAACTATACATCATTGCAACGGGAAAGTTAGCTCTAGAATTGCCGTCGCAGGCCTTGGTGTCCGAATGCGGACATCACTTTCCGGATGCGTGCAGGCGGTCCTGTTAAATCCGCACGATCCGCAGCTTGTACTTTGGAAGGCAGGCTGCTAAAGAGGTCTGAGATGGGCACACTAGCCGCAGACATCAGGTACGCCGTTCGGAGTATGCGCCGATCCCCGGGTTTCTTTTGTTTGGTGATTGGAATTCTGGGGCTCGGGATGGCCGCGAGTGTGTCGGTGTTTAGCATCGTGGATGGCGTGGTGATGCGTCCCTTGCCTTACCGCGATCCGGACCGGCTGGTGATATTGCGGGCGGTTTCCATCAGTCCCCCGTACGATTCGAACGGCTCCATCTCTTACGCTGATTTCGATCAATTCACAGCGAAAGCGCGGTCCTTCGAGGATCTGGCGATTACTTACCGTACCGGCTGGTCGGCGGTAACGCTAACCGGCGGAAACGAGCCCGAGAAGGTGCAGGGCGCCTTCGTGTCCCCAAACCTGTTCGGCATGTTCGGGCGTTCGCCGAAAGTGGGGCGGACCTTTACCGCGGAGGAGAATCGGCGGGGAGAGCGGGTTGTGGTGTTAAGTGAAGCGCTTTCGATCCTGCGGTTTGGCTCCGGGGAACAGGCGATCGGCCGGGATCTCGAGATCGGCGGCGTCAACTGGAGAGTGATCGGCGTCGTGAGATTTTCGCGTTCCTTTCCTGAACGTCCAGCTTTGGGCGCCGGTTCTTTCCCATCCCGAGTGGAACGACACGGAAGAGGCGAATCCTCAGCAGCGTCAAAGATGGGACGTTATGGCGCGGTTGAAGGCCGAGACGACACTGACGTCGGCGCAGATGGAAGTGGACGCCATCGCGAGCCAGTTGAAGGCGGCGCTGCCGGAATTTCACAAGGATCGCCTGCGACTGGTCCCGTTGCGCGAGCACTTCACAGGCAACGTGCGGAGAGCATTTTGGGTATTGTTCAGCGCGGTCGCAGTCCTGCTGCTGATCGCCTGCGCCAACGTGGGTAATCTGTTGCTGGCCCGGGTAGCGTCGCGAAATCGCGAGTTGGCTATACGTGCCGCCTTGGGAGCGGAGCGCGGCAGGTTGCTGCAGCAGTTTGACGGAAAGCATGACCTTATGTTCCTTGGCTGGAATTGCAGGCACCGCCCTGTCACTGGCGCTCGTGCGCTTGCTGAAGGCAGTTGCGCCCGTCGATACACCGCGGCTAAGCGAAGTCGGACTCGATGCGCGGGCTCTCCTGTTTGCGATTGCCGTGAGTCTGCTGGCCGGAATACTCCTTGGATTCGCTTCGGCTTGGAAAGCCTCGCGCCAGGTGCCAAGGGAGTTCCTCAACGCGTCCGGGCGGAGTGCGACGGACACACGCGAAAGTCGCCGGGTAAAAAATCTCCTTGTGGCATTCGAGTTCACGCTGGCGATGGTCTTGCTCACCGGCGCGGCGTTGTTCATTCGCAGCTTCGTTGCCGTTCTGGACGTAGATCTTGGGTTGCGGCCGGAACATGTTCTAACTGCGCGGGTGAGCCTGCCGGGTTCGATGCAGCCGCGGCAGATCTCTGATTTCTACCGCCGCGTGATGCAAAGGAACAGCATGGCGCCGCGAGTGCAGGCCGTGGGCAGCGTGAGCAACCTGTTTTTTCTCGATGAAAGGCGAATGCATGCGCTGAGACAAGTGGAGGGCCGGCGGCCGGAGCCTGTAGCGGAATGGACGCCGCTCGTGTGGTCGCAGGTCAGCGGCGCCTATTTCCAAGCCGTGGGTATTGCTCTGCTGCGAGGCCGGTATTTTAACGAACAAGACCGGCCGGATTCGCCGCCAGTAGTGATCGTGAACGAGGCGGCCGCGCGGCGCTACTGGCCCGGGGAAGATCCGATCGGAAAGCGTCTGAAAGGCTTTGACCCGCGAGGGCGGAATGATGATTGGCTCACTGTCGTCGGGCTTGTAAGAGATACGCGGAACGGCGGTCTGGAGCGGAAACCGTTCTCGCATATCTACGAAGTGCAGGCGCAGCGCGGGGAGCAGGCCGGCGTTCTCGTGATCCGTACGGCGGGCGATCCCGCGCGGATTGCGGCAACAGTGCGTGCATTGATTCACGAGACCAGCGGGGACGCGAGCATCTCGTCAGTGGGCACGATGGAGCAATTGCTCGATCAGCAGAAGGTGCAACGCCGATTCCAGACCTGGCTGATCGGCGCGTTTTCGGCGATCGCTCTGGCGCTGGCCGCCTTGGGTGTATTCGCGGTGATGCATTACTCGGTGGCGGCAAGGACGCGCGAAATCGGAATTCGGATGGCGGCCGGAGCACAACCACGCGATATCCTGGGGCTCGTAGTGCGCGACGGAGCACGGCTGGCTCTCGCCGGCATCGCGGCCGGTCTGCTGGCTTCGGCCTGGGCCGCCGAGACGATCGCGAGCATGCTTTACGAAGTAAAGCCGACCGATCCCGTCAGCTTCGGAGCTGCCACGATCATCCTTGGCACGGTAGCGCTGTCGGCATGTTATTTCCCGGCAAGGCGTGCATCCCAAATAGATCCGGTTCGAGCACTGCGGCAGGAGTGAGGCAGCCGCCCAAACGCTCGAGCTGGGAAATCCGCCCCATCCGCAGAAGGTGTATTCCGAGCCGGGCGTTGAGCTAGCATATCAACACAACGTCTGGAGGCTAACGACGCCCATGTTCCGGAAAATCGCCTCGCTAGAACCTTACGCCCTATCGCTGATGCGAATGGTGATTGGATTTACGTTCTCACTGCACGGTATGCAGAAGCTGTTCGGATTCTTCGGCGGAATGGGACGCAGCGGCGCGGTAGCGCAGTTCCCCTCGCTCTTGTGGGTGGCCGGTGCTCTCGAAACCTTCGGCGGTCTGTTGATCCTGGTTGGTCTTTTCACCGCTCCGGCGGCCTTCATCCTTTGTGGTGAAATGGCGGTCGCCTATTTCAGGCAGCACGCGCCCCGCGGCCCGTGGCCGATTCTGAACGGGGGCGAACTGGCGGTCCTTTACTGTTTCATTTATTTGCACCTGGTCACCGCCGGCGGCGGAGCCTGGAGCATCGATCGCTTCATACGCAAGCCGCAGAAAAGCTGATTGATTCTCGCGTAATATACTCGGGGAGAGAGCGTAAATCCATGATGAGACTTGTCCTGATCCCCGCTATACTCGTGGGCGCAAGTTGCGGCGTCGCGCAAGAGAGGCAGCCGCTCAGCCCGCCCGCCCAAACGTCCGTCACCATCTCCGGCAAGACGATCACCATAAAGTACGCCGCGCCCTCTATGCGCGGGCGCAAGATCTTCGGTGGCCTCGAGCCATATAACAAGGTCTGGCGCGCTGGAGCCAACAGCGCTACCGCGCTCCACACCGACGCGGATCTGGACCTGAATGGCCTTGCCGTGCCCAAGGGGGATTACACCGTCTTCGTATGGCTCGATCCGAACCAGTGGCAGCTCATTGTCAACAAGCAGACCGGCCAGTGGGGTCTTGAGTATCATCAGGACCGCGACCTTGGGCGCGTCAAGATGAATATGGGTAAGCCGGCGGCTCCTATCGAGACTTACAAGATGACCCTCTCCGCCACTGGACAAAACACCGGAAAGCTCCAGTTGGAATGGGAGAATACGATCGCCTGGGTTCCATTCACCGTGAAGTAATCCCGCGATGACATGGCTCGAAAATCCATCTACTACGGGTGGGCGAATCTTGCGGTTGCCGCGCTGGCAATGGTGGGGACGCTGCCTGGCAGGACACAAGGCCTCGGGCTGGTCACCGAGTCCTTGCTCAGTGATCTACGGATCGATCGCGTCCCCTACGCCGCCATCAATCTTTGGGCGACCCTGATCGGCGCAGCTTTCTGTTTGCCGTGCGGCCGGCTGGTTGATCGCTTCGGATCGCGCATCGTCCTCACGACCGTCGTGCTGGCCCTGGGTGCTTCGGTGCTCGCGATGAGCTCGGCCGGAGGACTTGTTGCGCTGTGCATTACCTTGACACTGACGCGCGGTTTTGGGCAGAGCGCCCTTTCCGTGGTCAGCCTCGCGCTCGTCGGAAAATGGTTCGCGCGGCGGCTGAATTACGCGATGGGCGTTTACTCGTTGCTGGTCGGCATAGGATTCATCGCAGCGTTCCCGTCCATCGGTCAAGCGGTGCTCCGGTTCGGCTGGCGGACCACCTGGTCGGGAGTGGGTTGGTTCCTGCTGTTGGGCTTAATGCCAGTGGCTTGGCTCGTCGTCCGCAATCATCCCGAGGACCGTGGGCTCGCGGTCGATGGCGACGATCAGTGCGCCGAGGCGCGCCTGTCCGACCTGAACGTATGGCAGGCGCTCCGAAGTCCGGCGTTCTGGGTGTTTGCGCTTGCCAGTTCGGTCTTTGGGCTTGTGTACTCGGGAATCTCGCTGTTCAACGAATCGATTCTCGTCGAACGCGGCTTTGACGCCTCTACCTACCACACCGTTCTCGCTGTGAGCACATTCCTCGGCCTGCTGGCAAACTTTGGAGGCGGCTGGCTTGCCTCTCGCTGGCCGATTCAACGGCTGATGGGCCTGGGAATGGCGGTGCTCGGGCTCGCGCTGCTGGCTCTGCCCCTGGTCCGTACATTCATCGATGTCATGCTCTATGGCGTGGCGATGGGCGTCGCGGGCGGAGTGGTCACCGTAGTTTTCTTCTCGGTTTGGGGACAGGTGTTTGGCCGGGGGCACCTTGGCCGCATCCAGGGATGCGCGCAAATGATGACTGTGTTCGCCTCCGCTGTCGGACCTCTGCTGCTCGCCGAAACACTTCGGCAGACTGGCTCCTACGATCTTCTCTTCTACGGTCTCGCCGTGGTCGTGGCACTCTTGGGATTCGCTTGCTGGTATGTTGTGATTCCGTCGCGCGAAGCGAGCGGCGCGCAGGCGATTCCGCAGGCGCAGCCGGTTGGTTAAAGGCGAAGATTCAACAGGCGTTCGGCGTTGCCGCGATAGATTCGGTCTTTGTCTTCCGCCGTCAAACCGAGCTCTTCGATCACGCGGATCGTTTCGCGAATATAGAGGCCTGGCACCGGTTCGAATGGCGTGTCGGACGCAAACAGAACACGATCGGCTCCAAAAAAAGCGAGGCCGCATCGTGTTGCCGCCAGCGCGCCGAACAACGCCGTGTCCGCGTAGAACATCTTAAAGTAATCGAACGGCCGCTTCTTCATGGCGCACAACAGCCCTGCGTAATCCTCCTCGGAAGTCCGTAAGCCGAGTTGGTCCCAACCATACCCGACGCGTCCCTCAAAGTACGGGATCATCGCGCCCATGTGATGCGTGATGATTTTCAAACCAGGATGCCGGTCGAACATCCCCGAAAACACCAGGCGCGCCATTGCGACGCTGGTTTCGTACGGCCAGCCGAAGGTCCACCAGATCTCGTACTTCGAACGATCCTCGCTGCGGTAGTCCGGAAAGTCTCCGCCGCGCGCGGGATGAAGCCAGATCGCCAGATCGCGGCGCGCCAGTTCATCGAAAAGCGGAAGAAAATCTTCCGAGTCAAGAGGCTTGCCAGCGGCATTCGAGTACAGTTGAGCGCCGCGCGCGTGGAACTGATCGGCTGCTCTCTCCAGTTCTTTCTCCGCTGCGTCCGGATCGTTCATGGGCAGAGCGGCTGCGAAGCCCGGAAAGCGGTCCGGATAACGGTCGACGAGCTCCGCCATCCCATCGTTAGCCATGCGCGCCAGCTCCACGGAGGCCGGCGGGCGGGCAAACGACTCGATGGGCGGCGAGGCCAGCGAAATGACCTGGGAATAATCGCCGAACTCGTCCATCATTCGAAAGCGTGCGTCGAGATCCACCATGACCGGAAGGTTCCGCGAGCGTTTGCCCATGTCTTTCAAGCCGGGCGCGACCTTGAGGAATTCGGCAAAGAAGCGTTGGGGAAGGATATGGTTGAAGACGTCGATCTTCACGGAAACCCATCATACACTCAGCGTGAAACAATGATTATGGAAGGATGCGCCGCGTGGTGGAAGCGAGCTGACCGGCATGGCGCTGAAGACGACATCCGCCGCTACGCGCGTCGAGGAGGACGCGCTCGGCCCTATCGAAGTCCCGGCCGATCACCTGTGGGGCGCGCAGACCCAGCGCTCCTGTCTGAATTTTCCGATCGGCGTCGAGCGATTCCGCTGGGGCCGCCCAGTGATCCGCGCCCTGGGGATTCTGAAAAAATGCGCCGCGCTGGCGAACGGCGAGCTGCGCCAGTTGTCCAAGGAAAAGGTCGACCTGATTGTGCGCGCCGCGCAGGAAGTGATCGGCGGCAAGTGGGACAGTGAGTTTCCATTGGTCGTGTTTCAGACAGGATCGGGCACGCAGTCGAACATGAACGCCAACGAGGTGATCGCCAACCGCGCGATCCAGATCGCCGGCGGCGTTCTCGGATCGAAGAAACCGATACATCCCAACGACGACGTGAACCGCAGCCAATCCTCGAACGACACGTTCCCCACCGTGATGCACGTCGCGACAGTAGAGCAGCTGGAGAACGTGCTCATGCCCTCGGTAAGGCTGCTTCGGGACACGCTGGCCGCTAAATCGAAGGCATACGCGAACGTCGTGATGCTGGGCCGCACTCACCTGCAGGATGCGACGCCGGTAACCCTCGGCCAGGTCATTTCAAGCTGGGCGGGCCAGCTCGATCAGGCGGTGGAGGGTATCCGGCGTGCAATGCCTGGCGTATGGGAACTCGCCATTGGCGGCACCGCCGTCGGTACGGGCATGAATGCCCACGCGCGCTTCGGAGAAATCGCCGCGCGCAAGATCGCCGAGGAAACCGGACAGCCGTTCGTCTCCGCACCGAACAAATTTGCGGCGCTGGCCTCGCATGATGCCATGGTCACGGTGAGCGGCGCGCTCCGCACGCTCGCGGGCGCGCTGATGAAGATAGCGAACGACATCCGATGGTATGCTTCCGGCCCCCGCGCCGGAATCGGTGAGCTGCTGATTCCCGACAATGAGCCGGGCTCCTCGATCATGCCTGGAAAAATCAATCCCACGCAGTGTGAAGCCATGACGCAGGTCGTGGTGCAGGTCTTCGGAAATGATCATGCCGTGGCGTTTGCAGGCTCGCAGGGCAACTTCCAGCTCAACGTTTTCAAGCCGGTGATCCTGCACAATGTGCTCGAATCGATCGAACTCACCGCTGATGCGTGCCGCTCGTTCGAGGAGCGCTGTGCTCGTGGAATCGAGCCGAACGAGGCGCGCATCCGGGAGCATCTTGACAATTCGCTGATGCTGGTCACCGCGCTCAACCCGCACATCGGCTACGAGAAGGCCGCCAGGATCTCGCTGACCGCCTACCACGAGGGCACCAGTTTGCGCGATGCCGCGCTGAAGCTCGGCTACGTAACGGCCGAGCAGTTCGACGAATGGGTGAAGCCGGAAGAGATGACGCATCCGCTTCCTGACTAGGAATGGGCGGCCTTGGTATCTTCGTGCCGCGTGATCTGGTGAAACTTACTCATATCGATGCCCACGATTTCGCCGCGCGCATCATGAACGAACATGCGCTTGAAGGACGCGTTCCAGACGACCTCGCTGGCCGTATATGAGGAGCGCGCATGAATGACCTGCGATGAAGTCTCATCGATGCCGGTGAGATAGATCAAAAACTCCGCGCCGCTCTCCGCCAGATCGCTTGTAGTAAGTCCATACAGCGGGCTGCTCTCTCCAATCGGATGAACCACCGTCCACGTCGTGGGGAAGAACGCTACACCTTCGCGCTCCAGAGCCAGAGGATGATAGCGGCGGATATGACCGTCCGCGTCCTTCTCCAACCGGGAAAATACAACCTGGGCTCTGAGTTGATTGATGATCTGCGTGGCGCGCCGGTTGATAACGCGGAACTCGAATGCCGTGATTCCGTCGTAGGGTGCGATGACGGCGCTGTTGGTGAAAACGATTCCCACGCTCGGCCTCGAAAACCGCGCGAAGAAGAGACCGGTGATAAGGGCGAAGCCAAGCAAGGCATAGAGGGTTTCGGCCGCGACGAGGAGATTCGCGCCAAGGCCGTGCGGAATCATGTTGCCGTAGCCAATGGTCGCGAAAGTGTGAACGCTGAAAAAGAAAGCCTCAAGAAACCGGTTGTTGAGTTTTTCACCGCTGACGGTGGCAAGCGATCCCGGCCCGCACAGCACATACGCCAGCGCAAAAAGCGCGTTCGAGACCACATAGAACGCCACTACCAGCACGGAAAACTGCGACCACGACATCGTCAGAAACCCGCTGAATGAGCCGAGGAGAGAACGCAGGTCCGTTGGACGCAGCATGCTGAAGCTGCCGTCCCGATTCAACAGCCGCCCCTCGTAACTTCTTGAGACGACCGAGCCGAACCCGAAATCCTCGTCGTGTTTTCGGGGCCCGCCTTGCCCGGCCATATTGTCCAGGGTACTTGACTTCTTCCCCTTCTACTCCGTTTTGCGGCAGCTTGCGAAGGAACAGGGTAAGATTCCGCTTTGCGCCGGCGCTGCTCGTTTACCGCACTTCCGCGTCCAGCATCTGAAGAAACTGCCGGACCTCGGCCGGATCGGAGAGAAGGAAGCGGGCGCGGCTGGTTCGCCTGGGGCCAACCCGAACGGTGACGCCGCGCGCGAGCGTGGCGAAAGCGGGCTCGTCGTTCGGATCGTTGCCGACGTATATGGGCAGCGCGCGGCGATGGAAGCCGCGCCATTCGCGGCGGACCACGGCGCCTTTGCCGCGCAGCTCGCCGGGCGCCACCTCCCACACCTGATCGCCTTGGAGCACACGCAGCCGCGTTGAGAACGGCTCGAGCACGGTCCGCAGCACCGCGTAGGTTTCGACGGCGGCCGGTCCTAGGGCGTTGCGATAGTGCAAGGCGAACGTCGCGCCTTTATCCTCGATCCACAGGCCTGGTGTCTTTCGAACGTGCCCGGCGAGCCCGTTCTTGGCTTGAGCCAGCATGCGCCGGACCGGCTCGCTTGGTTTCGTACTCCCGTTGCGCTCCCACCCGTACAATCCCAGGCAGCAGACGCCCCGCACGCCAATCCGCTCGCGAACATCCTCCTGCCTGCGGCCGCTGACCACCCAGACCCGCAACCGCGGGTGGTGCACCAGGCGCAGCAATATCCTGCGCGTGAGCGGATCCAGCCACACTTCCTCCGGCCGTGGGCGCGTCGGCGCCAGAGTGCCGTCGAAATCCAGGAACAACGCGATGGATTCAGCTTGCTGGATACGCGCCGAAACCTGCCGCCAGCATTGGAGCAGATGGCGCATCAGCGCCTCACCTGGCGGCGGCGAACGATTCGACCTCGGTCGAATCCGGCTGTGGGCGCTTGCGGCGCTCGCCCGCGTCGATCCGCAGTGCTGCCAGCTCTGCGATCAGACTGCCTGCCCAGCGGTAGATGTTGTGCTCGCGCAAATAGGCCCGCATCCGCGCCATGCGCGCGCGTTTCTCGTCGGGAGCCATTTCTAGCGCGCTGTGGATCGCGTCGGCCAGTTCCTCGGTATCGTAGGGATTTACCAGCAGTGCGTCCACCAGTTCGTGACTCGCGCCGGTGAAATGGCTCAGGATCAACGCGCCTTGTTCGTCGGAGCGGGCCGCCACGTATTCCTTAGCCACCAGGTTCATCCCGTCGTGCAGGGACGTGACCATGCAGAGGTCGGCGGTGCGATAGTACGGCAGAATCTGCTTGTGGCTGTGATGGTAAGGCAGGAACACAATCGGCTGCCAGGAGCTCGTCTCGAAACGGCGGTTGATGCGTTGGGCCTCCTCCGATACTTTCTCCAGCAGGTCCTGATAGCGAGTGATATGCGTGCGGCTGGGCGCCCCGATCTGGACAAAGGTGAATTGGCGCTTGTAAATCGGATATTTCTCGAAGAACCTTTCGATCGCGCGGAAGCGCTCGGGAATGCCCTTCGTATAGTCGATGCGATCGACGCCGACGCCCAGCATGGAAGCTTCGACTCCCAACTCGCGAAACAGCGTCGCGCGCTCCAGCCATGTGGATTCGCGCGGCGCTGCGTCGCCCGGCTCGTTGGAGAATGTGACGCTGATTGGAAACGGCCGCACGGACGTGAAGTGGCCCCGGCGATTGACCGCGAAGCGCTCGCGGTCGATACGGGACTCGAGCGTGCGCTCCACCGTCTCCAGAAAATTGTTGCAATGCGATTGAATATGGAAGCCGATCAGATCCGCGCCCAGCAATCCGTCGAGCAGTTGGCGCTGCCAGGGGCAAATCGCGAACGCCTCCGGATTAGGCCATGGGATATGCCAGAAAATCGCAACGCGCGCGTCCGGGCGCGCCTCCTTGATCATTGCCGGGACGAGCGCGAAATGATAGTCCTGCACCAGTACCAGCGGGTTCTCCTCGCCGGCGGCTTCCTCGAGAAGAGCGTCTGCGAAGCGGCGGTTTACCACCCGATAGTGTTCCCAATCCTGAGCCCGGAAGGTGGGACGCGTATGCGCGATGTGGCACAGCGGCCACAGCCCTTCGTTGGCGAATCCGAAATAAAAGCCCTGCTCTTCTTCGGGCGTGATCCAAACGCGGCGCAACGTGTATTGCGGATGGTCGGGCGGAACGCGCAGACGATCATGCTGGTCCACGGTCTCGTGGTCGGCATCGCCGGTGCCCTGGGCGATCCAGGTTCCGTCGCACGCGCGGAGAATCGGTTCGAGCGCCGTCACCAGCCCGCTCGCCGGCACCGAGCACTCCACAGTGTTGCCCCTGCGGAGGTGCTCGTACGGCTCACGGTTTGAAATCGCGAACAAGCGGCTTGACCCGAGCTTCTCCTGCACGAAGATTCGCAGGCGTTCCGGCGTCCACAGGGCCTCGGCGGCGTTCCGCAAACGAGCCTCTTCCTCAGCCGCGGCCCGCGCGGCCGTGAGCGTTGTCGCCAGGCGCGCCACTTCTCGCTTCAGCGGCTGGAATGTCTCTTCTTCGGGAAGTTCAGGACCGCCTGATGCACTACCGGTACGCACCTCGTGCAGCCATTGCGTCAAACGCGCCAGCGGCTCGCCCAGGCTCCAGCGCAGGATCAGCAATGTTACGCAAACGATCAGCGCCGTCTGCACCGCCAGGCCGGCCAGCGCATGTTTCCAGGTCGCGGCCTGGCGAGCGCTGATATATGCGACGTCGTGAAAGATCGCGAGCGCGCCGATGACCGTCGCGCCAGCTTTGATCGGCAGCTCGAAAACGTGCATCCGCTGGTCGCCCAACCGGAAGAATTTCCCTGCTCCGTTTTCGCGCAAAGCCGCTTGGGCTACGGGCGGTGTATTGCTGCCCAGCCGGGTCGCCAGATCCGACGTGATCGCCAGCGCATTGCCCCGATCGTCATACACCGCCACACCGGCCACGCGTTGCCGGTTCTGGAAGTGATCCACAAGCCGTTGCAACTCAACAGCGGCATGGTTGGCCACCAGCGGCGACGCGGATTTTTCCAGGGTCTCGGCGAGTTCAAAGGAGTGGCGCTCCAAGTCACGCTTCAGCCCGCGTGTCTCGCTCTGCGCCTGGTAGAGTGCTAAGGCAAGTGAGACAAGGGTTACTCCGATAATGAGGGAAAAGTTTAACCGGACGCTGAGGCGCATGCCGCTTACTCCTTTGGGTACAGGTCCGGCGCTGCCACTCCGGGTCGAGGAATCACAAGCAAGATGTTTGCCAATTAGTGTAACCTGTTTTGTCTACGATTTACGTTCCGCGGTTTCTGCCACCGCAGGAAAGATTTACGCGCTTTGCGCAAACCTTGCAACACGAGGCGTCAGGTGTGCACAACCGTTCGCCTGTGTTAGTTTCTGGGGATGCACCCCACACCCGACCGACACACTAACTATAGTAAGCGGGATGTCGGCTACTTTGCAAAGCGCAGACTGCGGCGGCACGCCCGCGTTCTGCACTTGTGGGCGCTCGGCGTGGGCGCGGTGATCTCCGGCGATTTCTTCGGCTGGAATTTCGGCCTCGCATCCGGCGGTTTTGGCGGAATGTTCATATCGTTGGCCATCATGAC
>Ga0066709_100000737_pt1 | contig 19072 bp, 22 predicted proteins | sample GraSoiAngelo_158_FD_79665 | JGI IMG/M metagenome (GOLD analysis project Ga0066709, IMG submission 79665) | Grasslands soil microbial communities from the Angelo Coastal Reserve, California, USA - 14_1009_16_30cm | ecosystem: Environmental > Terrestrial > Soil > Grasslands | place: USA...
GGAGATCTGGTTTCAGAGATCGACGGAAGGGGCACGATTGATGACATCAGCCGCCAGGTGCTCGATGCAATCGGCCAGAATGGCCAGGTTCGCCAATGATCAACCTCAAGACAGCCCACGAGATCGACCTCATGTCGCGGGCAGGTACCCTGCTTGCCTCAGTGCTGCCCCCGCTCCGCGAAGCCTGCGTTCCGGGGGTCAAGACGATCGAGCTCGACCGGATCGCGGAGCGCCTGATACGTGAAGGCGGCGCGACCCCAGGGTTCCTCGGCTACCACGGCTTCCCTCGCTCCATCTGCGTCTCCATCAACGACGAGGCGGTGCACGGCATCCCGGGCAACCGCAAGGTGGCGGCCGGCGACCTGGTCAGCCTCGACCTCGGCCTGGTGCTCGAGGGCTTCTGGGCGGACGTCGGCATCACTGTGGGTGCCGGCAAGATCACGCCTGAGGCACAGAGGCTGCTCAATGTGACCGAGGAAGCCCTGCACGTCGGGATCGAGAAGGCCCAGCCGGGCGGCTGGCTCGGCGACATCTCGTCCGCGATCCAAAAGCACGTGGAGGCGAACGGCTTTTCGGTGATCCGCCAGTTCGTCGGCCATGGGATTGGGCGCCAGATGCACGAGGACCCACAGGTGCCCAACTTCGGCATTCCCGGGACCCCGCCCAGGCTGAAGGCCGGGATGACCCTGGCGATCGAGCCGATGGTCAACGCCGGCTCGCACGAGGTCTACATGAAGGCTGACGGCTGGACGATCTGCACTGTCGACGGCGCCCTTTCGGCCTATTTCGAGCACACGGTGGCGATCACCGACAAGGGCCCCCTCATCCTGACCGGACAGCCCGGCTCCAACGGGCACGCTCCCCACTAGGCGGGGGGCCCGAAGCTGGCGCTGACCGCGAACGCGCGTTTGACGTACAATCATCGTTCGTGCCCCAGCGTCCCCCGCTCGTGAAGGGGGTCGTCGTGGAGCCTCTTCCCAACGGTGTGTACCGGGTTGAGCTCGAGAACGGGGCGAAGGTCCTGGCTCACGTCGCCGATCGTGCAGGCACCCACTTCACCCGGCTCCTGGCTGGGGACAAGGTGGGGGTCGAGCTCGCGAGCAGCGATCGTTCGCGAGGGCGAATTCGAGAGATTTGGAGATGAAGGTACGTCCGTCGGTCAAAAAGATCTGTCCGAGCTGCAAGGTGATCAAGAGGGCTGGAGTGGTGCGCGTCATCTGCTCCAAGAATCCCAAACACAAGCAAAGGCAAGGCTAGGTCAGGAGGAGCTGGGCTAAGTGGCGCGTATTGCCGGTATAGACATACCCCCGCAGAAGCACGTGGTCATCTCGCTGATGTACATCCACGGCATCGGCCGCACCACGGCCGAGAAGATCGTGAAGGCTGCCAACCTCAACCCGGACGTGCGGGTCAGGGACCTCAGCGAGGAGGAGGTTGCGCGACTGCGCCAGATCATCGACCGCATGGCCTCCTCGAAGGAGATCCTCATCGAGGGCGACCTGCGGCGTGAGGTGGCGACGAACATCAAGCGCATGACCGAGATCGGCTCCTACCGAGGCGCCCGCCATCGCAGAGGCCTCCCAGTGCGCGGCCAGCGCACCCGGACGAACGCCAGGAGCCGCCGTGGCCCCAAGCGCGCGGTCGCAGGCAAGAAGAAGGTCAAAGCAGGCAAGTGATGGCCAAAGCGAAGAAGGTCGTCCGCACCCGCCGCCGCGAGCGCAAGAACGTGGTCGCGGGCCAGGCCCACATCCAGAGCACCTTCAACAACACGATCATCTCGATCACCGACGTGGACGGCAACGTCATCTCGTGGGGCTCGGCGGGGGCGCAGGGCTTCAAGGGCAGCCGCAAGTCGACGCCGTTCGCCGCACAGACGACCGCCGAGGCGACGGCCAAGAAGGCGCTCGAGCATGGCATGCGGTCGATCGAGGTCTTCGTGCGCGGCCCGGGCGCCGGCCGCGAAGCGGCAATCCGCTCCCTCCAGGCGACGGGTTTGGAGGTCAGCGCGATCACCGATGTGACCCCGATCCCGCACAACGGCTGCCGGCCGCCGAAGCGACGGAGAGTTTAAGTGGCGAACTACAGCGGACCGGTTTGCCGCTTCTGCCGCCGCGAGGGCGCAAAGCTCTACCTCAAAGGCGAGCGCTGCTACACGCCCAAGTGCGCCATCGAGCGCCGCGCATTCGCGCCCGGCATGCACGGCCAGGCGCGCAAGCGCAAGACGTCGGACTACGGGCTTCAGCTGCGCGCCAAGCAGAAGGCGCGGCGCACATACGGCCTGCTCGAGAAGCAGTTCCGGAACTACTTCGAGCTGGCGGAGCGCGAACCGGGCGTGACCGGCATCAACCTGCTCCGCCACCTCGAGCTGCGCCTGGACAACGTCGTTTACCGGCTAGGGCTTGGCGCATCGCGCAAGCAGGCGCGGCAGCTGGTCTCGCACCGCCACTTCGAGGTGAACGGGAAGACGGTCAACGTGCCGTCGTTCCAGCTGAAGCCCGGCGACATGTTGAAGGTCAAGCCGGCCAACGGTGTCGTCGACGTTGCATTGGAAGCCTCCAAGCTGCGACCGGTTCCGGGATGGCTCGCCTTCAACGTGGAGGAGAAGTCCGGCAAGATCCTCGCCCGGCCGGAGCGTCACGAGATGGAGTCGGGCGTCGAAGAGCAGTTGATCGTCGAGTTCTATTCACGGTAAAGGGAGTTCCTAATTGGCTATTGACACGCAGATGACCGTCACCCCGCAGGTTCGCAAGCTCGAGACGAGCGCGAACTACGGGAAGTTCGACATCGAACCGCTCGACCCGGGTTTCGGGACGACGCTCGGCAACACGCTGCGCCGCGTGCTGCTCTCGTCGTTGTGGGGAGCGGCGGTGACCTCGATCCAGATCGATGGAGTGGCCCACGAGTTCACTGCCATTCCGCATGTGAAGGAGGATGTGACCGAGGTCATCCTCAACCTCAAGAAGCTCTGCCTCAAGAGCCACACCGAGGACCCGGTGACGCTGGTCCTGGACGTCAAGGGGCCGGCCGAGGTGCACGCGTCGCACATCCAGGCCAACTCCGACGTGGACATCGTCAACCCTGACCTCTACATCTGCACGCTGGCCTCCAAGGGCCACCTGCGGATGGAGCTCAACGTGGAGCGCGGCAAGGGCTACGTTCCGGCCGACCGCAACAAGCGCGAGGGGCAGCCCATCGGCGTCATCCCGATCGACGCCATCTTCTCGCCGGTCGAGAAGGCCAACTTCACCGTCGAGAAGACCCGTGTCGGCCAGTCGACCGACTACGACAGGCTGCTGATCGAGGTCTGGACGGACGGCACGATGTCGCCCGAGGAAGCGGTCAGCCACGCCGCGACGCTTTTCACTCAGCACCTGTCGCTGTTCGTGCGGTTCGGCGCATCGATCGCGGAGAAGGAGGCCAAGGATCGCGGGGCCACCGGCAGTCAGAACCGCTTGATGGACACGCCGATCGAGGAGCTCGACCTTTCCGTGCGCGCTTTCAACTGCCTCAAGGCCAACGAGATCCAGACCGTCGGCCAGCTCCTCCAGAAGAGAGAGGAAGAGCTGCTGGCGCTGCGCAACTTCGGACGCAAGTCGCTGGACGAGATCAAGGAGAAGCTCGTCGAGAAGGGCTTCATCAAGCCAGAGGAGATGGGCACCGTACTCCGCGGCTAGATATGAGGCACCAAAAGAGCGGCCGCCGCTTCAATCGAGACACCGATTCGCGCAAGGCGCTGATGCGCAACCTGTGCACGTCGCTGCTCGAGAGCGGGCGGATCACGACCACTGAAGCCAAGGCCAAGGAGCTCCGCCGGTGGGTGGAGCGCCTTATCACGACGGCCAAAGCGCAGGACCTGAGCGCGCGTCGAAAGGTGAGCGAGGAGGTCTCCAAGCCTGAGGTGGTCGAGCGGCTCTTCTCGAACCTCCTACCGCGTCTGGCCGAGCGGCCCGGCGGCTACACGCGGATCGTCCGCAAGGGCCCGCGCCTGGGCGACTCGGCCCCGATGGTGATAGTCGAGTTAGTTGATTAAGAGTCTTCCCCACTTGTGGGGAAGTACCCCGGCGAAGCCGGGGGGATGGGGGCGCCGAGCCCAGGCCATCCGAAGCGCGCGAGTTAAAAAGTGAATATGAAGGTCGTGCTGGAGTACGACGGCAGTGGCTTCGCCGGCTGGCAGCAGCAGGCGAACGGACGCACTGTCGAGGCCGAGCTGAAGCGGGCGCTGCGGGCCGTCACCGGCGCCGAGCCCAAGGTCTACGCGGCGGGGCGAACCGACGCCGGTGCGCATGCCGAAGGCCAGGTGGTCAGCTTCGAGATGGACGGGCGCATCACGCCGCAGCGGCTGGTGGCAGCCCTCAACGCCCACCTCCCGAAAGACGTTTCGGTGCTGACCGCGGAGGTCGCACCGGACGGCTTCCACGCTCGCTACTCCGCCCGCTGGCGGCGCTACCGGTATCGATACCTGGACCGCAGGGCCAGACCTGCGCTCGAGCGGGGCCGCTGCTGGCATATCGGAGTGCCCCTGGACGTCGACGCGATGTCGGAGGCGGCGAATGCGCTGGTGGGTAAGCACGATTGGACCAGCTACTGCTCGGCCTCCGAGCCGCCCGCGGGACGCGTGCGCGAGATGCGTTCAGCCAAGGTGGCGCGGCGAGGGGACTTCGTCGAGCTGGAGCTGGTGGCGGAGGGCTTTCTTCGCGGCCTGGCGCGCAGCATCGCTGGTGCGCTGGCCGACGTAGGACGCGGCCGCAAACCTCCCGAGTGGGTTGGCGAGGTGCTGAGGGCTCGCGACCGGCGCCTGGCGGCCCGAACCGCGCCCGCGGGGGGCCTGACATTGGTGGAAGTGATTTACTGAAGGATCTCGATTGAGCAAGCAGAAGACCTGGACGGCAAAAACGGCGGATTTGAAGAGCGATTGGTTTGTTGTTGACGCAACCGACCAGGTCCTCGGCCGCCTTGCTAGCTCTGTCGCCAAGGTCCTTCGAGGCAAGCACAAGCCCACGTTCACGCCGCACTTGAACACTGGCGATCACGTCATCGTCATCAACGCTGCGAAGGCGAAAGTCAGCGGCGCGAAGCTCACCGGCAAGCAGTACACCCGATACACGGGATACCCCGGCGGCCTGCGCACACGCACCCTCGAGAAGGCCCAACAGCTGGACCCAACCTTCCCGCTGATGAACGCGGTGAAGGGAATGCTGCAGCACAACACGTTGGGCGCGGACATGCTCACCCGACTTCGCATCTACGCCGGGGCCGAGCATGGGCACCAGGCCCAGAAGCCGAAGGTGATCACCTTCGACTCCAAGGGAGACATCAAGCTTGGCTGAGATCTTCAACCGAGGAACAGGCCGCCGGAAGAACGCCGTGGCTCGCGTGCGCATCCAGCCGGGCGAAGGCCGCGTGCTGATCAACGACAAGGACACGCTGGCCTACCTGGGCCGCCGCGTCCTCGAGATGGCGGCCCTGGCTCCGCTGCGCATCACGAGCACCCAGCGCAAGTTCGACATAACCGTCAAGGTGTTCGGGGGCGGTACCAGCGGCCAGGCGGGCGCGATCTCGCACGGCATCGCCCGTGCGCTCATCAAGTTCGACCCGGAATTCCGCCCAGCGCTCAAGAAGGCCGGCCTCCTTACGCGCGACGCAAGGATGAAGGAGCGCAAGAAGTACGGCCTGAAGAGGGCCCGCAAGGCTCCGCAGTACACCAAACGGTAGTCATACCTTCGCGCCGGCTGGACTGGCCGGACTGCCGGAACATTCGCGACCTCGGCGGTCTGCCCTTATCTGGTGGTTTCACGCGGTCTGGCGTGCTCGTTCGCTCGGACAATCTCCACAGCCTCAACAGCGCGGGAGTCGAGGCGATGGCCGCCTACGGTGTGACCACCGTCATCGACCTGAGGAGCGAATCGGAAGCGGCAACCTCTCCGAGCCCGTTCGCGAACGCGGAGCCCGCCGCGTCGGCTCCGACTTATACCAATCTGCCGCTGATCGACGACGCCTCGATGGTCAAGCTGGCCAAGGCGTCGGACATGTTCGAGCGATACCTGATGATGCTCGAGTACCGGGCCGCGGCATTCGGCGAGATATTCAGCACCCTCGCCAACAGTGAAGGGACTGTCGTCTTCCACTGCTTTGCGGGCAAGGACCGGACCGGCATGGTGGCCGCGATGAGCCTTGCGCTCGCGGGCGTCGACGCCGACTCGATCGCGGCCGACTACGCCGAGACCGACTCGCAAATGGCTACGCGATACGCGGAATGGCTGGCGGCCGCCAAGCCTGAGCTGCTGCAAGAGATGCGGGACGATCTACGCTGCCCGCCCGAGCGAATCCACGGAATCCTGGAACACCTGGAGAGGGGCTGGGGCGGGGTGGAGGGCTACCTCGAAGCGGCGGGCATGCCGGCGAACGACATCTCGAACCTCAGATCGAAGCTGATCAGCTGACGAGCTCGTCGACCGCCTCACCGAAAACGTCGTGGTGCCGATCGACGTCGTCGGCTGTGGTCGCCGGGGACATCAGCGCCATGTTGTGGAATGGCGTAATGAGGATTCCCCGGTTGGCCAGGTAAACGTGTAAGTAGTCTTCGAGCTCGGCGTCCGTTGCCGCGTGCGACTCGGTCCCGTTAAGTGGAGGCGGGGACGTGAACCTGTACTCCGTTCGCGCGCCGAGCTGGCTCACGGACCAGGGCAGCCCATAACTGTCGATGACGTGCTGAACGCCGGCGGTGAAACGGCCGGCCAATTCGATCATCCGCTCGAACGCCTCGTCCGTGAGCACGTGCTCTAGGGTCGCCCGCATGGCGGCGACGGACACGGGGTTGCCGGACAGCGTGCCGCCGACGCCACCGACATCGACCATGTCGAGATCGCTCCGATTCTCGAGATGGTGAGCCAGCTCGCCGGACAGGCCGTAGGCCGCCGCCGGGATGCCGCCGGCGATGGCCTTGCCGATCGTCAACAGGTCCGGCGCCAGGCCCCAGGCGAGGGTGCAGCCTCCCGGCCCGGCTGAGAACGTGTGGGTCTCGTCGTTGATCAGGAGGGTTCCGTACTTGGCCGTCAGCGCCCGGACGCCGGCAAGGTATCCGTCCTGAGGGAGCACGATTCCCATGTTGGTCAGAGCCGGCTCCATCAGGACGGCGGCCACGTCGCGGTGGGCCAGCTCTCGCTCGAGGCCCTCGAGATCGTTGTATTCGGCCACCCTGCTCGTGATGGTCACGTCGGTTGGCGCGCCGATGTTGCCCTCGCGGCTGACGCCGCGGCCGTCGGGGCCGACCACGATCAACGACTCGTCGACGGTGCCGTGATAGCAGTAGCTGTTGACGAGGATCTTCGGGCGCCCTGTGATGGCACGTGCCAATCGAATCGCCCACCGATTGGCATCGGTGGCCGTCAGGGCGAAGCTCCAGAAGGGCAGCCCGAAGCGGCGCGACAGCTCGGCGGCCACCCAGTCGGCATCGACCGTCGGCATCATAGTCGTGACTCCGCCCTGCCTGGAGATTTGCGCGACCACTGCATTGACCATCGGTTCGGGCGAGTGGCCGGCCATGGCTCCGGTGTCGCCCAGGCAAAAGTCGATGAGGACGCGGCCGTCGATGTCCTCGACCCGAGCGCCATGGGCTTTCGCGCCATAGAGGGGAAATCCGCCGGCGCTCTTGTTCATCCACGTCATCGGGCGCCGCCCGAACAGGTGGCGCGAGCCCGTGTACGCCTCAAAGGACCGCGGATGCTCATCCCGATACGACGCGCGCTCTCGCTCCAGCAGGCTGCCCAGCCGGCTTCGATCCATCACGCCCGAGGCCACCGCCATGAGGGTGGAATTGTCCTCCAAGTCGGTTAACAGGCTCAGTTGGCCCCAAATCTCCTTGGCGCGAGAATCCTGGACGAATGATTCAGCAGCTCAGGAGGATCGAATGACACACAAGGCACCGACCGTCAAGCAGCTGTACAGGCTCAGCGTCGAGCCACGCGTCGTCGAGCGGCTGGCCAAGCTGGCCGGCAGGCTCGGCGAGCCGAGGAGCCGGCTCGCGACGCGGCTGTTCAGCGATGCAGTGTTCGCGGCGGCCAAGCCCGCAGCGACGCGTGAGACGAAGGGGCGCCGGGCCTAGCCCGCCGAGCTCCCGTTGCGGTCGGCCTCGACCGAGTGGCCGCCTGGCGGATCGCCGTACATCGCGTCGACCTGCTCCTTGTACTTGGCGTGGATCACCCGCCGCTTGAGCTTCATGGTCGGGGTGAGCTCCTCGGACTCCGGCGACCACTCATCGGGAAGGATCGTGAACCGCTTGAACTGCTCGACGCGTGAGAGATGAGTGTTCGCGACAGTCAATGCGCGGCGCACCTCGGCCACGGTGGCTGGATGCTGAGCCAGCTCGGCCATTGACGGCGACGTGATGCCGTGGGCTTTGCCCCACAAAGGCGCCACCTGCGGGTCAAGCACCACGAGCACCGAGATGAAGTGGCGACCGTCCCCGATGGCGACGGCCTGCCCGATGATCGGGCTCGACTTGGCCACCGATTCCAGGTTGGCGGGCGAGATGTTCTTCCCCGCCGACGTGATGATCAGCTCCTTCTTGCGGTCGATGATCCTGTAGTGGCCGTCGGGTCCGAGCTCAGCGATGTCGCCGCTGTGCACCCACCCCTCGTCGTCGATCGTCTCCGCCGTCTTGGCGGGGTCGCGGTAATAGCCCACCATCACGTTGCCACCTCGAATCAGGAGCTCGCCGTCGTCGCCGAGGCGCGCCTCGACACCAGGAAGCGGCACGCCCACCGACGGCGCGCGATGATCGTTGATCGGCACGGCCGTGGCCGGACCGGTGAGCTCGCTCATGCCCCATACCTCGTAGAGAGGCATGCCCAGAGCGGCCCAGAACTCGTGTACCTCCGGCCGGCTGGGCGCGGTGCTAGTGACGGCGAAGTGGCAGCGTTCGAGTCCGATCTTGGAGCGGAGCAACATGAACAGCGGCTGGGCGCGTTCGACGACCGCGGCAAGCTCCTCCGGCACCGGCTGCCCGTCGCGCTTCAAGCGGTAGGCCTGCATCGAGGCGGCCAGCGCTCCCTGCGCCATCTGCCGCTTCGTCTCGTCTGGTTCAGCGGCAACCCCCGCGTTGATGCCTGCCATGAGCTTCTCCCAGACTCGCGGCACTCCGACGAACGCCGTCGGCTTGGCTTCTAGCAGGTAAGGCAGCAGCTCAGCTGGATCAGGGCACAGGTAGACCTCGTGGCCGTTGTAGATGCTGCCCCATTGCGACGTGAAGCGCTCAGCCACGTGGGCCAGCGGCAGATAGCTGAGCAATGTCTCGTCGTGAAGCTCGAGGACACGCCGCGCGGATTCGAGCGTCCAGACGACGTTGTTGTGCGAGTACATGACGCCTTTGGGAGGCCCGGTGGTGCCTGACGTGTAAATGAGGCTGACAGTGTCTTCCGGTCCGACGGCGCGCGCGGAATCCTCGAAGGAAGCCGGGTCGCGCTCCAAGGCGGCGCGCCCGTCGGCGACCAGCTCGCCCCACGACAGCACTCCTTGCGGAGCGTTGCCGCGGATGAGGATCAGGTGGCGCAGGTTGGGCGTCGAGGAACGGATCTGGAGGAACTTGGCCAGGAATGCCTCATCCTCGACGACTGCGACGCTGGCCTCAGAGTGGTTGGCGACGTATTCGATCTGCTCCGGCGCCAGGGTGTTGTAGACGCTGATGGCGGTGCCGCCGGCATGCACGATGCCGAGGTCTGCGATCACATGCTCGGGCACGTTGCGGGCCATGATCAACCCGAACTGTCCCGGCCCGAAACCAAGCCCCTTCAGCGCCATCGTGACTGCGGCCACTTCGGCGCGATAGCCCTTCCAGTCGAGGCTCTTCCACTCTTCGTCGCGCTTCCAGCGCAGCGCCGGCAGGTCGCCCCACTTCTTGGCCGCGGTGGCGAAGATCGTGCAGACGGTCTGGCCCGAAACCGCGGCGTCGATGTCCGCCCGATCGGTCATTACACCCATGTCATCCACTCCTAGTGTCTCGCGCGCCGCGCGCCCTACCCTGGCCTCCCTGGCGTGGGGGCTCAAACATCATGCGGCCCCAGGCGTCGCGTGTCACGGGCGCGCCTAAACTAGTCCCTGGTGGGGCTTCGATGATCTTTGTTCGATCGCGCCGGTCGATTGTGACCCTCGGGGCTTTCGGATTGGGCTTCGCCCTCCTGTTCGCCGCGCTGGCGGCGGGCGCGATGCGCCTGCCAGGCGGCTGGGTCGCCGCCGTGGCTCTGGCGGCGGGCGCGGTCGCGGCCGGCACTGTCGCCGCATCGGCTGGGCTCCGGCTGCGTTCGTGGCCCCTGGGGAGACTCGGCTTGTTTCGCGACAGGATGGTCGTCATCCAGGGGCGCCACGAGATGAGGGCGCTTTGGAGTCGCATGGAGACAGTGACCCTCTCCGACCCGGGCTCGTGGCCGGATGTCCGTCTCACCGACCGTCTGACCATCAATTTCCGCAACGAGCCGCCCCTCGGCTTCAAGCCCGCTCAGTTCGGGCTCGAACCGGCGGCCTGCCGCGATCTGATCCTCCGGCTGCGCGACGACGCGAGACTGCGCGCCCGCCTCCCCGAGTTCGACTCAGCCCGCGACCTCGCTGTCTCTCCGGTCGTGGCCGGAGAGCTCATCGAACCCCGCTTGTAGGCTCCAGGCGGCGTCCGGGATGCTACTTCCTGGGGCTGGAGCGGCATCATGATCCCTTCAGTGAGCGCTCTGGTGGGCCGGGACTTCCTCGACGTTGCCAATCTCGATGCGGCCGAGCTGCGAGAGGTGCTCGACCTCGCGCACACGATCAAGGCCGGCCGTTGGGCCGAGCGACCCCTCGAGGGCCGCCACGTTGCCATGCTCTTCCAGAAGCCGTCCCACCGCACGCGGGTCTCCTTCGAGGTCGGGATCGCGCGCCTGGGCGGGACGACGACCACCCTGACCGAGCACGACGTGCAGCTCGGCGTCCGTGAGACGGTCGGCGACGCTGCTCGAGTGCTCGATCGTTACGTGGACGGCATCGTGGCGCGTTTACGCACACATGACGATCTCATCGAGCTGGCGGCGGCGGCGGAGAAGCCGGTGATCAACGCGCTCACCGACCGGTCGCATCCCTGCCAGATCCTGGCCGACCTCATGACCCTGGAGGAGAGGTGCGGTCCCCTAGGAAAGCAGCGCATCGTGTACGTGGGCGACGGCAACAACATCGCCGCATCCCTGATCGAGGCCTCGGCGCTGCTCGAATTCCCCCTCATGGTCATCGCGCCGCCCGGCTACCACCCCAAGCAGGCGGTAATTGATCGCGCTCGAACGCTCAATGTCGGCAGGTTCATGGTTACTCTGAGCACCGACGTCGCTGACGTCGCCAAGGCGACCGCCATCTACACGGACATCTGGGCGTCGATGGGTCAGGAAAACGAACGAGAGGTGAGGCGCAAGGCTTTTGCCGAGTACCAGGTCAACCAGGCGCTCATGGACGCAGCGCCTGGGGCGGTTTTCATGCACTGCCTGCCCGCCCATCGCGGTGAGGAGGTGACCGACGAGGTCATCGACGGCAGGCAATCGATCGTCTTCGAGCAGGCGGGCAACCGGCTGTACGCCCAGATGGCGTTGATGGCGCAGCTCTTTGGAGCCGAAAAGTGAACCAGCTCCACGACTTTCTCGTGCAGCTCGAGGAGGTGATCCGGCACGTAGGCTGGGGAGAAATCGTCGACGTCGCGGTCGTCGCCTTCATCCTCTACCAGCTGTTGCGGCTCCTGCGTGGCACGCAGGGCACGCAGATCCTGGTCGGCCTGGTCCTCCTCGCTGTCGTCGGCGTGCTCGCCACCCAGTTCAACCTGGTCCTCCTGTCGTGGCTGTTCAAGAACGCCGCGTTCTTCATCTTGATCGCCGTCATCGTGATGTTCCAGCCGGAGCTGCGGCGAGCGATGGACCAGCTCGGCCGTCTGGGCAATATCGGCAACATCGGGCGCCCCCTGACGGGGTTCAGCACTCGCCTCTACAGCCAGGCAATCTCGGAAGCGATCCGCGCGGTCGAGCGTTTGAGTACGCGGCGAAACGGCGCTCTCATCGCATTCGAGCGCGACGTCGGCCTCGAGGACTACGCGGCCACCGGAGTGCGCATCAACGGCGAGATCTCGGCGGAGTTCCTGCAGTCGATCTTCTACCCGAACTCGCCGCTTCATGATGGCGCTGTGATCGTGCGCGGCAACCGGATTGTGGCCGCCGGTTGCTTGCTGCCTCTACCCGAAGAGGGCGTGGTTCGCGAGCGCCTGGGCACCCGCCATCGGGCCGCGCTTGGGCTGTCGCTGGCATCGGACGCGCTCGTCCTCGTAGTCTCGGAGGAAACCGGTGCCATATCTGTGATCGAGGAAGGCAAGATAACCCGCAACCTGGACGCCGACGCTCTGCGCCGGATCGTGAGCGTAAAGGTGCCAGGCCACGTGTACACAGGAAACGGATTCCTGGGCCGGCGAAAGTGAGCTGGGTCACCGATAGCTGGCGGCTCAAGCTGGCTGCCATCGGCCTGGCGGTGTTGATGCTTGGGGCCGTGGCCTTCGCTCAGAATCCCCCGACGTTCAAGACGCTCACGGTCAGCGGGTTTCAATGGACCATACCAACCGGCCTGATCGTCATCAATGCCCCGACCAAGACGACGGTCAGGGTCACCGGCCTCGCCGACACCATCCAGACGATGACCGCCGACAGGCTGATCGGAACGTTCGACCTCTCCAAAGTGAGCCCTGGCCCCGCGGTCAAGGTCAACCTGGCGGTGACGTCACAGGTCGGAGGGGTGACGGTCCAGACTCCCTCGGTCCCGTTCGTGCTCAACGTCGATCGGCGCGCCACGGTGCCGGTGACGGTCCAGGTGCGGCCTCCTCGTGCCGCGGCTGGCTGGGTGGTGACGAAGGCCGAAGCCAAATGCCCGAACACGGTGCCTTGCGTCGTCCATTTCGACGGACCGGCCGGCTGGGAGCTTGATGGCAACGGCAAAGCAAACTTGAGCGCATTCGTGGACCTCAACAGCCCGGTGGCAGGTGAGTCGCTGATCGTCGGCAACCTGCCCGTGACTCTGGAGCAGAACGGACGGCCTCTAGACCCCGCTACCTTCGCGAAGACGGTTCCGGTATCCAGCCTCGACGTCTCTGGGGTGGAGGTCCAGGTCACCGCCAAGACCGCCACGACCAGCAAGCAGGTGGTCTTGATCGACTCGCCCCCGTCGCACGGGCCGCCGGCAGGTTACCGCGTGGTCGGCATAACCATCGACCCGATCGCGGTCGTTATCAGCGGCAAGGCCGATGCCCTGGTCAAGATCACGAGCATCACGCTGCCAGCGGTGGACCTGACTGGCCATACGTCGGACGTCACGTTCAGGCTCACGATCGAGTACCCACCTAACGTCACGGGCACGGTTCAGACGGCGCGCGTCACATACTCGATCGCGGCCAACCCCAATGTCCAACCGTCTCCGACCCCTTCGCCGTAGCTTCTGTAACCTGATTCGAGCGGCCTCCGTTCAACCAGGCATTCGTCGAAACAACCCCGGGTAGGAGTTCACAGGTTATGTGCGGAATCATCGGCTACCTCGGCGACCGCCAGGCGACCCCGATCCTCATGGAGAGCTTGAAGCGCCTGGAATACCGCGGCTACGACTCCGCCGGCGTCGCCGTGCTGGAGATGCCCACTTCAGGCTCAGCCCGCCTGACCAGCGTGACCAAGTCCGAAGCGAAGGTCGACACCCTGATCGACAAGCTCAAGGCCAACATGCCGTCTGGCAAGCTCGGGATCGGCCACACCCGCTGGGCTACTCACGGCAAGCCCACCTACGTCAACGCGCATCCTCACACGGATTGCCACAGCCGGATCTTCGTCGTCCACAACGGGATCATCGAAAACTTCGCGGAGCTCAAGGCCGAGCTGGAAGCGGCCGGCCACGAGTTCACCTCCGACACCGACACCGAGGTCGTCCCGCACCTGATCGAAGCGAATTACAAGGGGGATTTCCTCAGCGCTGTCCGGGCCGCATTGCGACGAATCCGCGGCGCGTACGCGCTGGCAATGTTCACCACCGATGATCCGGAGCTGCTGGTCGGAGCCCGGCTCAACGCGCCGCTCGTTGTCGGTCTCGGCGAAAACGAGTACTACATCGCTTCCGACATCACGGCGATCATCCCTTACACGAAGCGTGTCCTTGTGCTGGGCGAAGGCGAGGTGGCCGCGGTTACGCCCTTGGGCGCCGAGGTGTCGACTCTCGACGGTGTCAGCGTCGAGGCCAAGCTCATTCACGTCGATTGGGATCTGAGCCAGGCGCAGAAGGGCGGATATCAGCACTTCATGCTCAAAGAGATCCACGAATCGTCTGAGGCGGTTGCCAACGCGATGCGCGGGCGGCTGACCGACGATGGCACAGTTTCATTCCGCGAGTTCGACGTGCCGGACGATGACCTGCGCCGGCATAGCGAGGTTCTGCTTCTCGGCATGGGCACCTCGCTTCACGCGGCCATGGTCGGCGAGTACGTGATCGAGGATTGGGCGGGCATCCCGGCGAAAGCGATGGACGCATCGGAGTTCCGTTATCGCCGGCCGACTTTCGGCAAGGATGCCCTGGCGGTGGTCATCACGCAATCTGGAGAAACCGCGGACACGCTCGTTGGTCTTCATCAAGCCAAAGAGCGCGGCGCTCTGACGGTGGCGGTCACGAACGTGGTCGCCAGCTCGGCAGCGCGCGACGCCGACGGCGCGATCTACCTCCACTCCGGGCCGGAGATCGGAGTCGCATCGACGAAGACGCTCCTCGCGCACCTGGTCCGCCTGTACCTGCTCGGACTGCGCCTGGCGACCGTCCACGGCCGCGTGTCCCTAGAGCGTCGGCGCGAGCTGGTGGAGTCGCTGCGCGCGCTCCCCGACCACGTCCAGTCGATCGTCGACCGCGAGAAGGAGATCGCCGAGATCGCGCATAAGTACAGCCGCTATCGCAACTTCATGTACACGGGTCGCGGCCTCGGTTATCCGTTGGCCCTCGAAGGCGCCATCAAGTTGAAGGAGATCTCTTACATCCACGCGGAGGGCACGACCGGGGGCGAGCTCAAGCACGGACCGATCGCCATGCTCGATGAGAACTTTCCGGTGATCGCGATCTGCACAGCAAGCGCGACCAAGGACAAGATGGTCAGCAACGTGCACGAGATCGTGGCGCGCAACGCCCCGGTCCTGGCGCTGGTGACCGAAGGAGACCGCTCGCTGGCAAAGGTTGCGACAGACGTGTTCGTGATGCCGGCGGTCGAGGAGGCCGCCGGCGCGATCCTGAACACGGTGATGCTGCAGCTGTTCGCCTACCACGTAGCGGTTGAGCTGGGCCAAGACGTGGACCAACCGAGAAACCTCGCGAAAAGCGTCACGGTCGAATAAACAGGGCGATCCTCCCCGCTCCGCGGGGAGGTGGCGCGCAGCGCCAGAGGGGGCGCCCACCGAAGCAGCCACCGCGTAGAGAAGACAATTGGGTCATGCAACGCATCGGGGTTGACGCGGTTTCTGTGGACCGCTTGGCGCTGGCTGTCAAACGCTCAGGCAATGGCTTCCTGAACAAGGTCTACACGCCGGCGGAGATCGCCTACTGCGCCGGCAACTCCGAGCGCCTCGCCGGCCGATGGGCGGCCAAGGAGGCCGTCATCAAATGCTTCGACGGCACCGGCATCTGCTTCCCGCGCCGCCGCATCGAGGTCCTCCCGGGCTCGAGTGGCGCGCCGCGCGTGCGCCTGCTAGGCAGCGACCGCGGGGCCCGCGTCGAGGTGAGCATCACCCATCACAGCGCCCTGGCCGTCGCCACGGCCCACCTCGAGATGCCCGACGTGACGGATGACCTGCTGCCTGCTCCCGACGCCGTCATCCTGCCCGACCGGCCCCGCGACGCCCACAAGGGCACGTTCGGCACAGTGGTCGTGCTGGCCGGCAGCCTGGGCTTCACCGGCGCGGCCTACCTTGCCTCGACCGCCGCCGCCCGAACGGGAGCGGGCCTGGTGAGGCTGCTCGTAGCCGACACGATCTACCCGATCCTTGCGGCCAAATGCACTGAGGTGATGGCGACCCCGGTTCAGGAGGTGGCCCCGGGCGCGGTCGGCCACGCCGCCTACGACTCGGTGCTGCGCCAGCTCGCCGCAGCAGAGGCCGGCGTGGTCGGACCAGGGCTGGGTCGCGACCGTTCCACGTGGCGTCTCATTCTCGACCTCGTCCATCATGTCAAGTGCCCCCTCGTCCTTGACGCCGATGCCCTGAACGCCCTCGCCGACGCTCCGCGCTCCAAGAGCAAGCTCGGCAAGAACCGAGTCCTGACGCCGCACCCGGGAGAGATGGCAAGGCTGACCGGAAAGACCATCGAGGCAATCGGAGCCGATCGGATGGGCGCTGCCCGCAAGGCTGCCAAAGAGTGGGGGGCGGTTGTCGTCCTGAAGGGTGCCAGGACGGTGGTCGCGCACCCGGACGGGCGCTCGAGCGAAGATCCGCACGAGGTCCCGGCTCTGGCCACAGGCGGCACCGGCGACGTCCTGTCGGGAATCATCGGCGCCCTGATCGCCCAGGGCTCCGATCCTTATGCCGCTGCCGTGAGCGGTGTCTACATCCACGCCGCCGCCGGACGTCGAATCTCGCAGCGCCTCGGCGAGTCCGGGCTGCTGGCCGGCGACCTGCTTCTAGAGATACCAATCGTCATGAACGTGCTTCGGCAGGGCGGGCTCTGACCACCGGTTTGCGCTGGGCCGAGGTCGACCTGGCCGCTGTGCGTGCCAACTGTGGCCGGATCCTCGCGCACCTGCCCGACGGCTCCGAGCTGATCGCGGTCGTGAAGGCGGACGGCTATGGCCACGGCGCCGTGCCAGTGGCACGAGCTGCAGTCGAGGGCGGTGCAACGGGTCTCGCGGTCGCCACCCTCGAGGAGGCCGAAGCGGTGAGCGAGCTCGGCGACGTCGTGCGCGGCTACCAGATCCTTGTCATGGGCGCCATCACCCCCGCCCAGGCGGCGACGGCCGCCGCCGGGGGCTGGAGCATAGCCGTGTCCACCCGAGAGCTGGCGGCGGCCCTCGGCGATTGCGGTGAGCTCGTGCCGGTGCACCTCAAGATCGACACCGGGATGGGCCGCTTTGGATGCACGCCGGAGGAAGCGCCAGCAATCGCCCGGTTCATCGAGGAGTCGCCGGGGCTCGTGCTGGCCGGAGCATGGACGCACTTCGCCAGCGCGGACTCCGATGACGCGATGACGCAAGCGCAGTTCCAACTGTTCACGAAAACGGTCGCTGCGTTCGGCGACGATCCCATCAAACAGCATGTCTGCAACTCGGCAGCCGCGCTTCGACATCCAGAGTTCGCGCTGGATGCGGTGCGCTGCGGAATCGCGATCTATGGGTGTGAATGGCCGGGCTTGCAGCCGGCTCTCTCGTTGCGGTCGATGGTGACGCACGTCAAGACCGTCGCCGCGGGCACGACCGTCGGCTACGGAGCTACCTGGAAGGCGCCCGACAAGAGGCGTGTGGCGACCGTCGCCATCGGATACGCCGACGGGGTGCATCGTGCCCGCTCGAACCGGGGCCAGGTCCTCGTGCGCGGGCACCGCGCACCGCTTATCGGCACCGTCAGCATGGATGCGATCACTGTCGACGTCACAGACGTCCATGGCGTCCAGGTGGGGGACGTCGTGACCCTTGTCGGCGAGGACGGCGGTGGTCGGATCACCGCCGAGGAGGTCGCCGAATGGTCTAGGACGATCTCCTACGAGGTGCTCACCTCCATCGGCCCACGAGTGGAACGTCGTTATTCGGAATAACGGAGCACCCACTTGCGATTCCAGATGACGCAAGGCAGGTGTACGTAGACTGGCACTACTGATGGCGGAAAGCCCGGCACGCACTGCCTTCGCGGAAGAGGCATTGACACATCTCGACACGCTGTATCGGGGCGCGCTCCGACTCACCCGTGATCCAGACCAGGCGCAAGACCTGGTCCAGGAGGCGTACCTCCGTGCGCTTCGCTACCAACACAGCTACCAGCCGGGCACGAACATGAAGGCCTGGCTCTTCGCGATCATGCGCAACCTCTTCTGGGACCGGTTCAAAGGATCCCGGAAGGAGGACGTGAGCCTCGATGACGTCGGCGAGTTCGTGCTCTACGACAAGCTGCGCGACGAGGGGGCCAAGCCCGAGGCCGACGTGCTGGACAAGCTGGCGGCCTCAGAGGTCGTGGCCGCCGTCGAGAAGCTGCCGCCGTTGCACCGAGAGGTCGTCCTCCTGGTCGACGTCGAAGGCTTCTCTTACAAGGATGCGGCCCAGACGCTGGGGGTGCCGATCGGCACCGTCATGTCGCGGCTGCATCGCGCCAGGCAACAATTACAAAGATCCCTCTATGACTATGCCGTCGAATCCGGTATCGTCCGCGCCAGCGGTACCAGTCAGGTGCCCCAGCAATGAACTGCAGCGACTGTAAGGACAAGCTCGACCGCTACGTGGACCGTGAGTTGAACAACACGGAGGTCCTCGAGTTGAAGCTGCACCTGGAAGGGTGCCCTCCGTGCGCCGACCATTACGAGTTCCAGGCCCACCTGAAGCGCCTCGTCAAGGTCTCGTGCGACAGGGACAAGGTCCCGGCCGCCTTCCGGGAGAAGCTAAGACAGATCCTCCTGTAGGGGAATCCGGCTTTTCCACAGCGTTTTCCACGCATTTCGCCCAACCAGAATGTGCTGAAAGCGTTTTGCAACGGCGGTTGGGCAAGATCGGGGCCGGAATGGCGCAAATCGCCGACGTCAATCGCGAGATCGAGAGCTCGGACCGGCAACGTCGCTCGCAGCGCTCTGAGAACGAGCGGCTTTCGACCATCATCCGTGCGATCGACGAACTGATGTTCTCCCTCGAGGAGCTCAACCTGCAGGGAATCGACCGCGTGCCCGCCCGGCTCAGGGAACGTGCCAGCGCCTTGATCGAGATGGTCCTCGGCAGGCCCGCCCCTGTGGAGACGCGCTCCGACCCGTTCCGGATCCGCTATCGCGTGGTCCCGATGATGGACGTCCTGTTCGAGGTCCAGGACCGGGTCCTGCGCCAGCGCAACCC
>Ga0066709_100000738_pt1 | contig 19071 bp, 7 predicted proteins | sample GraSoiAngelo_158_FD_79665 | JGI IMG/M metagenome (GOLD analysis project Ga0066709, IMG submission 79665) | Grasslands soil microbial communities from the Angelo Coastal Reserve, California, USA - 14_1009_16_30cm | ecosystem: Environmental > Terrestrial > Soil > Grasslands | place: USA...
GAAGCCGTAGAGGCCGCACACACGCCGCGTCTCCCACGGCCACGATCGCGGCAGGTTGAGCGCGATGCCGCTGGCCTCGACCGTCAGCACCGCCGCAACCAGCGAGGCATGGAGGTCGTCAGACGCGGATCCCGGGCCGCCCCTGAAGCCGCCGTATGCAGGCTGCACGCGCTGCGCCTCGAACGCGGTCATGCCGGCACGGTAGAGCCACGTCACCAGCTCCCGATCGCTCGCCAGGTCCAGCACGCGGGCGTTGTTCGCGGTCCTCGAAACCCGCCGCACGAGCTCCGCTCCACCGGAGCGCTCGATGACATACGCCATCGCGCACCGCGTGCCGTGCCGATCGACGAAGTACGGCCGGCGCTCGCCCGGGAAGTCGTGGTTGTGAGGGAACACGCCCGCCATCCAGTAGGCGTGGAGCGCATCGAGCGCCTGCATGCGCGCGGCGCGCCGCGCGGGATCCAGCGCCGACACGTCGCGGGCCCGGAGCTCGCGCTCGACGCGAGCGAGATGGGAACGGATGCGCGCGGTCTCGAGGCGTTCCATTCGCCAGGCGCGCACGGCCGGCTGGAGTGCGACTGCGGACCACAGGATGAGGATTGAGGCACTTAGCGCTTTCATGATGGCCCCCTGCGCCCGATCGCCATTCGTTACCCGACAGCGCCGCAAAGGTTCCGCAAATTTCGGCGGCGGCGCTCCGCGAGGGGCCGGTCAGCTCAGCTCGTCCGGGGGCGCCGGCGGGCCGGCGGATCCGCGAGTCCCGGGGGTCATTCCTGCTCGAGGATCCAGCGGAACGAGCGCTGGATCAGCTCGGTATTGGAGGAAAGCGACAGCTTGCGCTTGATGTTCTCGCGATGGGTCTCGATCGTCTTCACGCTCAGGCCCATCTGCTCGGCGATCTCGCGCGTGCTGCGCCCGCGGCCCACCGCCTCGAACACCTCCAGCTCGCGGTCCGAGAGTTCCTCGAGCGGCGAGCCTACCTCTTTCGGCTCGCCGGTCCGCCTCACCCGGAGCAAACGCGACGTCATCGCCGGGCTCAGGTACATCTCGCCGCGCAGGACCGTCCGGATGGCGTCGAGCAGCTTCTCCACGGGCTCCTGTTTGCACACGTAGCCCATCGCGCCGGCTTGCACGGCGCGGTTCGCGTAGAGCGTCTCGTCGTGCATCGATGAAGCCAGCGTCCGCACCTCCGGAAACTGGGCGTGGACGCGCTTGATGAGCTCGATGCCGCCGGCGCTGTCCCCGAGGGAGATGTCCACCACTACGAGATCGGGCGAGAGGCTCTCGACCAGCCGCAGCGCCTCCCGGACATTCGCCGCCTCGCCGCAGACCTCGAAGCCCGGCTCGTGCGAGAGCAGCTGCTGCATCCCCTGCAGCACGAGCGGATGGTCGTCGACGACCAGGATGCGCCCATGGCAGGCCGCCTGGCCGTCTCCCGTCTCATTCCTCATCGTCCGCCTCCTCGCGGGGATCCGTCGAGATACCCGCAGGCCGGGCCGCCGCGGGGAATTCCGCCGCGAGCACCGGCTGGTCCCTGCCTGCGGGCGCCTGACGGGGCAGCTCGCAGGTCACGATCGTGCCTCCCCCGGCCGGCGAGCCGATTCGGAGCGTGGCGCCCATGCGGCGCGCGCGGTAGCTCATGATCCTGAGGCCGTCGCCCTCGGAACTCTCCCTGATGCCCGCGCCGTTGTCGCTCACCGTGAGGGCGACTCGATCGTTGTTCTCGAGCTTGACCGTGACGCGGCTCGCTTGGCCGTGCTCGACCGCGTTGCGGACCGCCTCCTGGGCGATCCGGTAGAGGTGCGTCGCGCTGGCGGGGTCCTGGATCGGAACCGGTCGCTCGCAGATGAAATGGCAGTCGACGTTCGGAAGCAGGTCGTACTGCGCCGCCAGCTCGCTCAGCGCGCTCATCAGCCCGTCGGCAGCGACGTCCACCGGGAGCAGGCCGCGGGTGAGCGCGCGGACCTCTTTCCGGCTCTCGTCGATGTTGCGCACCAACTCGGTGACCTGCGCCGCCTCGGGAAGCCCCCGGGCCAGCAGATCCCGCCGCAGGCTTGCGGAGAGCATGCCAAGACCCACCAGACGCTGGCCGATCCTGTCGTGCACCTCCTGGGCGATCTCTCGCCGCTCCTCGTCGGCGAACCCGGTCAGCCGGATCTCGAACCGCGAGCGTTCTACTGCGCGCCCGAGCTGGGTGCCGATCTGGTTCATCACGTCCTCCGGCCACTCCTCGACCTCCGGCGTCTGGTCGGAGAAGAACTCCAGCACGCCGACGACGCGATGCCCTGCGGACACGGGCACGATGAACGCCGATCTCAGTCCCGCCTCGAGCGCAGCCTCGGCCCACGGTGTCCCCTCCAATATCGAGAGGTCAGCGACCCACAGGGAGCGGCCCGTCGCGATGACCTGGCCGACCACATCCGGGCCGGCCCGGAACCGCATTGCGCCCAAGCCCCGCTCGAACTCCCGGTCGTTGCGCGACGGCGCCCTCCACCATACGCCCGAGTCGGCGAATATCGCGGGCTCGTCCGCCCCCGCCAGCAGTGCGTGGGCGACCACCCAGGAGCTATCGCGGCAAATCACCGCCAGCGTGTCGGCCACCGCGTCTCCCAGCGCCCGGGCCTCGTTGGCGATGACCGCGGCCTCCTGGAGAATCTTCAGGTGGCGGGTGCGGAGCTCGACCCGGCGCTCGAGCGTTTCGTTCAGCGCCTGCAGCGCCTCCTCGGCCTTGCGCGCGGTCGTGATGTCGGTGAACGTCACCACCACGCCGTCGATCCGGTCCTCCTGCGTCCGGTACGGCAGCACCCGCTCGATGAACCAGCGCCCGTCGTCGCCGCGCACCGGATGCTCGATCGGCGTCAGCTTGCGCATCACGAGGTCGACGTCTCGGTGCAGGTCCCCGTCCTGGAAGCGCGGGGCGAAATCGCGGATGGACCTCCCGCGATCCCCGGGAAGGAGGTTGAGGAGGCCGGTGGTGGCGGGCGTGAACCACTTGATGCGGTACTCCCGGTCCAGGCACAGGGTCGCGATGTCCGTGCTGGCGAACAGATTGGCGAGGTCGTTGTTGCTCGCCTCGAGCTCGGACACCTTCTGCTGCAGCTGGCTGTTCACCGTGGTGAGCTCCTCGTTGAGGGACTGCAGCTCCTCACGCGACGTCTCCAGCTCCTCGTTCGCGGCCTGGAGCTCCTCGTTGATCGACATCGCCTCCTCGTTGGCCGCGCGGTATCCCTCGTTCGACGACTCGAGCTGATCGAGCGAGGTCTTGAGCTCGCTGCGCGCCACGAGCAGCTCGTTTTCGAGCTGGCGCATGACGTGGGGTTCGGAGGCTCGGCCCTTGTGCAGCTTGAGCCTCGAGGGATGAGGGTCCTCCTCGAACACAACGAGCCGGAGCGGACCGTCCTGTCCGGCGGGCGCCGCCACCGGGAGCACCGTGATCCGCACCGGGTAGAAGCCGTTGCGGCGTTTGACCCTCACGTCCTTGATCTCGACCGACCTCTTGCCGTCCATGGTTGCGGCCAGGGCCTCGCGCAGCCGGCCCGACAGACCCTCGCGGACGAGCTGGGTCAAGTCGTAGGTCGGCTTCCCGCGGGGGTGGCGCAGGTACTCGTCGGTCAGGCCGCTCAGGTGGAGAGCCTCGTTCCGCCCGTTCACCAGCACCGATGCCGGCGCGAACCTCTCCAGCACGACTTGCTGTGCGAGCGCCGCGTACCGGTTCTCCCGCACGGCCGGGACCCACGCGGGAGCAACCTGCGTCGCCGGGCGTCGGCCCACCCTGGGCAGCGAGAGCAGCGCGGTTCGGGCGTCCGCCGAATCGCCCATGTGCTGGAAGATTCGCCACTTCTTGGACATGGCCCGGAACCGGCGCTCGTTGTCGCCGACGCTCTCCGCGGAGCCCAGGAACAGGAATCCCTCCGGCTTGAGCGCGAAGCGGAACACCGACAGCACGCTTTGCTGCATGTCCGACTCGAGGTAAATCAGCAGGTTGCGGCAGCAGATGAGGTCGACGTGCGAGTAGGGCGGATCGGCGAGCAGGTTGTGCGCCGAGAACACCATCACGTCGCGCAAGTCCTTGCGAACCTGCAGGCGGTCGCTGCCTTCCACGCGCGCGAAGAAGTGGCGCAGGCGCGCGGGGGACATGTGCGATTCAATGCCCTTCGCGTACCGCCCCGCGCGCGCGACCGCCAGAGCCTCCTCGCTGACATCGCTCGCGAATATCTGCAGGCCGATCGGGCGGCCCGAGCTCTCGATGTGCTCGAGGAACAGCATGCCCACGCTGTACGCCTCCTCGCCGGTGGCACACCCCGCCACCCATAGGCGGATGGGCTGGCCCGGGATTGCCCGCCGCACGAGCGGTGCCACGACCTGCTTCTCGAGCGCCGTCCAGGCCTCGGGTTCGCGGAAGAACTCGGTGACGCCGATGCAGAAGTCGCGCGCCAAGGCATGCGCCTCGCTCGCATCGTCGCGAAGCACGGTCATGTAATCGGTGAACGACTCGACGTGCCGTAGCACCATGCGGCGGTGGATCCGGCGCACCAGCGTGCGCTTCTTGTAGGCACCGAAGTCGATGCCGAGGCGGAGGCGGAGCACGGCGAGCAGCGCAGGCAGCGGCTCGGGGTGGGGGCCGCGATCACTGAGCCGCGCGCCGCGCCGCACGCGGGCCAGGCGGAGCAGGACCGCCGGAATCTCGTGGAGCGGCAACACGTAGTCCACGGCGCCGGTGCCGATCGCGCTCTGGGGCATGCCGTCGAACGCCGCGGTTTGGGGGTCCTGAACGATCGCGAGGCCGCCGGCCGCGACGATCTCGCGCACGCCGCGGGCCCCGTCGTTGCCGCTGCCCGACAGGATCACGCACGCGGCACGCTCGCGCTGGTCCGCGGCGAGGCTGGTAAGGAATCCGTCGATGGGCAACCGGTCCTGAGGCGACCGGCTCTGCTGGTGCCGGCCCAAGCTCAGCACGCCGTCACGGATCGTGAGCAACGGATGGCCGGGGGGCGCAACGTAGATGCGATTGGGCTCGAGCCGCACGCCATCGCTCGCCTGCACCACGGGAATCCGGGTACGGGCCGCCATCACGCGGTCCACCAGGCTCTCGCGCGTGGGATCGAGATGGAGGACCAGCACGAACGCCAGGCCGCTGTCCGGAGGCAGTCGCGAGAACAGGTTCTGGGCAGCCTCTACGCCGCCCGCCGAGGCTCCGACGCCCACGATCGGGAAGTCGAGCCCACGCACCGCGCTGTCGGGGGATGCCACGGCCACGCGCTTCCGCGGCCCAGCGGCTCGGACGACGCGGCGCTTGGCGCTCGTGACGCCGCGGGTCGCGCGCTTGCGAGATCTGGAGTCGCTACGACTCGGCGTTTTCCGGCGAATGGCCATGCCTAGCTCAGGCTCGGATCCGTCACTATGTCATCGTTCCGTGCCGCAGTCGAGCCACGCTCGCCCCAGATTTGTCGGGGATCAGCGGACGCGCGCGTCCGGCACAGCCGCCTCGCACGGAACGGCCGGGGTCGATCGCGGCACCAGCCAGAATCAGGGTCGCCCCCAGCCACTTTTCGGGGTCGGCCCGATAGCAAACGGGGGCCAAGAAGCCCACGCTACACGAAGACAGGGGTATCCTAGCTTACTCCAGGCTAAGAACGGAACCCGATCATGTTGGATACCAGGGGCGGGGAAGCCCTGTGGGTGGTGGTCATGGCCCGGCCGCACGGCTCGGCACCGCAGCGGCACGGCGATGCCAGGGCCAACGGGGGGCCATCCATTCCGTCCCGCACTCAGATCGGCACCAGGTGGATGCTGGAGCACGCGATCGAGCATGCGCTCCAGCTGGTACCGGGCGACCGCCTCATTACCGTGATCGCGGCGGAGCATCGCCGCCATCTCGGCGAGCCGTTTGCCGAACCTCCGGGTCTCCTGCTCGAGCAACCGCGCTACTGTGGTAGCGCCCCGGCTCTGCTGCTGTCGCTTGCCCACGTGCTCGGGCGCGACGTCGATGCGACGGTGATCTTGCTTCCCGCCGACCATTTCCCCCAGCCTGAGGAGCCTTTCCTGCGCATCCTGGCGCGGGTCGGCACTGCCGCCGCGCGTCTGCCCGATCGGGTACTCCTGCTCGGCGCGGAACCTCCCGGCCCCGAAGCCCATGCCGAGCGGATCGTCACGCCTCCGGTGGTTGAAGAGCGACCGGCGGACGGCGAGCCGGACGGCCCTTTGGGGCGCCCGACCATGGAGGCGATGTTCCGCGACGGCGGGCCGAGGAACACCGACATCGTGGCGGCTCGCGCGGCGAAGCTTTGGGAGCTCGCGTCACGGTTCCTGCCCGACATGGTTCGGCGGTTCGCCATGCTGAGGACGGTGATCAAGCTCAGACTCGACGACCAGGCGCCTAAGGATCACGAAACGCTGGCGCTCGCAGACGTTTACCGGGATATGGGCCACGCCGACTACACCCTCGACGTTCTGCATCGCGCTCAAGAGTCGGTCATGGCCCTATCCCCGGAAACAGCGCAATGGAGCGACAGGATCGTCCCGAACGCTTCGCGAGGGCGCTAGGGGCCACCGCTCTACAGGACATCCCCGAGATTGCGGAGGCGCGTCACCGTCACGCCCAAGAGCGGACGTCCAAACCAATTTCATCTCCGGCGGGGTGCTAGCATCTTGTGGTCAGTCTAGGCGATCGACCCCGGTTGGGAATGCCCGCCCGGGATTCCCGGGCGCCGACCGCGAATGCGACCGGACGCGTTGGCACCTCGCCGCCTTCTCACACGGACCCGAGAGCACGACTTGTGCTCTCGTTTCCGCATCGGCAGCCCGGATCCGACGCAGATAACGAGCGCTGAAAGCCGAATATGCTCGCCGCCCACCCGGGGGGCGGCGCGGTCCTGCTGGGCTCCCCCCTCGCTTCGCGCGTCACGACGCCGTGCCTTATCTTCCGTTCCATGCGCCAGACTCAGGGCTCGATGATCTGCCCCAGCTGCGGGAAGCTCATCGGCGTCGCCGAGAAGCAGTGCCCGTTCTGCGGCGCCCGAAACCCGGGGTTGTTCGGCTACGCGCCCGCGATCCAGCGGCTGTTCGGGCGCCGGCTCGACCTCGTGGCCCTGATCGTGTCGAGCTGCGTGCTGCTCTACATCGTGGCGCTCGCGCTCGAGCCCGACGCGATCTTCCATGCCACCGGTCCGTTCAGTCTGCTGTCGCCCGGAACCCGCGCGCTCTACCAGCTCGGGATGACCGGCGGCCTGGCCTGGCACGAGCACTGGTGGTGGACGCTGCTCACGGCGATCTACCTGCACGGCGGCCTGTTGCACATCTTCTTCAACGTGATGTGGATCCGTAACCTGGGCCCCACGGTGGACGAGGTGTACGGCCCGGCCCGCGGGTTCGTGATCTTCAGCATCGCCGGCGCCGCCGGGTTCCTGGTCTCGAACCTGGCCGCGGGGACGCCCACGATCGGCGCCTCCGGCAGCATCTTCGGCCTGCTCGCGGCGCTGATCGTCTACGGCCGGCGCACCGGCTCCCACCTCATGACGCAGCAGCTGTGGCAGTGGGCGGTCGTGATGTTCGTCATGGGGTTCCTGATGAGCGCCGTCAACAACTGGGCGCACGCCGGGGGCTTCGCCGGCGGGTGGGTGACGGCCGAAGCCATGCGCTTCAGCCACGAGAAGCGCGAGAGCCTGAAGGTGCAGCTCACCGCGCTCGCGCTGATCGCGCTCACCGCGGTGGGCTTCGTGCTGTCGTTCGTGCGGGTGACGGCGCTGCTGCTGCAGCATTAGCTCATGTCCGAGCCCTCCTACCTCGAGACCCACCTGGCGCAATCGCTGGACGAGTTCGTCCGGCTGGCTCCCGAGGCGCGGGCGCACGCGGTCCATGCTGCGATCCCGGACCTGAACTTCTTCTTCGACGACGGCCGCGCGATCGCCGACCGCGACGCGCCGCCTCGCACCCGCGCGCTGGCGCAATCGCTGTACGCGGCGCTGGCGGAGGCGTCGCCGGGCGACGGCGCGTCCCGCACGCTGCGGGAGCGGATCATCACGAACGCGCTGCTGCGCGCCGAAGCGGATCGCGATCAGAACGTCTATCTCGGCAAGCTGTTCACGCGCTCGCTGACCCGCGCCGTGCCGGACGTGATGCTGCAGCCGGTGAGCGCCGCCGAAACCGCGGCGGCGCTGCGCTGGGCGCGCTCGAACGGCGTCCCGGTCACGCTGCGCGGGGCGGCATCGACCGCGATGGGCGGCGCGGTCGCCAATGACGGCGGGCTCACGCTCGACCTGTCGCGCATGGACGCGATCGAGATCGACGCGGCCGCCGGCGTGTGCGTCGTGGGCGCCGGCGCCCGGCTCCGGACGATCCACGCGCGGCTGGCGGAGCGAGGGTTGGCGCTGTGCGCCTATCCCTCGAATCTCGGCGGAACGCTCGCGGGCTGGTTCGCGACCGGCGGGATCGGGATGAATGCCTACGGCGGCGGCCGCGCGCGCGACAGCGTCCGGGCCGCCGACGTGATGCTGCCGGACGGGGAGCACGTGCGCTTCCACGACGACGGCCGCATCGATGTCCCGGAAGGCGCCGCCCACCGCCGGCTGAGCGCCGGGGAGGCGGCCGAGTGGTTCCGCGGCCGTGGCTGCGAGCCGGTGACGATCGCGGACCTCGCCGGCAGCGAGGGCGTGTTCTGCGTGCTGCTGAGCCTCACGGTGCGCGTCGAGCCGCGGCCCGAGCTCGCCGCTTTCCTGCTGTCGTTCGAGCGCGAGGCCGATGGTCTCGAGGCGGTCGAGTGGCTGCTTGCGCTCGAGCTCGGATCGGCGCCTGCGAACGTGAAGCTCCTGTCCGGCTCGCACCTGCACCACACGCGGCGCGTGTGGCAGGACCAGGACTCGCGCGTGTGGCACGAGCGGCCCGGCGCGCTGTCGGGCGACGAGCGGCTGCCGTGGACGCGCGTCGTCGGCCCGCGCGAGCTGGGCGCCGCATGCGTGCCCGACTCGGATCACGCCGCGGCCTACCTGTTCGTCGATTTCTTCGACCTCGAGGCCGGCCGCGCTCTTGCAGCGCGGCTCCCCGAATGCCCCGGCGCGCCGCGCGCGCTCGACCGCGAGAGCGTCCGCTTCGCGGCGGAGCGGTTCAAGCCGCAGCAGGTGAAGCGGCTCGGGCCGGGGATGCTGGCGGCCGAGATCCTGCTGCCGGCCGCGGAGGTGAAACGGTTGCTGCCGGCCGCGGCGCGGCTCGTGCGCAACATGCGGCGCGAGCTGGACGCCGAGGTCTACTACCTGGCAGACGGCTGGGCGCTCGTGATCGCTGGCTACCTCACGGACCACAGGAGCGGCGGGTTCGCCGTCGATCTCCTGATCGCGCCCGCGCTGCTCGACCTCGCGATACGCCGCTGCCGTGGCCGGCCCTACGTGCTGGGTCGCTGGCAGGCCGGGTACTTCCGTCACGCGTTCGGTCGCGTCGGCGCCGCGCGGCTGCGCGCGATCCGGGGCGCGCTCGACCCGAGGACGCTCCTGAACCGCGGCGTGCTGACGGAGCTCAGGCTGCGCGGAGCGCTGGGAGCGCTCGTCTCCGCCACGTTCCTGCCCGGCGTGGCGCTGGTGCGCGCCGTGTATGAGGCGCCGATCCTGGCCTGGCTTGCCCGCGCGATGCGCGTGCTGCTGTCGGGGTTCTCGGGACCGGCTTATGGGCGTGGAGCGCCGGCGGTGATCGGCGCCCCGTTCCGGGTGCGGGCGCCGATCGCGGAGGTCCAAGGGACACGCGCGGCGCAGGGCGACTTGGCGAGCGGCTCCGCCGAGCGCTCGGCGCTGCTCGCCATCGCCCCGTCGTCCGCCGGGGGCGAGGCGGGCGACGCGCCCCGCGCGAGCGCGCGTATCCCGGGGACCGCCGGAGCGCCGGGTCCGGAGCGGCGTACCGCCGCGCCGCGCCCGCAGCCCTCGAGCCCGGCGCCCCAGCTTCCCGAAGACCGGGCGCTCCATTGCGTAAATTGCGGCGAGTGCAACAGCGTGTGTCCGATATTCAGCGAATCCAAGATCCGGCTGCCGCAGATGCTCACGCACATCGGCGAGGCGATGCGCGGCGGTGAGCGGATCGGGCCCGCCGGCAGCACGCTGCTCGACCTGTGCATGCGCTGCGGCAACTGCGAGCAGGTGTGCCAGGCGGGGATTCCGCACCTGCCGCTCTACGAGCGCATGCAGCAGGCCTCGGACCGGTCGCGGCCGCGCGACGTGGCGCGGCACACCGCGATCGTCGCCGCCGTGCGCGGTTCGAATCGCTACCTGCGCGAGTTCCTCGACGTGCGGCCGGGCGGCTACCACAAGCGCACCCCGGCGTCGCTGCCGGGGGTGGCGCGGTTCCTGGTGCTGCGCTCCGAGAACGACGCCGGCCCGGCCGCGACCTGCATCCATTGCGGCGCCTGCGTGCCCGCCTGTCCCACCCACGCCAACCGTGAGTTCGAGGGACTGGATCCGCGCTGGATCACGACGGTGCAGGAACGCTGCATAGGCTGCGGCGCGTGCGTCGAGGTGTGCCCGAACAATCACCAGAACGGCGGCCAGCCGCTGCGGGTGATGGAAGCTCCGACGCGCGACTGGTTCGCGGCGGTCAGCGAGTTCGAGTCACTCGGTGACCACGAACCTGCGCGTGCGCGTGACGCCGGCGTCCTCGAGGCGAACCAGGTACACGCCGGCGCCGAACCGGTCGTGGTCCCACGTGATCCGGCGGACCCCCGGGCTTCCGGCCACGAGCAGGCTCGGGACGGCGCGGCGGCCCGCGACATCGAATAGGTCGAATCGCGCCGGTCCGGCCGCGGCATACTCCAGCTCCAGCGAGCTGCGGCCCACACGCAGCACTCGGACCATGGCGATGACGGATGGGTCGCCCTCCTCGACGGCCGTGCTCTTGGCCGTGCACAGGCCGGGGATCACCGACACCACTTTATAGAGATTGGAAACGATCGCGAGGTCGAGCGACCCGTTGCGATCGAAATCGGCGGCCGTGACGTCGATCGGCCTGCCGGCAACGAACACGGAGTACATGGGCCCCAGCGTTCCATTGCCGTTGCCGAGACCGAAGTAGAACTGGCTGGCCCCGGGGTCCACTCCCCCGAAATCGAGCTTGCCGTCGTGGTTCCAGTCGCCGACAACGACGGCGGCCACATGGATCCCGGGATACTCCCCCACGGGAAACGCTGTGGGGGGCCGGTTGAACGTGGCGTCGCCGTTTCCTCGGAACAGAGCGAGCCCGTCGTCGCTGCCGTCGACGAGATCGAGATGCGCGTCCCCGTCGACCTTCACGGCCTGGAGCGCGCCACCGTTGAATCCCCAATCGGGCCAGTAGAACAGCGTGCCCTTGAACGTCCCGTTGCCGACGCCTCCCGAGCCCTGCCCCAGGAAGATCCTCAGCTCGGCCGTCATCTGCGACAGGATCAGATCGGTGATGCCGTCCTCGTTGAAGTCGCCGGCCGCGATATCCTTGCCGCCGTTGTTGAATGGCATGGCGTTCGGCGTCGCGAACTGGCCGCTTCCCGCACCGGCGCTCGGGATGCCCAGCATCACGGTGCAGAACCCGTTGAAGTAGGAGCCCATGTCGACCGCGTGCGACGTCGCGATGTCGGCGGCGCCGTCTGCGTTGAGATCGGCGATCACGATGCCCGTGGCGCCTGCCTCGACCGGTATGGTCTGGGCGAGCGAGAAGGCGCCGGTGCCGTCGCCCCGGAGAATCTTGACCGTGGCATCGCCCGGCGCCGCGACGGCCAGGTCCAGGTGCGCGTCGCCATCGAGGTTGCCGGCCGCCATCGCCCGCGGCGAGCCGCCCAGCGTTGTGATGCGGGGCGCGGCGAACGTGCCGTCGCCGTTGCCGGGATAGACCCATACGCCCATGCTGGGATCGGCGCTCGCGAGCACCGCCAGGTCGAGGTTGCCGTCCTCGTTGAAGTCGCCCGCCAGGACTGCGCGCGGCGCGCCACCGGTGGCGAGAACGGGCCCGCCGCCGAACAACGGAGCCGAGCACTGGGCGAAACTGGGGCGGGAAAGGAGGGCAGTTGTGGCCAGCACGACGGCCAGCGACACGAGGGGCGCGAGCTTCATGGGGACATCCTCTCCTGCGGCCGTGCAATCCGGATGCGGGGGATGCGCTCTCGAACAGCCCAAGGGTATTCCCGCCTGCCGGCGGTTGAAAGAGCCAATGAGAACCCTCGGCCGCCGCAACCGGGCTCCTGCCTCGGCTGCAACCACCGCGACCGGGCTCTGCCTCCGCCGCTCGGGGCCAGAGCCCGCGGCAGTGCTTCAGGCTGCGCTGCGCGCAGCCGATATCGGGCCCGAGCGCGCGGATGCGCAGAGGCCGCCCGCCATGTCATGATCCGCCCGGGTTTTGGGCAGTGGACCTCACTCCTTAGACGGATCCCGCAGGGCCAGGCCAGGCTCCGCGGGGTCGCAGCCGGAAAGGCTGGGCGATAAGGCCATGGACGCGGCGAGCGACGGGATCGAACGACTGCATGAGGCGTTGCTGGCCCCGGGCGAGGCTTCGTCCGGAGCGGCGGCGGCGTTCGCCTCCCGGTTGGCGCTGTGGGAGGACCTGCTCACCCTGGCGGTCGATCCCGAAAGCCAGCGCGTTCCGGAGCGGGGGCGGAAGCGGCGGCTGCTCAGCTTCCTGCTCGAGCGCGCCGGAGTCGACGAGCCCGGGTTCTGGAAGCTCGACCGCGGCCGCCGCGGGCGTTTGCTGCTGGCGCGCTATTCGCGCGTGTCGCGCGAGATTCCAGAGCTCGAGCTGACGTCGTTCGACATCGACAAGGCGCTGAAGGAGCGCTACCGCCACGAGCCGCTGACCGTGGGGTCGGCGTGGCACCACGGCTTCTGGCGGTCCTACTTCTCGCACGCGGCGATCACGCATCCCGCGAACGACGGCTTGCGCGAGGAGTTCTCGACCGCGTGGGACATCGCGCGCCGGCATCCGGCGGTCGTGTTCCGCACCACGGACGGCGAGGTCGAGACCCCGCTGCGTGCGGTGCGGCTCGATCTCCCCATGATCGTGGGTCCGCTGCCCTACACCGACGGTGTCACGCTGGAGCGCGCCTACCTGGAGGCGATCGCGGGGTCACGGCCGGGAGAGGACCTGGGCATCGGCTCCCTGGTGGTGACGCCGGCCGCGCGCTACCTCGAGCACTGCCCCGAGCTGCTCCCGCACGCGGCGAACCTGGTGGTCCGGCTGTCGCACCCGCATGTGGTGGCGCTGCGCGAGGACATCAGCGCGGAATCGCTGCGCGAGCTGCTGCTCGCCGCCCGGCTCGTGGAGCTGGAATGGAGCCCGGGGCTCGAGGCCGACGTGCGTCAGGTGCTGGCGGTCAACCCCGAGCTGCTGGTGTCGGTGTTCCTGAAATACGCAGCCGGCGGCACCGTGGCGGGGAACGCCGCGCACGACTTCTGGAGCGCGCTCGAGGACTCCGTGCGCCTCGACGGCGTCGCCATGATCCACTACCACGCGGGCCCCGAGAAGTCCTACCGGCTCACGCCCAGGATCGACGCGCGGCTCAAGGCGCGCTTCCTCCGCGCGCGCGTCCAGCTCGTTTCCGCCGGCGGCGACACCGACACGCAGGCTTCGGCGGCCACGGTGTACGAGGCGGTGCTGCTCGGGGCCAACGGCGGGGCGATGACCGACATCGCCGGCATCGCGCTCGCGCCGGAGCTGATCGACGGGTATCACGGCGCCGACGCCGGGCCGGTGCTCGAAGGCCTCGCGCAGCGCGACCCGGCGGAGCTGCGCGCGCTGGCAACGGCCTCGCCCACCTGCTGGCAGGACAGCATCCCCGATTTCCTGTTGTGCATGGGGAACGACGACATCCAGAAGACTTCCGGCAACACCATGGCGATCACGATGACGGAGGACTGGATCCGCGAGGTGGACGCGCTCGCCACGCCGGAGTTCGGCTGCATGAACTTCGCCCTGAACCAGGCGCGGGTCGCGGCGGAGCCCGTGCCGCCGGCGGTGCGCGAGACGTTCAAAGTGTCGGCGCTGCTACGCGAGCGCCGGCCGGACCTGCCGCTCGTGGCGGCGGCGAGAGTGCTCGCGCACGAGAACGCGAACTACCACCTGGAGAACACGAACCGCAACCTGAGCGCCGATTTCCTGGAGGTCATCTACCGCATGGCGGCGGGCAAGCTGCCGGATCCCGACGACTTCCTGATCGAGAGCGACATGGGGCCGATGTCGCTCGACGCGATCAGCGTCCGGCTGACGCGCGCCTCGATCGCGTGGTCGCTGGAGCGGCTGCGCCGCGATCCGGGGCTGCTCGACTATATCTCGCTCGCGGTGCCGCGTGGATTCGCGCGGCCCGGCGCCGCCGCCTCGCGCGCCGCAGTCGAGGTCCGTACCGCGGGCGGTGAGGTGCTGCTGAACTTCGTCGCCGACGCGCGCGGCGGATTCGAGGTCGCGGTCCCCGCCGGCCACCCGCTGGCTCTGGCGCTGCAGGGCCCGGAGTCGGTGTGGCTCGTCGCGCACGCGCCGGGAGCGGGCGAGACGCGCATAGAGCTCGCCGGCCAGGACCACGGCGGCCACGGCCTCGGGGTCGCGCGCGCGTCGCGGGACGGCATGGTCACGCTGCGGCGCGATCCGCGCGGCGGCGGCTTCGTGCTCAATGGATTCGGGTTCCGGGAGCCGGTCTGGCACGGCCCGGTGGCGCATGCCAGCATCTCGCTGGGCGCCGCCTCGGAAGATTTCCTGGTGGCGCGCATCGCGGGCAACGCCGGTCTCGCGATGACTTCGTCCGGCGAGGGCGGACCGATCCGCTTCAGCGGCGACGAGATGGCGTGGGAGAGCATGCAGGCGGCGAGCGGGCACTTCGGAATCCATGCCTCCGACCTGCGCCGCGTCCGCGACGTCGAGATCAAGATCAACCAGGGGGCCAAGCCCGGCAAGGGCGGCCGGCTGGCCGGCGCCAAGGTCACGACTACCGTCAGCAAGGCGCGCAACATTCCGGTGGGCACCGACGCGCTGTCGCCCGATCCCAAGCACGACATCTACTCGATCGAGGACATGCCGGCGGAAGTCTGGCTGTGGCTCCTGTACCACAACTACTGCGGCATCAAGATCACCGGCTCCAACTACACCAAGTACGTGGCGGCGGGCATGTGGTCGAACTTCGTGGTCGACTACCTGCTGGTCGACGCCGGTCTCGGCGGCTCGGGCAACTACCACGCCGACAGCTCGCACGTGGGATGGCCCGACATCTTCCGCACGATCCTGCACACCCACCACGCGCTGGTGATGGAGAAGGTGGACCTCGACCGCGACGGCCGGCTGGAGCCGATCCGCGACCTGAACGGGGCCCCGTTCGGCGCGGGCGGCGGAACCCGGCTGCTGGCCTCGGGCGGGCTGCGCGGCGAGCTCGACATGCTCAAGGTGCTGATCGCCGGCGCCGACGGGCTGGTCGAAGCCAGCATCGGCAAGGCGGTGGCGTTCGGATGCAACCAGTGCGGCAACTGCCACCTCGACTGCCCGCGCGGCGGCATCACCACCAAGGCCGAGCTCACCGTGCAGAACGACCGCCACCTGATGAAGCTGCGGTTCCGCAACTGGACCGTGCTCAACATGGTGAAGCTCGCCGTGCTGATCGACGCGCTCAACCTGGAAAGCGGAGCGCTCGACGCCGAGGGGCTGGTGGCGCACGCGGAGCGCCTGATTGACGACATCCGCAAGCTGCGCGGCCGCACCGACCTGCTCGTCATGCCCCGCCACGAGCTGGCGGCCGGGTCGCTGCGCGGGGCCGCCGGCGCGGCGCAGGATGGAACGACGGCCGCGGCGGAGCACGCCGTCACGCGCGCGGCGGACGCGGCCGGGGCTCCGGCGCTGGTGGGAGAGGCGGGCGCGCCGGCCGCGCGGCTCTCCCCCGAACGCGATTCATGCCGCGTGGCGTCGCTCGCGGTCTCGGAGCCGGTCACGGTGCAGGCGGTGTGGGAAGCGGCGCGGCTGTCGGTCAACGGCGGCAACAACCGCGGCGGAGGCATCGATTTCGCGGGGTTCGCGCCGGCCGCCGTGCGCGACAAGACCTGCGTGATCGTGAACACGATCGGGCCCGATCGCGCCGACACCATGCGCGCGATGCTCGGCCACTTTGCGGGCTGCCGGTTCTTCGACGCGGCCGGGGACGAGCTGGAATTCGACGCCGTGCGCGAGCGGCTTCCGGAGTTCAAGCTGCCGGTGCGCGCCGCCTACGACTCGGAAGAGGGCTGGCGCCAGGCCGATCTGCGCGAGAGCCCGGGCGACTTCCACCTCCTGTTCGTCGAGCTCGAGCCGGAGGTGCGGTACCGCTACGGCGAGCAACTCGTGACGAGCCCGCACTGGCTGCAGCGCCGCACCAAGTACGGCGACCTGCCCGACGCGGCGCTGCGCCGGGGGCTCGAGCATCCGGACGAGGCACCTCCCGGCGGCGACGACTCGCACGGGCGGCTCCACGAGTTCCTCGCCGACGTGCGCGAGGAATACTTCACGGCGCTCGCGCACCTCCTCGACTCGCGCTACTACCGCACCCACGCGCCGGCGGGCTCGAGCCCGCCGCCGGGCAAGTTCGCCGCCAAGCGCCGCGGGTTCGTGGTGTCGCTGGGCGAGGACCTGGGGGCGATCAAGATCTCGGGCTGGACCCACACCATTCCGGAGTACTTCGATTTCGACCGATTCTGGGCCGGCTACCCGGGCGCGCGGGAGGCGGGCGGTGTGGAGGTGACGGTCAAGGGCGCCGCGTTCCGCACCACCGCGCTGTACGCGCACGTGTGGGGAATGCACCACCGCTATCCCACGAACTCGCCGGCCATCGACGCGGAAGGACGCGGCAATCCCGCGGGTGCGCATCCGTTCAAGGCTTACAACGTGCTGCTGATGCACAACGGCGAGCAGGTGGCGGTGGATTCCACGTCGCCGTTCCTGATGGAATTCGGTTACGTCCACGGCGACCCTTCGATGGGCGAAGGGCACGCCGACTATCACGGCGACTCGGTGTACGAGCGCAAGGCGCTCACCGACACCGAGTATGCGGCCTACCTCGTCGACTTCACTCGCCGCGTGCTGGGGCTCACGACCGAGGACGCGAGCCAGATCATCTCGCCGATCACCGGGTTCGACCTCAAGAACATGGACGCGAGGCGCCGCGCCCGGTTCGAGCTGCTCATGAAGAACTACGTGCAGCTCACGCCCACCGGCCCTTACAAGTTCACGATCGTCGAGTCGCGGGCGCGCCGCGCGCCGGGCAGCGACTCGCGCGTGGTCGGGTTCCGCGAGAACATGGACATCAAGTTCCTGCGGCCGCACGAGATCGTGGCGAGCGTCGACGATTCGCCGGGCGGAGTCCACGTCGTGGCGAATGGCAGCGAGGCCAAGATCGCCGACGCCATGCTGCGCGCCCTGCATACGCAGGGCGTGCTCGCGGATCCCGGCCACGACCTGCGCTTCAACATGCGACCCGGGGGGGCGCCGGAACGCCACGACTACGGCGGCGTCGTCGAGGCGTTCACCGCGCCCGGCAGCGGCCGGATCGAGCTCGTGAACCGCTTCGGAGAGCCGGTCGAGGTGGACCGGCGGGGCGAGAAGGTGGACTTCGGCGTCACGCTGGAGCAGGCCGTCGCGGGCGCGACCGACGCCTGGACGGATCTCGTCATGCGCCGGCTCGCCCAGCTCGCGGGCGCGGTGCAGGCGATCGCCGCGCACCCCGCCCGCCGCGCCCGGCTGTTCGATCCCGACGACGAGCTGCCGGCGCCGGCCAACGAGCTGATCGAAGCCACGCTCGAGCGCGCGCGCTCGATGTCGTTCGGCGATTATCGATACCTGGTGGAGCACGCGCTGCCGGAGTGGGCGCGGGGTCCGGCCGTGCGCGCGGAGGCCAGGGACCCGCGCACCGCGATCGCGCTCCGGATCCTGACCGAGCTGCGCAAGCGGGTGAGCCTCGTCGATCTCGGCACCAAGGCGCTGTCGAGCATGGAGTACCTCGCCGACGGCGGGCGGGCCGCCGACGGCAGGCCCGAAGGTGGGGCGTACCGCCTGCTGGATCGCGTGCCTCCGCTGTTCGAGGCGCTCGGCCAACCGCGTCTCACCGGAAACTGGGGCCGCCTCACGTTCGAGACGCGCGACGACCTCGCTCCTCCGGGCGACCCCGACCTCGACGTGCTGGTGATCGACTTCCGGGGCTTCCGGAGCGAATCGTTCCTGTTGGATTCGGCGTCGCGCACGGTGAGCGAGGCGGTGCGCATGGGCTGGCGCCACCTGGTGGGCTACGACTTCACCGGCGGCCCGCGCTACGTGGGCACGAACCTGGCACGCCCGGACGGCGCCGCGGCGCCGGGGGTGACGATCGAGCTTTACGGGCGCGAGTTCGGCGACTTCATGGGGGCGCTGCTCGAGGGCGCCCGGATCTTCGTCTACGGCCAGGGGCAGAGCCATTTCGGGATGAAGGCCGACTCGGGCTACCTGTTCGTGCTGCAGGACATCCTGAATACCGGCGTGTACGCGGCCCACGGCGGGACCGTCAACGTATGGGACTCGGGCTCGCGGTTCGCGGTCGCGGGCCAGAACAAGGTGTTCCTCGCCGACGGCAAGACCGAGGCCCAGGGCTTCAAGTCGATCCACTTCGGGTCGCCGAACGAGTATGCGTTCGAATACCTGATGTCGGGCGGCGACAACTCGTTCCACGTCGTGATAGGGCTACGCAAGCCCGATGCGCGCGGCGAGCTGTCGCTCAAGCCGCGGCCGTATTCCGGCAAGTTCTTCATGTCGGGCGCGGCCGCCGGGCGCGTGTTCGTGTTCGACCCGCAGGTGAAGCTCGATCCGGGGCAGTACGGGGGCAACGTGCTGTCGGCGATCACGCCGGCGGAGTGGGCGCAAGAGCTGGGGCCGTTCGTGGCGCGCGAGGCCCGGCGCCGCGGCGTGCCGATCCGCATCGAGGGCGACTCGATCACGATCCGGCTGGAAGGCGAATGGCGGCGCTGGCGCTACGACGAGGCGTTCGCGAAGCTGATTCCCATCAAGGTGGCGAAAGCGGCGCAGCAGCAGGGCGTGGCGCCGCCCGCGCTGGTGCAGATCGTGGCGGAGTAAGCTGCTGTTCGGGGGCGGCCGCGGGGGCCGAGA